>ERZ650312.1137-NODE-1137-length-15162-cov-6.758986_pt1 | contig 15162 bp, 12 predicted proteins | sample MGYA00376248_ERZ650312 | MGnify/ENA primary metagenome ERZ650312 (study PRJEB26733, sample SAMN07839316) | wastewater metagenome | biome: urban; feature: wastewater treatment plant; material: waste water | place: USA: North Carolina | collected 2016-07-28 ... | reverse complement strand
TCGCGATAAAGCGCGAGTCACAGCCCAGCGTATTCATGATCGTGTCCCGCGACACACCGTCGTCGAGCAGAAGAATCAGCTTCGCGCGTCGAACCTGCGCCACCGGCGCTGTGCGCTTGCGCTGCAAGCCTTCCAACTCTTCTCGCTCAAAATCACTCAGATTCATCTTTCCCATGCACCCTATATGGGGTGCAATTTCAGCGATTCAATGGACTAGGGGGGCGCCTGACCTAGTCAGTTTGGCTAGTAAGGTTCAGAGCGACTCGCGGTGACGTTGTAGCTCAGGCGATCCGTATCCAGACTATCGAAGCGGCCTTCGTCCGTTTCCAGGGCCGGATAGGCGAGGAAAGGAAGGATTGACCCGGTCGAGCCGCGCAGGCTGACGTCCAGGGCTGCATTGAAGCCGATCCAGTTCATCTCCCAAAAGCCAAAGAGCAGCTTCTTGAGTACGGTCAGTTTTGGGTCGTCGCTGGTAAGTTTTTCGTCGTGAATGGCCTTGCCGACGTCGGCGGGATTGACCGGAATCCAGCCATAGCCGGGCGCGTAGAACTCGGCGCGGCACTGTTGCGCTTCACTGAGGTTGCCCGTGGCGCCGAGGCTGCCGAACAGGCGCGAGCCGTCGATGCGCAAACCAAACACCGGGCGCGCCGGAATGCCGACCGAGCGGCACAGTGAAACAAAAAGCAGCGCAATGTCGGCGCTGCGGCCGAACAGGTTTCCACTCTCGAGCATGGCCGCGACGTTGGTGTTGCCGACGCGCTTCATCTGTGGGTCGTAGGTTGTGTTTTCGACGACCCATTCGTAGATCGCCTTGCCTTGCGCAAGCGGATCCCGGATGCGGCCGATCGCACGTTCGGCGGTGCGCCGGACGATGTCGTCGGTCGACACCAGATCGGTCGATTGCAGGCAGCGGCGGAGAACTTCGGTTCGTTCGGCCATTGCGCCGCGTCGGGTAATGTCGAAGTGGCGGTCCTGTGTCGCGACCTGGCTGACGATCTGCAATTGCGGGTCGCTGATGCCTTCCGCCCAGTCGGCGAAGAAGACCTCCATCTCGGCGACCGGGTCGCGATAAATGCCGGCGCTGACGAAGTTGCCCTGCCAGCTATGGCCGAGCGAACGTGCCCAGGGCGTGTCCTTGTATTGGGCCAGTGGAAGCCACAAGCGCGCTTTCCCCTTGACGCCGTTCAGGGTGAAGGTCGAGCGGATGTCGTAGGTGCGCCATTGCGGCTCCGGCTCGTCAGGCAGACTGATGACGTTTCGCGTCTCGGGCTGCGCCTCTGGCGCAATTTCATCGGCGATTTCGGGTGCGGCGGGTGCTGCGGCCGCAGCAACGGGCTTCTTGGCCGATGCTTTTGCCTTCGACTTTTGCGTCGTCTTGGCTGTTCGTTTGACCGGTTTCGCCTTGGCTGCGACCTTTTTTGCGGCTTCAACCGGAGCTGACGCCAGGAATGAGAAAAAAGCCGTGGCAGCGAGGAAGTCTCGTCGTTTCAATCGACTCTCCGGGTGCGAAGGTTACGCAACGCTTTGATCTGGTGGCAAAAACAACGAAGCCGTGTCGCGGGACACGGCTTGGTCGGAAAGCGGCCGGATTATAACACTTCGGCCGCGTGGTCAGCGAGGCGGGAGCGTTCGCCGCGCTGCAGCGTGATGTGGCCCGAATGCTCCCAGCCCTTGAAGCGATCGACCACGTAGGTGAGGCCGGAACTGCCCTCGGTCAGGTAAGGCGTATCGATCTGCGCAATGTTGCCCATGCAGATGACCTTGGTTCCCGGGCCGGCACGGGTAATCAGTGTTTTCATTTGCTTCGGCGTCAGGTTCTGTGCCTCGTCGATGATCAGGAACTTGTTGAGGAAGGTGCGGCCACGCATGAAGTTGAGCGACTTGATCTTGATCCGGTTCTTGATGAGATCGTGTGTTGCGGCACGCCCCCAGTCGCCGGCCTCATCGTCGGTCTTGTTGAGCACTTCCAGGTTGTCTTCGAGCGCGCCCATCCACGGCCCCATCTTCTCCTCTTCGGTGCCCGGAAGGAAGCCGATGTCTTCGCCGACTGGAACCGTCACGCGCGTCATGATGATTTCCGAGTAGCGCTTGGTGTCGAGCACCTGCGTCAATGCCGCAGCCAGCGTCAGTAGCGTCTTGCCGGTGCCTGCTTGGCCGAGCAGAGAAACAAAATCGACTTCGGGGTCCATCAGCAGGTTGAGCGCAAAGTTCTGCTCGCGGTTGCGGGCGGTGATGCCCCAAACGCTGTTCTTCGGGTGTGTGTAGTCTGTCAGCGTCTCGAATTCGGCGGTATTCCCTTCAACCTTGCGTACGATCGCGTAGAGCGGGCGCTCGCCTTCCTGATAGATGAACTCGTTGACCAGCATCGACGGGCACAGCGGGCCTCTGACGCGATAGAGCGTTCGGCTTTCGCGTTTCCACGATTCCATGCCCTGGCCGTGCGTATCCCAGAAATCTTCCGACAACTCGCGCACGCCGGTATAGAGCAGGTCCGTGTCTTCGAGAACTTTGTCGTTGAAATAATCCTGTGCCGCTAGCCCAAGCGCACGCGCCTTGATGCGCATGTTGATGTCCTTCGACACCAGGATGACCGCGCGCTCCGGGTGGTGGCGCTGCAGGTGGATAAGCACCGAGAGGATCTGGTTGTCGGCTTTGGCCGTTGGCAGGCCGGTCGGCAACTCGCTGGAGATGGCCATCGTCTGCAGGAAGAGCTTGCCGCTCGCCAGCTTCTTCGACGGTCCGGCAAGATCAATGCCGTTCTCGATGCCTTCGGTGTGGCTGCTGACGATCTCGTCCAGTGTGCGCGTGACCTGGCGGGCGTTGCGCGAGACTTCCGACATCCCCTTCTTGTTGTTGTCGAGTTCTTCCAGCGTCATGATCGGCAGGAAGACGTCGTGCTCCTCGAAGCGATAGACGCTCGTCGGGTCGTGCAGCAATACGTTGGTGTCGAGGACGAAGATCTTCGTCATTGACGCGTTGCCTGGTTTCGCTGCGCTTTGGTTTGCGGCTTTCTTGGCCATGAGCGGGCTGTCTCCGTCGGGTTAATCGTCAAGCATCAAGAAGTGGTTCTGGATCTGACAAAATCAAGGACTTCCTGTGCGTGTCCGGGAACCTTTACTCCGCGCCACTCGCGCAGGATCGTTCCGCTTTTGTCCAGAACAAAGGTACTGCGTTCGATGCCGCGTACCGTCTTGCCGTATAGCTTCTTGTCTTTGACCACCGAGAACAGCGAGCAGAGCGCTTCGTCGGCGTCGGAAACGAGCTCAAACGGCAGGTTCTGTTTGGTCTTGAAGTTCTCGTGCGAGCGGAGGCTGTCGCGTGAAACACCGATGACCTCGCAGTCAGCCGCCAGGAAGTCGGAATAGAGATCACGGAACTGCTGCGCCTCGGTGGTGCAGCCGGGTGTGCTGTCCTTCGGGTAGAAGTAGAGTACGAGACATTTGTGATCAAGGTCGCCGAGTTTGAGCGTCTTGTTGCTGGTCGAGGCGAGTTCCAGATTGGTGAGCATGGCGTAGTTCCTTTCTGTCGTGCGTCGATTGTTCTGGGAAAGCACTGGCGGGTCAAGGCTGCACGGCCTCGTTCGGGGACCGTTGCCGTGGCCGGAATAGCCTGTACCCCATGCGTGCGGTGCGATTTCCGGGCTTGGCCTGACTCGGTTTTGAGTCGGCGCGTCTTTTGCAAGTCACGGATTTGATTGGATTCATTGGGTTTCTTGGTGCGTTTTCCCGCGAAATCGGGTAACCTTGGCCGGTTTGCCATCCCAACCCCATTTCCCCCGGAGAATGCCATGCCCGTCGTCGAGGTTAGCCATCCGCTCGTCAAGCACAAAATCGGACTTTTGCGTGAAGTCGACATCAGCACCAAGAAATTCCGCGAACTCACGGCCGAGCTTGCTCGCCTTTTGACCTATGAGGCTTGTCGCGACTACGAACTCGAGCGCACCACCATACAGGGTTGGGCAGGTCCGGTCGAAATCGACCAGATCAAGGGCAAGAAAGTGACCGTCGTGCCGATCCTGCGCGCCGGTCTTGGCATGCTCGACGGCGTGCTGGATCTGATTCCGAGCGCCAAGGTAAGCGTCGTCGGCATTGCCCGTAACCATGAAACGTTGATGCCCGAGCCGTACTTCGAGCGGTTCGTCGGCCAACTCGACGAGCGTATGGCGCTGATCGTCGACCCGATGCTGGCCACCGGCGGCTCGCTGATTGCCACGATCGACATGCTGAAACGCAACGGCTGCAAGCACGTTCGCGCGCTCGTGCTGGTCGCCGCGCCCGAAGGCATCAAGGCCGTGCAGGATGCGCACCCGGATGTCGACGTTTACACGGCGGCGGTCGATAGCCACCTGAACGAGATCGGCTACATCATCCCCGGCCTGGGTGATGCCGGCGACAAGATTTTCGGCACCAAATAACCGCAACAACCAATAATCAGGGAGACTCCATGACGACTGTTAACGAACCCGTTTGGCGAACGGCGCTCTCCGGCGCGCAGATCCTTTTTGTCGCTTTCGGCGCGACAGTGCTGGTGCCCTTGCTGACCGGGCTGAATCCCAGCCTGGCGCTGCTCGGAGCCGGTGTCGGTACGCTGATCTTCCAGATCTGCACCAAGCGTCAGGTGCCGATCTACCTCGGCTCCAGCTTTGCGTTCATCGCGCCGGTCATCTACTCGGTAAAAACTTGGGGTATGCCGGCGACGCTCGGTGCGCTAGCCGCTGCCAGCTTCTTCTATTACGTCGCCGCCGGTCTCGTCAAATGGCGCGGCGTCAATTTCATCCATCGCCTGCTGCCGCCGGTCGTCATCGGCCCGGTGGTGATGGTGATCGGTCTCGGACTTGCGCAGGTGGCGATCAACATGGCGACCGGCAAGGCTGGCGATCAGCAGGTGGTCCCTTACGGCACCGCACTTTCGGTGGCCGCCATTTCGCTGCTGGCCACGATGATAACGGCGATCCGCGCCAAGCGCTTGCTCAAGCTCGTGCCTATCCTCGTCGGCGTGGCGGTGGGTTACGTCGTTTCGCTCTTCCTCGGCATCGTTGATTTCTCCAAGGTGACCGAAGCGGCCTGGATTGCGGTTCCCGAGTTCGGCAAGCCCGAATTCAACATGGCGGCGATCCTGTTCATGATCCCGGTGGCGATCGCGCCGATCGTCGAACACGTCGGCGGCATCCTGGCCATCGGCTCGGTGACCGGCAAGGACTTCACCGAGTCGCCCGGTCTGCATCGCACGCTGCTGGGCGATGGTCTGGCGGTCAATATCGTCGGCCTGTTTGGCGGCCCGCCGGTGACGACCTACGGCGAAGTGACCGGCGCGGTGATGCTGACCAAGAACTACAACCCGGTCGTGATGACGTGGGCCGCCTGTTTCGCCATCCTGATGGCCTTCGTCGGCAAGTTTGGCGCCTTCCTGCAGACCATTCCGATGCCGGTGATGGGCGGCATCATGATGCTGCTCTTCGGTTCGATCGCCGGCATCGGCCTCAAGACGATCATGGACGGCCGCGTCGATCTGGCTAGTCCGCGCAACCTGTGCATTGTTTCGGTGACGTTGGTGACCGGTATCGGCGGTCTCGGTGTCACGATCGGCAGCTTCTCGCTGCAGGGCATCAGCCTGTGTGGTGTGCTCGCCGTTCTTCTCAATCTGGTGCTGCCGCGCGAGTCCGCGGCGGCGTAGTCTTTTCCTTGTTACTGAAGAAAGAAGCCATGAAAAAGCAAAATTCGTTGTTGGTCGTCGCCCTTGTTGCGGGCCTCATGTTGTCGGCTTGCGGCAAGAAGGAAGAAGCGGCCCCGGCTGCTGCAGCGCCTGCGGCCGCGCCGGCGCCCGCCGCCGCCATCGTCGTCGGTCTGGACGACAACTTCCCGCCCATGGGCTTCAAGGACGAGAAGAACGAACTCGTCGGTTTCGATATCGACCTGGCCAAGGAAGCGGCCAAGCGCATCGGTCGCGAAGTGACGTTCAAACCGATCGACTGGAGCGCCAAGGAAGCCGAACTGAGCGGCAAGCGCGTCGACGTGCTGTGGAATGGCTTGACGATCACCGAAGAGCGCAAGGCGAACATCCTGTTCACCAAGCCGTACCTCGAGAACCGCCAGATCGTCGTCGTTACCGAAAAGTCGGACATCAAGGCCAAGGCGGATCTGGCCGGCAAGATCGTCGGTGTGCAGGACGGCAGCAGCGCGGTCGAAGCGGTGCAGAAGGACGAAGCCGCCGCCAAGTCGATCAAGGAACTGAAGAAGTTCGGCGACAACGTGACGGCGCTGATGGATCTGTCGGCCGGTCGTCTGGATGCGCTGGTCGTCGACGAGGTCGTCGGTCGCTACTACACGTCGAAGAAACCGGGCGAGTATCGCGTTCTCGACGAGAACTTCGGTACGGAAGACTACGGCGTCGGCACGCGCAAGGACGATACCGAACTGATGGCGAAGATCGAGAAGGCCATGGACGACATGAAGGCTGACGGCAGCGCCGCCACCATCTCGACCAAGTGGTTCGGCAAGGACATCGTCAAGAAGTAAAGCCTGTCCGGGCGAGTAATCGAGCCACCAAGTCGGCGGGGAAGTGTTTTCCCGTCTGGCTTGGTGGCTTTGCACTTGATTCGATCCTCCAAGAGTGTGCCCTGTGTGTACTCTGTTTTTGAAAAGTAAGGCATGGACTACGTCCTGAAGATCATGGGTCCCCTGCTCGAAGGCACCGGGGTCACCATCCAGGTTTTTCTTATTACGCTGGTGCTGTCAGTACCACTCGGTCTGTGCCTTGCGCTGGCGCGGATATCACGTTTCAAGGTGCTGAGCGGCATCGTCAATGGCTACATCTGGCTGATGCGCGGCACGCCGCTCATGCTGCAGATGCTGTTCATCTACTTCGCGCTGCCGTTCGTGCCGGTGATCGGCATCCGGCTGCCCGACTTCCCGGCGGCGATCGTCGCCTTCGTGCTGAACTACGCCGCCTATTTCGCGGAGATTTTTCGCGCCGGTATCCAGTCGATCGATCGCGGCCAGTATGAGGGCGCGCGCGTGCTCGGCATGACCTACGCGCAGACCATGCGCCGCATCGTGCTGCCGCAGGTGATCAAGCGCATCCTGCCGCCGATCAGCAACGAGACGATCACGCTGGTCAAGGACACGTCGCTGATCTACGTGCTGGCCATGAACGACCTCCTGCGCGCGGCGCGCGGCATCGTCCAGCGCGACTTCACGACGACACCGTTCGTCGTCGCGGCGGCCTTCTACCTGGTCATGACGCTGGTGCTGACGCTGGCTTTCCAGCGCCTGGAAAAGAAATACGCGGTGTACGATGAGTAATGCGATGAACCCGATGATCCACGCCCACGATGTGCACAAGCGCTTCGGCGCGCTCGAAGTGCTGAAGGGCGTTTCGCTCGATATCGCCAAGGGCGAGGTGGTTGCCGTGATCGGCCCCTCCGGCTCCGGCAAGAGCACCTTCCTGCGCTGCCTCAATCACTTGGAAACGATCAACCGCGGGCGCATCGTCATCGAAGGCGAAACGCTGGTAGCGAGCGACGTGCATGGCGTCTGCCACTATGTGCCGGAAGCCGACATCCGCCGCATCTGCGTCAAGATGGGCATGGTTTTCCAGCACTTCAACCTGTTCCCGCACATGACGGTGTTGCAGAACATCATTGAGGCGCCGATCACCGTCAAGGGCATGCGGCGCGAAGAGATCATCCCGAAGGCCGAGATCCTGCTCAAGAAGGTCGGCCTGCTCGACAAGAGCGGCAGCTATCCGTCCCGGCTTTCCGGCGGACAGAAGCAGCGTGTCGCTATCGCCCGCGCGCTGGCCATGGAGCCGGACATCATGCTCTTCGACGAGCCGACCTCGGCACTCGACCCGGAGCTTACCGGCGAGGTGCTGCGCACGATGCGTGAATTGGCGGACGAACACATGACGATGCTCGTCGTGACGCACGAGATGGGCTTCGCGCGTGAGGTCGCCAGCCGCGTCGTCTTCATGGACGGCGGCGAGATCCTCGAATCGCGGCCGTCGCGCGAGCTGTTCGCCGCGCCGGAGCATCCACGCACGCGCGCCTTCCTGGAAAACATGCTGTAACGCCGCATGTCGCGCACGATCCAGGACGTTTTCGCCCCCGACGGGCTGCTGGCGACGAGCATCCCCGGCTACCGTCTGCGGCCGCAGCAGCTCGAAATGGCCGAGCGCATCGCGGCCGCGATCGCCGACAACAGCGTGCTCGTCGCCGAGGCGGGTACGGGCACCGGCAAGACCTACGCCTACCTTGTCCCGGCGCTGCTTTCGGGCGGCAAGGTGATCGTTTCGACCGGCACCAAGAACCTGCAGGATCAGTTGTTCTCGAAGGACATCCCGACCGTGCGCAAGGTGCTCGGCGCCCCGGTTCAGGTTGCGCTGCTCAAGGGGCGTGCCAACTACCTGTGCCACTACCATCTGGAGCGCGCGCTGGACGACGGCCGCTTCGTCGCCCGCGAGGACGCCGCGCACGCCGCGCGCATCGCGCGTTTCGCCAAATCGACCAAGACGGGCGACAAGGCCGACTGCGGCGACGTGCCGGAGAATTCGACGGTCTGGGGCATGGTCACTTCGACGCGCGAGAACTGCCTCGGCCAGGATTGCCCGTACAACAAAGAATGCTTCGTCCTTGCCGCACGGCGTGAAGCGCTGGCCGCCGATCTGGTGGTCGTCAATCACCACCTCTTTTTCGCCGACGTCATGCTGCGCGACGAAGGCACGGCCGAATTGCTGCCGGCGTGCAACACCGTGATCTTCGACGAAGCGCACCAGTTGCCCGAAACCGCCAGCCTGTTCTTCGGCGACAACGTCTCGACGGCGCAGGTGATCGACCTGGCCCGCGACGTGCGTACCGAAGGGATCACCTCCGCAAAGGACTGCCTCGATCTGCCCAAGCTGTGCGGTGTTGTCGAGAAGGCGGCGAAGGACCTGAGACTGACGCTGCCGGTCGAACCGGCGCGCTTCTCGCTCGCGCAGCTGGAAGAGCGCGGCGGCTTCGACAATTCGCTCGTCGGCCTGATCCGCGAACTCGACGTGCTGACCGCCTTGCTCGAAACGCAGGCGCAACGTTCGGAAGGCCTCGAGAACTGCTGGCGGCGTGCCGGCGAGCTCGTCGCCCAGTTGCGGCGCTGGCAGAAGGGCGCCGACGCAAACTACGTGCGCTGGGGCGAGACCTACACGCTCTCCTTGCAACTCAATGCGACACCGCTCGTCATCGCCAGCATCATGAAGAAGCAGATGAGCGGCCATCCCCGCGCCTGGATTTTCACCTCGGCGACACTCGCCGTACAGCGCGACTTCGGCCACTACTGCGGCGAGATGGGGCTGGAAGGCGCCGAATCGGCGTTCTGGGATAGCCCGTTCGATTACGAAACGCAGGCGCTCCTCTACGCGCCGACCGGTCTGCCCGACCCCAACAACTACGCCTACACCGAAGCCGTCGTCAAGGCCGCGTTCCCGGTGGTCAAGGCGAGCGGCGGCCGGGCGTTCTTCCTGTGCACTTCGTTGCGCGCCATGCGCCGCACGCACGAACTGTTGGCCGAACAGCTTGAACGCGCCGGCCTCGACTTCCCGCTGCTGATCCAGGGCGAGGGCAGCAAGAACGAACTGCTCGAACGCTTCCGCAGGCTCGGCAACGCCATCCTGGTCGGCAGCCAGAGCTTCTGGGAGGGCGTCGACGTGCGCGGCGAGGCCTTGTCGCTCGTGGTGATCGACAAACTGCCTTTTGCGCCGCCCGACGATCCGGTACTCTCGGCGCGTATCGAGCGCATGAAGACCGAGGGGAGGAATGCCTTCATGGACTACCAGTTGCCGCGTGCGGTGATCAACGTCAAACAGGGCGCCGGCCGGCTGATTCGCGACGAGACCGATCGCGGCGTGCTGATGATCTGTGACCCGCGGCTGATCACCAAACCCTACGGCAAGCGCGTCTGGCGCAGCCTGCCGCCGATGAAGCGCACGCGCGAACTCAACGTCGTCCTCGATTTCTTTGGCGAGGCGGAGAAGCCATGACCGCGACCGTGCCTGCGGCGATGCGCCGCGAAGATCTGCCCGCCGATTGTCGCGCGGCCGCCGCGCTGCTCAACCAGGGCTGCGTCTGCCGCTCGGTCGATTCGCGCCGCCTGAAGCGTGCGCTCGAAGCCGGCGGCGTGGCGCACGAGGCGCTTAGCTCCTCGCACCCACATCTGTTCTCGCACACGCAGGTCTATGTCGCCCAGGCGCATCTCGACTTCATGGCCGACCTCGTCCGCGCCATCGAGCGTGTCGTTGCGCTGCCGGCCTGGCAGGCGCGCGTCCTCGCCGACGCGCCGGTCATCGCCAGCCACATCCCGCGCGCGGCCAGTGTCTTCATGGGTTACGACTTCCACTTGGGCGACGACGGGCCGCGCCTGATCGAAATCAACACCAACGCGGGCGGCGCGCTGCTCTGCGCGAAACTGCTGCACGCGCAGGAAGCGTGCTGTGCATCCTTGCCGCCACCCTCAGGCGTTCCAGCTGAGACGTTGTTTCTCGACATGTTTCGCAGCGAATGGCAGCTGGCGCGCGACGAGGCGCCGCTCACGCGCATCGCCATCGTCGACGAGACGCCATCGGCGCAGTTCCTCGCGCCCGAGTTCGAGTTGTTCCGCCAGCTGTTCGAAGCCGACGGCATCGCGACCCTGATCGTCGATCCGCAAGAGTTTTCCTTCGTCGACGGCGGTTTGTACGCACGCGGCGAGCGTATCGATCTCGTCTATAACCGCCTCACCGATTTTTCCCTCGATGATCCGAAGAATGAGGCCTTGCGTGATGCGTATCTGGCCGACGCCGTGGTGCTCACGCCGCATCCGCGCGCGCATGCGTTGTATGCCGACAAGCGTAATCTCGTCCTGCTCGGCGACAGCGACTGGCTTGCCGAAATCGGCGTCAGCGCGGCAGACCGCGAATTGCTGAAGACGGGCGTGCCGCCCACGCGCGAAGTGACCGCCGACAATGCCGCCGACTTCTGGGCCGCACGCAAACAGTGGTTCTTCAAACCGGCTGCCGGCTACGGCAGCAAGGCCGCCTATCGCGGCGACAAGCTGACCAAGCGCGTTTTCGAGGAAATCAGTCGCGGCGGCTACGTCGCGCAGGCGCTGGTGCCGCCGTCCGAGCGGCATCTGACGGTTGACGGCGTCGCGCATCGGCACAAGCTCGACTTGCGCAACTATGTCTACCGAGGTGAGGTGCAGCTCGTTTCAGCGCGTTTGTACCAAGGTCAAACGACCAACTTTCGCACGCCTGGCGGTGGTTTTGCGGCGGTATTTCCGGTTTCTTGCCTGGGTCGATAGCTCGCCGTCATTTGGGTAATGAATCGCCTCAGCCGTTGTCAGAATGGCTTTGCCGTGTTGCCGCACGGTCTGTGGCTCGCCAACGCTCCTCTGACGATCTATAACTGAAGCAAGCGGATGGTGGCGGGATTCTGGATTGCGAGTTTTTTCAATTGTTTTCAATTGCGCGTTTTTGTCGAAAACCGGACGAGTAAAATGTCGGTGATGAAACGGAAACCGGTTCGATGAACGTCTTTGACAAAACCAAGGGCAACCTCTCGCACCAGCCGGTCGAGGTTGAATTCCTCCGGCTGGGCGTTTTCGTGGCCGAGCTGGACCGCCCGTGGCTGGGCACGCCCTTTCTGCTGCAAGGCTTCCTGATCGACGACGAAGCGCAGATCCGTCAATTGCAGGCGCTGTGCCGGCTGGTTTATGTCGACCGCCGTCGTTCGATCGGCGACCAGTATGTGGCGATGATTCGCGAGCGCGACCGCCGCCGCTTGGCGCTTGGTGCGCTGGACGACGACGAGTTCCTGGCGGTGGCGCGTCGCCTGCGTGCCGGGATGGCCGACGATGAGGCGCGGCGAAAGGCACGTCCGCTCGGCGAAACCGGCCTCGAAGAAGAGTTGCTCTATTCGGCACCGGTCATTGAAGACGTCCAGCGAACACTTGCGACGATTCGGGAAACCATCAGTTCTGGAGCAACCGTCGATCTGGCGCGCGTCTGCGATCTGGTCGACGAGCTCGCCGCCGGTGTCGAGCGCAATCCGGACGCCATGCTCTGGCTGACCCGGCTCAAGGCGACCGATCAGTACTCCTACGATCATGCGATCGATGTCTCGGTCCTGCTGATGGTTTTCGGGCGTTTTCTCGGGCTCGGGCGCGACGCGGTCGGCGAACTCGGCCGCGCCGGCCTGATGCAGGACATCGGGAAGATTCACGTCTCGTCCGACATTCTCGCCAAGGAAGAGCCGCTGAGCGATGTCGAGTTCCGCGAGATCCAGTCGCATGTGGCCAGTTCGCTCGAATTGCTGGTCGGCCAAAGCGGGTTTTCGCGCACTGTGCTTAGCATCGTTGCCGAGCACCACGAACGTTACGATGGCAGCGGCTATCCCCGGTCGATCGGCCTCGAGCGAATCAGCCTCGCCGCCGAAATGTCAGGTCTGGTCGACACCTATTGCGCTATGACGCGGGATCGCGTGTTCAGCCCCGCCATTTCGAGTCAGGGGGCGCTGGAAGCGATTTGCCGCCTGCGCGGCGTGAAGTTTCGTGACGCCATCGTCGACCAGTTCGTGCAATGCGTCGGCCTCTACCCGATCGGTACGCTGGTCGAGCTGAATTCGGCCGAAGTGGCGATCGTCATCGAGCAAAACCGTGTGCTGCGCGAGAGACCCCGGTTGATGGTCCTGTTGTCTGCCGACAAAAGTCTCATGTCGCGTCCGAAGTACCTCAACCTGATGCAATCGCCGGTCGCGCCGGGTGGTGACCCGTATCGAGTCGTCAAGGCACTGCCGCCGAACGCTTATGGCATCGATCCGGCGGAGTTCTTCCTCGAATGAGTCCGAAAGCACACGCTTTGTTAGCTGCTGCTGGCAAAAATCACGAGGGCGGTGTGCCGGACTGGCTTGTCGCGTTGAATGACATTCCGGCACTGTTGAAGAGCGGAACGACCGGGTTGCTCGGCGTCGTTGTAATGACGGTCCAGCCGGCGCCATCCTTCTTTCGCCTTTCGCCCGAGTCGATTTTGCGTCTGCGCCAGCAGATCACCGAACGCCTGATGCGTTGCGTGCGCCCGATCGATCGTCTGTACTCGATCAGCCAACGCGAGGGCCTGGTCGTATTGCCTGACCTGCGCAGCAGCGCGACGCTCGTCATGGCCATGTTGAAGTTGAGGCAGCAGTTCGAGGAAGTCGGGGTCAGTATTGATGGCGTGACCATGTATCTCGAAGTGTCGTGCGGTGCCGCGCTCTATCCAGACGACGGCGAGGAAGCGCTGCATCTCGTTCAGTCGGCGCGCATCGCCTGTCTGTGCGCCGCTCGTCGTGGGCTCGGCTACGCGCTTTACGAGCCGGAAATGGATGCGCTCGACGTTACGACGCGCGAACTCGATCAGGAACTGCGCGCCGTCCTGACCTTGGGCAGCGGCCTCGAACTGCACCTGCAACCGCAGATCGACGCCTTGAGTGGAGCCTGTGTCGGTGCCGAAGCCTTGCTGCGCTGGCGTCGTGCGAATGGCGACTGGGTGCCGCCACCGGTGGTTCTTGCCGGCATCGAGCGGCTTGGGATGCACCATCGTTTCAACCAGTGGCTGTTCATGAGGACGGGGCGAATTGCGCGGCAACTGACCGACGCCGGTGTCGATATCTCGCTGTCGGTCAACATCTCGGCCAACGATCTCGTCGACGTCGAATTGCCGGACTTGCTCGAGCAGTCGCTGAAGGTCTGGAATGTCGAACCGCGGCGGATTCAGATCGAGATTACCGAAACCAGCATGGTGCAGGAGACCGAGACCGTTCGCACGGTGTTGCACCGCTTGCGCGGGCTGGGTTTCGAGCTCGCCGTCGATGACTTCGGGACCGGTTTCTCCTCGATGAGCAACCTGAAAAACATGCCGGTGCAGGAAGTCAAGATCGACCAGAGTTTCGTGCGCAACATCCTGAATTCGAAGCGCGACCAGGAAATCACCGGGTCGATGATCCGTCTCTCGCATCGCCTGGGTTTCACCGTGGTCGCCGAGGGGGTCGAGAGCGAACGGATAGCCGGTCTGCTCGCCGAGATGGGTTGTGATCGGCTGCAAGGTTTCCTTTTCTCGCCGGCAATCGCTGTGGACGCTTTCATAGCCTGGTTCAAGCAGCGCGCGGCGAAGATCGCCGTCGGCCAACGCACGAACTGAACCGGCCGCACGCCAGCGGCAAATCCGGCGACCTACTCTTGAAAAGCCACGGTCGCCCCCCCATTTGATGGGCATCCATTCATTGAGGGGACCACCATGCGTCAGGACAAACTCACCACCAAGTTCCAGCAGGCTCTGGCGGATGCGCAGAGCCTCGCCGTCGGCCACGACAACCAGATGATCGAGCCGCAGCACCTGCTGCTCGCGCTGCTGCAGCAGGACGACGGCGCCACGTCGTCCTTGCTCGCGCAAGCAGGCACCAATGTGCAGGCCCTGAAGAATGCGCTCGACCAGGCGATCGACCGCCTGCCGAAGGTCGAAGGGCATGGAGGCGAAGTGCAGGTCGGGCGTGACCTCGTCAACCTGCTCAACCTCACCGACAAGGAAGCGCAGAAGCGCGGCGACCAGTTCATCGCCAGCGAGATGTTCCTGCTCGCCGTGTGCGAGGACAAGGGTGAGGCTGGGCGGCTGGCGAAGCAGCACGGCCTGAACCGCAAGGCGCTGGAGCAGGCGATTGCAGCGGTGCGCGGCGGGCAGGGCGTCGATTCTCAGGAGGCCGAAGGGCAGCGCGAATCGCTCAAGAAGTACTGTATCGACCTGACCGAGCGCGCCCGCTTGGGCAAGCTCGATCCGGTGATCGGGCGCGATGACGAAATCCGTCGCACCATCCAGATCCTGCAGCGGCGGACCAAGAACAACCCGGTGCTGATCGGCGAGCCGGGCGTTGGCAAGACGGCGATCGTCGAAGGGCTGGCGCAGCGCATCGTCAATGACGAAGTGCCGGAAACGCTCAAGGGCAAGCGCGTGCTGTCGCTCGACATGGCGGCGTTGCTCGCCGGCGCCAAGTATCGCGGCGAGTTCGAGGAACGCCTTAAGGCCGTGCTCAAAGAGATCGCTCTGGATGAAGGCAAGATCATCGTCTTCATCGACGAGCTGCATACCATGGTCGGCGCCGGCAAGGCCGAGGGCGCGATCGACGCC
>ERZ650312.1134-NODE-1134-length-15167-cov-9.569680_pt1 | contig 15167 bp, 9 predicted proteins | sample MGYA00376248_ERZ650312 | MGnify/ENA primary metagenome ERZ650312 (study PRJEB26733, sample SAMN07839316) | wastewater metagenome | biome: urban; feature: wastewater treatment plant; material: waste water | place: USA: North Carolina | collected 2016-07-28 ... | reverse complement strand
AAAAGGAAAGTGACCCTGTACGACAAAGCCATTATACAATGAAAACTCATTAATTGGTAGACTTCATAAATATTTTCTAGCATATTTTGAAACTTTTTCTGTTCCTACGGCAGAAACATTATTTTTACTGGTACTTTCAATACTCGCATTGGAGTCAGCTCATTCAATCAGATTCCTGTACCAGCATTTTCTTGCCGTGATAACAGAAAAATCCCTGAATACTTTTTATCATGCCTGCTCTTATGCCAAAGCTGATTATTCAAGATTTATGAATGTAACTGCCAAAATGGCACTGCACCTTATTCCGGAACAGCTTAAATCACAGCCGGTGTTTCTTTGCATTGATGATACAATAATCTCCAAATTTGGTACAAAATTTGAAAATGTATCAAAGCTGTTTGATCATGCAACGCATAATGGCTGTAATTATCTTAATGGACACTGTTTTGTAAGTCTGATGTTATGTGTGCCCGTGTGGAATCGTGATAAAATATCATATCTTGCGGTGCCGTTAGGATACCGCATGTGGCAGAAAAAAGAATCAAAGCTTGAGCTTGCTGCATCCATGGTACGTCATGTCATGCCTGAATTTTCATCACAAAAAAATGTTATCATACTTTGTGACAGCTGGTATACAAAGCAGAATCTTGTATCCATTGTCAAAGAGTATCCAAACCTTGATCTCATTGAAAATGCCAGAGCAGATTCTATCATTTATGATCATTTATGATCCTTATAGTACTTTATACTGTCCAATAATCATCCCTTGTATATCGAATTAATGTTTAGTATTGCAACATATCCGCATTAAAAAAGGACGCAGGATCTCTCCCACGTCCTCGCATTTATCTGGCTTTATCGTCTCTTACCTTCGGTGCTTCCTTATGTGCCGCTTCCTGCTTCACCTCATCCACACCTCTAGCCTCAAATGCATCTGCATTATACTGATACTCCTGTGGTTCAGCGACCATCGGTGAATATACAACCTCTGCTTCTACTCGCTCAGCTTCTGCCCTCTCCGGCTCTGTCTGTTCCTGTGCTTTCGCATTCTCCATATGCTTTTCCTTATCAAGCTGCACATTCATAGCCAGATTATCCAGCTTATCAATAGATGCATCCAAATGAAGTTCCATTGATACAAGCATCTTTTTCACTGCTTTCATCGGAGCAAGTACTGCCTTTGTAATGGGATGTTTCTGCTCTTTCTGAGAATAATCCACCTCCGGCTTGTCAGCAAAAGTGCGGAATGCATTGGCTACTGTCTGCCCTGCTTCACGAAATCCTTTTGCAAGAAGTGCTGTCTTTGCTATATCCTTATCCGTGGTCTTGATTGCACCTCTTACATTCTCTCGGATATCAAGAAGCCTTTTCTTAATTCCTAAGAACTCCGACACCCTGTATAATGCAGTTCTTCCCTTTGCCTTTGCTTCATCAACTATGCTCTTTGCTGTAGATTTGACCTGTGCTTTCACTTCCAATACCTGCGACTTTATCTGCTCACATCTGGCATTAAGTCGCTCCTGTGCTTCCGACAATGCCTTTTTAGCATTATTGACAAGTGTATCTTCCTGCATTTCTTTGATCTGGTTCTGCATATTGGTGAGTTCTTCCGTCATGGAATCAATCTTTTTCTCCAGTCCATCCACATAGCTGCATATCTCAAATACATCGTTTGCCTGCTCTTTCATGGCATTTTTCTTTAATAATTCGAGAAGTTCTCTTATGACCTCCTCATTGGTAAGTGTTTTTCCTGCTTCCATATCCATTCTGTTTCCTCCATTCTGTAAATGGGGCAGCCTTGGCCGCCCCTGTACTCTGATTACTGATTATCGAAAGGGTGTTGCCTCTTTGTCCTTCTCTTTATCGGGATTGCCATGATGTTTCTCGGCACTCTCCCTCGCCTTTTCGTTGCTCTTATCCTTTGCTTTCTCATATTCCGAGATAATCTCATTATAGAGTTTTTCCCTGAAATCCTTTGTGACCGGATAGCAGACATCCTGATAGATTGGCTTGCCCTGCTCATCCACCTGCTTTGTCTTATAAGAAGGCATTGATACAAAGATTTTCTCTTTGCCCTGCACGATATTGATGTTATTTACGATGAAACTGTTTTCAAAATAAATGCGTGCAAGTCCTTTGATGTTACTGCCTTCCCTCTCATAAGGTGTCACAGTTACGGAAAACTCCGGCATTTCCTGTGTACGCTCCTGCTTCTGTGTCTCCTCTTTCTCCGGTTCCTTGATTCTTGCATAGGCATCAAGGATATTGGTATAGAGTTCCTCACGAAACTCTGCTGTGATAGGATTGCACACATCCTTATAGATCACACCATTGCTTTCATCACGCTCATTGGAGCGGTATCTAGGCATTGATACAAAAAGCTCTCCCTTGTCCTTATTCTCAAGGATTGCAATATTGGTAATCTTAAATGAATCACCGAATACTACTGTTGCAAATCCTTTGATATTGCTGCCCTCTTTTGCCCTTACTTCGTTTACCTTAATTGAATACTTCATATGCTATTCCTCGCTTTCTTTTTGTTCTTTGTTTTGCTCCGGTATGATAAGCTCACACCAAAGCTGTTCTATCTGTTCACAAGACAATCTGCCATTTAACCAGTTGCCAAGTGTAACGACCATTCCGTCCTGCTCATAGTAGAGCCACTCCTGTGTTTCAATGTTCCCCTCATACACGATGGTCACATCAAAATCAGGCATAAATAATCCTTCCTCTGCATCCCATACACAGGCTATTCCCTGTCTGAGTGTCAGATTCAGGCTTTCGACATACACAGACCAGCCGCTTACGACTATCTGAAAGTCATCATCAATCTCTGCAATATCATCCTCAAGCCCGATTAACTCCTCCATTTCCGATACTGCCTCTTCTATCTCACCTAACCGGTATCTCTTATTCATCCATCACCGCCTCCTTATAAATGCACCTGACCACAAAACGCATGGTTCCTTTCTGGGAACAGGTAAAAAGAGTTAATTCTTTTTCATCGCCCTGTGTCTTGATGCTGTTATCATACGGATTTACTACCTCTGTCTCTGTTACCTCATAGATATGCTTCAGCCCATTTTTGTCGGTTATCATTACTTCATCACCTATGGATATCTGACTTAGTGGTGTAAAAAATGTGCCATATCTGCTGCCATTGTGACCGCACAATACACAGTTGCCACTCTCCCCAATCCCTGCTGTTTCTTCTATATGACCGATCCCGGCATTAAGCACTTTACTTGTGGTTCCTTCCATTACCGGATACCTGATATCTAAGCCCGGTATCTCAATGATGCCGATAACACCGCCTTCTTTAAGAATGGCTTCATCCTCTTTACTAATGGAGGTTTGCTCTTCCTCCACATCTGTTTCTTCATCGTAATCATCCTCCAATGTCTGCTCAAATTCACTTATGAGCTGTTCTGTCTGTTTTTCTCCGGTTGCCCGCCAGAAAAAAGGGACTGCCATAATGGCAATCCCTGCTGTAATCAGTAGTCCTGCGACCACTTTTCTTATGCTCATATTATTCACTCTCCTATCGTGTTCTGCCCTCTCTGTCGGCTGGATAAGCACCTTTATCCTCTGCTACAATTGCTGCAGATTCCATCCTGTCATCTGCTTCTCTTTCTTCCTCCGGTCCGCTCAGGTCTGCATCCACAGCCTTTGCGTTCTCAAGGTCAAGCTGGGCATTCAGTTCACACTGCCTTGACAGCTTTTCTTCCAGTTCCTTGCTGTATGCAAATGGCTTGTCATACTCTGCCTTTGATGCTTCAAGGTCATTCTGGTACTGCTCAATCTTCTTTTCTAAGAAATCAATGTTCTCATGGAGTCCATTGAACAGGTTTTCCAGCTTTACCATGCTGCCGACCGGACTTGTGGAAAGTTCTGCCTTGTACTCAGTCTTTCCACGAAGCACCATATAATTGATACCAAGGAAGTTCTTTTCCACAAGCAGCTCAAATCCATGGAACTTGCCGATTGCAGTTGTCTCTCCGGTCTTACATTTGCTGATTGCTTCAAGCATCATCGTTCCGCCATCCACACGCTCTGTGTAGGTTGCTTTGCCTATGGTAATGGCAAATTCCGGATTATCAATCAGCTCTTTATCCCTTGCCTTTACATCCTCTCTTACATTGGCAAGCTTTTCTGTTGCTGTCTTAATGAGCTTCGGGTACTTAATCATAAAGTTATCCTGCAAGCCATATCTCTGATTGTCATAGGATGCCTTTAAGAGCTTTAATCTCTGGACATCATTGTCAATCTCCATCTTTTCCTTGATTAAAGGATTGCCTGTGGCAACCGCTTTAATCTCTGCATAGGAAAGTGTTGCCTCGTCGATATCCTCACAGCTTCGGCTTACAGCCTTGCTTGTCATGACCTGACTGATGAAACGCTGCTTATTTTCAACGAGCGACCAGTTGTATGCATCAAAGGTTCCTTTGGTGACATATCTGTAGATTGCCACCTCTTCATTTTCGTTGCCCTGCCTGATGCCTCGTCCTTCCCTCTGTTCAATGGAGCTTGGCTTCCAAGGACAGTCCACATGATGCATTGCAACAAGGTGTGTCTGCACATTGACACCTGTTCCACACTTGTCCGTTGAACCGATAAGAACTTTCTTTTTACCTGTCCTCATCTCCTTAAAAAGTGCGTCCCTCTGTGCATCTGTTTTGGCATCATGGATAAATGCTATCTCATCTGCCGGAATACCATACTGTATCAGTGTTTCCTTCAGATAATCGTAGATGGTAAAATCCTTATCCGGTCCCGGTGTGCCGATATCCGAAAAAATAAGCTGGCAGCCTATATGACCGTTGGCATTTCCTTTCTCATATTCTTTCCATACATTCTCCGCTACCTTATTGAGCTTTCCATCTGGATTATTTGGTGCGTCCTTATCAATCAGCCTTGCATCTGTTCCGAGTAATCTTGCCTCATGAGTAATCTTTAGGAAGTTGTCCACACTTGGATCAACTCCACCACCTCTGATACGCTCTGCCCTCACAACAAAGTCTTCCATAACCTGCTTTACATACCAGTCAGGCTCTGACTCCACTATGATAGGCTTGCCGCCACGAAGAGCCGGCACATCAAGGTCAAGCATGTCTGCGGTCTGCACATCTGCTACCTCACGGAAGATATTCATAAGCTCCGGCAGATTCGTAAACTTATTGAATCTGCTCTTAAAACGGAAACCGCTTCCCTCTACAGTAAGCTCCAGTGCTGTTGTCACTTCACCAAAGTTCGCTGCCCAGGAATCAAAGTGATAAATCCCCATCTCTTCAAGTGCCGCTTTCTGTAAGTAAAGCTGCATGACATACATCTCACACATGGTATTGGATATTGGCGTACCTGTCGCAAACACAATGCCTCTGCCATCATTTATCTCAGACAAATACTGGCATTTAAGCTGCATATCCGTTGACTTCTTCGCTCCACTGCTGCTGATACCTGACACATTATTCATCTTGGAAAAAATCGCAAGGTTCTTAAAATTGTGCGCTTCGTCAACCATGATAGAGTCCACACCAAGTTCCTCAAAGGTTATAAGGTCATCCTTCCTGCTCTCATCTGATAAGGATTTCAGCTGCTCCTCCAGCTTTTTCTTCTGGCTTTCCATCTGTTTTACAGTCCAACGCTCCCCGTTACGCTCCTTCATCTCATCAATCGCATAGCTGATTTCATCAATCTGCTCATTGAGCATTCTTTCCTTTCTCTCTGCTGAGATCGGGATTTTTTCAAACTGCGAGTGCGACATGATGATACAGTCATAGTCACCTGTTGCAATCCTTGATACGAACTGCTTCCTGCGGCTCTTTTCAAAATCACGCTCTGTGGCAACCAGGATATTTGCTGACGGATAAAGCCTTAAAAACTCTGATGCCGTCTGACCGATAAGTGGCTTTGGAACAACCATGATCGTCTTATTGGCAAGTCCGAGTCTCTTCTGCTCCATACAGGCAGCCATCATCTCAAAGGACTTTCCGGCACCAACGCAGTGTGCCAACAGGGTGTTTCCTCCAAGAAGGATTCTTGCCACCGCATTCTTCTGATGTGGCTTTAACTCAATCGCCGGATTCATTCCCGGAAACTGTAAGTGGCTTCCGTCATACTCACGCAGGCGGATGTTATTGAATGTCTCGTTGTAATATTCCACATACTTCTGTCTTCGCTCCGGCTCTGCAAACAGCCATTCCTTGAACTTCTCCTTGATCATGTTCTGCTTTTCCCTTGCAAGCATTGTCTCGTTCTTATTGACTTCGTAATGATATTTGCCATCACCGTCATCAATCCTGTCCCTTACTGTTACAGTTTTAAGATTCAGCGTATCCTCAAAAATAGAATAAGCATCCATGCGGCTTGTACCATAAGTCTTAGTAGCTGCCACTGAATGCTTATCCATGCTCTTATTCTCGATGAACCATTCCATGCTCATCTTATTTAAGTGTACCTGAATGCCTGTATTGTAAAACTGGCTTCTGACTGCCCTTGCTCTTCTTGGTGTATTGAGAAGCTCATAGATAAACTGCTCATAATCAAGCGACTCAATCCATGTCGTACCAATCTTTACATCAATATCCGAGGCTTCAATCCATTCCGGCTGCACCTTTTCAAGTGCTGCCACATTTCCTGCAAATCTTTCTGCCTGCGGATTGTCTGTATCAGCCGCCATAGCCTTTGCTACACGAAGTTTGTCTCTCACATTTCCCGAAAGATACTCGTCTGCTGTCTCCCAGCCGATGTCGGGATTGTTCTCGTTGTAGCGGTCTGGATTTAGGAAAACCAGTCCGTCCAGCTCTTCCACAAGGACTGCCCTTCTAAGCTCTGCTAATGCATCATCACTTAGCGTTATCTCATCCACTGTCTGTCCGGACTTTTCTGCAAGTTCTTCCTTTGCATTTGTAATATCCGGCTCATAGATAGAAAGCATATAGGCAAGATTTACATATCCAAATTCATTGACGGATACATTTAATGCTTCCACAGCAGTCTCAACCCTGTCTATGACAGTCTTTGCCTTAATCGTCTGCTTATAAAACATATCCGCTTTTTTCACCTCCCCATCTTCGTTTACTTCCTCAAGACTGCAAAGAAGTGGATAATCGCTGTCATCCCTGAATGCTATTCTGTTTGCTTTTGAAGTAATGGCTCCATACTGCTTTACGAAGGCATCATATTTTACATTAAGAAGTCTCTGCTTATCAGAAAGCTCCTCCTCGCTGCAGCCATCCATCTGGATATCAATCAGCTCTCTTGTTATCTGTCTGATTTCATCAAGGCTTCGGATTCGCTCCTCGGCAGTCTGTGATACTTCTTTTTTTACCATCTCGGAATTTTCCCTGTAATAGAGTTTTCCTTCAAAAAATGTGTAAGTGTAGTTTCTCACATCCGGATCAGCCGGGATAACTTCCTCCGTCTGCTCCGCCTCATCTGCCACTCTCTCAAAATCTGTCATCTGTGCTTTGATATTACCGATAGCTTTGTTTAATGCTTCATACATATTGAAGTTCTCATCATTATTCACACAGACTGTATATCTGCTGTCCTGTCCGTAAATCCTTGTGTCATATTCCATAGATCCAAGCATCATCTCCGGATGCTCTGCAAAATAAGAGTTGACTGCAATGCCATTCTCAGTTACACCAAGGTGTACCCAGTCAGGTTCAATATCAATCTTTCTCTCCCTCTTCTGCAAAAACAGGATATCTGCTGTCACTTCGGTTCCTGCATTATCTTTAAATGCAGTATTCGGAAGTCTTACTGCTCCCACAAGCTCTGCTCTTTCAGCCAGATACTTTCGGATAGTAGGATTTGCCTTATCAAGTGTTCCCTTTGTGGTGATTACTGCAACCATGCCTCCCGGTCTTACCTGATCAAGTGCTTTTGCCAGAAAATAATCGTGGATACGGAAGTTATACTTGTTGTACTTTGGATCAAATACCTTATAATCACCAAATGGCACATTTCCGACAACCACATCAAAGAAGTTATCCGGATATGTGGTATTCTCAAATCCTGTGATACTGATATTGGCATTCTGATAAAGCTGCTTTGCAATTCTTCCTGAAATGCTGTCAAGCTCCACCCCATACAGCTTGCTTCTCTGCATTGGTGCCGGCATACTTCCAAAGAAGTTACCGATACCCATAGATGGCTCTAATACATTGCCGCCTCTGAAACCAAACTGGACAAGTGCCGAATTTATGCACATGGCAATCTCCGGTGAAGTATAAAAGGCGTTATTTACTGTTGCCCTTGCAGCACTGTATTCCTCATCAGATAAAAGGTCTTTCAGCTCTGCATATTCTTTGCTCCAGCCTGCGTTATTCTCATCAAATGCCTGTGACAGTCCGCCCCATCCGACAAACTTCGACAGAGTTTTCTGTTCCTCAGGTGTGGCAAGCCTGTTCTCTGATTCAATCTGCTTTAAAGTGCGGATTGCATCCATATTCCACTGGTATCTGGTCTTAGCACCGCCTTTTTCCATTTCCCAGAGGTTATAGTGGAAATTGTGTTTCGTCTGCCCGGCAACATTCTTCTCATTTTCAAGACTTTCTACTTGCTGTACTGGTTCCTGCTTTGGTGTAAAATCTACAGTTTCCTGTGATTCTGTATCAGCCTGAATATCATCCACAGATACTGATACTGCATCATCTGAAACCACATGTCCATTCTCATCAATCTTGGTTTCCCAGCCATTCGCTATTGCTCTTTCCCTGGTTTCAAGACGATTGGCTTTTACACTATCCTCGATATCAAAGAATCTCTTATAGACCGGATTCATCTTATCCCTGTCAGCCTTCTGCTTTGTCTCCTGATAATACTTCTTCTGGTCTTCTCCGCAGTAAAATGGCTGTTTTACCATATAAGATAAGATTTCATATAACTCACGCCAGTCGAGTGCACCTTCCTTACGCACACCATTCCTGTTCTTATAGCTGATCTTCACATATCCGCTTCTGATTGAGTACTCCACAAGACCATACTTATTGTTGGAATATGCCTTTCTTTCTGCATTATCTGTCCCTAATGCAATATCCCTGATAAGGTCAAGTTTATTGGGCATAAATGCAAAATCAGACTGCACCACATCCATAAGGAATGCCCTAAACGGAGTGTAGCAGCTGCAATCTGTTACAAGAATCTCCGCCGCATCACGCAGGTCTTCATCAAGCTCTGCAATACGCTTGGCATAATCAATCGGTGTAATATACTGAAGCTCTGATGGATCTTTTTCAGATGTTTCAGCTTCTATCTCTGCACCATATTCTGCCTGTGTTACCATGCGGTCTTCATCGGCAGTTTCCTGTGGTGTCATGCCTTTTGCACTTACATAATCTCTGTTAGAAGCATAGCTCTCCGGCTCATCCGGTATTGCATAATCATCAATCTCTGATTCTGCCTCCTCCGGTTCCACTTCCCGGTATTCGGCATCAATGACCTCATCATCCTCACGGAGTCCGTCCATCGCAAGCTCATCAATACGAGGTGTCTCAGGCTGGTATTCCCCTGTAAGAATAAGGACACCAAGCTCTTTTTCGATATCTTTCCACGAAACATATCCTTCAACCTCTCCATCCTCATCTCGCCACTGAAAACGCAGTCCATTCCCATGAAATGTGTCATATCCGTGCAGTCCCAGTCCGTCAACCGGCCAGCCTGCACCTCCCTGACCATATTCTGCTTTGATACGCTTTGCCCTGGTTCCTGCATCAATCTCTGTTTCAAAAATCTTGCATACCCTGCCCTTGCCACCGATAAAACCTGTACCTCTCATAAGCACCTGTTTGATATACTCACCTGGTACTGTTGCAGACTTTTTGGGATTCAGGTAATTGTATTTACCTGCTAATGCAGCTTTTCTGTCCTGCTCGAACTGACGCATAAACTGATTATTGTTTTCGTCCTCAGTATGAATGGTGCCAATGCTTGCCTGCCCGTTCTGGTCGAAAAAAAAGGAAGCCTGTGTATATTCGGCTTCCTTACTGACACCCAATGAATTGATTTCATCAAGTTCCCTATTCAGTTCTGTATCATCTGATTCTAGTGGAATCGCATCACTATCTGATTCAGTACCACTTCCTCTGCCTGCATCTTCGCCTGCTCTCTTATCTTCCACATCTCCATTGTCGATGACGGATTCTGTGGCTTGTGCTTCGCCAGATACTGCATCTCCAGCTGGTCGTACAGCTGGTTCGCTTCCTCCTCTACCGCTGACATCTTCTCGTACATCTTCCCGAATCTCATCAGCGTCTTGTATCTTGCCGGCTCGTTCTCCTTTAGATAGTTCATCGCCATCCTTCCGTATTTGCCCAGCTTCGTGAGATCCTCCGTCTCGTCCGGCATCTCTATCTGCGGATAAAGCAGTCCGTCCACTTCCTTGTAAGTCATTTCTTCTAACATATCCAATTCTCCTTTCGCTCTCGATTGCCTTTAAGTTACGACTAAATTCTCTAAGAACACTACAGGAGACATCGCATACAATGGAACCAAGACGGTAAATGATCTCTTCGTCTTTGATATTTACGATCTGACTAAAATCCTGTTCTTGCACAGATAAGTCAAATCCGCATCTCGTCCCTACAGCATACATGACACTTGCATATACAAGCTGCTCCATGTCCATTTCCTGCTGTAAGCCATTGCGTTTCTTACTTTCTTCCTTTATCACACTACCTGATAGCTGCATAAGCTCGGTCATTCGGTCTCCGAACTCTTCTTTTATTATAAGCCAAACATCTGTTCCTGTAAACTGTTTTAATATATTTTTTAGAGACTCCCTGTCGCTGTTATCGTACTGCTCAATCTGACCTTCTGACACAAGAAAATCCAGATAATCCTTAAGATTTTCTCCCTCAAGGTCCCATGTCAGTTTGACATTCTTCCCTCCGGTATCACTGATATCAAAGATATACCTCATGCGTGGATTCAGTGCCCTTGACGGGAAGATAGCGCAGCCTTTCGCACCACGCTTTACATATCTTCCCACCTTTTTCCAGGTATCATAATCTGCCATGAGTGTGCTTTTTTCCGGAGGTCTCTGAGCTGTTACCATAACGATATTGTCAAATTCATAGCGGTATAACTGACCTGCGACCTTTAACACATCCTTCCAGTTCTTTTCTGATCTGGTGATGTTACCAATTTCAGAATCGTATATCGCTTTGACCTTCATATCAACGCCCATACCTTTGTCCTCCTCTACTTAAACATCTCTGCAAACAATCCCTTAAATAGCTTTAACTCATCCTTATCCAGCTCGATTGCAAATTCATTGTCGATTGCCTGTTTTTCGCATTTATCCTTTTTCTTTGCAATCTTACGCACCACACGAAGAAGCACATAGCACTCCTTGGACTTTGCAATGCTCTGTTTAAAGGTCAGCTCATCCTCATCGACTGACTTCTGTGTCTGATAGATAATCTCTTTTAACTTATCATTGATACCATCTACTTCCTCAAGGGAAATAATAACGGATGCCTTAGAAGCACCCGATCTGTCCCACTCCTTATGAAGTTCCTTTACTAAAAACTCCATGTTCTTAATTACTGTTGTTGAATCACTTTTCATCTTGCTCTTCCTCCGTTTTCTTTTAATGAAGAAGGGAGCTGACCTTCGCTGATAGGCGCAAAATCAACTCCCTTCATGTCCTCTGCTCCAAGGACTATCTGCTCTGCATAATACATATCCATTGCCTTATTGATGGCATCGTCAAGCGACTCTGCCTTTACTTTCTGTACTCGTGAAAGCACTTCTTTTATCTCAACATCAAATTCCTGTTCCATATGATATCGCCTCCTGTAAAAATCTCATCACCGGCTCTTTTCTTCCTTTACCTGTCTTTCCTTAAAGCCCTCATCGTACTTTCCATCTTCCAGCCTGTCGTAAAAACAGTCCTCTTCAATCGTTCCGAAATCCTCATACATCTGGTGAAGGAAGTCATTCTGCAGCTTCTTTGGTACATCATCATCCTTTGACATATCCTGATAAAAATAGAACTTCTGCTTTAGCTTTGCCCTGTAATCATAGATATCCTCTATCTTTTCCGGTGTGCCATACTCCCTCTTGTATGCCTTGAAATTCGTGGTTGAGAGTGTGGAACCGAGATAAATGCCATGCTCCCACGATACCCCGATTGTGGTATTGTCCTTTGTAGGCTTCTCATCCTTCGGATAACGCTTATACTCTGTCGCACCAAGGGCGATTGTAAGGGAACCTGACTTCATATCCATCACCACAAGATTCCTTGGTGATAATGCTTCAAGCACCATGTAATCATGGTCATTGAAGTTATGAAATGTCTGTCCCCTTTCAAATGATCTGTCCACACTTTCATAATGCAGGTTAAAATCATCCACCCAGCCCTTATCGGTCATTCCAATCTCCTTAAGCTTTGCAACACATTCAGAAGAACTGGCTTCTTTATCAAACCGAAATTCTTTGGAATCGTTATAAAATCCCTGAAGAAAATGTCCCAGCTGAATATCATCCAGACAGAATCTCGCAGATACAGTTACATTTGCTGCCCTGTAATACTCTGTGAAGTTATCTGCTTTACCAAGCGTCCTTCCAAGCTGCAACAAATTGTCTGCAAGCTCTGACATGTCATCAACTGCTATAAAACTCTTATAATCATCCAGAGTCATCAGCATATTTGTCTCTGTTCCCCTGTCGTTTTCTGTTACCAGTATCATATCTTTTAAATCCATTCTTACCTCCAGTCTCAGAGAGGGACTATGCCCTCTCTGCAAATTTCCTGTTATGGTCTTCCTATCACAACAATCTTTCCTGTGCTTGCCACATCTCTGTAGACCACACCAAGACTTTCATTAAGTGCCTCTACCACCTTGCCATTTCCGACATATACTGCCACATGGCTGATGTTCTTATATCTTCCGTTGCTTGTAAAACTGTAGAAGATAAGGTCTCCCGGCTGTAACTCATCAAAGGAGACAGTCTTTCCGGCTTCATCCAGTCCCTGTGCCTCCGCTGCCGCTGTGGTTGCACCGCCGTAACTAATATCCACGCCTGCATCTTTCCATGAATAATAGGCTAAGGAGCTGCAGTCATAATAGTTACCGCTGTCTCTTAAATCCTGACTATAAGGAAAGCCAACTCTGTGAAGTGCATAGGAGCAGACTGTTTTCTGCCTGCTGTCTGTAATTTCGTTTAGGATGGCATTGATTTCATCCTCAGTCATGGAGCTTACTCCCGGACTTCCGCCTCCGCCGCCACTTCCGCTTCCGGCATATCCAAGCTGTCCCATAAACTCCGGACTCATGATCTGCTCAAGCATTTCCACCTGATCAGAATTAAATCCATAGACCGAAATCATATCTCTGTACGATTTCAGTGTGACATTCACATACAGAACCGACTTCGTGACAGTAGTTACATTACCGTCTGCATCTGTTTCTTCCACATCCTTTGTTCCTGTGCTTGTGGTGTATGAACACATATCATTTACAACTGCCTGCAGCCAGCCTTTAGAAGTATCATTCATGACTGTTGCAGTATCTCCGACACCATGCTTGACCATATAGACTGCCATGATGTCATAGTAATTGCTTGGGTTTTCTTCCATACCTTCATAATCCACATATACAAGCTCTCCAAGGTCATATCCGGTATGCTCATTCACTTTCGTATTCACATCCCGGTTAAACTCCTGCACATAAGCACTCGTTACTGTCTGCACGGTATCTCCTGATTCAAGTGGTGGCAGAAATAAAGCAAATGGAGAATTGTAAAGGATTGCTATCACCGCTATAACCGGAACCGCAATCATGGCAACTACAAGAACAAGTAATAAAAGCACCAATCCGATAATCGGTGCAGCTGCCTTTACCCAGGTAATCGCTTTTCGCACAATCAGATCCTTTACCAGCTTTGCCACGCTGTCTGTCTGATTCTCCTGTGCTTTCATCTTATCCAGAAAGAATTTTATCTTCCTGCTCCGGTTGGTCATCTTTTCATCCTTGACCTCTATGGACACACCTGCAGCATATCCGGCTGCCATGCCGATTGCCGTGCCAACTCCCGGTGCAACCGCTGTTCCTGCCGCCGTAGCAGCTGCCTTTGTCGCAGTTTTTGTTGCAACCTTGGCAGTTGTCTTGGCTGTTTCTTTTGCCGTCTCTTTAGCTACAGTCTTGGCAGTATCTTTGGCAGCTTTCTTTGCTGTCTTTTTTGCCAGCTTCTTTCCTGCCTCTACCTTCTTGATACGCTTCTTTGCCTCGGCTGCCGCCTTTTTCCTGAAAAGTGCTGCACCCTTAGAAGCAGTTCCGGTAACAGGTCGGCTTGATTCATATGCAAGATATGCTGCCTGCGATACCTCCTGCCCGCCCTCCACCTGCTCCGTTACTGCCCCAGCTGCAAGTGCTCCTGTTCTTCCTGCAATGTGAAGATTGGTATTCTTGGTCTTGATTGAAGTGTTGGATTCTTTAATTTTTCGCTTGAATCTTGATAGTCCCTTATTCTTCGACTCTGACTGATGAATGGTACTCTTGCGATAGGACTTCTTTTTATCATCAGATACCTTTGCACCGATAGTCTTAGGACCTCTCTCTACTGTATAGATGTTGCTGCCTTTAATCTTGGCTTTCTCCTTGGTGTGAATGACCATCGGTTTGTCATCAACCTTTCTAATTTTCAATTTTCTCACCTCCTACTTTGAAAAATAAAATAAGCCGCTAGGGAGCAAAAATTACTCCTTAACGGCTATGTAAAATCATTCAATATTCAATTATTAAAAGCAACATGAAACTGGGATTTATCAGTTAATAAGTTTACTCGCCAGTTTGTATACTTGATTTATTTCTTTGCTTTCTAACTTCCAGTTATTGAGTTCATCTTTAATCAGCTCCGGAAATTTTTTACTAATATCTCTTAAAGCATTACCTACTGATTTCCTAACATATTCACTCGGATCTTCTTTTAAGGCTACAATCCTCCTAATTGCTTCATTCGGATTATCTTTGAAATATGGTCTACTTGTCCATATTCTTAATCCTTCCGTAACTGCTCTCCTCGTATTTGGATTATCATTTTCTAACCATTCATCAATGGTCGGAAGTGCTTTTTCATATCCTGTATTTTTGCAAAATTCATCAAATGCCTTTGCTAATACTTCCTGAACTCTCCAATTATCATCTTTCTTGTCC
>ERZ650312.1130-NODE-1130-length-15199-cov-7.956286_pt1 | contig 15199 bp, 14 predicted proteins | sample MGYA00376248_ERZ650312 | MGnify/ENA primary metagenome ERZ650312 (study PRJEB26733, sample SAMN07839316) | wastewater metagenome | biome: urban; feature: wastewater treatment plant; material: waste water | place: USA: North Carolina | collected 2016-07-28 ... | reverse complement strand
ACCAAGGGCAACGATTTCTACTTCCGCGTCTGCTTCCTCGATCCGTTCCAAGGGACCGTCGGCGCCGCCTACGCGTTCAACGAACTCAAGGCGAAGAAGGTCGCGGTTATCCGTGAAGTGTCGAACGACTACTCGGTCGGTCTGGCCAAGTTCTTCGTCGATCATTTCGTCAAGCTCTCCGGTGACGAGAAGTCGATCGTCGCGACGGCCGACTACAACACCGGCGACCAGGACTTTTCGGCCCAGTTGACCAACATCAAGCAGTTCGAACCGGACGTCATCTTCGCGCCGGGCAACTACACCGAGTCAGCGCTGATCATCAAGCAGGCGCGTGACCTCGGCATCACCGCCAAGTTCATCGGCGGCGACACCTGGGACATCAACGCCTTCCTGGAAGTCGGCGGCGCAGCGGTCGAAGGCGCAATCGTCTCCACCTTCTTCGCCAATGACGTGCCAATCAACAAGACGTCCGAAGCCTTCCTGAAGTCCTTTCGCGACGAGTACAAGAAGGAGCCGCCGGCTGTCGCCGCGCTTGGTTACGATGCTTACCTCGTCGTTCTCGACGCGATCAAGCGTGCCAACTCGGCCGAGCCGGAGAAGATCCGCGAAGCGCTGACCCAGACCAAGGACTTTGAAGGTTCTGCCGGTGCCATCACCATCAACGCCGAGCGCAATGCCGACAAGGCCGCTGTGTTCAAGACGGTGAAGGATGGCAAGTTCGTCTTCCTGACGACCGTCAAGCCTTAATCAAGCGAGTGCGCGGCAGATCGCCGCGCAGGCACCAAGAATCCGAATGTGCGGCCGAGTTCGCCGGCGCATTCGGATTTTTCTTGAAGCATCCGCACGGTTTTCAACGCCGACAACAAGAGCGTGAAACCGCGCCATCGCTTCTGAAAGAACGTCATGGATTTTCAAACTTTTCTGCAGCAGTTCGTCAATGCGCTCTCGCTCGGCAGCCTCTACGCGCTGATCGCCATTGGCTACACCATGGTTTACGGCATTCTCCGCCTGATCAACTTCGCCCACGGCGACGTCTTCATGCTCGGCGGCTATCTCGCCTTCTACGGCGTCAGCACGTTCTTCATGCCTTGGTGGCTGGCGGTCGTCGTCGCCATTGCGCTGACCACGGTTTTCGGCGTCGGACTTGAGCGCGCAGCTTACCGCCCGCTGCGTGATTCGCCGCGCATCTCGATCATGATCAGCGCGATCGGCGCCTCGTTCCTCATCGAGAACCTGGCCATCGTGCTCTTCGACGCGCGTCCCAAGGCCTTCCCGGTGCCGGCGTTCTTCTCGCAGAACCTCCTGTTCGGTGGCGTTCGCGTCTCGACGGTCAGCCTGATCATCCCGCTCGTCACCGCGCTCATCCTCGCCGTACTGCTCTGGATCGTGCATCGAACCAAGACCGGCATGGCGATGCGCGCCGTGTCGACCGACATCGACGCCGCGCGCCTGATGGCGATCGACGTGAACAAGATCGTCTCGATCACCTTCGCCATCGGCAGCGCGCTGGCCGCCGTCGGCGGCATCATGTGGGCGATGAAGTACCCGCGCCTCGAACCACTGATGGGCATCATGCCCGGCTTGAAGTGCTTCATCGCGGCCGTCATCGGCGGCATTGGGAGCATCGCCGGCGCCGTGCTCGGCGGCCTGCTACTCGGCATCATCGAACTGATGACCATCGCCTTCCTGCCGGAATTCACCGGCTACAAGGACGCCTTTGCCTTCGTGCTGCTGATCGTCGTCCTGCTCGTCAAACCCACCGGCTTGCTCGGCAAGAACCAGGGGGAGAAAGTTTAATGAATACGCCATCTACCCAACTCACCCCGCGCCAGCGCACGCTGCTCTCGCTCGGTGCGGCCATCGTCGGACTCGCGCTGCTTTTCGTTTTCGAAGGCATGTTCGACGTGTTCACGATGCAGATCTTCAAGCTCTGCGCGATCAACGTCATCCTCGCCCTTTCGCTCAACCTGATCAACGGCTTTACCGGCCTGTTCAGCCTCGGGCACGCCGGGTTCATGGCGGTTGGTGCCTACACCTGTGCCATCCTCACGATGTCGCCGGACCAGAAGGAAGCCAACTACGTCCTGCAGCCGATCGTTCCCTGGCTCGCGAATGTGCAGATACCGTTCGTCCCAGCGCTGCTGCTCGGCGGTGTCATCGCTGGCTTCATTGGCTGGCTGCTCGGCGTCGTTGCGCTGCGCTTGCGCGACGACTACCTGGCCATCGCGACGCTCGGCTTCTCGGAGATCATCCGCGTCGTGCTGACCAACCTGCAGACGGTGACCAACGGTTCGCTCGGCCTCAAGGGGCTGCCGCGCTTCACGACGATGTGGTGGGCGTGGGGTTCGGCAATCGTCGTGACGCTGTTCCTCGTGCTGCTGATCAAGTCGAGCTACGGTCGCGCCTTCAAGGCGATTCGCGACAACGAGATCGCCGCCGAGTCGATGGGCGTCAATGTGTTCGGCATGAAGGTGCTGTCCTTCACCATCTCCAGCTTCCTCGCCGGTATCGCCGGGGGCCTGCTCGCGCACTATCTGACGACGATCGACCCGAAGCAGTTCATCTTCCTCAAGACCTTCGACATCCTGCTCATCGTCGTCCTCGGCGGCGTCGGTTCGATCACCGGTTCGGTGGTCGCCGCCATTGTGGTCACCGTCGCGATGGAGGCGCTGCGCTTCCTCGACGGGCCGCTCAATCTCGGTTTCATGGTCACCCACGGCGTCCCCGGCCTGCGCATGGTCTTCTTCTCGGCGCTGCTGATGGTCGTCGTCATCTACCGGCAGCAAGGGCTGATGGGCAAGTCGGAGTTCAGCTGGAATTCGCTGGCCCGCATCGGTCTGCTGCCCAAGGGCTCCTCCGCTTCCGGAAAGGGGGGCAAGTAATGACCGCGATTCTGAAAACGACGGACGTCAACAAGCAGTTCGGCGGCCTCGCCGCGGTGACCGCGCTCAACGTCGACGTCCAGCCCGGCGAGATCATCGGCCTGATCGGTCCCAACGGCGCCGGCAAGACCACCTCGTTCAACCTGATCACTGGCGTCTACAAGCCCACGAGCGGCAAGATCGAGTTCTGCGGCACGAACATCACCGGCATGAAGCCGCACGCGATCACCAAGCTCGGTGTGGCGCGCACCTTCCAGAACATTCGCCTGTTCAAGGAAATGAGCGTGCTCGACAACATCTTGGTGGCCCAGCACATGCGCATGGGGACCAACCTCGTCGAGGCGACGCTGCGCCTGCCGTCCTACATGAGCAAGGAACGCCGCATCTACGAGCGCGCCCGCGCGCTGCTTGCTGAAGTGGGTCTCGCGCATCACGAGAATGCGCCGGCCGCGGCCTTGCCCTACGGCGCGCAGCGCCGGTTGGAGATCGCCCGCGCGTTGGCAACCGACCCGAAGCTGCTCTTCCTCGACGAACCGGCCGCCGGCATGAATCCGCAGGAGTCAGTCGAGCTGATGGAGTTCATCCTGAAGATCCGCGACCAGTTCGACCTGACCATCGTGCTCATCGAGCACCACATGCAGGTCGTCATGGGCGTCTGCAAGCGCATGTACGTGCTCGACTACGGCGTCACCATCGCGCACGGGACGCCCGAGGAAATCCAGAACAATCCCAAGGTCATCGAAGCCTATCTGGGGGTGGAATAAATGCTGTCTATCAATAATCTCTCGGTCCACTACGGCGGTATCCGCGCGCTGCGCGGCATCAGCCTTGACGTACCGGCCGGAAAGATCGTCACGCTGATCGGCGCCAATGGCGCGGGAAAGAGCACGACGCTCAACTCGATCATGGGTCTGGTCAAGGTCGGCGGCGGTACGGTCAGCTGGAACGGCAAGGACATCACCGGCGAGAAGACCAAGGACATCGTCGAGTCGGGCATCGTCCTCGTGCCGGAAGGCCGGCGCGTGTTCCCCAACCTGACGGTCGACGAGAACCTGACGCTGGGCGCCTACGCGCGCAACAACCGCGAGGAAGTCGAAGCGGACCGTGAGCGGATCTTCGGACTCTTCCCGATCCTCAAGGCCCGCCACAAGCAGAAGGCGGGCACCTTTTCGGGCGGCGAACAGCAGATGCTGGCCGTCGGCCGCGCACTGATGTCGAAACCCAAGGTGCTGATGATGGATGAGCCGTCGCTCGGCCTCGCCCCGATCATCGTCGGCATGATCTTCGACATCATCCGGCAGATCAACGCGGCCGGCGTCACGGTGCTGCTCGTCGAACAGAACGCCAAGGCCGCGCTCGATGTCGCCGATACCGGCTACGTCATGGAGACCGGCGCGATCAGCTTCTCCGGACACGGCAAGGATCTGCTCGCCGACGACCGGGTGCGCAAGGCGTATCTGGGCGAGGCGTAACGCATGTGTAGGAGCGCAGCTTTGCTGCGCGATAACGGCATCTCCTCGTAGCGCTGGCCCAATCGCCCGATAAATCGGGCTCCCACAATGCCGCGCACGAGATCGCTTATCGCGACTCCTTGATCACGCGTCCGTTGGTCGGCTGGATCGGCCGGACATTGTTCTTGTAAACCGTGCTGAAACTCGCCAGCTGCTCCTTCGAGACCTGGATCGGCGTCTTCATCACCAGCCAGAGGACGCCTTCCGAGCAGGGCGGTGTCGTCAGCGAGCCGAGGAAGGTGTAGTAGCCCGGCTTCGGCGGGATGAGCTGGGTCGGATCGATCTTCACGTCGTCGCGCATGACGGGCTTGTCCTGCTCCAGTGGCAGGTGCGTCCATAGCGTGCGAATCAGCTTCTGCTCCTTGCCGGCTTCCATCAGCACGGCGATGACGGCGAGCTTGCCGCCCTTCGACTGGTGCACGAGATGCACGACCATGTCGTACGCCTTGCCGTTGATCTTTTCCTCGCTCGGCTTGTGGAAGTGGAACTGCACGAGCTCGTAGCTCTCGCCATCGACCGTGATGGCGCCGCCGGCCGGCGTATCGACCTTGACGCTGTGTCCGTTATCGACGATCGATAGCGCGATTGGCTTGTAGGCGAACTGGATGGGCGGCAGGTCGGCCTTGACCGTACGCCGGATATCGATCGGCGACTGACGCTGCCCGACGCCGCAGGTCGCGAATTCGTTGTCCAGGCTGCCCCACTTGTCGGCAGCGTTCGCGCCGCTGTAGCTCCAGTGCGGCGTGACGTGTGGCGGTGGCGGCTCTTCCTTGTCTTTCTTACCCTTGCTTGGCTTCTTCGCGGGCGTTTCGGGTGTCGCTTCCGCGGCCGGCGCAGGCGCGGGTGGTGTCGCCGAGGCTGGCGTCTCGGCCGGCTTGGCGGCCTCAGGTTTCGGCTCCTCGGTCTTCAGTTGCCGGCAGGCGTAGTTGAAGACGACTTCCATCGTCGAGTCGGGCAGCAGCGGTTGCGCATCGGCGCCGTCGAAGGACTCGGCTTTCAGCTCGCCGCCGTCGGGCGCCGTATAGATCTGCTGGACCGGAGTCGTCGTGCGCTTGGCGCAGTTGAACTCGGTCAGCATGGTGCGTTTGATGAAAGTGAACGCGCCCGAATCCGGCACCTTTGGCACGGGATTGACCTCGCGATGCCAGAGTTTCACCTTGCCTTCTTCTCCCTTGACAATGCTGGCGGCGTCGACTTCAAGCCGTACCTTGTCCTTGGTGGCGATGCGCGACCACTGAGCGGCGTGCACGCCGGAGATCGGAATCAACGAAAGCAAAAATATGATCGGCAGAAGGCGGCGCATGGCAGATCCGGTTCTTGTTGTGTCGGGCGCCATGGAGCCACGCGCGCCCGGAATACATGCTGGCGGAGACGCGTCGATTATACGGATCACCCGCCCGGCATGGCCGCCCGCATGCGCGGGAATGCCGTTAAAATCCGTCCATTGTTGCTTTGCATCCATCTGAATCGGGGAGATTTTATGTCGCTGTTTTTGAATGAATCGGTCGTTGGCCAGCTGCTGACCATGGATCTGGCGCTCGACGCCGTCGAAGAAGCGCATCGCGAGCTGTCCTTCGGCAAGGCCATCGACATCCCACGCCAGCGCACGCGCTTGCCGCAAACGGCTTTGCACATCCTGCAGGGCGCGCTGCCCGGACGCGACGCGATCGGCTACAAGGCCTACACCAGCAACCGCTCGGGCGTGCGTTTTCTCGTGCATGTGTTCAGTGCCTCGGCCGGCACGTTGCGCGTCGTGCTCGAAGCCGACCTGCTCGGGATGATCCGGACCGGCGCCGCGTCCGGCGTCGCCACGCGCTGGTTGGCACGACCGGATTCCGAGATCCTTGGCGTCTTCGGTGCCGGCTGGCAGGCGGAAGGGCATATCGAGGCGATCGCCGCCGTGCGCCCGCTGCGCCGCGTCAAGGTCTGTGCGCGCAACCAGGAGAAACTGGCGGCGTTCTGCACGAAGATGAGCGAGCGCTTGAAGATCGAGGTCGTGCCGACCGCTTCGCCGGAAGAAACCGTGCGCGGTAGCGACATCGTCAGCACCATCACCACGGCGACCACGCCCTTGTTCGACGCTTCCTGGCTGTCGCCGGGAACGCACATCAACGGCGCCGGTTCGAACTCGGTGATCCGCCGCGAGATCGGCGAGGACGTCCTGAAGCTGTGCAAGCCGATCGTCGTCGATAGCGTAGAGACGGCGCTGAAGGAAGCCGGCGACCTCTTGCCGCTGCTGGAAAAAGGCCGCCTGAGCGAGCGCCAGATGGTCGAGCTTGGCGACATCATCATCGGCCGTCATCCGGGCCGCACGTCGCCCGAGCAGATCACCATCTTCGAATCCCAAGGCATGGCGATTCAGGACATCGCCGTTGCCGTGCGTCTCGAGGCGATGGCGCGCGAACAAGGTTTGGGCGTCGAACTGCCTTACGGCGGTTGATCGGGAGGCGCCGAGCGACGCCGGCATGATGCGTCGCAAGCGAGGTGAGCATGCGCGAAATGGTGTTCTGGAACGCTGGCTGGCTTCCCGTGCTGCTGGTCAGTGGCGCGGTGTTCGTTGTTGGCGTCGTGCTGCTCGCCCGTCTGGCACTGCAGAACAAGCGTCGCGAAGCGTCTGTGGCGCGCGAGCGATCAGCCGTTGCCCAAACCGCTGAGCCGCGTCGGACCGTTGTTGACGCGCAGACCGATCAGCCATCTGAGCCACTGCCGACGCAGATCGGTCACTACCGTATCGAGAAGAAGCTCGGCCGCGGCGCGATGGGCGAGGTCTATCTCGGGCGCGACAGTGAAACAGGAACCCTCGCGGCGATCAAGACCCTGGCGCTGAGCCAGGCCTTCGCGCCGGATGAACTCGCCGACGTGCGCGCGCGCTTCTTCCGCGAGGCCGAGACGGCTGGCCGCCTGCACCACCCGGACATCGTGGCGATCCTCGGTGCGGGCGAAGACGGTGGGCTCGCCTTCATCGCCATGGAGTTCGTGGCGGGTAGCGATCTGCGACCATTTACCCGTCCCGACAGCCTGTTGCCTTTTGCCGAAGTCGCCAGCATCGGCGCGCGCATCGCCGAAGCGCTTGCTTACGCCCATGCCAACAACGTCGTGCATCGCGACGTGAAACCGGCCAACGTGATGTACGACCGGGCAACCCGTCAGCTTCGGGTCATGGACTTCGGCGTCGCGCGCCTTACCGACTCGTCGCACACCAGGACGGGCATGGTCCTCGGCACGCCGAGCTACATGTCGCCCGAGCAGTTGCTGGGCAAGAAGGTCGACGGCCGTAGCGACCTGTACTCGCTGGGGGTGATGCTCTATCAGTTGACGTGCGGACAACTGCCATTTGTCGGACAATCGATGGGGCAATTGATGTCCCGGATCGCCAATGAAGCCTGTCCCGATGTGCGTGCGCTGAATCCACAAGTGCCGGAGGCGCTGGCCAACGTCATCGAGCGCGCGACGCGCAAGGATGCGGCGCAGCGTTTCCCGTCGGGAGACGAGATGGCGCGGGCACTGCGCGTGTGTTGCGCGGCGGCAATCGATGCCGGGGACGAGAAGCTATAGGGAGACGACGTGGTTAACACGCAGAAGAACGTGAGCGAGTCACTCGAAATCGTGGTCAAGACCGATCCGGGAATGGTGCGCGGGCACAATGAGGACGCCGTGCTCGCCAATCCGAATCTCGGTCTCGTGATTCTGGCCGACGGCATGGGCGGCTACAACGCCGGCGAGGTGGCGAGCGGCATGGCGACCACCCTGCTGGCGACCGAACTCGAATCCGCCTTCGCTACGACGCCGCCGCACGCGATAGATCAGGCGAGCGGCAAGTCGTACGCACATGTCTACTTGCGCGACAAGATCGTGGTGACCAACCGGGCCATCCACCATGCCTCGGAAAGCCAGGCGCAGTACGCAGGCATGGGCACGACGCTGGTCGCGGCGCTGTTTCACAACGATCAGGTGACCGTTGCGCATGTCGGCGACTCGCGCCTCTACCGTTTGCGCGGCGGGGAGTTGACCGTCGTCACGCGCGACCACTCGCTGTTGCAGGAGCAGATCGACAGCGGGCTGATTAGCGCTGACGAGGCGCGCTTCTCGCTCAACAAGAACCTGGTGACGCGCGCCATCGGCGTCGATCCGGAGGTCGACGCCGAGATCCACGACTACGCGGTGCTGCCCGGCGACATCTATCTCTTGTGTTCTGACGGCCTTAACGACATGGTCGAGGACGACGAAATCCGGCTGACACTACAAACCCTTGCGGCGAATCTGGACCTGGCAGCGAAGCAGTTGATCCAGATGGCCAACGACAACGGCGGCCGTGATAATGTTTCCGTCATTCTGGTGAAGGTGCTGCGCGCGTTTCCGGCAGTTCGGGATGGGTGGCCAAGCATGTTTGCCTGGTTCAAGGCGCGTTGAGGCGGATTGAGGCGAGTTAAGGAAATCTGGACGGGGCGAAAAGGATAGGCGATGGCAAAACTGATACTGAGCATGGACGGGCTGGTTCTCAAGGAAATTCCGCTCGTCAAGGAACGCATGTCGATTGGCCGCAGACCGAGCAACGACATCCAGATCGACAACCTGGCGATCAGCGGCGAACACGCGGCGGTGGTGACCATCCTCAACGATTCTTTTCTCGAAGACCTCAACAGCACCAACGGCACGCTGGTCAATGGGCAGCCGGTCAAGAAGCACTTCCTGAAGAACAATGACGTGATCGAGATGGGCAAGTACAAGCTCAAGTACATCAGCGAGCACGCTGCGCCGTCCGAGCCGTCTGACTACGAGAAGACGATGGTGCTGCGCGCGAACAGCGAACAGCGGGCGCCGGACGGGGTCGAACCCGCGATTCCGGTAGAACAGCGACCTCCGCAAGCAACGCCGCAGCCGACACCGAAGATACCTTCACCGGCCGCCGTCCTCGCTGCTGCCTCAGCCAATGCCGCCGCCGCGCCGCCGCCCGGTACCGGAGCGATCCAGATCCTCAACGGCGCGAACGCCGGGCGTGAATTGCTCCTGACCAAGACGCTGACGACGCTCGGCAAGCCGCACGTCCAGGTTGCCGTCATTGCCCGTCGGCCGCACGGTTACTTCATCACACACGTCGAAGGCGCGGAGTTTCCGGTGATCAACGGCAAGGCGATCGATGCTCAGGCGCATCCATTAAGCGATCACGACATCATCGAGATCGCCGGCGCCAAGATGGAATTCTTCCTCAAGGCCTAGACGCGCCGGCGCGCATCGGTTGAACGCTTCGAAGCGTCAGGAGATCGCATGAAAGTTCGGGTTCTCGGCTGCAGCGGTGGTATCGGCGGGCGCCATCTGCGCACCACGTCGATGCTCGTCGACCACGACATCCTGATTGACGCCGGGACCGGTGTCGGCGAACTGTCGCTCGACGAACTGGAGCGCATCGATCACGTGTTCATCACGCATTCGCACCTCGACCATATCGCTGCGCTGCCGCTCCTGATCGACACGGTGGCCGATCGGCGCGAGGGTCCGGTGATCGTGCATGCGACCGAGGCAACCCTTGAACTTCTGAAGAGTCACGTCTTCAACTGGGCGATCTGGCCGGATTTCAGCGAGATCGCGATCCGTGCCGACGCAGTCATGCAGTACCGCACGATCGAGGTCGGGCAGCAGATCTGTCTGGGCGGCCGCACGATTACCGCCGTCCCGGCGGTGCATACCGTGCCGGCCGTCGGCTATCACCTTGATTCCGGCGCCGGCAGTCTTGTCTTCACCGGCGATACGACGAGCAATGACGATCTCTGGCCGCTGCTCAACGCCGTCGACAACCTGCGTTACCTGATCATCGAAACGGCCTTCTCGAACGAGGAGGAGGCCCTCGCCACCCTGTCCCGGCATCTCTGCCCGACGCTATTGCACGCCGAACTCGCCAAGCTCAACCGCGACGCGGAGGTTTATATCACCCACCTCAAACCGGGCCAGATCGAGCGCATCATGCGTGAAATCGATGCGTGCGAAGCCATCGGTGGGCGCTTCAAGCCGCAGTTGTTGCAGAACAATCAGCTTTTCGAGTTCTAGCGCATGCTCCCTTGCTTTCTCGCCGGCGTCTGAAATGGATGCCCTGAACGACCTGTTGCCGCGCCTCGAGCAACTCAACCAGATCGGCGCCGCGCTCTCTGACGAGCGCGATATCGACCGCCTGCTCGAGAACATCCTGCTCGCCGCGAAGGCGATCACGCATGCTGACGGCGGCACGCTTTACCGCGTCAATGAAGACCGGCAGTCGTTGCACTTCGAGATCGTGCGCACCGATTCGCTCGGCCTCGCACTGGGCGGCGCCAGCGGCGAACCCATGTCTGGCCGCTTCCAGGATCTGCCGCTGTATCGCGAGGATGGTTCGCCCAACACGTCGCTGGTCGCCGCCTACTCGGCCCTCAAAGCGGAAACAGTGAACATCGCCGACGCCTACACGGCGAGCGGCTTCGATTTCTCGGGTACGCGCAAGTTCGACGAAGTGACGGGCTACCGTTCGGGCTCGTTCCTGACGGTGCCGATGAAAAATCACGAGAACGAGATCATCGGCGTTCTGCAGCTGATCAACGCCATCAACCCGGACGATGGCTCGGCGCGCGTCTTCTCCAGCGCCGACCAGCGCCTTGCCGAATCGCTCGCCTCGCAAGCCGCGGTGGCGTTGACCAATCGCCTGCTGGTCAATCAATTGGAGCAACTGTTCGAGTCCTTCATCAAGCTCATCAACCTGGCGATCGACGAGAAGTCGCCTTACACCGGCGGCCATTGCCAGCGCGTACCGGCGCTGACGATGATGCTGGCGGAAGCGGTTGAAATCACAAGCGACGGGCCGCTAGCCGGCTTTGCCATGAGCGACAAGGATCGCTACGAACTCAAGATCGCCGGCCTGCTGCACGACTGCGGCAAGGTGACGACGCCCGTGCACGTCGTGGACAAGGCGACCAAGTTGCAGACGATCTTCGATCGCATACGGCTCGTCGATACCCGCTTCGAGGTCGTCCGCCGGGACGCTGAAGTCGCCATGCTGCGCGCCGTCCTGGCCGGAGCCGAGCGCGAAATGGCCGAGTTGCGCTGGCGGGAGCTGTGCGCGGCCATCGACAGCGACCGCGCCTTCCTGCGTCACGTCAACATCGGCGTCGAAGCGATGAGCGATGGTGATCAGGAGCGCGTGCGGCGCATCGCCAAGGCGTATCGCTGGCTTACGCCGGAAGGCGTCGCCGCCGACTTTCTCAGTGCCGACGAGGTCGAGAATCTCACCATCCGCACCGGCACGCTGACGCACGCCGAGCGCGAGACGATCAACCATCACATTGTGGCGACGAACAGGATGCTCGAATCGCTACCGTGGCCCAAGCACCTCCGGCACGTGCCCGAATACGCCGGTGGCCATCACGAGCGCGTTGATGGCGCTGGCTATCCGAGGGGCTTGAAGCGTGGAGAGATGTCGATTCAGGCGCGCATCATGGGCATTGCCGACATATTCGAGGCGCTGACTGCGCGCGACCGTCCCTACAAGCAGGGCATGAAGCTCTCACAGGCCTTGCGTGTCCTCGAGCGTTTCAGCCGCGACGGGCATATCGACCCCGATCTGTTCGACGTCTTCGTCAAGCGGCAGGTCTATCTCCAATATGCCCGGCAGTACCTTGATCCGTCGCAGATCGACCTGCTGAACTGCTGACAGCCGCACGGCTACAGTCGTACGACGCTTTCACGGTAAAATCGCCCGTCCCCCAGCTTTCTCATCCCTTCGGGTTTCTGCCATGTTCGTTATCGCCCCCAGCATCCTCTCCGCCGACTTCACCCGGCTCGGCACCGAAATCACCGATGTCATCGCCTCCGGTGCAGACTGGATCCACTTCGACGTGATGGACAACCATTACGTCCCGAATCTCACCGTCGGCCCGCTCGTCTGCGAGGCGATACGTCCGCTCACCCAGGCGACGATCGACGTGCATCTGATGGTCAAGCCCGTCGATCGCATGATCCCCGACTTCGCCAAGGCCGGCGCCAACGTCATCACCTTCCACCCGGAAGCCTCGGAGCACGTCGACCGCAGCCTGTCGCTAATCCGCGAAAGCGGCTGCCAGGCCGGCCTGGTGTTCAATCCGGCGACCTCGCTCGACTACCTCGACTACGTCATGGACAAGATCGACGTCATCCTGCTGATGAGCGTCAACCCTGGCTTTGGCGGGCAGAAGTTCATCCCGGCGACGATGGGCAAGCTGCGCCAAGCGCGCGCGCGCATCGACGCCTACGAGCGCGAGAGCGGCCGCAAGATTCGCCTGGAGGTCGATGGTGGCGTCAAGGTCGACAACATCGCCGATATCGCCCGCGCCGGCGCCGATACCTTCGTTGCCGGCTCGGCCATCTATGGCGCCAGCCGGCCGAACGACGCTCACCGCTACGATTCGATCATCGGTGCGATGCGCGCCGAGTTGGCCAAGGTTTGAAGGTAGGCGCCGTGACTGAACAACTCGCCGTTCGCGCCGTCCTCTTCGATCTCGACGGCACGCTGCTCGATACCATCCCGGACCTGCACGCTGCCGCCAGTGCGATGCTGCGTGACATGGGGAAGCCCCTTCCGGACGTTGATGCCATTCGCAGTTACGTCGGGCGCGGCATTCCCAATCTGGTGAAGCGTGCGCTGGCCGGCTCGATCGAGGTCGACGACACGCTACCGCCGCCGGCCGATGCGCTGGCCAGTTTCCGTCACCACTACGCGCGCGAGAACGGCCGCAATGTACGCTGCTTCCCCGGCGTGATCGAGGGCTTGGAAGACCTCAAGGCCAAGGGCATCCCGATGGCGGTGATCACCAACAAGGCCCACGCGTTCACGATCCCGCTGCTGGAAATGACCGGGCTGGCTGGCTATTTCGATGTGGTGGTCAGCGGCGATACGCTGCCCAAGATCAAGCCTGATCCAATGGCGCTGGTGTGGGCTTGCGGCCGACTCGACGTCTCACCAGCCGACGCGGTCTTTGTTGGTGATTCAGTCAACGACTTCCTCGCCGGCCGTGCCGCCGGTTGCCACGTCTTCTTGTTGCCGTATGGCTACAACGAGGGGCGCGATGTGCAGGAACTTGATTGCGATGCTATAGTCCCATCCGTTCTTTCCGCAGCACAGCGCATTCGCAAAATCAAAACCGCATGAAGCACACTCCCGACAATCTGCAGCTTGAGCCCGCATTCTGGGCGGAGGCGTGGCCCTGGCGACCCTGCCAGTAAACCCCGTGTATTAATCCGGCACCGCGCAAGGCAGTGTCGTATCTCCTGTTGCAGCAATTGTTTGTGGAGTTGTCATGACTGAATCGTATTTCAACCGGCTCGCCGCCGAAGGTTACAACCGCATCCCCGTCACGCTCGAGACCTTTGCCGATCTCGATACCCCGCTCTCGATCTATCTCAAGCTCGCCAACGGTCCGTACACCTACCTGCTTGAGTCGGTGCAGGGTGGTGAGCGTTTCGGCCGGTACTCGATCATCGGTCTCGCGAGCCCGACACGCATCGTCGTCAATGCCCATCAGGTGCTGGTGCTCACCGGCAACCGGATCGCCGAGCGCGAAGACGACACCAATCCGCTGGAGTTCATCGGCAAGTTCATGAAGCGCTTCCGCGCCGCGCCGTCGACCGGCCTGCCGCGTTTCTGCGGCGGTCTCGTCGGCTGCTTCGGCTACGACACGGTGCGCTACGTCGAAACCAAACTGACCAAGACGCGTAAGGAAGGCAAGAGCGCCGACGATATTGGCACACCCGACATCGTGCTGCTGCTCTCCGAAGAGATCGCCGTCGTCGACAACCTGACCGGCAAGCTGACGCTGGTTGTGTACGCCGAACCCGGCGTGCCCAGCGCTTACCAGAAGGCGCAAGCGCGGCTGAAAGAGTTGCTCGCCAAGCTGCGCGAGCCGGCCAATATCCCGACCGAGACGCCGCGACAGTCGCAGCCCGCCGTCTCCATGTTCGGCGAAGCGCACTTCAAGCAAGCGGTGTTGAAGGCCAAGCACTACATCACCGAAGGCGACCTCATGCAGGTCGTCCTTTCGCAGCGCATGAGCAAGCCGTTCACCGCCAGCCCGCTGGCGCTTTACCGCTCGCTGCGTTCGTTGAATCCGTCGCCGTACATGTTCTATTTCAACCTGGAAGACTTCTACGTCGTAGGCGCGTCGCCGGAGATCCTGGTGCGGCTCGAAGGCGACACCGTGACCGTGCGGCCGATCGCCGGCACGCGCAAGCGCGGAACATCGTTCGAGGAAGATCAGGCTCTGGCTGCCGAGTTGCTGGCCGACGAGAAGGAGCGCGCCGAACACGTGCAACTGCTGGACCTCGGCCGCAACGACGCCGGTCGCGTCGCCAGGGTCGGTTCGGTGAAGCTCACCGAGAACATGACCATCGAACGCTACTCGCACGTGATGCACATCGTCTCCAACGTCGAAGGCAAGCTGCAGCCGGGCCTCAACGCGCTCGACGTGCTGAAGGCCACGTTCCCGGCCGGCACCGTCTCCGGTGCGCCCAAGGTGCGGGCCATGGAAATCATCGACGAACTCGAACCGACCAAGCGCGGCATCTACGCCGGCGCCGTCGGCTACCTCGGTTTCCACGGCGACATGGACCTCGCCATTGCCATCCGCACCGCCGTCGTCAAGGACGGCAAGCTGCACGTCCAAGCCGGCGCCGGCATCGTCGCCGACTCCGACCCGACGTCGGAATGGCAGGAAACGCAGAACAAGGCACGCGCCGTCCTGCGTGCGGCAGAGTTGGCCGAGCAAGGCCTCGATACACGGTTCGAATGAGGGGGCCGCCATGCTGCTAATGATC
>ERZ650312.1128-NODE-1128-length-15201-cov-12.012280_pt1 | contig 15201 bp, 15 predicted proteins | sample MGYA00376248_ERZ650312 | MGnify/ENA primary metagenome ERZ650312 (study PRJEB26733, sample SAMN07839316) | wastewater metagenome | biome: urban; feature: wastewater treatment plant; material: waste water | place: USA: North Carolina | collected 2016-07-28 ... | reverse complement strand
TTTAAACTATTTATTTTAAATTTCATTTTTTTGGATAAACTTAAATATAACCTTTGCTCCTTTGCTCCAGCCTCTCATATATGCCCTTTACATCCTGAGCTTTATCCTTCTTAAGAATAAGAATAGCATCTTCTGTATGAACCAAAATACATTTTTTTAAACCTAAAAACTCGGTATGCAATTTTGTCCCAATTACCATATTTCCGTTTTTATCTGTAGGATAGCCCTGTGAAATAAAATACTCATATACAGACTCAAAAGATCCCATATCTGACCAACGGAAGCTACCTATAACAGCCTGTAGGTTTTGTGTTCTTTCCATTACTGCATAATCTACAGAAATAGAAGGAATTTCCATGCTTTTATCTAAAGGAAGAAAAGCATTATTACTGTTATCAAAAGCGATTTTAGCTTTCTCATAAACTTCAGGCTCGTAACGCTTTAGTTCTTCCAAAAAAACTCCTGCTTTAAAGCAAAACATACCGGAATTCCAGTAGAAATTTCCCGCTTTCAAAAACTCTTTTATCCTTTGATAGTCTCCCACCATATATAATAATATTTTTTTTTTCTAAATTAAGGCTGTTGTTTAATACTGGAACGAAATTATAAATATAGTCTAGGTTTTCATAATCTTTACCTAAAATCTCTACCATCTCATCTTTAGCTTTTTCTCTTCCAAGAAAAATAAAATTCTATTTTTTATACCAATCAAGCATTTTCCTAACACCTTCATCTATCTCAATTTTATGCTTCCATCCCAGTGAGTTAATTTTGGTCACATCTGTAAGTTTCTTCATTGTTCCATCGGGTTTTGAGCTGTCAAAATATATTTTCCCTTCATATGAAGTTTCCCCAGCAATTAAATGAGCCAAATCTTTTATCGAAATATCCTTACCGGTACCGATATTGATGTGAGTGTTCCTAATTTCGGACTTACTCCCTACAAGTTCATTAAAGTTTATATTCTGCATAACAAAAACACATGCATCTGCCATATCTTCGCTCCATAGAAATTCTCTCATAGGTTTACCTGTACCCCAGAGCTCTACTCTATTCTCAAAAACCCCATATTTTGATAAAATAGCTTTTATTTCTTCTAATGAATGTTCTCCATTTATTCCTTCCACTGGTCTTTTATCAAAATCTTTTCTAAGCAAATCTATATTATTATCCATTAGACATTTTGATAAGAAAATTTTTCTAATCATGGCAGGTAAAACATGACTTTTTTCTAAATCAAAATTATCATTGGGGCCATATAAATTGGTGGGCATCACCGAAATAAAATTGGTATCATATTGAATGTTAAAACTTTCGCAAAGCTTAATGCCTGCAATTTTTGCAATAGCATAAGGCTCATTGGTATATTCTAACACATTAGTCAATAGTTCATCTTCATTAATTGGTTGTGTAGCTTCTTTAGGATAGATACAAGTGCTACCAAGAAATAATAATTTTTTTACCCCAAATTGATAAGCATTATAAATTACATTTTGCTGTATCTGAAGGTTATTGTAAATAAAATCTGCCCTGTAAGTATTATTTGCCATAATGCCACCCACGTGTGCTGCCGCCAAAAACACGTATTCTGGTTTTTCTTCTTCAAAGAATTTTTGGGTAGCAACCGCATCCATTAAATTAAGTTCAGACGAAGTTTTACCAATAAGATTTGTATAACCTTTGGACTTTAGCTGTTTCCAAATTGCAGAACCTACCAATCCTCTGTGACCTGCAATATAAATTTTACTGTCTAAATTCATTTTTTAGTGGTGGTGTTTTTTAGCCAATACAATATCAGAAGTTATCATATCTTTTACTAATGCTTCGAGATCGTATTTAGGCTGCCAACCTAATTTGGTTTTGGATTTAGTAGGATCTCCAATCAATAAATCAACTTCTGTTGGTCGGTAATATTTTGGATCTACTCGCACCACAATTTTTCCTATTTCCAATTGATAATCAGGATTACTGCAAGATTTAACTTTAGCAATTTCGTTTTCTTGCTCCCCTTCAAATTCTAATTCTATACCTACTTCAGCAAAAGCCATTTTCACAAAATCACGTATATAAGTGGTTACGCCAGTAGCAATTACATAATCTTCGGGTTGGTCTTGTTGAAGAATTCTCCACATAGCTTCTACATAATCTTTGGCATGCCCCCAATCTCTCTGAGAATTAAGATTTCCTAAATACAAGCAATCTTGTTTTCCTAAAGCAATAGCAGCAGTAGCCATTGTAATTTTACGAGTTACGAAAGTTTCTCCTCTTCTAGGGGATTCGTGATTAAATAAAATTCCATTGCAAGCAAACATATTGTAGGCTTCTCTATAATTTTTAGTTATCCAAAAACCATAAATTTTGGCAGCTCCATAAGGTGATCTAGGATAAAAAGGTGAGTTTTCATCATAAAACCCTTTTTCGTTTTTGTTTTCTGCTAGACCTCCGTACAATTCAGAAGTAGATGCTTGATAAATTCTGGTTTTCTTTTCCAAACCTAAAATTCTTACAGCTTCAAGAATTCTTAAAGTTCCTATTCCATCTACATTAGCTACATATTCCGGAGAATCAAAAGAAACTTTAACATGAGACATTGCACCCAGGTTATATATCTCGTCTGGCTGTACTTCTTGTATAATTCTGATGATATTGGTAGAATCTGTGAGATCACCATAGTGCAATTTAAAATTCACGTGTTTTTCATGCTGATCCATATATAAATGGTCAATTCTCTGGGTATTAAAAGAAGAAGCTCTTCTTTTTATCCCATGAACCATATATCCTTTTTCTAGCAAAAGTTCTGCTAAATAAGAGCCATCTTGACCCGTTATCCCTGTGATAAGTGCTGTTTTTTTCATTATTTTCGATTATAATCGTCTTCAATTCTTACTATATCATCTTCGCCAAAATAAGATCCATGCTGAACCTCAATAAATACAACTGGTTCTTGGGTTTTATTTTCAATTCTATGATGTGCTCCTTGAGGAATTATTGCTACTTCTCCTTCTCTGTAGTCTTTAATTGTTTCATTAATTGTAATTGTTCCTATACCGGAAACAATAGTCCAAACTTCTGCTCTATGGTGATGATACTGAAGGGATAATCTTCCTCCAGGATTAACTTGTATTCTTTTTACTTTATGGGAATCTGCATCTTCCAAAACCCAATATTCTCCCCAAGGTCTAATGTCGTGTTCCATATTATTTTTTTAATTTAACTTAACTTTTTTAAAATTTATCCCTAAGTTTTTCCAAGAAAGTCTTTTCCTTAGCACTATACCCATAACCATATTTATTCCCATACCCGAAATAGTCTTTATCAACATCATTCAATATAAATGCAGCATTTTTAATTTTACCAGCATCCATTACTTTATTAGCAAAATCGATTAATGATTTTTCTGTGTATTTAGACCTGGTCACATAGAGGGTAATGTCTGCTACTTCTGAAATTAAGAATGAATCAGTCACCAACATTAATGGTGCAGTATCTAGAATGATATAATCATATTTTTCTTTAAGAGTCTCTATAAGAACTTCATATTTGCCATTAGAGAGTAAGTCTGTTGGGTTTGGTGGAATACTTCCAGAATAAATAACATCTAAGTTTTTATTGAATGAGCTAGGATGGACAATTTCTTCTAGCTTTACATTTTCATCATTTAAGTATTCTGTAAGTCCTATAAGACCTTTTCTAGCAGTGTTATATCTCTGTAACTGAGGATTTCTAATGTCTGAACCAATAATAATGGTTTTTTTAGAAGGAGAAGCAATCGTTAATGCTAAGTTTACCGATACAAATGTTTTTCCTTCTCCTTTAACTGTAGAGGTAACAAAAACCACTTTACCTTTTTTCTTAGGAAGCATAAAATTCATATTCGTGATCAATATTCTAAATGCTTCTGCCATAGGTGACAAGTCATTCACTTTAATTAGTTCATCTGCTCCTTTTTCTAATTGAGGAATTTCTCCAATTACAGGTTTACCATTTGATAGTTTTTCAATGTCATGCTTAGATTTTATTTTATTATCAAACAGTTCTAATAGATAAATAAATGCAAAAGGTAATAATAAACCTATCAATAGTCCTGCTAAAAGAATTATTGCAGATTTTGGTGCTACTTGTTTGTTCTTAAAAGCTTTGTCTACAATTCTTGCTTTTGGGGCTGTAACCGCTAAAGATATTTGTGTTTCTTCTCTTTTTTGAAGTAATAATAAATATAGTGCTTCTTTAATTTGTTGTTCACGCTCTATACTTCTAAACATTTTCTCTTGAGTAGGAATTTTTGCTATTTTTCCTGATACGAGATTCTGTTCTTGAACATAACTATTCACTGCTAATTGTAATCCCTCTCTACTTTTCTGAAGATTTTGTAAAATGGTAGGTCTTAAATTATTGATTTGACTCGTTACCTCAATCACTAATGGGTTTTGAGGCGTAGCATTTTCTAATAATCTGTTTCTTTCGAGAATCAATTGATTGTAGGCAGTGATGTTTGTAACCGCACCAGGATTATTTAAACCGATATTATTGGGAATGACTTGATAATTTCCTTGTCTTGAGACAAAAGAGATTAAACTATTGGTTAATTCTAGCTGAGAAGCTACCTCCAATTGTTTCGCTCTGGCTTCCGCCGAAGTTTTAAGCCCTATTTCACCTTCTACAGCTAAATCTGTAATCTGATTTGCTTTTTTGAATTGTTCTTTTTGGAGTTCTACATTTCCTAAGTCTCTCCCTACATTGGCAATTCTTTCTTCAATAAATTCTGCAGTTTTTCTAGATTCTGCATTTTTATCATTTACCGCATCTGCATTGTATACCTCCACTAATTTATTGATAATATCTTTTGCTTTATCCACATTAGGATAATTCATCGATAATTTAATAACTGTAACATCTTTATTAGCTAAAGCAGCTGTTAATTTTTCTTGATAGTTATTGGTTTTAGATTCTAAAGAAGAAACATTTAATATTAATTCATTGACTGCTTTTTTAGCATCTGCAACATACTTTTTATTTTTAAGAATGATGATATTGGCATTTTTCAATGAAATTAATTTATTAAAACTAGAATTGATACTGCCTATGTCTTCAGAATTTAATATTAGTTTATCTCCATTGATTGTTAAATGTACAGGTTTAACAGGTTTAAGTGTTTCTTTTTCAGTTATAATTTTGACCGTTATTGGAGAGGTCTTTCCATATACCTCGGTGTCTTTAAAAAAACCAGGCACATAGATATCTGTTTCTAAACCTAAGTCTTTAATGACCGTGGTCATTAGTTTTTTAGATTTTAGCACTTCAATTTCGTTATCTACTCCATCAGAACTCATTTTGCCAAGACCTGATAAGTCTCTCAGCATTTCGAAATCTTGCCCTCCCATTGACTTTTTAGAGTCTTTGATGAGCACCGTAGAGACCACTTCATATACTGGATTTTGTGTTTTTAGAAAAAGATAAGCGATAAATAATGCAAATATTCCACCTAATACAAACCATTTCCAACGTTTTAGATAAGGTTTGATTAATTCATTGATGTGTATTTCTTCTTCTTGAATATTATTATTCATTTTTTAATTTTTAATTTTTAAAAATCAAGGCTAAAATTGTTACAACGATAGAGGCTACAGAAATATATATTCCAGCATTAGGATCTAATCTTGCTGATTTTTGTTTGGTTTCATTAGGTGATACAATAATCACATCATTTTGTTTCAAATAAAAATAAGGAGAATTGATAAAATCAGCTTTTGTAAGATCTATTCTTTCTTTAGTCATTGTTCCATCGATATTTCTCAGCACCAAAATATCTTCTCTATTTCCGTAAATGGAGAGGTCTCCAGCTAGACCTAGAACTTCTAAAAGTGTGGTTCGTGCATCTGGGATGTTGTATGTTCCTGGACGATTTACTTCTCCTAAAACTGTAATTTTATAATTGGTGTTTCTTACAGACACTTGTGGATTTACCACATATTTTGAGATTTCTTTTTTTAATATGTCTCTTAATTCTTCCGTGGTTTTATTTTCTGTATTGATTTTTCCAATGACAGGAAATTCTATATTTCCTTGAGAATCTACCATATAGGTAGGTCCTGAAGCAGATGTTTGGCTTTGAGCTGGCGCATTATTACTCGGCAAAGAATACTGTAAAATTTGACCAGAAGAAAAGTTTTGGTTGAAAGGTTTCACCACGTCCATATCTTTTGCCGTTACCATGATTACCAACTGGTCATTGGGCTGGATGGTAGATTTTGCATTTTTCATTGAAGCCTCCAAGGCTACACTCTCAATATTTTGCAAATAATCTAATTTCTTTTTGCTAGTACATGAACTCAAAAAAAACAATACGAAACTAAATATTATTATAAAACTCTTTTTTTTCATTTTTACTATTTATGATTAAAGTTTATTGTCACTATTTTTCAAAACACCTTTTACATCGTACAATATAGCATTTTCTTTTCTAAGAAACGAAAAATCCATATCCAAAAATTCTTTATGTGCTACTCCTAATACAATAGCATCAAATTTAGCATTAGGCACTTCATTAGTACTCCAAATGCTATACTCGTGATGTACTTCTTCAGGATTTGCCCACGGATCAAAAGTGGTTACTTTCACCCCAAAATCTTCTAATGCTTTGATTACATCAACGATTTTGGTATTTCTTACATCTGGACAGTTTTCTTTAAAGGTAATTCCCAACATTAAGATTTCGGCACCATTTACATTGATGTCTTTCTTAATCATGGTTTTGATGACTTGTTCTGCCACGTATTGTCCCATAGAATCATTCAGTCTTCTCCCTGCCAAAATAATTTCTGGGTGGTAACCAAATTCTTGAGCTTTTTGAGCCAAATAATAAGGGTCTACTCCGATGCAGTGTCCGCCAACCAAACCTGGTTTAAAAGGCAAGAAATTCCATTTGGTTCCTGCAGCTTTCAGCACTTCATGGGTATCAATATTCATGAGATTGAATATTTTGGCTAGTTCATTTACAAAAGCGATATTGATATCTCTTTGAGAATTTTCAATGACTTTAGCGGCTTCTGCCACCTTGATGGTAGGAGCTAAATGGGTTCCTGCTGTAATCACAGATTTGTATAAATCATCTACAATTTTTCCAATTTCTGGAGTAGAACCTGAGGTTACTTTCAGAATTTTTTCCACAGTATGTTCTTTGTCTCCCGGATTGATTCTTTCTGGAGAATATCCCGCAAAGAAATCTACGTTAAAGGTAAGTCCAGACACTTTTTCAAGCACCGGAATACACTCTTCCTCTGTTACGCCAGGATATACGGTAGATTCGTAAATGACAATATCTCCTTTTTTCAGAACTTTCCCAACGGTTTCGCTGGATTTATATAGAGGTGTTAAAACTGGTCTATTGTTTTTATCGACAGGAGTAGGAACGGTAATGATATAGATATTCGCATCTGCAATATCTTCTATTTGGTCTGAACAAAAAAGCCCAGTTTTATCTTTAGCAGGATTTTCATTTAATAACACGGATTGTAATAAATGGTCTTCTACTTCTAAAGTAGCATCTTTTCCTGATTTGAGTTCCTGTACTCTTGCCGCATTGATATCAAAACCTACGACTGGATATTTTGTAGCAAATAATCTAGCCAAAGGTAATCCTACATAACCCAACCCAACTATTGCTATTTTATTTTTATGATTCATTCCCAATCAATGGAATCTAAATTCCTTTTTATGAATTCTTATTTTTCTAAAATCAATTTAATTCCTAAACTTTCTAAACGCAAAATTATTTTATTACCTTTTTGCTCTAAAAAAGTTGCCTCTTGACCTTTAAAATTTCCTTCTTCTATGGTGAATTTTTGCCCTTTTTCTAAATCCATCACCCCTACCTCTTTAAAATCATGATTTAAGGTTTCTTTCATGGCATTGATTTCACTTTCCTTTATTATAGCGGGCTTTCCTAGAAAAAAAAGATACCGAACAACACCAGAAACACTAAATACTAAATCTCTTTCTTGTTCTTTTATCTTGATAAAAACATAAGAAGGAATCAGCGGTTGACTTACTCTTTTTTTACGGTCACTCCACTGTTTAACTACAGATACTTTAGGACAGAAAGCCTCTACTCCCATTTTGAGTAGTTGTTCTTCTACTTTTTTTTCATTTCTTGGCTTTGTATATAAAGCATACCAATTCACAATTTTTCTAGATTAAAAGTTATAATAACTCTAAAAATTTTCATCCAATTTAACGGCTTCGCCCTGTGAGTCCCATAAAAAACACACTTCCTGAATATTGTTAATTCTCCAGTCCTTTGGATTATTAAAAATATCTATATCTACAAGTCACAAAAATAATTATTTAATTAATAAAAAATAAATTTATTAAATCATTTTTTCTTTTATGAAGCCTAATAAACCAATTTATTTAGATTATATTTTTACTCTTTTTAGAAAGGTTTAGTTTATTTTAAGGTAATGTATTATTTTTTTATCTATTACTACAAAAAGTTATTTATTTGATTTTTGTAACAATGAGTATTTTTTTATATGTTTTGAATATTTAATATTTTTTTGTAAGTAAAAAAAAGGTGGATTTATTTACTTTTGGCTTTATTTACAATTTATTATTTTAAATTTCCCCAATACCATTTCACGGCTTCTTTAAGCCCTTCTTTCATGGAAAATTTCGGATTATAATTTAAAAGTGTTTTTGCTTTTTCTATACTTGCTAGAGAATGGGGAACATCTCCTTTTCTGTAATCGCCATATAATACTTCAACATTTGCAATTTCCGCATCAAATTCAGAAAGGTATTCTTTCAGGTATTTCACCAAATCATTCAAGGTTGTTCTTTCTCCGAAAGCAGTATTGTATACTTGGTTGAGTGCTTCTTCATTTTCTACAGTTAATGCCAAGAGATTCATTAGAATCACATTATCTATGTAGGTAAAATCTCTAGAATACTCACCGCCTCCGTTAATCACTGGTGATTCATGGTTCATGAATTGCATCACAAACTTAGGGATTACCGCAGCATAGGCGCCATTTGGATTTTGCTTTCTTCCGAAGACATTAAAATATCTTAAACCGATGGTATTAAAGTCATACGTCTTTTTAAAGACATCAGCATATAACTCATTTACATATTTGGTAATTGCATAAGGAGAAAGCGGTTTTCCTATTCTTTCTTCTATTTTAGGTAAAGCTTCAGAATCTCCGTAAGTAGAAGAACTCGCAGCATAGATGAGTCTTTTTACGCCTGCATCTCTAGCAGCAACTAACATATTTAAGAAACCACCTACATTGACTTCGTTACTAGTAATGGGATCATTAATAGAACGAGGAACCGAACCTAGTGCTGCTTCATGCAAGACAAAATCTTGATTTTCGCAGGCTTTTTTACAAGTTTCTAAGTTTCTTATATCTCCTTCGATGAGTGTGAAATTGGGATTCTGAAGACTGGTTTCCAGATTTTCTCTTCTTCCTGTAGAAAAATTATCTAGACAAGTGACTATTGCTCCTAAATCTAGAAGTGTCTCACAAAGATTAGAGCCGATAAAACCAGCTCCTCCTGTAACTAATATTCTTTTATTTTGTAATATTTCAAAATTATTATCTATGAACATTTTATAAAGAAAATTTATTTCCTAATTTGAATTTAAAAAATTAATTTAAATTACAGGAAACCATGATTAATACTCTTATTTTATTAAGATAAACGCACAAATATACAATTTTGTTTATTTATCTAGTTTTTCAAAGACTGAATTATTGCTGATAAACTCTGGCACCATTTTTTTCAGGAGTTTCACTACTTCAATTTTATCTCTTCTTAACGCAGCTTTTGTAATTTTATTTGCAAGTGATTCAATTTCTTCAAACTCCATGTGAGGATCCATAGAGACCATAATTTTTTCGTGTGGAGTCGGAAGATTTTTGGTGCCATCACTTAGGAGTTCTTCGTATAGTTTTTCTCCTGGTCTTAGTCCAGTGTACTTGAGTTTGATATCTATTTCAGGTTCAAAACCAGATAGTTTAATCATTTTAATGGCGAGGTCTTTAATTTTTACAGGTTCTCCCATATCGAAGACGAAAATTTCACCTCCTTTTCCCATGGTTCCCGCTTGAAGCACTAATTCGCAAGCTTCTGGGATGGTCATAAAATACCTTACAATATCTGGGTGGGTAATGGTAACAGGTCCTCCTTTTTCAATTTGCTTTTTAAAATGAGGTATCACAGAGCCATTACTTCCTAAAACGTTACCAAATCTGGTGGTAATGAACTTGGTGGTGTTTCCTGGCACGTCTTGTAATGCTTGTACCAACAATTCGGCTCCTCTTTTTGAGGCTCCCATTACATTGGTAGGATTTACGGCTTTATCCGTAGAAATCATTACAAATCTATTGATTTTATATTTAGAAGAAAGCGTAGCTAAGTTTTTGGTTCCAAAAACATTAACCAGAATCGCTTCATGCGGATTGTTTTCTATGAGAGGTACATGTTTATATGCTGCTGCATGATACACCATAGAGAAATTGTATTTTTGGAAGAGTGGTTCTAGTCTGTGTTTATTAGAAATATCTCCTAAAATAAATCTAAAATTAATGTCTGGATACTTTTCTTCCATTTCCAATTGGATTTCATGAAGGGGAGTTTCCGCTTGGTCTAAAACTACAATAAGAGAAGGTTTAAATTGCGCGACTTGTCTTACGATTTCACTTCCTATGGAACCTGCACCACCTGTAACCAATACTGCTTTTTCGAAATGACGTTTCATCACTTCTTCATTTTGAATAGAAATCGGTTCTCTGTCTAATAAGTCTTCAATTTGAAGATTCCTAATATTGGCTTCAATTTTTTTATTGCTGAATTTCTCTACAACTGGCGCTTGAAGAATTTCTAAGTCTTTATCTAGTAGAATATTCACCCATTCGTCTAATTCTTCTTTGGTTAATCTTTCTTTTAGAAGTAAAACCCCTTCAAGACCTAATTGTTCTTTCGATTTATTAACGAATTTATCTTGTGTTAAGATTTTAAGCCCTAAGATTTTAGCATATTTAGAATCATTTCTTTTGGTTAAAAACCCTACAAGTTCGTAAGGTAAATTATCATTATCTAAAATGGCTCCTGCCATTGCTACGGAATGGTCTGATATCCCGAGAATCATTATTCTTTTTTTCTGTGTACTTGCTTTAACATGCTTAATAAAATAAAATGCTTGTTTTACTGCTAGCCTAAAAACCAACAACGCAGTAAAAGAGATGACAAAATACAGCAGTAAAAGAGGCGTATAAAATAATTTGATTTTTGCCAACCAAAAGGTAGCATATTTAAGCACCAATAAACAGCCTACAGTGATAAATGAAGACCAAAAAATTTTCTGAATATCAATAAAAGTAGAATGTCTTATTATACCCGCAAATGTTTTAAACAAATACATGAATAAGATATTGGTTCCAATGATAATAATATACTTCCATTCTATGGGTAAGAATTTTGGAAGGACAGTGATTCTATTAAGAATATAAAATGCGATTCCAAGAGAAATGAATAGAATACATACATCAATTAAAAAAACCATCCATCGAGGGAGATATCTTAAACTAGAAATTCTGAGGAAATTATCCCCACTTGTCATTTTATTTTTAGAATTGTTGGGCATAGTTTTTAGAAGTTTATTCAATTAGTTTTTTTATTACTTTATAAATTCTTTCTTTATCATCGTCTGTGAGATTAGATCCAGAAGGCAGGCACAATCCATTATTGAACAGCGTCTCAGCAATATTTGCACCAAAATACATTTTATTGGCAAAAAGTGGTTGCAAATGCATAGGTTTCCAGAGTGGTCTAGATTCTATATTTTCTTCAGCGAATGCCAATCTCCAGAACTCTCTATCTTTATTTCCGGTTTTTTCAGGGTGTATAATGATCGCATTGAGCCAATGATTGGATTGATAATCTTCGGATGGTTCAGTAAATAGTTCTACTCCTTCCTGATTTTTGAAAATATTTTTATAAAACTCGTGATTGGCTCTTCTCTCTGCTACCCTTTGATCTATTACTTCCATCTGACCTCGGCCTATTCCTGCGCAAATATTACTTAATCTATAATTGTATCCTACAATAGAATGCTGATAATGTGGCGCATCATCTTTGGCTTGAGTAGAAAGAAAAACTGCTTTTTGTTTATAAATTTCTTCTTTGAGCACTAATGCACCTCCTCCAGAAGTGGTAATGATTTTATTTCCATTAAAACTCAAGACAGAAATATCTCCAAATGTTCCACATTTTTGACCTTTATAAGTGCTTCCTAATGCTTCTGCACTATCTTCGATGATAGGAATATTATATTTTTCTGAAATGGCTTTTATTTCTTCTACTTTATACGGCATTCCGTAAAGGCAAACCGTAATAATGGCTTTTGGTTTTTTGCCTTTTTCAATGCAAACCTTAATGGCCTCTTCTACTGCAATAGGGCAAAGATTCCAAGTATCTTTTTCACTGTCTACAAAAACGGGTATTCCTCCTAAATAAATAATAGGATTAGCTGAAGCGGCAAAAGTAAGGGATTGACAGATGACAAAATCATCTTTTTCTACGCCTAACATGGCTAGTGCAAGATGTAGAGCGGCAGTACCTGTAGAGACTACTGCTACATGAGATTCTTGTCCCAGATAATTTTCTAAGTCTTTTTCGAAGCCATCTACATTAGGGCCTAAAGGAGCAATCCAATTCCCATCAAAAGCTTCTTGAATATATTTCATTTCATTCCCGCTCATGTGCGGAGAAGAAAGCCAAATTTTTGATTTATTGTTCACTTAATTCACTCAATTTAATAATTTTACCCGGGTTTCCTACCACTGTGGCTCCTGCCGGTACATCTTTTACAATCACCGCACCCGCACCAACAATTGCATCTTCGCCAATGGTTACTCCAGGGATAATTCTTGCTCCAATTCCTATCTGCGCACTTTTTTTTATGGTAATATTTCCTGCCAAAGTTACTGTGGGAGAAATATGTACAAAATCTTCAATAACACAGTCATGTTCTATTACCGATGCTGTATTGATAATGCAATGGTTTCCTATCTTCACTTCTGCATTTACACAAACTTGTGGCATGACTACTGTTCCCTCACCTAGTTCTGAGAATCTAGAAACAAAAGCACTTCTGTGAATCAAGGTTTCGAAGGCACAAATTCCAGAGAGTTTATTTACAATTTTTTCTCTGGCATTGGCATCTCCAATGGCTACAATTACTTTGTGCTTTCTTAGCAATTCTTTTGTAGGTTTGTAAATTTCGAGATGGTGGAAAAAATCAGCAGGAGGATTGTCATCTACCAGATATTCTAATAGCATATCATTTGATAAAATGATATCATAAATTATTACTTTGGCATGACCACCTGCACCGTATAAAACTAGACTATTCATTTCCTTTAAAAGCAATATTAGTAGCTTCTCCTTCTCGATTTACCCCTTCTAATTTAAGCACTTTTTTCAAAGTTAAGAACATTATTTGTAAATCAAGCAAAAAACTCATATTTTCTACATACCAAACGTCAAACATGAATTTTTTTTCCCAATCTACCGCATTTCTTCCGTTAATTTGTGCCCAACCTGTAATTCCAGGTTTTATGAGATGTCTTTTCTTTTGAAAATCATTATAAAGAGGCAGGTATTCTGGGAGTAATGGTCTAGGTCCTATGAGACTCATGTTTCCTAGTAGTACATTGATGAGTTGTGGGATTTCGTCTAAAGAAGTTTTTCTTACTAATTTACCAATGCTGGTTAGCCTTTCTTCATCTGGTAAGAGATTCCCTTGAGCATCTCTTTTATCGTTCATAGTTCTGAACTTGATGATTTTAAAAATTTCTTCATTTTTTCCGGGTCTTTTTTGCAAGAAAAAGACTTTTCCTTTATTGGCGAGCAATAAAGCAATAAAAACTATCAAAAAAATGGGACTGCTGATGATTAATCCCAATAAAGATAGCACAAAATCCAATAAAGGTTTGAAAAAAATTTTATACATAACAACCCACAAATTTACTTTTTTTTTCAGAGAATGGTTATTTTTTTAACATTTTTTTAAGACTGAAATTGATTCACAATTTCTTCATATTCATAACCTTTTGACATCAAGAATTTTATCAATTTCTGTTTTCTTTGATAATCTTTCAATCCTTTGTAAGTGGGTAGTAATTTTTCGATAAAATCACGTATGGTATCTTGATAATCACGCTCATCTATTTCTGAAAAAGATTTGGCAATGAGTTTATCTGAAATTCCCTTGAGACGGAGTTGTTGCTTGATTTTATTTTTCCCCCATTTTTTGATGTAGAATTTTCCTCGAGTGAAACTTTTAGCAAAGCGTTCTTCGTTTAAGTAGTTCTCTTTTATGAGATAGAGGATTATTTCTTCTTTGGCTTCAGGAATAAGCACAAACTCTTTCATTTTTTGTTCTACATCAAGATGACATCTGTCTTGATAAACACAGTAGTTTACTATTTTTTGCTTGATTTCTTGAAAGGGAAAAAGTTTTTTTTCTTGCATGGAAGCAAAAATAAAAAAATCCGATTTTTAAAATCAGATTTTGCGAATATATTTATTATTTTTTTTTAAATAAAAAATGATTAAGCCACCAGAAATAGCTAAAAAAGGGAGGCAGCTCTAGGTCCCACCATAAAGTAAAAATTTTCAAAAAACCCTCTATAAAAATGGAATTTCCCATACAATGCAAAAGCTACAAAATCATTTCTGTAATATTGTCTGCCTTGCTCTAGAATGGTTTTTTCGCCTTCCATGCTGAATTCTACTACAGGATAAATGTAATAACGAAGCGGTGCATAGATGCTTCTCTGGAAAGATTCTAAAGGAATTTCCATAAATAGTCCTACACTTGGCGCAATTCTCCCTCTTGAGAAGTCATGAATTCCCTCGATAGACGAAGAGTGCACGTTTGCAGTTGCTCCCCATCTTACTTCTTGCGAAAAAGAAAATCCTGAAAGTAAAATGGCAAAAACAAAGAATATTTTTTTCATAAATGATGAAATTTATAACAAATTAACAGTTTTCATTTCAGTTAAGCAACATTATCCGTTAAATAATGCTCTTCCTTCCATTAAATGATGTACTTTTTGTTTTACTTGTTCTAGGGTATTTTCATCTTTGATATTGGTTACCACTTCATTGATTAAATCTGCAATGGTCTCCATG
>ERZ650312.1127-NODE-1127-length-15216-cov-9.233164_pt1 | contig 15216 bp, 21 predicted proteins | sample MGYA00376248_ERZ650312 | MGnify/ENA primary metagenome ERZ650312 (study PRJEB26733, sample SAMN07839316) | wastewater metagenome | biome: urban; feature: wastewater treatment plant; material: waste water | place: USA: North Carolina | collected 2016-07-28 ... | reverse complement strand
ATACGAGATACAAGCTAGTGACTGGAGTTCAGACGTGTGCTCTTCCGATCTGAAACAACTTCAAAATGACCACTTACAGATAAATCATCTGCTAAACTTTTTTTAATTTTGTTTAAAGTTTCAATTTCTGCTGTATCAGTTGCAACTGAAACTAAAATTTTTGGTAAAGCATTAGTTTTTTTAACTACTTCCAAATTTGCATCAACTTGTGCAAAAACAGAACTAAATACTAATGACAACAATAATAATATTTTATACATATATTCTATCCTTCTGATTTAAAATCAACATTAATTCTTATATCTTTGTCTTTTGTAGGCTTAGGATAAGCCAAATTCTTTTGTTCTTCTAAAAAAGCTTTTAAAGATGAATCAAAGCCTTCATCTCCTGAACTTGTAACAACTCGATAATCAAATCTTCCATCTAAATCTATCATAATTAAAACTACAGCTTTAAGTCCTGTACCAACAGGATTCCAAACAGATAATAACTCATGTACCTTTGAGAAATACTCATCAGTTTCTTGACCTTTATTAGAATTTGTACTTTTTACATTTGTTGCAGTTTTTTCATCTTCAAGTAATTTATCTATTTTAATATTATTTGATCTTTTTTCTTTTTCAAATTTTGATTTGAATCTTTTTGGATCAATTGATTTTTCAATATTATTAACTTCTTCTTTTGTAACTGCTTTAGCTGTTTCTTTTACATTAGCAAACAAAGATTTTAAGTCTGGTTTTTTTTCATTTGAAACAGAAGCTTCTTTTTCTTTAACAGCTTCTTTTTCAATTATTTTTTCAGTTTTTTTCTCAACCATCTTTTTTTCTGCTTTTTCAGTAATCATATCAAGTTCTATCGTAGTCGATGTAGGTTTGATATCATAGGTCTTTGGAACTGGACTGAATAAGTAAAACATTAGTAAAGCACAAATGAAAATATAAAATGAAAACGCAATTATACCAGAAAGTATAAACGAAAAATTATTTTGCATTAATTATCCGTCAGTTACTAATGAAACTTTAAAAAAACCAGCTTCTTTTACCGATTTTAAAACAAACATAATATCATCATATTTTAATTCTTTATCAGCTCTGATATGAATAGGAGTATTTTGATCTTTCCCATTAGCAAATAAAAGAAAACTATCTGTAAAATTTGCTATATCTACTTTATTTTTATTAAGTGTAACTATTCTATCTTTAGTAATAATAATATCAATTTTTTGTACGTCTTGTGCTTGTTGAGATTTACTTCCAGTTGGAAGATTTATTTGTTCTTCAAACTCTATTACAGGAGCTGTAACCATTAATATTGCTAGTAAAACTAGCATAATATCAACTAAGGGTGTAATATTTAATTCTGGTTTATCATTAAAATCATACACTGTATTAACCCTTAGCAATTAAAATTTGCGCTTGTGCCTTAAGATAAATATTTAACTCATATATCTTTCTTGAAAGTATTTGATGGAAAGTATAAGCAAATATAGCAACAAAAATACCAGCTGCTGTAGCAACTAATGCTTCACTAATTGCAGGTGCAATAATAGAAAAAGCTACTTTTGATTGATTAGCAAATTTAGCAAAAGATTCTAATATCCCAACAACTGTTCCAAATAAACCAATAAAAGGAGATGTTGAAGAAATTATTGCTAACCATGAAATTCCTGAACTTGCATCTTTAATTATATTAATTTCACAAGCATATAATAGTTCTTTTGAACTAGTGTTATTTGTACACTTATTTAGTGCAGACAATGACGAAAATCTAGCTTCTCTTGAAGTTAATGCTTCTAATGACTTCATTTCATTTTTAATTAATGCTGTCACAGCAAAGTATCTATAAAAGAAAATCCAGATTGTAACGATTAGATAAATTGACAAAAGTGCTAAAACTATATAAGTTATAGCACCACTATTTGCCAAATAATTTAGTAATGTAGTAATCATTTTTACGCGAATGAGTTAATTTTTGCTTCAACAGAAGCAACTGATATATTAGAATCTTTTACAGAATTAACTAATGCTTTTGCAGCTTCTATATTTTTAGCTATTTCTGAATCTTTTCCTGAAGTTAATGCAATAGCACCATCAGCTAATACATCAACCGATTTCTCATCTACCTTTACATGTCCCCAGTTAATAGCAACAGCTTCAGTAGAATTTGCTTTCTCAATAACAATTACACCAACTGTTAATGAAGAAATTAATGATGAATGTCCTGGTAAAACACCAAACTCTCCCTCTTTTCCAGGGAGAGTTACAGTTTTAACATCATCATTAAAGATTTCTCCATTAGGTGTAACTATTGATAATCTAATTGTATCCATGTTATGCCTTAATGGTTTTGTTATTTCATTTTCTCAGCTTTTGCTAGAACCTCGTCGATTCCACCAACCATATAGAATGCCATTTCAGGAATGTTGTCATATTTACCAGCTAAAATTCCTTGGAATCCAGCAATAGTATCTTTTAACTCAACATATTTCCCTGGGCTTCCAGTAAATACTTCTGCAACGAAGAATGGTTGAGATAAAAATCTTTCAATTTTTCTTGCTCTTGAAACAACAAGTTTATCAGCTTCTGATAACTCATCCATACCAAGAATTGCAATAATATCTTGTAAATCTTTATATTTTTGTAATACAGATTGAACACCTCTAGCTGTATTATAATGCTCAAGACCAATAATATCTGCATTTAAAATTCTTGAAGTTGAATCTAATGGATCAACCGCAGGATAGATACCTTTTTCAGCAATTTTTCTGTTAAGAACTGTAGTTGCATCTAAGTGAGCAAAAACAGAAGCTGGAGCTGGGTCAGTTAAGTCATCCGCTGGTACGTAAACTGCTTGAACAGAAGTAATAGAACCTTTAGAAGTAGAAGTAATTCTTTCTTGTAATTTTCCCATTTCTGATGCAAGTGTAGGTTGGTATCCAACAGCTGAAGGAATTCTTCCTAATAATGCTGACATTTCAGAACCTGATTGTGCAAATCTAAAGATATTATCAACGAACATTAATACATCAAGACCTTTTTCATCTCTAAAGTATTCTGCCATTGTAAGACCAGTTAATGCAATTCTATTTCTTGCACCTGGTGGTTCACTCATTTGACCATAGCACAGTGCAACTTTATCAAGTACGTTTGAGTCTTTCATTTCGTGGTAAAGGTCATTACCTTCTCTTGTTCTTTCACCAACACCAGCAAATACTGAGTATCCAGAGTGTTTGAATGCAACATTGTGGATTAATTCCATGATGATAACTGTTTTACCAACACCAGCACCACCGAATAGTCCAACTTTTCCACCTTTTGAATATGGTGCTAAAAGGTCAACAACTTTGATACCTGTTTCAAACATTTCAGTTTTTGTTGATTGCTCTTCAAATGAAGGAGCAGATCTGTGAATTGACCATCTTTCAACATCAGCAGGAATTGCATCACCTTCATCAACTGGATCACCAATAACATTGAAAATTCTTCCTAAAACTGCTTCACCAACTGGAACTTTAATTGGTCCACCAGTAGCAACACACTCTTGACCTCTAGTTAAACCTTCTGTCATATCCATAGCAATAGTTCTAACTCTACTATCACCAATATGCGCAGCAACTTCTAATACTAATCTGTCTTTATTAGCATCAGCTAATACTACATCAATAGCTTCATTAATTTCTGGTAAGTATCCGTCGAACTCTACGTCAACAACCGGACCCATTACCTGAATAATTTTACCTTTCATACGGGCAGCTCCTTTATTAAATTATTTTAATGCTTCAACACCACTGATAATTTCTATCAGCTCTGTTGTAATTGCAGCTTGTCTAGCTTTATTATATTCAACCGTTAAACTATTAACTTTCTCTTTTGCATTTTTAGTTGCAGCTTCCATTGCTTGCATTCTAGCACTATGTTCTGCAGCTAAAGAATCAATTAAAGCATAATACATATTGAAATCAATATATTTATCAGTTAATTCATTTAATACTTCTTCGTCATCATCTGGCTCAATATCTAACATAGATTCTGAATTTTTTACATCTACAAGATCTAAGCTAATTGGTAATAAATCTCTAACTCTAATTTCTTGAGTTAACATATTTAAAAATCCATTATAAACAATTATTACTTTATCAGTAACTTCATTTTTAAAATCTTCAACAACAGCATGAATAAACTCAGCAGCTCTATCATACTCAGGAGCAGAAGATAAATCAGAAACTTTTTGCTCTAAAGCAACCCCTTGGAATGAAAAGAAATCAACACCTTTTCTTCCAGCAGCTCTTAATCTAACTTTTGTACCTTTTGCTTCATATTCAGCAATTAATTTACTAACTGTTTTAATTGTTGCCATATTAAAACCACCGCAAAGTCCTTTATCAGCAGTTACAAAAACAATATCAATTGTTTTTGGTGCATCATTTTGAATAAATGCTCTACCAATATTTCCTTCGTCTTGAACTTTGCTAACTCTAGCAGCAATATCAGAAAGAACTTCATTTATCTTTTTTGCATAACTTCTAGCTTGTTCAGATAACTGTCTAGTTCTAGTAAGTTTTGCAGAAGATACAAGCTTCATAGCTTTTGTAGTTTTCTGAGTATTTTTAACACTACCTATTTTTAATTTTATCTCTTTTAAGTTAGCCATTGACTAATCCTTAGTTTGCACTAAATACAGTTTTAAACTCTTCTAATGCAGCTTTTAATTCTGCTTCTGTATTATCATCAATTTTTTGAGAAGTTCTGATTGCATCTAAAATATTTGAATATTTTTGTTCAAAGAATGCATGTAATTCAGTTTCAAATCTTACAACATCACCAACAGCAATATCATTTAAGTACCCTTTAGTACCAGCATAAATAATAACAATTTGTTTTTCAATAACTAATGGTTTATTTACACCTTGTTTTAATACTTCAACCATTCTTTGACCAAGCTCTAATTCTCTTCTAGTAGCTTCATCTAAGTCTGATGCAAATTGTGCAAATGCTTCAAGTTCTCTATATTGAGCAAGTGATAATTTTAATGTACCAGCAACTTGTTTTGTAGCTTTAATTTGAGCAGCTCCACCAACTCTTGATACTGATAAACCAACATTAATTGCAGGTCTAATTCCTGAGTTAAATAAGTTAGTTTCTAAGAAAATTTGTCCATCAGTAATAGAAATAACGTTAGTTGGAATATATGCAGCAACATCTCCAGCTTGTGTTTCGATAATTGGTAACGCAGTCATAGAACCAGCACCTTTTTCATCACACATTTTTGCAGCTCTTTCTAATAATCTTGAGTGTAGATAGAATACATCCCCTGGATATGCTTCTCTTCCTGGAGGTCTTCTTAAAATTAATGACATTTCTCTATATGCAACTGCATGTTTTGATAAATCATCATAAATAATTAACGCATGTTTTCCATTATCTCTAAAGAATTCACCAATAGTAACACCTGTATATGGAGCTAAAAATTGTAATGCAGAAGAATCAGCAGCACCAGCATTAACAACAATAGTGTAATCCATAGCACCAGCATCTTGTAATGTTCTAACAACTGAAGCAACAGAAGAAGCTTTTTGTCCAATAGCAACATAAATACAAACTACATTTTCACCTTTTTGGTTAAGAATAGTATCAATAGCAACTGTAGTTTTACCTGTTTGTCTATCACCGATAATTAACTCTCTTTGTCCTCTTCCAATTGGAACTAATGCATCAATAGCTTTAATACCAGTAGTTAATGGCTCATGAACAGATTTTCTTGACATAATACCAGGAGCTTTTTCTTCAACAAATCTGTATTCAGCAGCAGTAATTGAACCTTTACCATCAATTGGTTCACCAAGAGCATTTACAACTCTTCCAATCATTGCATCACCAACAGGAGTTTCTAAAAGTTTTCCTAATCTTCTACAAGAAGTACCTTCTCTAAGACCTACACCTTTTCCAAGTACAACTATACCAACAGAAGATTCTTCTAAGTTAGAAGCAAGACCTCTCTCACCATTTTCAAACTCAACAATTTCCCCAGCCATAACATTTTTTAGACCGTAAACTTGAGCAATACCATCTGCATAAGAGATAATCTTACCTGTTTCATTTACATCTACATTTAATTCAAAGTTATCAATTCTTTCTTTGATTATAGAACTGATTTCATCAGCTTGAATTTTTGCACCCATTCAATTTCTCCTTTATAAGTTCTAAACTGCTTTTAAAATATGATCTATTAACTGTGATTTTAATCTCTCTTTAGAAAAAGAAATTTCAACCCCTAGTCCATCGATATCTACTTTAATACCGTCATAATCACAAACTTTTTGTGATAACGATAATTTAACATCAAATTTTTTACTAAATTGTTCTTCAATAGAAGAGACATAGTCATTTGATAATTCTTGATTTGTATAAACAACACCAACATAATTATTATTCATTTTTGCAATTTGAACATTTAATTCATTTGCAATAAGTGGTAATAATGATAACCTTCTTTTTTCACCAAGTAGTTTTATGAAATTTTTTAAAGTTTCATCAGCTAAATCAACTAAAGAGATAATTAAATCTACTTTTGCATAATCAGCAACTTCTGGAGAAGATATAATTGAAATAAATTTTTCATCACAAAATGCTGATGAAATCGTATTTAAATTAACACTAATGTTATTAACAACTTGACTATTTCTACCATCTATCAATGCTTTAACATATCTTTTTGCTACTAAATCATTCATTATGCTACCTTTTTAAGAACAATATTTGCTAACTCTTGTTGAGTTAATTTAATATTTTCTGAACTTAATAGCTCTTCAAGAACTTCAGTAACAACTTCTTTTTTAGCTTTTGATGTTTCAACTTTCATCATCTCTTCTAAATTTTTGTTTAGATTTGCGATGTCTGTATCAACAGCAGTTGCAACTTTTTGTTTAACTGAATCTATATCAGCTTTTGCACCTTCAACAATTTCAGTAGCAAGTTTTTTTGCTTCTTCTAATTTTTTTTGTGCATCTTTAACTTTATCTTGAGAAGCTTTTAAAGTATCTTGTACTTTATCAAGTTCTGCTTGAATAGATAAAGATCTTTCAGCAAAAAATGCTTTAATTTTATCAGCAAGTAAATACCATAAAATTCCAGCAAATATTATAAAGTTAACGGTTCTTTGAACTATATCAGTTTCAACCGCACCTTCACTACTTGCAAATAATGCAACAGGAGCTAAAGCTAACCCAAGTAATAACATTCTTTTCATATTTCAATCCCTTTATTAAATTGAGCTAAGCTTAGCTTTTAGGCTCTCATTAAATTGAGGCATAGAAGATACTAAAGAATCTTTTAGAGCTTTAGTCTCGTCTTGTAAGTTTTTAGCAAATTCCGCAGATTTCACTTCTAAATTAGATTTAGCACTTGCAAGTTTTGCATCAGCACTATCCTTTGCTTCCTTATAAGCTTGTTCTCTAATTGCAGCGGCCTCTTTTTTAGCTTTAGCAATAATACTATTTGCTTCTGCTAACAAACCATCAACATCTGCACCGTTTGATTTTGCATCTTCTAAATCTTTTTTTATAGAAGTTGCTCTATCATCCATATGCTTAAGTAATGGTTTGAAAAGACAACTGTTTAGCCTAGCAACAACTAAAAGAAAGATGATACCAGAGCTAAGCAATAATACAGGACTTATGTCTAACATTCATTCCTCCATATTTTTTACAGTTTAGTTTAACTAAAACTCTATCATTCTATCAAAACTAACTATAAAATTATATTAAAAGAAAATATTAGATTGTAATTTTTTTGGATTTTGTTACGATTGGATATTAAAGTAGCTAGTAATTTTATCTACTTCTTCTTGAGAGTTAAATTCAATTTTGAAATAATTTTTTTCTACTCTTACTTTTAAATTATTTTCTTTTAATTTTTCAACTATATTATTGAGAGGTGTGTAGTTATAAGCATCTTTGGGCTTATCTTTTTTTGGTTTTTCTATATCTTTTTCTTTTAATTCTTTTACTAATTTTTCTGTTTCTCTAACAGAAAGTTTTTGTCCAACAATTGAATCACAAACCATTTTTTGTTCATCATTTGTTAAACCTAACATAATTTTTGCATGTCCTGCACTAATTTTGTCGCTTGCTAAAAATTGTTGTACATATGAGTTTAATTGTAACAATCTTAATGTATTTGTAATAGATGTTCTACTTTTAAACACTTTTCTCGATAACTCTTCATGGGTAATACTATGTTCATTTAGTAACTGTGCGTAACAATATGCAAGTTCAATAATATTTAAATCATCTCTTTGAATATTTTCTATTAATGCTAATTCTCTTAATTTAAATTCATCTGCATCAATTATAATTGCTTTGATTTTATCAATATTTGCAAGTTTATGAGCTCTTAATCTTCTCTCTCCTGCAATTAAGGTATAAGTACTATCTTCATTTTCAATTACAACAATAGGTTGTAATAATCCATGTTCTTTAATAGATTCACTTAAATCATTTAATTTTTCTTCATCAAATATTTTTCTAGGTTGATTTGGGTTAGCTTTTATGCTTGTTACATCTAATTTTAAAACGCCAGATTTACTACTTCTAGTTGAATTTTCATAAGCTGATTCAACTTCTCCTAATAATTCTCCTAATCCTCTACCTAATGCCATAATATTTTCCTACTAATAAAAATTAACTAACCTGCAATTGCTCTTGCTAAATGTGTGTATGCTTTTGTACCACTTGAATTTAAATCATATAACATAATTGGTTTACCAAAACTAGGACTTTCAGCTAATTTAACATTTCTTGGTACTACCACATATGAATTATCATCAATTTTAAATAATTTATTTTCAAAATGTTGTGCTAAATCTGCAAAAACTTGTTTTGAAAGATTATTTTGTGCACTATACATTGTTGGTAAAAAACCTCTAATTTGTAAAGATTGATTTATTGTTTGCTTAACTAATTTTATTGTATTTAATAATTGTGCCAATCCTTCTAATGCAAAAAATTCACATTGAATTGGAATTAGTACAGAAGTTGATGCACTTAGTGTATTTATAGTAATTGGACCAAGTGCTGGAGGTGAATCAATAATAATATAATCAAAATCTTTTTTTATTGGATCGATTTTTCTTTTTAAAACTAATTCTCTTTCTTTAGTATTTTTATAAAATTCTTTTTCAATTCCAACAAGTCCAATATTTGAAGGAGCTACTTTCAAATTTTCAATTTCAGAATCTAAGATAATCTCACTTAATTCTTTTGTACCTAACATCACATGATAGATATTGTATTCATAAGTATCTCTATGAAAACCTAATGAAGTAGTAGCATTTGCTTGAGGATCTGCATCAATTAATAATACTCTTTTACCTTCTAGTGCAAGTGCCGCACTCAAATTTACAGCAGTTGTAGTTTTACCTACTCCGCCCTTTTGGTTAGCTATTGAAATAATTTCTGTCATCTTAAACTAAATACCTTTTTATTGTTTACTTGTATAGAACCATCTTCATTTAAAATCACATTTTCAAGAGAAACTTTTTGATTATCGATGGTTGTTTGGAACTTTTTGCTATGCTGGAATTCTACCTTAAACTCACTAAATATTTGCTTCCAAAAAATCTTTTTTTCTAATTTAAAAAAATAACTTTCTAACATATCATTAATATCAACATTTATATCAAGTTTTCCAAAATCTTCACTAACACTTTTTAAATTTATTCCTATTCCACAATAAATTAAATTTTTAGAAACAGTAGTAATTGTTCCTCCGATTTTTTTATCTTCTATATAAAAATCATTTGGCCATTTTAACCATACTTTTGAACCCATTTGTTTCAAAATGTCTTTTAAAAGATAAGAAAAATAAATAGAACTACTTTGTAAAGCTAAATCATCTGGCAAAAAATCTTTATCAACAACAAAAGAGAAAAAAATATTACCTTCTTTTCCTATCCATGAATTTCCTCTACTTCCTATTCCTTGTGTTTGAAAATCACATAAAACACATAAAGGTTCAGTATAACCATTTTCTAAAATATAATCTTTTATATATCTGTGTGTAGAATCTATTTCTTTTAATTTTATTATTTTCATATTTTGATTATACATAATAAAAATAGAAGAGTTTATTAAATATAATCCAACAAAAAAAGGTCATTATGTTAGAGCCAATTTTTCCAATTGCAATTTATTTAATTTTAGGTTACACCTTTAAAATAATTTATCATGATAATTCTAAACAGTTAATTGAATTTATTATTTATTTCTCACTTCCAGCCATTGTATTTTCTAAAATTTATCCTTTGGTTCTTGATGAAAAAATATTAAATTTAATTTTAATGTTCATTTCTTTTATTCTTTTTAATCTTCTTCTTGCTTATTTTATAGGTAAAATGATGAAATTAAATCGTGTTTTATTAGCTACTTTTATGATTATGGCTACTTTTGGAAATACCTCATTTATTGGTTTTTCATATATTGAGGCATTTTATGGAGAAGAGTATATAGTTTATGGATTGATTTATGATTTATTTGGTTCATTTTTACTTTTAATTTCAATTGGAATGTTTATTATTACTTGGGGAGCTGGGAAAAAGAATAATATTACGCATATTTTTAAAAGTATATTTTTATTTCCACCTTCAATTATGTTTTTAATAACTATTTTCGTAAAAAATTTTGAAGTTCCAAATTTTTTAATATTAACTTCTCAAACTCTTGGTTCAACACTTGTTCCAATTGCTATGATTGCTATTGGAATGAAACTAGAATTAAAACATATTTTTGCAAGATTTCATATTGTGTCAGTTGCTATGATTTTAAAAATGATTGTTGTTCCAATAATTGTATTAATAGGTTTTCATTACTTTTATGGATTAAATCAAACTTGGGTAAAAGTAACAATAATTGAAGTTGCAATGCCACCAATGACAATGGCTACTGTTTTAGCAATAAAAGGTGGATTGGATGAAAAAGTGGCTATTAATTCTTTGGTTTTAGGAGTTTTATTAAGTCTTATTACTATTACATTATATACATCTTATTTAGCGTAAATAGACGCTAAATAAGTATAGAATTAATCTCTAATCTTTGACCTCTTATAAAATCAATTGAATTTATTGCTTTTTTTGAAGGAGCTTGCAAAGTTTTAATTTTTAAACTTCCTTTTTCACATCCAACAATAATAAACTCATCATTAATCTCTAAAATTTGACCTTGATTATTAATAGATTTTTCATCATTTAATTCAATATCTTTTAATTTTAATTCTGATTCTAAAAAAATCCCTGGCCAATAAGAATATGCTTTGTATTTTAAATAAAGTTTTTTAGCATCTATAAAATTTACTAAACCATCTTCTTTTTTTATTTTTTTACAAAAACTAACTTCTGCTTCATTTTGTTTTATAGGTTTTATGTTTTCAAAATTATCTAAAGTAGTAATCGTAAGTTTTGCAGCAATCAAAGATAATTTTTCAAAAGCTTCACTAACTTCCATCATAGGAGTAATTTTTAAATACTGTAAAGCTAAAATATCTCCACTATCTAAGCCTTCTTCCATTAACATAGAAGTAACTCCCGTATAAAAATCATCATTTAAAAGTGATTCTTGAATAGGACTTGCACCTCTATATTTTGGAAGTAATGAAGCATGAAGATTTATGCAAGGAGCAATATCTAAAATCTCTTTTGGTAATATTTGCCCATATGCTGCAACTATTATAAAATCAGGTTTTAAATCTTCTATTTGTTTTTTTGCTTCTTCATTTCCTCTTAATTTCAAAGGTTGAAAAATTGGAATATTTAGATTTTCTTCTATACAAAATTGTTTGATATGAGGAGGAGTTAAAAGCTGCTTTCTTCCAACTGGCTTATCAGGTTGAGTAAATAATCCTACAATCTCATACTTACTATTCAGTAATTCTTTAAATATTGTAGTAGCATAATCAGGAGTTCCCATAAATAAAATTCTTTTACTCATAAATATTCCTTTATTTTTTTGCTTGAAAAATTGTTCCACTTTTATGATTTTCATCAACTAAAAAATCATAAGCATTTGTTAAATCAAAACCAGAAGATAGATACATTGGAATATCTCTTTCCATTAAGAAATTTGCTGCTTTTAATTTTGTTACTATTCCACCTGTTGCAAACTCTGAATTTGCAGAGTGTTTCATTTCAAGCTCATCAGCACTTATTTCAGAAACATTTTTTTGTAAAACTGCATCACTAAATTCTCTTGGATTTTTATTATAATATCCATCAATATCAGATAATATTGCTAACATATCAGCGTTAAAATAATAAGCAACGTGAGCTGCTAATTGATCATTATCTCCAAAAACCAATTCATCTGTTGCAATTACATCATTTTCATTTATAATTGGTAAAATTTTATTCTCTAATAAAATTTCCATAACATTTTGAGCATTTTTAGTTCTTTTTCTTGAATCAAAATCATCTGCTATAAATAACATTTGAGCACAAGTAATATTATGTTCTTTAAATCTTTTTTTATAATGTTTAAGTAATAAAGGTTGTCCAATAGCTGCAAGTGCTTGTTTATTCGCAACTATTTTTTTATCAAGTTTTAAAGAAGTATATCCAGCACCAACAGCTCCTGAAGAAACTAAAATAACTTCAAGATTTTTTTCATTTTTTAATTTTGCAATTAATTTAACTAAATTTTCCATTCTCTCAAGGGCTAATTGTCCATCTTGAGTTAGAACGGCAGTTCCTACTTTAATTACTAATCTTTTCATCTTTACCCTGTTCTAATAAATTATATAAAGCAAATCCAAGTGGTTTTAAATTTAATTTTGTTAAAGATGAAATTGGTAAAACAAAATATGGCTTTGAATTATCAAATCTTGAATAAATTAAATCTTGAATAAAATATGGATAATCACCTTCAAATTTAAACTCATTACTTGATTTTGTAACTTCTAAACCAATATCTTTAATGAAATTTTTTATATCTTCTTCTAAATTTTCACCTAAATATCCATCAATTTTACTTAATACTATTGCATAGTTTCTTGTTGATAATTCTGTAGAGAATTTAGCAACTTCTTCTTTTAAAACATTATATTGATCAATCATTGTTCTATAATTTGCAACATCAATTACAAATAAAAGAGTTTTTGTTCTTTCAATATGTTTTAAAAATTCTAATCCTAAACCTCTTCCTTCACTTGCACCATCAATGATTCCTGGAATATCAGCCATTACAAAAGAGTTATAATTTCCAACTTCAACCACACCTAATTTTGGTGTTAAAGTAGTAAATTCATAATTTGCAATTTCAGGAGTTGCATTTGATGTAACAGAAATTAAAGTTGATTTTCCAACATTTGGATAACCAACAAGTCCAACATCAGCAATAAGTTTTAATTCTAATCTAATGCTTCTAACTTGTCCTGGAAGTCCTGGTTGAAAATATGTTGGTCTTTGATTTCTTGAGTTTTTAAAGTGTACATTTCCAAGTCCACCTTTTCCACCCTCTAAAAATAAAACTTTTTCTCCAAGTTCAATTAAGTCAAAAATAACTTCATTTGTTTCATCATCAATAACTTGAGTTCCGGGAGGAACGATTAACACAAGCGATTCTCCTGACTTTCCAGTCATTCTTCCACCTAAACCTTGCGCTCCATTATCTGCTTTAAAAAATTTTCTACCTTTGTAGTTTGATAATGTATCAGTGTTGTTATCTACTAAAAAATAAACATCTCCACCTTTTCCACCATCTCCACCATCTGGTCCACCTTTTACAACAAATTTTTCTCGTCTAAATGCTGCACATCCCTGTCCACCTTTTCCAGATGTAACTGAAAATCTAGCGCTATCTATAAACATAATAACTTTCCTTTTAATAAATAATTAAAAACTAAAAGCAAAATTTTAACTTCTACTGTTAACTTTTAATTAGTTATGTTAATTTTTAAATAAAAAAAGGGTGTAGGCAAAAGCCATACACCCTTTAAAGAAACCAATTTTATCCAGAATTACGAAGCGTAAACTGAAACTTTTTTTCTCTTTTTATCTTTAATTTCAAATTTAACTACACCGTCAATTAAAGAGTAAATTGTATGATCTTTACCCATACCAACATTTTGACCTAAATGTACTTTTGTACCTCTTTGTCTAATAATGATATTACCTGCTCTTACAACTTCACCACCATATTTTTTAACACCAAGTCTTCTACCAGCTGAATCTCTATTATTCTGAGTACTACCCTGACCTTTTTTGTGAGCCATTTTATTTCTCCTTAAATTTTTTTAATGCTTAAGCAGCAATTTTTGTAATTCTAATTTTTGTGAAGCTTTTTCTAAAACCTCTTTTTAATTTAGAATCTTTTCTTCTTCTTTTTTTGTAAATGATTACTTTTTTAGCTCTATTTACACCAGTACCATCTAATACTACAACTGCTTCAACTTTTGCATTTGCAACTGCATCACCAGTTTTTAACTCACCGTTGTTTACAGCTAAAACATCAGTAATCTCTAAAGTTTCTTTAGCAGCTAATCCAGTATAATCTACATCTAAGATATCACCCTCAGAAACTTTATACTGTTTTCCACCACACTTGATAATTGCGTACATCTTTCTTCCTCTAATTCAATTCTATATGCTAGGTTCATATTTTGTCATACTAACTCTATTTTTCGAACCGGAATAGTATCTTATTTTAGTTTAAACTTTCTTTAAGACAAAAGTTTTTATTCAGAATCTGCTGCTAATGCAATGACATCTACCATAATCATTGAATTTTTAGGTAAACCTTTTACTGCAATTGTAGTTCGAGCAGGCTTATGATTACCGAAAGATTCTGCAAATAAAACATTAACTATACCAAAATCTTCTATATTTTCTAAGTATAAAGATACTTTTACAACTTTTTCTAATCCACTTCCTGCATCTTCCAATAAAGTTCTTAAATTTGATAAGACTTGTCTTGTCTGAACTTTTATATCTCTTTCAAGCATTGTTCCATCTAATGAAATTGGTACTTGACCAGAAGTATAAATCATCCCATTAACTTTTACAGCAGGAGAGTACGGTCCAATCGCCAAAGGTAAATAATCACTTGCAATAAATTCCATTTATTTTCCTTAAAATTATTGTAATTTTAAAAATTTTACAAAAACTAAACTGCTAATAAAATAAATAAAAAATATTAATTATAAAAGATCGGAAGAGCGTCGTGTAGGGAAAGAG
>ERZ650312.1123-NODE-1123-length-15238-cov-4.520846_pt1 | contig 15238 bp, 12 predicted proteins | sample MGYA00376248_ERZ650312 | MGnify/ENA primary metagenome ERZ650312 (study PRJEB26733, sample SAMN07839316) | wastewater metagenome | biome: urban; feature: wastewater treatment plant; material: waste water | place: USA: North Carolina | collected 2016-07-28 ... | reverse complement strand
GGGCAGTTCGTCGGACTGCGGCGCGACAAAGTCGACGCCTGGCAGCTCGCCGAGGTCGATTTCCATCGACGCCTCTTCCGACAGTTCGGCCGGACTGGTCGGCTGCTCATCGAGCAGCTCGGCGCCCAGGGCCGGCAACGAATCATCCAGGTGCCATTGATCCGCGCTCAGCGCCGGCATCTCGGCCGGCAGCGCCTCTTCCGGCTGCGCCAGCGTCTCGATATGCAGTTCCGCCAGCTCATCCGGCTGCGGGGCGACGAACTCCACCTCGGCCAGTTCACCGAGGTCGATCTCCATCGACTCAGGCTCTGCCGGCTGTGCGGCCGCTTCAGTGACAGGAGCCGGCTGCGGGCTTCCCTGCGGGGCCGAGACACTCGGCGCGGCTAGCGTGCCGCCCTGGCGAAAGGAGCGGATCGCGTCGATCAACTCCGTCGAATCGAGCAGCGGCTGGTTGCGCTGCAGTTGTTCCAGCACCACGGCCAGGCGGTCATGGCTCTGCTGCAGCAGGCCGGCCAACGCCGGCGAGTAGCTGAAGCGGCGATCCACCAGGCCTTCGTAAAGGGATTCCAGCTCGTGCGCGAGATCACCAATGGCCCGGATCTCGGCCATGCGCGCGCCACCCTTGAGGGTGTGCAGGTCGCGTTGCAGGGACGACAGCGCCAGGGTGCTGTCCGGATCGGACAGCCAGCGGTCGAGGGCCTGGCCGGCGCTGTCGAGGATGTCGACGGCTTCCTCCAGGAAGATCTCCACCATCTCGGCGTCGAGGTTCTCCGGCATGCTGGACAGCGTCACGACCGGCTCCGGCGTGGTCGCTGCAACAGGTTCCGGCTCAGGCTCAGGCTCGACGGCCGCTACCGGCCCAGGCTCGGCTGGCAGCTCCTCCAGCTCCACGACTTCCAGACCGCTAACGCTGTCGGTGTCGAGCAGCGCCAGGGTGGCGGGGTCGAGCGCCTGGTCCAGCAGGTTGCGCAAGGCCGCCACGCGCTCGGGCTGCGGGCTGACCTGCAGGGCGGCAGCAACCTGATCCATCTGGCCGATCAGCGCTTCGTGGGCGGCCTCGGCCTCGCTGAAGAAGTGCTCGCTGACGGCCAGGCGGCCATCCAGCACCGCCTGATAGAGGGCCAGCAGGGCCTGACACAGTTCGCTGATCTGCGGCAGTTCGGCCATCTCGGCGCCACGGCCGAGCATGGTCAGTTCCTCCAGCAGCGCGGACAGTTCCTGCTGCTCGCTGGGGTGCTCACGCCATTTGCGCAGCAGGTCTTCGGCGTCCAGCAGGATGTCCATGCCTTCGGCGAGGAAGATCGAGATCAGCTGCGGATCGCGATGGTCCTGCTCTTCCAGACGCGCACTCTCGGCGCTGTCCAGACGGCTGTGATGCAGTTTCTGCACCCGCTCGAGGAACTCCGCGGCACCGGCAATGGGCGCCAGCGGCTGGCTTTCCAGCTGCTCCAGGCCTGCGCGGAACAGCTGCTCGGCATCGCGCAGCAGCTCGGCCTCGGCCAGGTCCATGGCGATCAGGTTGGTCTTGAACTCCTTGACCAGCTTCTCCAGCGGCGTGGCGATCTCGGCGATCGGCAGGATGCCGGCCATGTGCGCACTGCCCTTGAGGGTATGCAGGGCACGCTGCAGGTCATCGGTCACCGGCTGCGGCAGTTCCTGGGCGCAGTCGGCAAGGAAGCCGACCAGGGTATCCAGATGGGTTTCGGCCTCGTTGCGGAAGATTTCCAGCAGCAAGGGGTCAAGGCCATCGTCCTCGACGAGCGCAGCCGATGCGACGGGCGCTACCGCCTCGAGTTCGATCTCCAGGGCAGGTTCGTCGTCCTCTTGCGGGGCCGGCTCAGCCGCCGGCTCGCTCTGTAACTCGGCCTGCGGCGGCACGCTGGCAAGATTCGGCACCTGGCCACGGGCCAGGGCATGTGCGGCGGCGGCCAGGCGATCGACGTCATCGCGCTGGCGCTGGGCCTTGGCCGCGAACTCGTCGACCAGCGCCGGCATCAGCTCGACCACATCGGCGATCACCTGCTGCACCAGTTGGTCGGGCTGGATGCTGCGATCCAGCACGCGGTTGAGCATGTTCTCGATCGACCAGGCCAGCTCGCCGATGATCAGCGCGCGGACCATGCGGCCACTGCCCTTGAGGGTGTGGAAGGCGCGCCGCACTTCGGTCAGCGCTTCCTTGTTGTCGGTGTCGGCACGCCACTGCGGCAGGTATTCGTTGATGGTCTCGAGGACCTCACCGGCCTCCTCGATGAACACTTCGAGCAGGTCTTCGTCCACCGGCTCTTCGTCGGCGGGCGGCGGCAGCAGGGTCGGCGGGACGTCCTGGGCCGGCGGGTTGATGGCCTGCACGGGCGCAGCCATCACCTCAGCCATGGTCAGCGGCCGCTCGACCGCCACCGGAGCCGGCTCCGGCTCGACCGGAGCACTCGGCAGCTCGACTTCCGGCAGTTCGAGATCGGCAATCTCCAGCTCGTCCCAGTTGCTCGGCGTGCTGTCGAGGCTCAATTCCTCGGCCGGTTCTTCGCCCAGGCTTGGCAGCTCCTCGCCGAGCAGAAACTCGGTCGATTCGCTGACCAGGCTCGGCTCGGCGCTGAGCGGCTGCAGATCATCCAGGCTGGCCAGCTCGAGCGGTGCGTCGAGGCTCAGATCCAGGCCGGAAGCACCGTCCTCAGCGGTCTCGCCCAGGCTCCAGTTGTCGTCGGAGACCAGCAGTTCGCCGGCATCGACCGGCAGCTCGGCAAATTCGCTGCTCAGCTCGTCGCTCGCCAGCGCCGGCAGCTCTTCCAGCGCCAGCGGCTGCTCTTCGGCCAGCGGCTCGAAGGCGATTTCCTCGGCAGCCAGCACCTCGATGTCCTGCAGCGGGTCGACCAGCGGTGCCGGTGCTTCCTCGCGCGGCTCGATGCGATCGAGGATCGAGGGCTTCTCCTTGAGCGGGTAGCCCAGGCTCTCCAGGCTTTCCTCGGCGACGTCGAGGATCAGGTCGCCCTGAGTCGCGTGGTCTTCGGCCAGACGCTCCAGGTAGTACTCGACGCTGGTGATGGCGTCGGCCAGGGTGTCGAGGTTCTGCCAGTTGGGCACGGCCTTGCGCACCAGCAACTGCTCTTCGATATAGCGGGTGCAGGCCTTCAGCAGGTCGGCGGCGCGGGCCAGCGGAATCATCGCCAGGCCACCGCGGACCTGGGTCAGCAGCTCCGGCACACGGGCCAGGTGCTCATGGTTCCACTGCGAGGCGATGAACTCGATGATCGCGTCCTTGGCCTGCTCCAGGCCGGTACGCGCCTCCTTGATCACCAGCTGGTGAATCTGCGCCACGTCGGTGGTGGGCAGGTGGCTCTGTTCGTTCTGCGCATCGTCGCCGGGGCCGACCATGCCGGCCAGGGTGGCCTCGACATACAGCAGCGCACCGGCCACATCCATCAGCACCGCGTCGTTCGGCTCACGCTGGCCGAGGGACAGGGCATGTACCACGTCGATCTGGTCGAGGATCACCTTGCGCGGCTGGCCAAAGCCGAGCACCGCCAGGGTATCGGCGATTTGCTTGAGCGGCGCCAGCAGGGCATCCAGCTCGGCCACCTGCTTGCGGTCGCTGCGCACGAACAGGTCGAGGCTGTCCTTGACCCGCACCAGCTCCTCGCACAGGGCGCCCACCACCGAACGCATGGCGTCGCGGTCGGGACCGGCCAGGCGCGCGCGCTCTTCGTCGACCACGCCGCTGTCGGGCAGGGCGTCGTCGAGACGGTACTGTTCCTTGAGGGCGCGGATACGCGGCGACTGCGCCGGCGCCTTGGCCACATAGAACAGCAGGTTCTTGGTCAGTTCATCCGGAGCGGGCTGGTTGATGCCGTCGGCGCCCTGGTCGACCAGGCGCTTGAGTTCCTTGTCCACCTGACGCAGCAGGGTACGCACCGAGGCGCTGTTGACCACGCTGCCATTGGCCAGGCCCTCGACCATGCCGGAGGCGATCTGCCACAACGGGCCGAGCGGCGCCTCCTTGCACAGAGTCTCGAGACGGGCGAAGACGCGCGCCATGTAGCCCAGGTTGGTGGCCAGGTCCTGGCTGCGGATCACGCCGACCAGGGCCATCTGCAGCATCTGCCGCAGCTTGCGCAACAGCACCGGCAGTTCGGCGGTGCGCAGTTTGTCCAGGGAATCTAACGACAGTGCCGGCAGGCGGCCGGACAGGTCCGGGGAGAACAGGCTGGTTTCCGACAGCAGGTTCTCGCCGCGCGCGGCGCGCAGATCGTTGAGCAGTGGCAGCACGACCATCGGCAGGTCGCGACGCGCACTCTGGATGCGGTCAAGGTAGGCCGGCAGCTGCAGGATGGCCTGCATCAGCACTTCCAGGGCCTCGTTCTGATTGCCGACGCGGCCATCCAGAAGAGCCTGGGTCAGCTGCTCCATTTCTTCGGCGAGCAGGGCCGCGCCGTAGAACTCGACCATCTGCAGAGTGCCGTGGACCTGGTGCACGTAGGTCTGGCAGAAACGCATGCGCGTGGCATCCTGCGGGTTCTCGACGAACGCCTCCAGGGCCTGGCGGGCCTGCTTCAGGGTCTCCGCGATTTCGCCTTTGACCCACTCCAGGGCGACATAGTCGTGCCGATCACCCATACCTGCTCCAGTCATTCTTGTCTTAGCCCTTGCGGGTGAACGCCAGAACCCGCTCGTCGGCCACCGGCACCAGGTCCGGATGCTGCCAACCGACCACTTCCCCAACCCCGACCACCAGCATTCCCCCCGGCGCCAGGCGCTCGGCCAGGCGGTTGAGGATTTCGCGGCGACGCCAGCGGCGGAAATAGATCAGCAGGTTCTGGCAAAAGATTACGTCCATGCCGGACTGTGGCGCCTTGGCCAGTTCCAGCACATTCAACCGGGCGACGCAGACACGCGCCACCAGGTCAGGCACCACTTGATAACGACCATCGGCCTGGGCGAGGAAGTAGCGCTCGCACAGGTCGCTGTCCATCTGTTCCAGCTTGCGCGCGCTGTAGACCGCCTCGCGCGCCTTGTTCAACACATTCAGACTGATGTCGGTTCCGGTGACGCCGAACTGCCGCTCGCTACCCAGCTCGCGCAGCACCTCGGCAGCGCAGATCGCCATCGAGTAGGGCTCCTCGCCGCTGGAGCAGCCAACGCTCCACAGGGCCAGGGGGTGTTGCTGTTCATCGGTGGCCAGGCGGCCGCGCAGGTAACTCTCCAGCACCTCGAAGGACGGGCGGTGGCGGAAGAAACGGGTCTCCTGCACGGTCAGGCGGTCCAGCAGGGTCGACCACTCCACCGCGCCACGCGGGCCGTCGGTGACCTGGCGGAAGTAGCTGGCGTAGTCGCCGACGCCCAGTTCACGCATGCGCGCGGTCAGGTTGGTCTGCAGAAAGGCCCGGCGCTGCTCGTTGATCACCACGCCGGTACGCTCTTCCAGCAGGGCCTGCCAGTCGCGAAACTCCGCCTGCGACATGTCGGCCAGAGGCTTCAAGGCCCAGACGCCGCTTGGCTGCATGCCGTGCCCCTCGCTCATGGCCGAATGCCCCGGGCAGCGACCCTCTCAGGCCGCTGCACCTCCCCAGATCAGGCCTGGCCGTCCGGCAGGGTGAAGCCGGATACCGAACGACGCATCTCACTGGCCATCTTGGCCAGGTTACCAATGCTCTTGGCGGTAGCGGTGGTACCTGCGGAGGTCTGCGAGGTGATCTCCTGAATCACGTTCATGGTGTTGGAGATGTGGCCGGCCGACGAAGCCTGCTGGCGGGCGGCGTTGGAGATGTTCTGGATCAAGGCCGCGAGGGTCTTGGATACCTTCTCGATCTCCTCCAGGGCCACACCGGCGTCCTGCGCCAGACGGGCACCACGCACCACTTCGGAAGTGGTCTGCTCCATGGAGATAACCGCTTCGTTGGTGTCGGTCTGAATGGTCTTAACCAGTGCCTCGATCTGCTTGGTCGCGGCGGAGGAACGTTCCGCGAGGCGCTGTACTTCGTCCGCTACCACGGCGAAGCCTCGACCGGCGTCACCGGCCATGGATGCCTGGATCGCGGCGTTCAGTGCGAGGATGTTGGTCTGGTCGGCAATGTCGTTAATCAGGCTAACGATGTCACCGATCTCCTGGGACGATTCACCGAGGCGCTTGATCCGCTTCGAGGTGTCCTGGATCTGCTCACGGATGTTATCCATGCCGGTGATGGTGTTGTGCACCACCTCGTTACCCTTGTTGGCGATGGCTACGGAACGTTCCGCTACCGCGGAGGATTCCGCGGCGTTCGCCGATACCTGGTCAATCGACACGGCCATTTCGTTGATCGCCGCAGAGGCGCCGGCGATTTCCTGGGCCTGGTGCTCGGAAGCCTCGGCCAGGTGCATCGCGGTAGCCTGGGTTTCCTGGGCGGCGGCGGCCACCTGCACGGCGGTCTGGTTGATCGTCGCTACCAGGTCGCGCAGCTGGTCGATGGAGTAGTTGATGGAGTCCGCGATCGCACCGGTGAAGTCCTCGGTTACGGTCGCGGCCACGGTCAGGTCACCGTCGGCGAGGTCGGCAATTTCGTCGAGCAGTCGCAGAATCGCCGCCTGGTTACGTTCGTTCTTCTCGGCGGTGGAGGTCAGTCGACGGTTGGTCTCGCGCACCATTACCAGACCGATGAGGATGATCGAGGCCAGGGCCAGGGCACCCAGCACGTAACCGGCGATGGTGTTGAAGTAACGGCCGTCGGCCAGGTTCTCGAACTCGGTGGCCAGGCCGGAGGTCTTGTCCAGCAGGGTCTGCGAGCCGGTGAAGATGGTGTTGGCGGATTCACGGACCTGGAACAGTTCCGGAGAGGTTTCCAGAATCTCGTCCACCGAACCGGAAACGAACTGGAACAGCTCGGAAATCTCGGCCAGACGCTCCAGGGCGTCTTCGTCGGTCACCTTGGAGATCTCCATGGCGCTGTTGCCTTCGATCATCGCCTTGAGCACGCGACCGAACAGGCTGGCGTCACGACCGAACATGTCGGCGGCCTGCACCGAGTCCTGGTCACCGGCCAGCACCTTGTTCACCGAGCCGAGGATACGTTCGGCCAGCAGCGACTGGCGCTGGGCCACGGAGACCTGGGCGGCAGGCGCGCCGCTTTGCAGCAGGATGTCGACGACTTCCTCGTACTCGACCTGCAGCTGCGGAATGGTTTCGGCGAGGGTCGCGGCTACCTGGTGCAGCGACAGTACGGTCTGTTCGCTCTGCAGGATGGCGTCGGCGTTCTGCCGCAGCACGTCCCAGTCCTTCTGCACCTCGTCCATCTGCGCCTTGACCGACTCGGGGGCAGCCGGCAGACCGCTGGCCTCGTTGCCCTTGGTCAGGAAACCCCAGCGCTCTTCGAAGTCACGACGCGCTTCCTTGAGCAGCGGGAAGGCTTCGGCCTTGCCGGTCGCCGCTTCGGTGGCGTTCTTCGCGATACGCTGGGACAGCACGCGCAGTTCGCCCGCGTGGCTGATGTATTCCTTGTCGTAGCCCGACTGGGTGTTGAGGTAGGCGAAGTTGGCGAACAGCAACACGATGGAAATGATCAGGACCACGAAGAGTCCGGCGATCAGCGTGTTACTGCGCACACCTGCCAAGAGATTGCCTGCATCGAGTTTTTTCATTATTTGGCCCCCGCCTGGACCGACCGCACAACGATTTCCATGTAACGCCAAAGGGCCGACAAGTGCCGACCCAACCGAAAAGCTTATACCGCCACGTCGAGAAAGCCCTGGTGCTGAGCCAGCGCATGCGGGCTGAACACCAGCCAGGGACGTTCGCGCTGGAACACCCCATGGATGAACGGAGCAATCGCGGCCTCGAGGGGCGGCAACTGCTCGGAGAAGGTATCGACCGGGAAGTGCTGCATGCCGAACACCTCGTCGACCGTCAGGCCGGCGAACACTTCATTGTGGTCCACCACCAGAACCCGGCGCTGCTTGCGCAGGGGCGACAGTTCGCCACCGAAGAAGCCACACAGGTCCATCACCGGCAGCAGGCGACCACGCACGTTGGCCACGCCCTTGACCCAGTTCTTCACACCTGGCAACAGCGTATGACGTGGCTCGTGCAGCACTTCGCCGACTTCGCCCATGGGCGCCACGAAATAGCGTTCGCCCATGCGGAAACCGATGCCACTCCAGGTCTGTACCGTCTGCTGCTGCGACGGCAAACCGGCAGCCAGCGTACGGCAACGCTGGTCGAGAGCGACGAGAAGCTGGAAGGGAGATTGCGCGTCCGACATGCCGACCTTGGTCTGTTCTTCTTATGTGGCTACGGACTGGCGCGGCGTTAGCCGGCCAGCACCGCGTTGAGGGTCTTCATCAGCGTGTCTTCGTCAACCGGCTTGGTCAGGTAGTCACGCGCGCCCTGGCGCTTGCCCCAGACCTTGTCGGTTTCCTGGTCCTTGGTGGTCACGATGATCACCGGGATGTGGCTGGTTTCGGCGTCCTTGGTCAGCTGACGGGTCGCCTGGAAGCCATTGAGACCGGGCATGACGATATCCATCAGCACCGCGTCGGGCTTTTCCTGGCGCGCCAGCGCTACGCCGTCGGCACCATTCTCCGCCTTGAGTACCTGATGACCATGCTTCTCGAGCATGGCAGTCAGCTTGTACATCTCGGTCGGCGAGTCATCAACAATCAGAATACGAGCCATGAAGTTCCCCATTCGGAATAGGCATCGCCGGCTTGTGGCCGGCTATCAGGAGGCTTGCTCCACCGGGACGAATTCGGGCACATGCGCCTTGATGGCGCCGAGCAGCTCTTCCTTGCTGAAAGGCTTGGTCAGGTACTGGTCGGACCCGACGATGCGCCCCTTGGCCTTGTCGAACAGGCCGTCCTTGGAGGACAGCATGATCACCGGGGTGGATTTGAAAGCACTGTTGTTTTTGATCAGGGCGCAGGTCTGATAGCCGTCGAGGCGCGGCATCATGATGTCGACAAAGATAATGCTCGGATGCGTGTCGGCGATCTTGGCCAGCGCATCGAAGCCGTCCACCGCAGTGATGACCTCGCAACCCACCTTCTTCAGCAGAGTCTCGGCGGTGCGACGAATCGTTTTCGAATCGTCGATCACCATGACCTTCAAACCCTCGGAATGCTGTTCCATGTCTGCCCTACCATCGCCTCGGTGAGTCATTTGTTTTATCTATACAGCACAGTGTGGCTGAGGCCGTAACACTACGGGCTGCGACCCGATCGTCCGGACTTTTTAGCACACTCTCCTGATGCAATCTATAAGCCCCTAATACTCGGGGTTTTTCTTGACCGGCGGCGCCCTGCGGCGCCACCCTTGCGTCTCTCTTCGCCCCACTTGAAGCAGGTTTCACCCCATGAGCATTCGCCTGGGGATCGTCATGGATCCCATCGCCCAGATCAACTTCAAGAAGGACAGCTCGCTGGCCATGCTCCTGGCTGCCCAGGCCCGCGGCTGGTCGCTGTTCTACATGGAACAGCGCGACCTCTATCAGAGCGCCGGCCAGGCCCGCGCCCGGATGGCCGCACTGACTGTCTTCAACGACCCACAGCGCTGGTTCGAACTGGAAGAGGAAAAGGACGCGCCACTGGCCGACCTGGATGTGATCCTGATGCGCAAGGATCCGCCCTTCGACAACGAATTCGTCTACTCCACTTACTTACTGGAGCAGGCCGAACGCGACGGCGTACTGGTGGTCAACCGCCCGCAGAGCCTGCGCGACTGCAACGAGAAGCTGTTCGCCACCCAGTTTCCTCACTGCATGCCACCTACGCTGGTCAGCCGCAGGGTCGACATTCTGCGCGAGTTTGCCGAAACGCAGCGTGACATCATTCTCAAACCCCTGGATGGCATGGGCGGTTCCTCGATCTTCCGCCACCGCGCCGGCGATCCCAACCTCTCGGTCATCCTCGAGACCCTCACCGCCCACGGCACCCAGCAGATCATGGCGCAGGGCTACCTGCCGGCGATCAAGGACGGCGACAAACGCATCCTGATGATAGACGGTGAACCGGTACCCTACTGCCTGGCACGCATCCCGGCCCAGGGCGAGACCCGCGGCAACCTGGCCGCCGGCGGCCGTGGCGAGGCACGCCCACTGACCGAGCGCGACCGCTGGATCGCCGCCGAAATAGGCCCGACGCTGCGCGAGAAGGGCCTGCTGTTCGTCGGCCTGGACGTGATCGGCGAGCACCTGACCGAGATCAACGTGACCAGCCCGACCTGCATCCGCGAAATCGACAAGGCCTTCGACACCCGCATCGGCGAGCGCCTGATGGATGCCATCGAGGCCAAGCTTGCCGCGCGCAAAGCTTGATCCAGGTGGCAGCTTGGCGCTTGCGGCTTGCAGGCGCCCGGCTCTAGCCGGCAGACTGCGCGGCAATTCGATTTGCGCCCCAGTCCGATGAATGCAGCACTGAAACCTCCAGCCGAACTGACCAGCTCCGGCATCCGCCCTGCGGATCGCCTGGGCTTCACCCTGTTCGTCGCCACCCTGCTGCACCTGGCGCTGATCCTCGGCGTCAGCTTCACCCTGGCCAAGCCCGGACAGATCAGCAAGACCCTGGAAATCACCCTGTCCACCTTCAAGAGCGAGGAAAAGCCCAAGGAGGCGGATTTCCTCGCCCAGGACAACCAGCAGGGCAGCGGCACCCTGGAGCACAAGGCGGCGCCCAAGACCACCGAGCAGGCACCGTTCCAGGACAGCAAGGTGAACAAGGTCACCCCGGCCGCCGCGCCGCAGCCGACCCAGCGCAAGGAGGCCGTCGCCACCAAAACCGCGCTGACCACCAGCAAGCCGCAGCCGCAGAAGGCACCGACCAAGCAGAAGGAAGAAGAGCCGCAGCCCGACGCCCAGCAGGCGCCGATCTTCGACACCACCCAGCTGTCCGCCGAGATCGCCAGCCTGGAGGCGCAACTGGCGCAGGAGCAGCAGCTCTACGCCAAGCGCCCGAAGATCCATCGCCTCAACGCCGCCTCGACCATGCGCGACAAGGGCGCCTGGTACAAGGACGAGTGGCGCAAGAAGGTCGAGCGCGTCGGCAACCTCAACTACCCCGAGGAAGCCCGTCGCCAGCGCATCTACGGCAGCCTGCGCATGCTGGTGTCGATCAACCGCGACGGCACCCTGTACGAGGTGCAGGTCCTCGAATCCTCCGGCCAGCAGGTGCTGGACCAGGCTGCCCTGCGCATCGTGCGCCTGGCCGCGCCCTTCGCCCCCTTCACCGGCGACCTGGCGGACATCGACCGCCTGGAAATCATCCGCACCTGGCGCTTCGAGCGCGGCGACCGTCTGTCCAGCAACTAGTGCGCGCATCGCACGCTTGAAGCCGGCGCCGCCAGGGTCGAAACTAGCGGCCATGAAAACCGCTCCCAGCTACCTCAAGCATCACTTCCTGATCGCCATGCCGCACATGGCCGATCCGAACTTCGCGCAGACCGTCACCTACCTGGTGGAGCACAACGAACAGGGCGCCATGGGCCTGGTGATCAACCGCCCCAACGGCCTCAACCTGGCCGATGTGCTGGAGCAGCTGCGCCCGGACGAGCCGCCACCCGCCCTGTGCCAGAGCCTGCCGATCTTTGCCGGCGGGCCGGTGCAGACCGACCGCGGCTTCGTCCTGCACCCAGCCGGACACAGCTTCCAGGCCACCCTGGAGCTGGGCGAGCTGGCCCTGTCCACCTCGCAGGACGCCCTGTTCGCCATCGCCGACGGCAATGGCCCGGCCAGACACCTGATCACCCTCGGCTACGCCGGCTGGGAAGCCGGCCAGCTGGAGACCGAACTGGCCGAGAACGCCTGGCTGACCTGCCCGGCCGACAGCGCCATCCTCTTCGACACCCCCTTCGACCAGCGCCTGAGCGCCGCCGCCGCGCGCCTGGGCATCAACCTCAGCCTGCTCACCGCCCAGGCCGGCCACGCATGAGTGCCGCACCGCGCCTGCTGCTGGGCTTCGACTACGGCACCAAGCAGATCGGCGTCGCCGTCGGCCAGGCCATCACCGGCCAGGCCCGCGAGCTGTGCGTGCTCAAGGCGCAGAACGGCGTACCGGACTGGCAGAAGGTCGAAGCGCTGATCAAGGAGTGGCAGCCGGACGCCATCGTCGTCGGCCTGCCGCTGAACATGGACGGCACCAAGAGCGAGATGAGCGAGCGTGCCGAGAAGTTCGCCCGCCGCCTCAACGGCCGCTTCAACCTGCCGGTGCACACCCACGACGAGCGCCTGACCACCTTCGAGGCCAAGGGCCAGCGCCTGGCCCAGGGTCAGCGCGGCGGCTACCGCGAGCGCCCGGTGGACGCCCTGGCCGCCGCCCTGCTGCTGGAAGGCTGGCTGGAACAGAACCTTTAGGAACGATTGCGAGGACTGCCGATGAACCTGCCCGATCCCCAACAGCTGCTGCCACGCATGGCCGCCGACCTCAAGGCGCTGCTGGCGCGCCGCGGCGTGGCCCAGGCCCACTTCATCGGCATCCGCACCGGCGGCGTGTGGGTCGCCGAGGCGCTGCTGCGCGAGCTGGGCCTGGACCAGCCGCTGGGCACCCTGGACGTGTCCTTCTACCGCGACGACTTCACCCGCAGCGGCCTGCACCCGCAGGTCAAACCCTCGCAGCTGCCGTTCGAGATCGAGGACCAGCACCTGGTGCTGATCGACGACGTGCTGATGAGCGGGCGCACCATCCGCGCCGCCCTCAACGAACTGTTCGACTACGGCCGCCCGGCCAGCGTGACCCTGGTCAGCCTGCTCGACCTGGATGCCCGCGAGCTGCCGATCCACGCCGACGTGCTCGGCGCCACCCTCGCCCTGGCCCCCGAGCAACGGGTAAAATTGTCCGGCCCCGCGCCGCTCACCCTCGAGCTGCAAAGCCTTTCCGCCTAGGAATACCCCATGCCCATCGACGCCAAGCGCTCGCTGCAGCTCAACGACCAGGGCCAGCTGCGCCACTTCCTCTCGCTCGACGGCCTGCCCCGCGAGCTGCTGACGGAAATCCTCGACACCGCCGACTCCTTCCTCGAAGTCGGCGCCCGTGCGGTGAAGAAGGTCCCGCTGCTGCGCGGCAAGACCGTGTGCAACGTGTTCTTCGAGAACTCCACGCGCACCCGCACCACCTTCGAGCTGGCCGCCCAGCGCCTGTCGGCCGACGTGATCAGCCTCAACGTGTCGACCAGCTCGACCAGCAAGGGCGAGACCCTGTTCGACACCCTGCGCAACCTCGAAGCCATGGCCGCCGACATCTTCGTCGTGCGCCATGCCGACTCCGGCGCCGCGCACTTCATCGCCGAGCACGTGTGCCCGGACCTGGCGATCATCAACGGCGGCGACGGCCGCCACGCGCACCCGACCCAGGGCATGCTCGACATGCTGACCATCCGCCGGCACAAGGGCAGCTTCGAGAACCTCTCGGTGGCGATCGTCGGCGACATCCTGCATTCGCGGGTGGCGCGCTCGAACATGCTGGCCTTGAAAACGCTGGGTTGCCCGGACATCCGCGTGATCGGACCGAAGACCCTGCTGCCGATCGGCATCGAGCAGTACGGTGTCAGCGTGCACCACAACCTGAGCGAAGGCCTCAAGGACGTCGACGTGGTGATCATGCTGCGCCTGCAGCGCGAGCGCATGCAGGGCGGCCTGCTGCCCAGCGAAGGCGAGTTCTACAAGCTCTACGGCCTGACCGAGCAACGCCTCAAGCTGGCCAAGCCGGATGCCCTGGTGATGCACCCGGGGCCGATCAACCGCGGCGTGGAAATCGAGTCGGCGGTGGCCGACGGTCCGCAGTCGGTCATCCTCAACCAGGTCACCTACGGCATCGCCATCCGCATGGCCGTGCTGTCGATGGCCATGAGCGGCCAGGCCGCCCAGCGTCAACTGAATGCCGAGGAGCAGAACTGATGCGTAGCCGAATCCTCGGAGCCCGGGTGATCGACCCGGCCAGCGGCCTGGACCAGGTCCGCGACCTCTATCTGGACGGCGGCAAGCTCGCCGCCTTCGACCAGGCGCCGGCCGGCTTCGTCGCCGACCAGGACATCGACGCCCGCGGCCTGATCGCCAGCCCCGGCCTGGTCGACCTGTCGGTGGCCCTGCGCGAGCCGGGCTACAGCCGCAAGGGCAATATCGCCAGCGAGACCCTGGCGGCCGCCGCCGGCGGCGTCACCAGCCTGTGCTGCCCGCCGCTGACCAAGCCGGTGCTGGACACCCCGGCCGTGGCCGAGCTGATCCTCGACCGTGCCCAGGAAGCCGGGCACACCAAGGTGTTCCCGATCGGCGCGCTGACCAAGGGCCTCGCTGGCGAGCAACTGGCCGAGCTGGTCGCCCTGCGCGATGCCGGCTGCGTGGCCTTCGGCAACGGCCTGGCGCCGCTGGCGGGCAACCGCAACCTGCGCCGCGCCCTGGAGTACGCCGCCACCTTCGACCTGACCGTGGTGTTCCACGCCCAGGACGCCGACCTGGCCGCCGGCGGCCTGGCCCACGAAGGCGCCACCGCCAGTTTCCTCGGCCTGGCCGGCATCCCGGAAACTGCCGAAACCGTAGCCCTGGCCCGCGACCTGCTGCTGGTCGAGCAGAGCGGCGTGCGCGCCCACTTCAGCCAGATCACCAGCGCCCGCGGCGCCGAGATGATCGCCAGCGCCCAGGCCCGTGGCCTGCCGGTGACCGCCGACGTGGCCATGTACCAGCTGATCCTCACCGACGAGGCGCTGCTGGGCTTCTCCAGCCTCTACCACGTGCAGCCGCCGCTGCGCACCGCGTTCGACCGTGACGGCCTGCGCGAGGCGGTGAAGAACGGCGTGATCGGCGCCATCGCCAGCCACCACCAGCCGCACGAGGCGGATGCCAAGCTGGCCCCCTTCGGCGCCACCGAGCCGGGCATCAGCAGCGCCGAGCTGCTGTTGCCGCTGGCGCTGACCCTGGTGCAGGACGGCCTGCTCGACCTGCCGACCCTGCTAGCCCGTCTCACCAGCGGCCCGGCCAAGGCCCTGCGCCTGCCCGCCGGACGCCTGGCCGTGGGCGCGCCGGCCGACATCACCCTGTTCGACGCCGCAGGTCAGACCCTGGCCGGCGAGACCTGGCGTTCGAAGGGCGGCAACTGCCCGTTCATCGGCCACTGCCTGCCCGGCCAGGTACGCTACACCCTGGTCGACGGGCGTATCAGCTACCAGAGCTGAACCGTCCGAGCAGAAAAAAGCCCGCCAATCGGCGGGCTTTTTCTTGTGTCCTGATTCAGGCTCGCGAAGCGTTCTTGATCGACACCTGGGTGTTCAGCGTCCAGAAGTCATAGAGCACGCCGA
>ERZ650312.1121-NODE-1121-length-15247-cov-14.343404_pt1 | contig 15247 bp, 8 predicted proteins | sample MGYA00376248_ERZ650312 | MGnify/ENA primary metagenome ERZ650312 (study PRJEB26733, sample SAMN07839316) | wastewater metagenome | biome: urban; feature: wastewater treatment plant; material: waste water | place: USA: North Carolina | collected 2016-07-28 ... | reverse complement strand
TTTCTTATTTTATAAGATACAAATTATGCTGTTTTCTAATCCTGTTTTTAAAAATAAATTAAATAGTGGGTTTTGTTAAGGAACGACTATTTAATACGCACCAGGATAAGTCCATATGTTCCTAAAAATTCTCATCACTACTTGTGTGTGTAAAACTTCTTTATTAATATTGCGTTAGTATGTCGAAAAAAAAAGATTTCAATAAGTTAGGGTTGGGAAAAATTTTCCGAGTGATATTTCTTTTGCTTTTTCTGATGACGGCGTGTAAAGAGGAGGGCAAAAAAAAGTCTGATACCATTGTTATAGGTTTTTCACAAGGGTTGGGCAATCATCCATGGCGGGAAGCTATGAACCATTCTATGGAAATTCAAGCCTCTCTACACTCTAATGTAAGTTTAAAGATATCCAAAGCTGAAAATTCTGTAAAAAAACAGATTGCGGATATTCAGAAAATGATAAATGATAATGTGGATGCCATTATTATTTCTCCAATCGAACCAGATTTAATTGTTCCCATTGTTAAAAAAGCCTACGGGAGAAATATACCGGTAATTCTAGTGGATAGAAAAATAAATTCTTCAAGTTACACTACCTATATTGGCGCTGACAATGAGGAAATTGGAAAAGAAGCAGCCAATTATATTCTTTCTGATTCGAAAATCGAGAAAAAGGTTATTGAAATCAAAGGTGATGATAACTCCTCTCCAACGGTAGAAAGAAGTAGAGGCTTTCAAAATACTATTAGAAATAATCCCAATACTCATCTTATAAAATCTTTCAAAGGACTTCCTGTAGACTCATTCAGAAAAACGCTGGATTCCTTAGGAAATCAAAGTTTATATGTTTTTGCTTTTAACGATGAACTTGCAGCTATTGCATGGCAGGTTGCTCGGAATGCAGGCTTGGAAAATCAGATTAAGTTTATTGGTGTCGATGGGCTCAATACTAAGGACGGAGGCATACAGATGGTTTTGGATGGAAAATTCAACGCAACTATTTTATATCCGACTGGAGGACCAGAAGCTATTGAAACCGCAATAAAAATCTTTGATGGACAAATACCTCCCAAAAGAATCAAACTTAACTCGACCGTAATTGACAGGTTGAATGCAGAGATTATGCGTAATCAGTTTGATAAGATTATTGAACAACAAGGGGTGATCGAAAACCAAGTGAATGCTGTAAAAAAACAGACGGAACTTTATTCTTCGCAAAAAGAATTGTTTCGGTGGTCGGTAATTTTGTTGACTTTGATGTTTTGTCTTATCGCTTATGCAATCTATCTAATCTACGCCATTAAAATTAAAAATAAGCAACTTATTTTAACCAATGACAGGGTTACCATACAGCGCAATCAGATTAAAAAAATTGCAGATGAACTGAAGGAAAGCAACGAGGCAAGAGTGAACTTCTTCACCGGGATGTCCCACGAATTTAAAACACCTTTAACGCTGATTTTGAGTTCTTTGGAATCTTTAAAAGAAAGCATTATCCAAAAAGGATCCAAACCATCCTACGAAATAGAACTCATCAGTAAAAATTCTAATAGATTGCTTCGTTTGATCGATAATCTTTTGGATTTTAGAAAAATAGAAAACAAAACTTTTAATCTTCGGGTTTCAAAAACCAATGTTTATGATTTTACCTTTGGTATTTTTAGGGATTTTGAGAATGAAGCCAAAAAACGAAATATCAAGTTTGAAATTCACGCTTCCAATAAAAAAATAGAGCTTTATATCGATCGCAATTTGATGGATAAGGTTTATTTCAACCTTTTATCCAACGCCTTTAAATTTACACCAGACAACGGAAAAATTGAAATATCCATTCAGGAGAAGGGAAATCAGGTGGTCATTATCTTTAAAGATAACGGCATAGGAATACCGGAAAAAGAAATTGGCAGTGTATTCGAGCCCTATTTTAAAGGATCGAACAACCGAAAAAACAGTTCGGGAATCGGGTTGCACCTTAGTCGTCAGTTCATTGATTTACATCTCGGAAAAATCGAAGTTCACTCTTTTCAGGGAACTGAGTTTGTTATAAGTCTTTTCAAAGGAAATAAGCATTTCAATGAAGACCAAATGATAAAAGAAGCCAGCGTTATAAATGCCGAATTACTTGCGAAAGATTCTGGTTTTACGGGATTGGAAGAAGAGGTCTTTGAGTCAGTGCAGGGTAATGGAGAGCGTTATTCATTGCTATTAATAGAAGATAATACTGATTTGTCATTTTTCTTGTGTAATAAACTGAAAAAAGAATTTGATGTCATTACATCCGACGGAACAGATGCTGTTAAAAAAGCCGTCGGAGAAATTCCAGATATAATTGTATGCGATGTGAATCTCCCGGATAAAAATGGATTTGAAATCTGCGAAATTCTTAAAAACGATTTAAGGACATCGCATATCCCGATTATTTTGCTCACAGCTCTTGATAATAAAGAATCTTATCTCCAGGGACTGAAATCAGGAGTTGATCTTTATCTTACCAAACCTTTCAGCTATCCAATTTTAGTACAATCTCTTCGAGGTATGCTCTACAACCGTGAAAAATTGCGCTATTATTATACTCATCATATTGGAAATATTATCGACAGGAAGTCGTTTGGAAGTATCGAACAGAATTTTGTTAATAAATTAAATCAAATCATAAAAGACAACATTGATAATGCTGATTTTTCAGTAGAAAACCTAGCAGATTATCTCAATATATCCAGAATCCAGCTCTACAGAAAGATCAAGGCGATTTTTGATGTGAATGTAAGCGATTATATTAACAATATCCGTTTGGAACAGGCTAGATCGATGTTGCAAAATCCTGAACTTACGATTTCGGAAGTAGCCTATAAGAACGGCTTCTCATCACCAAATTATTTTTCAACTGTATTTAAGAATAAGTTTGGATTGTCGCCGAACGCTTTCAGGAAAAGTGTGGGTAAGGAGTAGTTTAGTAACTATTTTTTTTAAAGCCGATTTTATACTTATAAGAAAATCGAAAAAAGATATTCTTCTTTCTTTACTATCACATTTCTACGATGGTACCGCCAACTTTAACTATATCATCATTTACGCAATGCCTGATGTAATTTTTATTTATTTCTAATGGTTTCCTTGAGCTCTGAAAAAATACCTCCGACTATTAATTTTAAATTTAGTAGCTGTATAATCAATTTAGGGATAAGTATGTAGAACATTATTCTTTAATGCATCTGATCTTGCCTAAAAACCTGTAACAATTTTATAATATGATGTTACATTTTCGAAATACGATCAAAATTTTCATTACAGATTTTTTGTTTAAGTATTTGATTTTAAGTTAATTAAAATTAATTAACAAATAGTTAACCATCTCTTAATCTTTTGTTACATAATTAGATACCTGAATTGCCATCTAGGAATATATTAGCCACAAACAAATACATATTTTTAACAGATGAGCAAAATAATGATGTGGGCTATTACTGCAGCTTTGGCTGGATTTCTATTCGGATTCGATGTTGTGGTAATTTCCGGAGCCGACAAAAAACTACAGTTGTTATGGAATAGTTCGGATGCCTTCCACGGAGCAGTAGTGATGGGAATGGCATTGTGGGGAACAGTAATTGGGGCCTTCTTCGGTGGCATACCTACCAACAGATGGGGACGAAAAAAAACACTTTTAACAATAGGGGTTTTATATGCACTTTCCGCTATCGGTTCGGCACTTTCAAATGATCCTTATGTTTTTGCATTTTTCAGGTTTATGGGAGGTCTGGGTGTAGGAGCTTCTACGATTGCTGCACCAGCGTACATTTCAGAGATCGCACCTGCAAAAGATAGAGGAAGGCTTGTTTCATTATATCAATTTAATATAGTTCTGGGAATTTTGGTCGCATTTTTTTCTAATTATTTATTAAGTGGAATTGGCGATAATGACTGGCGTTGGATGTTGGGAGTACAAGCAATTCCGGCGATAATCTACACGCTTTTTGTCATCACCATTCCGGAAAGTCCAAGGTGGTTGATTTCACAATCCAGAGTGGAAGAAGCCAAAAAAGTAATGAAGATTATAAGCCCGGATCAGGATTCAGAATTGCTGGCCACACAAATGGAGGAAGATTATGCAGACGCACCAAAGGAAAATATTTTTATGAAAAAATATCGCTTTCCTTTAACGCTGGCGTTTCTTGTGGCGTTCTTTAATCAAATGTCGGGAATTAATGCCTTTTTGTATTATGCACCGAGGATTTTTGGTGAAGCAGGTCTAGGTGAGAAAACGGCACTTCTCAGTAGTATCGGAATAGGTGTTGTAAATATGGTATTTACTCTGGTTGGCGTGAATCTGATTGACAAAGTAGGGAGAAAAAAACTAATGTTTATTGGATCCATAGGATATATTATTTCTCTGGGATTAGTGTCTATGGCATTTTACTTTCATTGGACCGGTTTGGCGATTCCAATCTTCCTTTTCCTGTTCATTGCATCTCACGCGATTGGTCAGGGAACTATAATTTGGGTGTTTATATCGGAGATTTTCCCGAATCATCTCCGCGCATCAGGACAGTCGTTTGGAAGCTCTACGCACTGGGTACTCGCTGCAATTATCCCTTCGCTTATCCCAACCCTATTTTCTACCATTGGGCCAGGAACAGTGTTCCTTGTGTTTACTATCGCTATGGTTTTCCAGTTGCTTTTCGTCATTTTCATGATGCCAGAAACAAAAGGTACTACCCTTGAAAAATTAAGTAAATCATTATCAAAATAGTCGGACATTACATATGGTCTAATAGTCCAGAAAACAACAACAAAATAATTTCAATGAAAAAGTATATTTCAACACTCGTCGTAGCGCTTATTTGCAATTCGGCAATCTATGCTCAGTCGATAGCTCAACCTTCTGAGGAGCAACTTTACCGACCGAACTTCCATTTCACTCCGAAAACCGGTTGGATGAATGATCCGAATGGACTCTATTACAAAGATGGTGTTTACCACCTGTTTTTCCAGTATTATCCGCAAGGAAACAAATGGGGACCGATGCATTGGGGACATGCTACAAGCAAAGATCTCATCAAATGGGATGAGCAACCTATTGCCCTCTATCCTGATGAGTTAGGATACATTTTCTCCGGAAGTGCAGTGGTGGATGTGAATAATACCTCGGGTTTCGGAGATGCCAAAAATAAACCTGTTGTTGCAATTTTTACTTATCATAATATGGATAAGGAAAAAGCAAAGCAAATAGATGTGGAAACCCAAGGAATTGCTTATTCTTTAGACAACAGCAAAATATGGACAAAATATAGCGCAAACCCAGTTCTGAAAAACCCAGGAATCCGAGATTTTCGTGATCCGAAAGTATTTAGAGATCAAAAAAGACAACAATGGATCATGGTTTTGGCTGCACAGGATAGAGTTCATATCTACCAATCGAAAGACCTTAAAGAATGGAAATTTCAATCCGAATTCGGAAAAGATTTGGGCGGTCACGGTGGCGTTTGGGAATGCCCCGATTTGTTTCCGCTAAAAGTAGAAGGTTCGAAGGAAGAAAAATGGGTGATGATTGTCAATATCAATCCGGGAGGTCCCAATAAAGGTTCTGCAGGACAATATTTCGTCGGAGATTTCGACGGGAAGACCTTCACTGTAGATGAACATTTTAGCCAACAAATTAAAAGAGAAAAGGCTGCTTGGTTAGATTGGGGCAAAGACAACTATGCAAGTGTTTCTTTTGATAATGTTCCACAGGAAAAACGGGTTATTATCGGTTGGATGAGCAACTGGGACTATGCGCAGGAAGTTCCTACACAAGCGTGGAGAAGCAGTATGACTGTGGCGAGAGAAGTTTCACTCAAAAAAACAAAAGATGGATACATTCTCAAAAATATTCCTGTTGCCCAACTGAAAAAATATCAAGGAATATCTACCAGAAAAACAATTAAGGTAAAAGCGCAAAATCAACTGATTGCAAAATCTCAACTAGATCTTACTAAGGCAGTTGTAGATTTAGATTTGAAAAAAATGACTTCCGGAAAATACACTTTCGCGCTGAAAAATGATTTGGGAGAAGAACTGACTTTCGGGATTGATAATACTACGAAAGAATTATTCATCGACCGTTCCAAATCCGGGAAAACAGATTTCGGAAACCAATACGCAACCGCTGCTACTAAGGCGCCTTTGGATAAGCTTTATTCGAATGTAAAACTAAAATTGGTCATCGACAAAACTTCCATCGAAATCTTCTTTAATGATGGAGAAAAAGTACTGACCGAAATTTTCTTTCCTAGCGAACATTTCTCGGAACTTGACTTATCAACGGATACGAAAGGAAGTACCTTGAACATCAGTGGTCATCAACTTAATATTAAATAAAAAACTCTATTTTATGAAAAAATTTAAAATTGCAGTAGCCTTTTGTCTTCTTCCGGTTTCCTATATTTTCGCTCAGGAAACCATCAAAGGAAAGGTACTGTCTCCCGACCAAAAGCCGTTAAGCGGCGTTACTGTTACCGTTTCAGAAACCGGTGCTAGCACGACCACGGATCAAGATGGTTCGTTTCAAATGAATGATTTAAACAAAGGAAATACACTTATTTTCAATTATCCTGATTATTCTACGCAGGAAATTATTGTCGATGAAAAAACAGTTCTCAACATTATTTTGGCTGGTGAAAAAGTGAAGAATATTGATGAGATTGTAATGACCGGTTACACGAAGCAGAAAAAAGCCGATATCACAGGTGCGGTGTCTATCGTTGAGATGAAAGAACTTAACAAACAAGGAGAACCAAATCCCGTAAAATCTTTACAAGGAAGAGTTGCGGGGGTGAATATTTCAACTGATGGTTCGCCTTCTGGAGGGAATACCAAAGTTTTGATTCGTGGGGTGGGAACGCTTAATAATACCGACCCACTTTATGTCATAGACGGTGTGCCTACAAAAGCTGGCATGCATGAATTAAACCCAAGCGATATTGAATCTATGCAAGTGCTAAAAGATGCGTCTTCGGCAAGTATATACGGTTCTAGAGCGGCAAATGGTGTCATTATCATCACCACAAAAAAAGGGAAAAAAGGCAGAATGAGAATCGACCTGAATTATTATACAGCCTATTCGCAATATGCTAAGAAAACTGAAGTTCTCAACGCAAAACAATTTGGGCAAGTACTTTGGCAAGCCAATATTAACGATGGTTTGAATCCGAATGCTAATAATCTTAGTTATAACTTCGATTGGGGCGTTCAGAATGGTGTTCCGACTTTGTACAACAGCTACGTGCCGGAATATTTAGATGCAGCGAAAACCATTAAGTCTGCCGATACCAATTGGTATGACGAAGTGTCTCAAACTGGCGTGGCTAATTCACTAGATGTTTCTGCATCAAGTGCTTCAGATAAAGGATCTTATTTCTTTTCAATGGGCTATTATGACAATGAGGGAATTGTGAAACTGACCAATTTCAAAAGATTATCTGCCCGTGTGAATACCTCTTACAATTTTTTCGATGGTAAATTAAAAATAGGGGAAAATTTTACGTACAATAAAACTAACGAATTGATGGATCCTGGTGTTCTTGATCCGGCATTGAGGGCACTGCCGATTATACCGGTTCATACAGTGGACGGAATCGGGTGGGGCGGTCCGGTTGGCGGGATGAACGACCGTCAGAATCCTGTCCGTCTTTTGGAATACAACAAAGACAACGGTTACCGCTACCAAAGATTTTTCGGAAATGTTTATGCGGAATTGCAACCGGTTAAAAACCTGACTTTGAAATCAAGCTTCGGGGTTGATTTTTCCAACTATTATAAAAGAATGCTGCAAAGAAGCTATGTGTCTGGTTATCTTAAAAATGACAAAAACGCTGTAAACATCGACCAGTCCGATACTGAAAAATGGACATGGACCAATACTGCTCAGTATACCGCCAAAGCAGGAAATCACCATTTCGATTTACTCGGAGGAATGGAAATGTATCAAGATACCTACAACAATACTTGGCTGAGAAAAGAAGGTTTCCTGATTGAAGATCCAGATTATATGTATCCAGATGCCGGAACCGGCGATGCCTTCAACGGCGGTAGTTCAACCTATTATAGTTTGTTATCGTACTTCGGAAAACTCTCGTATGATTATGACAATCGTTATCTGTTTTCTGCAACGCTTCGTTATGATGGCTCTTCAAGATTCGGTAAAAACAACCGTTTCGGAACATTCCCAGCTTTTTCACTAGGTTGGAGAATTAACAAGGAAGAATTTGCAGAACAAGTGATTCCATTTTTCTCAGATTTAAGGTTAAGAGCAGGCTGGGGACAAACCGGAAACCAAGAAATCAGCAATTCTGCTGTTTACTCGCTTTACATCGCCAATTATGCAGGTGGTAGTCCGACTTGGGCTACTTCATACGGAACAGCTTATGATATTTCCGGTGTTGGAAGTGGTTTGTTGCCATCCGGATTTATCGCTACTCAATCAAAAAATGATGATCTAAAATGGGAAACCACTACACAAACTAACCTAGGTTTGGATTTTGGGTTTTTTAATCAAAAATTGACAGGTAGTGTGGATGTTTATCAAAAGGATACAAAGGATATTCTTGTATTGCCTCCTTATCTAGGAGTCATCGGCGAAGGCGGAAACCGTTGGATCAATGGTGCTTCAATGGAGAACAAAGGAATAGAGGTAGCATTAGGCTATCAGAATAAAACAACAGGTGGTTTTGGATATGAAATTTCAGGAAATTTTTCGATGAACCGAAATAAAATAACGGAATTACCTAAATCAGTTGTCAATAATTATGGTGGAAACGGAACTACCGATAATATTCTGGGAAGACCGATCAATTCGATGTATGGCTATGTTGCCGACGGACTTTTCAGAACTCAGGCGGAAGTAGATAATTCTGCCGCACAGCCAGGTAAAGGTTTGGGAAGAATCCGTTATGCTGATTTAAACTCGGACGGAATTATCAATGACAAAGACAGAACATGGATCGGAAATCCGAACCCAGGCTTTATGTATGGTGTAAATCTCAATTTTTCCTACAAAAATTTTGATTTATCTGCTTTCTGGCAAGGTATCGGCGATGTGGATGTAATTAATTCAAAAAAATATCAAACCGATTTCTGGAGCGTGGATGATGTAGGTTCCAATAAAGGAACAAGACTTTTAAATGCGTGGTCTCCTCAGAATCCGAACTCTGATATTCCGTCACTAACTACAGTGGATAGCAATGCAGAATCAAGGTTTTCTACTTACTATATAGAAACCGGAAGTTATTTGAAATTGAGGGTTTTACAACTTGGTTACACCCTTCCTAAAGATATTCTTGAACAATACAAGATTTCCAATTTCAGAATCTATGTGAGTGGGCAGAATCTTTTGACCATAAAATCCAAAAGCTTTACAGGCGTCGATCCGGAAACCCCTGCTTATGGCTATCCGCTTCCTCTGACTTTCAATTTTGGAGTTAATTTATCACTTTAAACTTTTAAATATTAAAATAATGAAAAAGAATATATTATTTACAATCGCCTTTGCTTTTTTGCTAGGAACAACTTCCTGCAATGATTTTCTGGATAATGAGCCAAGAGGCGTACTTTCCGAAACCGATGTGGTAACACCCCAGAATGTGGATGGATTTGTGATAGCGGCTTATGCAGCACTTGGAAATGATCATTATGATACTCCTTTCAGTCTTTGGCCTTATGGAAATGTTCGTTCAGACGATGCATACAAAGGAGGCAGTGGGACAAATGATATCCAAACTTTCCACTTCTTTGAAATTTCTAATAATATTCGCCCAGATTTTGGTGAATTAGACGGTCTTTGGTATTTGAATTATGTAGGAATTGGCCGCTGTAACAAAGCGATTGCTGCCCTTAATAAACTTTCCGATGTGCAGTATCCGAATAAGCAGAAGCGAATTGCAGAGATGAAATTTGTGAGAGGTCATTTTTATTTTATGTTGAAAAGCCTCTTCAAGTATGTACCTTATGTAGATGAAAGTACGCCGATTGAGGAATATCCGAATATCTCCAACCGTGCAAAAACCGATCAGCAACTATGGGATGCGATTGCTGCCGATTTTGAATTTGCATCTGCCAATTTGCCGGCAACGCAAGCGGAAGTTGGAAGACCAAAGAAAAGTGCGGCTTTTGCCTATTTGGCAAAAGTAAGATTGTATCAGGCGTATGAGCAGGATGATAATTATACTGTAACGAAAATCAATCCGGCAACGCTTCAGAAATCGATTGATGCTGCTAATCAGGTGATTGGGAATTATGCTTTGGAATCCGATTTCGGGTACAATTTCCTTCCGGGTACGCACGAGAATGGTCCGGAAGCTGTTTTCTCCATCCAATATTCAGATAATGACGGAACTCTTTTCGGAAGGCTGAATTACGGTGATGTACTTTCTTTGCCTCAAGGTTTGGGATGCTGCGATTTCCATAAACCTAGCCAAAATCTTGTGAACGCCTTCAAAACAAATTCCCAAGGTTTACCGATGTTCGATAGCTATAACGAAACAGATTTAAATTACAACCAGCTTAATAATTATAAAGTGGATCCAAGGCTTTACCATACAGTTGCTATGCCGGGATTGCCATGGAAATATGAAGAAGACAAAATCTATCAGGAAAGCTGGGTCAGAAGTCCGGGAACCTATGGCTATTATGCTTCACTAAAAGAAAATGTTCCTGTAGGATGTGGCTGTACGGTCAATATAGATCCATTTTATGGCAATTCTAAAAACAGAATTATCATCCGTTATTCCGATGTTTTGCTGATGAAAGCAGAAGCACTGATTGAACTTGGACAGGTTAACGAAGCATTGCCACTGATTAATCAGGTGAGAGAGCGAGCAGCGAACAGCACCGTTTTGACGGGTAGTTATACTTCAAATAATCTTATCAGTAAATATGAGCCAGGCGTGAACTGTACTTGGAACCAAGATTTCGCGCGAAAAGCTCTAAGATGGGAGCGAAGAATGGAATTTGCAATGGAGGGTAGCCGTTTCTTTGATCTTGTGAGATGGGGAATCACTGCACCAACAATGAATGCCTATTATTCAGGAGAAAAATCGAAAAGAACCTACTATAGTCAAGCCGGATTTGACCACGGAATTGAAGAATATTGCCCGATTCCATTAGCACAAATCAACTTCAGCCAAGGATTGTATAAACAAAATAATGGTTACTAAAATATATGGAGTATTTTTGGAACCTCGGACGCTTCATTCAAGAATATTAAAATCAAAAATCCTTAGAAAATGTTCATTAATAAAAAAATAAATGTAGTATGTTTCGGAGAGGTGCTCTTCGATGTTTTTGGAGAAGACAAGAAAATTGGTGGTGCGCCGCTCAATCTTGCACTTAGAACTGCCTCTTTCGGATTTCCGGTAGCGATGATCAGTGCGGTAGGCAACGATGAAGATGGAAAAGTTATTTGCAATTATACAAAAGAAAATCAAGTAGATATCAGTGGAATCAATACAACTCTTGATTATGAAACCGGAATTGTTCAAGTAACCCTTAACGAGCGTGGTTCGGCAACTTATGAAATTAAATTTCCATCTGCCTGGGATTACATTGAAGCCAATGAAAAGACAAATAACATCGTAAAAAATGCAGATGCTTTTTTCTACGGAAGTCTCGTTTGCCGAAATGAGGTATCGCAAAAAACACTTTTCGGTTTTCTGGAAAGCAACCCGAAAATGTTCAAGGTTTTTGATGTTAATCTTAGAAAGCCGTTTTATGATATTGAACTTCTTGAAAGATTAATGTACAAAGCGGATTTTATTAAATTCAATGATGAAGAAATTCTGGAAATTGCTTCCGGATTAGGATTTAATTCAGATGATCTCGAGGAAAACATCCGATTTATCTCGCAAAAGACCAACACACCTTCGATTTGTGTAACCTTGGGAAAATACGGTTCTATAATGTTATGGGAAGGAAAGATGTATCACCATTCGGGATATCCTGTGGAAGTATCTGATACCGTTGGTGCTGGAGATTCATTTTTGGCAAGTCTCATCGCTCAATTGTTATCCAATAATAAACCAGAAGAAGCGATGGATTTTGCAAGTGCCGTAGGTGCTATTGTTGCAAGCAAGCCAGGAGCAAATCCATTAATTAATCAATCTGAAATTGATAAATTACTAGGTTTAGCTCATTGATTTTTAAAATTAAATATTATTTGTAAAATCCGTCTCTATTGCGAGACGGATTTTTTAATATTATTTAAAGCGTAAAGTAATAGGGTATGCATGATGATACTTCATTTTTTCTATAAATAATAGGTATATTCGTTTTGTCCTTTAAGTAGGTTTTAAAATAGTCAATTTTTCAACTTAAGATAAATAGTGTATCGCTTATTATTCAGGTTGTTTGTTGAAATATGGAAAACTCAACCAAGCCTCGGCTATGGAGTTTCCCACATTCCAACAAATTGCGACAACAGCATAATTAGGCTAAAAAATCCCAAGAATAACCTGATCAACTTCATTGTCATGAAAATCTTCCAAATAATTTTCAGTAGTACTTAGCCGCTTATGACCCAAAGATTGTTTGATGATGTTTATGTTGACATTGTTTCGTAGGGCAGCTGTGGCAAAGGTATGTCTGGCTGAGTAGAAATATATATTTTTTTCCAGACCACAAGCCTTCGAAATGAGCGCTAATTGCTTATTATAATACATTCGTACATTGTCTTTTCTTTCCATAAGTTCGGTTTTAGTATATGCGTGCGAATCTTGATTTAGGATTGGGAAGACGAACGGCGTGTCATACGGTCGATATACCTTGTAAAATGCTAATATTTTATCAATAATCGGGAGAACTGGGAGTTTAATCTTGAGGAGCGCATCTGTTTTATTTCGATGATATTGAAAAGAGTATCCATTCATATCAGACCATTTTAACTCTGCCATATCTGTGAAGTTCATGCCACGCGCATAATAGCTGAAAAGATAGGCATACAATGCATTTTTTGCGGTGGGAATCTTTTCAATATCAAAATCCAGAAGTTTTTTGAATTCGACCTCTGTCAAAGCTTTTTTTATTTTCTTTTTTTTGAATTTTGAAATTTTAAAATCCCGGAAAGGATAATATTGTGGCTGAACAATCTTGTAATTTATTGCTCTGTTATAGATTGTGCGTATATTTCGCATATAGACAGCGATTCCGCCATCGTTACCGCCTCTTCTCCGGATGAAATTTTCAAAATTGGTTAGAAATTGGAAATCAATATTTTCAAACTTATAATTGCCTAGATTATCCTCAAATTGTATTAAGGCTGTAAGTGCGTTCTGCATTGATTTTGCGTAACTGACTTGGGAGTTGTTTAATAAGTTTTTAATTTCTCGCTCGAAAAACTCTTTAAAAGAAATATCTTCGTCCATTTTCCGAGAATAGTATTTATCAAACAGGATTAAGTTATAGCTTTCGTAATCCTGCTCTAGTAGGTTCACCACATCGGAAGCATTATCCTTAAGTTTTCGCAAGGTTTTGTTAAATGTCAAATGATTCTTATATTTAGACTTGAATTCGCCCTGCTTATGATCCCATTCAGTCAGTTTGCAAGTGAACGGTGTGGAATAGAATTTTGATTTTCGATTAATAGTCACTCTGAGATAGATCGGGTAGAGGCCGTTAGCATGCGGTTGTTTTTTACAAATAATTTTAATGCTCGTGTTCATTTTGCTTGATTTTAAGTTCAACATAGGGACAACAAAGCTGTACTTTTTGTGAATCTTTATGAAACCAAAGGTAAACGGAGAAATGTGTAACTGCAAGTAAATCAGTCACTTTGAAACTAAATGCAAGCCTTTGAAACCTATCCTGTTCGGTCTCATAATCAGAAATACGAGAATTTGTACTCCGCTGACAACTTGACGCAGTTTTACAATGCTTCCGAAATCGTAAAAAAATAATTTAAAATATAGTCAAGATGAGTTGGATGATTAGTTATCCTGATTTGGACGAGGATCAAAAAGATTTTGTAGACAATCAGGTCAATAAAGATGGCAATATATGGGTTCAGGGCTTTGCAGGAAGCGGAAAATCTGTTCTGTTAATTCACGCCCTTCGTGTTAAGCTAAGAGATACCCTAGGCGCGAAGTGTTGCATTGTAGTATTCACACACTCGTTGCGGGATATGTTTTCAACTGGTATTAACGAATTGGATCCTGGTAATAATGAAGGTTTAAAAAATGTTCCTGTTATTACCTATCACGAATTCATGAAAAACTCAGAAAACTATGATTATATTTTCTGTGATGAAGTACAGGATATTCCTGCTCATGTGCTTGCTGCGATGAAAAATCGGAGCAAACATGTAATTGTTGCAGGTGACTCCAATCAGTCAATCTATGCTAACACGGTCAATCCTTCAGAAATTGGCACTATCATATCAGCCCGGGCTTTTATTTTGAATAGAGTTTATCGTCTTACGAGAAGCATAATGGCCGCGGTTTCAAAGATGATGCCTAATTTAGATATCTTTGGAGCAAGGAGAGATATGACAAAAGTTGATGTTCAGATCAGGCTTCGGAAATGTAAAGATCTACAGGATGAAGTGAAATATACATACGATATCGCTTTAGAAAATGCGGCCGAGGGAGATACCTCCGTTATATTATTGCCATTTCATGATGACATCAAATATTACATTAAAACTTTATGTGAACAGTATGGCTTGACCGATTTTACTATCCCAAACAATCAACATGGGAAGCCGGATTACAATTATGTAAATCGTTTCTTAAACGAGCATAACATTAAATTGGAGTATGTTGGGAATAACTATGGTTCATTTCAGAATGCAGAAAAGAATCGAAAGGTAGTTATGATGACATACCATAGCTCAAAAGGGATGGATTTTCGTCATGTATTCCTGCCGTTTATGAATTACGGCACACGGATTTCTGCCAGTCCTGAGATTTCAGATGAGACATTATTTATGGTAGCACTGACAAGAAGTAACAGGAATTTGTATTTAACTTATAGCAGCACCTTACATCCGCTTGTAGAAAAATTTAAAGATGTTTGTAGTGAAATATCTGACGGTTCGCTAAATCAGAAAGAATCAGGTACTATTTTTGGTTGGTAATTATGAGAAATTACAATTATTATATATTAAGCAAACAGGATTTTACAGCCCTATACCGCTTTGGTAAAATACCTTTAAAGGTTGAATTTTTGATAAAAAAAGAAGATGATACTGTTACTGAAGATAACATTATTAAGAAGTTTTTTCAATT
>ERZ650312.1119-NODE-1119-length-15261-cov-6.646324_pt1 | contig 15261 bp, 16 predicted proteins | sample MGYA00376248_ERZ650312 | MGnify/ENA primary metagenome ERZ650312 (study PRJEB26733, sample SAMN07839316) | wastewater metagenome | biome: urban; feature: wastewater treatment plant; material: waste water | place: USA: North Carolina | collected 2016-07-28 ... | reverse complement strand
GTGTGCTCTTCCGATCTCTTGTGGTACTGGGTGTTGCTATAGCTACCGGAGGGGTAGGTAAAATAGCGGCACTCTTTACCGGAGGTGAGTGATGTTTGCCAAAATCGTATCCGTATTTGTTTTGTCGGCGCTTTTTGCTTTTGGGGCAAGGGTAGATTGGGCGACAGATTACAAAAGTGCGGTTGAAAAGGCAAAAAAAGATAATAAGGGTATTTTTTTGATGCTCTCCCAACCGGGCTGTCCGTCATGCAAGATGATGAAAGACGGGGTTCTCAAAAACGGAGAATCGGTAACCGAAGAGCTATCGCAAAATTTTGTGCCTGTTGAGGTAAATATTCTAAAAGACGGTTGGAATAAAAAATTTAGAGCTTTTGCGACTCCGACTTTTTATATCCTCGATAAAAACGAGAACAAAATAGGGCGGCAGTTGATAGGCGAAACATCCGAAGACGAGCTGCTAAAAGCCCTCAAAGCGTTAAAAAAATAATAGAAGATAGGTTGAGATGTTAATCAAGAATACTACGATTTGCGACAAAAGGGGTCAAAAACGCTCCGACGTGAGGTTGGAGGATGGGAGGATAAAAAAAATATCCTCTATGATAGAACCTAAAAAAAACGAGAGGATAATAGACGGAGAGGGGCTATTTTTGCTCCCCGGAATTATAGATATCGGAGCCAGTATCGGCGAAGGGGTGAGTGATATTTATAAGGCTCTTAAAAAAGTTTCTACAGATGCGGTAAAGGGTGGAGCTACAACAGTTCTAATCCAACCGGATACGCCGATAAATACCGAAATCGGACTTGACTACTTTTTTTCAAAATCAAAAGAGTTATCGCTATGCTCACTCTCTCCTGTGGCCTCCGCTACAGAAAATAACGCTTTAGAAAAACTAAACAATCTAGCTATAATCTTTAAAAACGGGGCAATAGGGGCATATATCCGTTCCGATGCAAATTCCAATATCCTAAAGCGCTCGATGGAGTACACAAAAATGTACTCAAAACCGCTTTTTGTGACGTGTGCGAATTCACATCTCGATAAAGGGGCGCTTATACACGACGGTGCGGTCTCTTTTAGATTAGGTCTTGGGGGATTTAGCGTCGTTAGCGAGACTAGCGAAATGGCAAAGGTCGTCGATATAGCCTCTTTTGTAGGTTCAAAACTGTTAGTTAGCGGGGTATCCAGCGAAAAAGCTGTCTCGAATGCTGCCGTCTACAAAAAAAACTATCCGAATATCTTTTTTGATGTATCTGTTCATCACTTGTGTCTAACGGATGAAGCGTGTGTTGGGTACAACAGTTACGCTAAAAACTATCCGCCTTTACGGGAAGAGAGGGATCAAAAGGCACTCGTGGATGCGATAAAAAACTCCGTCATTGACGTGATAAGCTCAGGACATATCCCTGTTAGCAGACTCACAAAAGACCTATCATTTGAAGATGCAGCTTTTGGGATAGAGTCACTGGGGGTTATGTTTTCTATTTTATATACAAGACTAGTGCAAAGCGGTGAGGTTTCGATGGAGAGAGTGAGCGAGCTTACAAGCTTTAATCCATCTGCTATTTTGGGTTTTGAAAACAAAGGGCTAATCAAAGAGGGGTACGATGCGGATCTGTTTTTATTTGATCCGTTAAAACATTCAGATGTCGGGGAGTTCTCGCCGTACAAAAATATCGTTCTGACCGGAGCCGTTACCCATACGTTTAAAGCCGGAGAGCTTATTTATGAGCTTTAGTATCATAGAGAGAGTATTGGTATTTATCGGTACCCCTTTTATGTTTTTATTCGGTGCGGTCGGTAGGTTCGGCCATTTTTTTATTTTCAATTTTAGGCTTATCCCTCTGGCTGCAAAGCCGCCGTTTAGAACTAAGGAGATTTTTTACGAAATCGAGAGAATCGGGATAAATTCCGGCGGGATTATAATTCTGACTGCCGTTTTTATCGGCCTTGTTCAGGCAATTCAGATATATCAGGGGTTCCACAAGTTCGGGATGGAAAATATGATGGGGTATACGATATTTTATGCCCTTGGAAAAGAGCTTGCCCCCGTCATAGGTGCTTTGATGGTAACGAGCCGTGCGATAAGCTCTATGGCGGCAGAGCTTGGAACCATGCGGGTAACGGAGCAGATAGATGCCATAGATACGTTGGCGGTTGATTCAAAAAAATATCTCGTTATCCCAAAAATAATAGCAGCGACAATTGCTCTTCCCGTCCTTGCCGCACTTTTTAATCTAGTCGCAAACGTCTCATCGTTTGGGATAGCAACCGTGGCTTTGGATATAAACCCGACATCGTATCTAAATACGATCAAGCAATACTCTGAGTTTTCAGACTTTATGACCGGACTCGTAAAAGCTTCGGTATTCGGTTTTTTGATTAGCTCAATCGGCGCATATTTCGGCTACCACGCATCAGGTGGGGCTAGAGGGGTAGGGGTTGCCACTACAAAAGCGGTTGTAGCATCTTCCGTCACGGTACTTGTAGCCGATTATTTTTTGGCATCGCTATTTATCGTTTTAGGATTTTAAAAAATGTCGTCGATATTTGGTCCGGTTCTCTCCAGAAGATTTGGCCTCTCTCTCGGTGTCGATGTTACAGGAGAAGGGGCAAGGAGGTGTAACTACGATTGTCTTTATTGTGAATTGGCTCCCGCAAAAAAGATAAGCGTGTTAGACTCGTTTGTCGAACCGGAGATAATCGCAAAAGAGGTAGAGGAGGGGGTTGCCAAAAATCCGGATATCGATTTTATCACTATAACGGCAAACGGGGAGCCTACGCTATATCCGAAACTTTATGAACTTGCGAACCTCATAAGGGGGTTTAAAGGGGATAAAAAGCTACTTATCCTCTCAAACGGCTCCACTATAAATGATGCAAAAATTGTAGAGACGTTAAAACTGTTTGATGTCGTAAAGCTATCGCTGGATAGTGCTTTGACGGAAAGTTTTAAAAAAATAGACAGAGCCGGCAATATCGGCGTGCTTGAGCTTATAGACGGCATGGCTGCATTTAGAGGTGTATACAGCGGTACTTTTGTACTTGAGACGTTGTTTGTCAAAAACGTAAACGATACTATATGCGATATAGAGGCGCTAAATAAAGCCTATCTGAAGATAAAGCCGGACAGGATAGATATAGGGAGCATAGATCGGCCTCCGGCCTATAAAGTAGAAGGGATAGATGAGGGGCGATTAAAAGAGATCAGGGATGCGATGGAACCGTCTTTGATGGTCTCTATAGCCCTTAGAAAAAATAGTGATGCAAAAAAAAGAGCATTCTCAAAAGATGAAATCCTTTACTCTTTAAAAAACAGGCCGTTTACCTCTTTTGATATAGAATCGCTGTTTGATGACGAGTCCAAAAAAACGTTTATCGGACTTCTTGACAAAGGGGAGATAAGTGAAAAAAAGGTTGCCGGAACTATATTTTACTATCTGAGGCAGTGATCACGGCCACACCCAAAGCGTCGAAATTTGAGGCTATAATATCCATTTTTTCTAGCCATTTTGATTGAAATTCGGATATATCTTTTCCGTTTCGGTACCCCTGTAATGCTGAGGACAAATCCGGCCCTAGTATCCGCTGAACTTGTGAAAAATCAAAATCTAAAGTTGCCGTTTTATTGTTGTCTAGTCTTGTAAACTTTGCAAAAGTAGTAATATCGGAGCCGAAAAATAGCCTGCGATCCCTAGCGTATACACCCCCTAACCCTTTGAATCCACCCTCATCTGATGCTCCAAAAATTGCAGAAAAGATGGAGCCGCTAACCCCTGCAGTGGCTTCGTCTTTTCTGTTTTTTATCTCAATTTTGACATCACCTCTTACAAGTCGCCCATCCGGATACAAGGTTTTTGCTACCCTATCGGCCGACAAAAAAGAGCAAAGCACGGTAGGGCAACCGTGTCCGGCAAGCTTTACGGCATACAAAAAATCGTATTCGACCTCTCCATTCTCAAAGCTCCCTAGTAGCCCACCCAGAGGGTCAAAGCATCTAATCGGGGTGATTTTGTCGTTTAGTTCTGAAAATGTCATAAAATTCCCTTTTTTATTTTTATTGTATATTGTTTTTTTGTTTTAAACGATGATTCAAGTCAAGAATATTATAATCATAACTTAATCTACGATTAGTACAAATAATAATAAGGGGTATGGCTATGAAAAAATATATTGTTTCACTGGCGGTAGGGGCTGTTATATCGGCGTTTGGTGCCGACCAAAACTCATCAGAAAAACTAAAATCTGCTGCAGGTGATCTAAAAAAGATGCTGATGGGGGAACTAAAATCGAAAATTACCGAAGGTCCAGCCGTTGCAGTGGATTTTTGCTCTAAAAATGCACTAGAGATTACAAAAAAAGTTGCCGATAAAAACAGCGTGAATATAAAAAGGGTAACCGACAAAAATAGAAACCCGAAAAATACAATGGATGAGGGCGACAAAAAGGTTTTTGCAAAATTTGCGGAAGCCGTAAAACAAACCGGAAAACCGGGAGATGCCGTAATCGTAGTAGAAAACGGAGTTCAAAAATACTATGAACCGCTAGTTATAGGCGAGATGTGCGTAGTGTGCCATGGCAACAAAGAAAATATGGCAAAAGCGACAAATGAGGCTATCGATACCGCATATCCAAAGGATCTTGCAAAAGGGTACAAAGCAGGCGATCTACGAGGTATGATAGTAGTCTGGTAATTTTTTTAGGGGTTTTTGGAAAAACCCCTTGACAAGGTAAAAAAAATCGTATATAATTACGACTCCTTTTTAGGGAACAAATATTCCGGATTAGCTCAGCGGTAGAGTAGTCGGCTGTTAACCGATTGGTCGTAGGTTCGAATCCTACATCCGGAGCCATATATTTGGAGCACATGCGGGAGTAGCTCAGTGGTAGAGCACAACCTTGCCAAGGTTGGGGCCGCGGGTTCGATCCCCGTCTCCCGCTCCACTCGTCTTCAGATGTAGCATGCGAGTGTGGTGGAATAGGTAGACACAAGAGACTTAAAATCTCTCGGACTTTTACGTCCGTGCCGGTTCGATTCCGGCCATTCGCACCACCCGTTTGATATTAAGTTCATTAAATACTTTTTATTGTCGGCGATATAGCCAAGTGGTAAGGCAGGAGCCTGCAAAGCTCCCATCCCCGGTTCGAATCCGGGTGTCGCCTCCACATTTTTTTCTTTATGTCACGGAGAGATGGCAGAGTGGTTGAATGCAACGGTCTTGAAAACCGTCGACGGTGATGAGCCGTTCGGGAGTTCGAATCTCCCTCTCTCCGCCACCACCCTTTAAACCCCCATAAATACAAGCTTCAAAAATCAAAAATCTTTACTGTGCCATATAGTGTGCCACTTTTTCTTTAGTCAGAACTGTACCCTGCCCTTCCTTTTGCTAAATACAAATTTTAGATATATTACCCGTAACGTCAAATATGGGGGAGAGCTATGCAGAATATATCGGCTATAAAAGATTTTTTGCTTTGGTCGGCGATTATTAACTATCTTGTTTTGGTTGTCTGGTTTTGTGCGTTTGTATTTTTAAACGACTTTTTGCGTAAATTGCACGGTAGATGGTTTGATTTGGAGCCTAAAACGTTTGATGCTTTGCATTACGCTGGGATGGCGATGTATAAGATACTTGTTTTGGTGTTTAACGTGGTTCCGTTTTTTGCTATTTGCCTAGCGGGGTTTTGAACCGACGGCACAGCAAAAAGTGCGCCGGATCTACCGTTAACTATCCAAAAGGGTTAATGATACTTTGCCTTTTTGTACGTCTACGTCGAGAACTTTGATATTTTTTAGTTCTTCGTTTACGCTCAGTATTTCGAGCGGGTGCGATATCCGTTTCACACTCATTTGCGAGATATGTATGAGGGCATCGTTTTTCAGGCCTATATCGACAAAAGCTCCAAAATCTACTATATTTCTGACTACTCCGGAGACTACGGAGCCGATATGTAGCTCTTTTATGTCTCTTATGTCGGAGCGAAAGACTATTCCGGACAGCCCCTCTCTCGGGTCAAATCCTGGCTTTTTGAGTTCGTCTAAAATATCATGAAGCGTTTTTGAGCCAATTTCAAATCTACTTTGGATTTGTTCAAATGTCTTTTCGTCCAATGACCAAAGGTCGTAGTTTTTTAGGATATATGTGGCCACTTCGTAGTTTTCCGGATGTACTCCGGTGTTGTCGAGTATACTTTTGCCGTCTCTAATTCTAAAAAAACCTGCACACTGCTCATACGCTTTGGCTCCTAATCCTTTTACTTTTTGCAGTTCCTGTTTTGAGTAGAAAGCCCCTGCTTTCTCTCTATAATCCACAATGGCTTTGGCTAGTTTGGCCCCAATGCCCGATACATGTGCCAAAAGTGAATAGCTTGCGCTATTTGGATCTACACCGACTCTGTTTACTAGGTCTTGCGTAGTATCGGTTAGTTTTTTCTCCAACAGCTTCTGGTCAACGTCGTGTTGATACTGTCCGATACCAAGCGACTTTGGATCTATCTTTACGAGTGCCGACATCGGGTCTCTGAGCCTTTGGGCTATAGATATCGCACCCCTTACGGTTACGTCCAGATTCGGATACTCCTCGCTTGCTACCTTTGATGCCGAATACACCGATGCACCGGCCTCCGATACTACCGTATACTCTATCTGTAGACCCTCGGTTTTATTGAATTTGCTAAAAAACTCCTGAGTCTCCCTGGAGGCCGTGCCGTTTCCTATTGCTACGGCTGTTATGCCGTGCTTTTGTATGAGCTCTTTGATGGTTTTTGCGGATGATGCGTAATCCTCTTGCGGTGGAGTTGGATATATGACCGCATGTTCTAAATATGTTCCGTGTTCATTGATAACGGCTAGTTTGCAACCGGTTCTAAAGGCCGGATCAACCCCTAGGATAACCCTTTTTGTGACTGGAGGCGACAGCAGAAGCTGAGAAAGATTTTTGCCGAATGTCTGAATTGCCTGAGCGTCCGCCCTCTCCTTTGTGATTGAGTGCACCTCCCTTTCGATCGACGGAAACAAAAGCCTCCTAAATCCGTCTATGTAACCCTCAAGTGCGATGGTGCTAATCTCGCTAGCCCCTCTTGGGATCCATTTTTTTGAGATAGCACTCTCAACCCTCTCCATATCTACAGAAATCTTGACGGAGAGCTGTTTTTCGGATACACCGCGCATAACGGCAAGATAGCGATGAGACGGAATGGAGGATATCCGCTCTTGCTTGCCTGCCAGTTTTTCATAGAGGCCACCCTCTTGCAAGCTTTTTGTCGCTTTTATCTCAAGTGTTCCATATCCCAGAAGCTGCCCTCTCCAATACTCCCTCTCCTTCGGGTCGTCGCTGTAGGTCTCTGCCAAAATATCTTGCGCCCCTCTAATGGCTTCGGCTCTGCTTTTTATCTCATTTGCGACAAAAGATTCTGCTTTTTGGTTTAGCTCATTGAGGCTTATCCTCATCTGCGATAATATCTTTGCCAGAGGCTCCAGACCTGCGGCTATTGCAGCCGAGGCTCTTGTATTTTTCTTCTCTTTAAAAGGTCTATAGATATCTTCTAGCGTTTGTAGAGTTTCGCATTTTTGCAGAGCAGCTTTTATCTCATCTGTCATGAGCGCCCGTTCTTGTATAAGCTTGTAAACTTCTTCACGTCTTTCTAAAAATCTTTTTGTGTATAGATAAGCATCCTCAAACTCCCTTAGCTTCAAGTCTCCTATGTCGCCGGTTAGCTCTTTTCTGTATCTCGCTATGAATGGGATGGTGGAGCCGTCTTCCAGTAGCTTTAGGATATTTTCTACAAATTTTGGCGGTATATCTGTTTTTTTGGATAGGATTTGCACTAAGTCGTTCAACTCTTACTCGCTGTCTTTGGATTTTTTGCTGATGTAATTGTATGGGTCTATATAAAAAATTATTTGATGTCAAATGACTCTGGAAGTATATAAAAGAGGATATGGTGGCCCCGATTGGACTCGAACCAACGACCACTACCATGTCAAGGTAGTGCTCTACCAACTGAGCTACGGGACCGAAAAAAGAAACGGGATTATAGCAGGCTAAAGATTATTTTTTGTTTAAAACAAGAGTCTTTAGTAGCAGTAAGCCCACCCCGACATCTATCAGGACATCCGCCAGATTGAATACCGCAAAGTTGAAACCGCAATGCCAGTATACATAATCAACTACGCCGCCGTGAACAAACCTGTCCACAACGTTTGATATCCCGCTACCCAGTATGAGTCCGAGCTCCGTCCGGTATTCATATATGTATTTTTGAACGTAGACATAGTATAGGGCAAACGATATGAGGGCAATTTGGATATATTTTAGATACCCCTGTAAAAATGCAAACATACTAAATGCTACGCCGTCGTTTAGGACAAAGACTATAGAGAGGCATTTTGACTCCCATCTGTAGCCGCCCAAAATCACCTGCTTTACTGCCTGATCGGCTATGATAGCGATCAATGCTACCGTCAAAAACGGCAAAAGTTTTTTAAGCGTTAAGGGCATTTCGTAAAAAATCCACAGTCTTATCTAGTTCTTTTGCCAATTGTGACTCTTTTCTTCCCTCTAGCAATACCCTTAGTTTGTTCTCTGTTCCGGAATATCTAATTAAATGTCTAATATGTTTATCGTCAAGCTCTTTTAGAATTTGCGAGAAACCATCTATCTCTTCCAGAGGTTTTTTTGTTTTTACCGATATAGCCTCTTGCAGTTGAGGATATAGCTCAAACGGGTTTAGCGCAATGCTGGCCGGTTTGCCGGTAGCGAGGACGTATGCTATTGTCTGGAGCGCACTAGCTAGGCCGTCTCCTGTTTTTGCATAATCGCTAAATACGATATGCCCGCTTTGCTCCCCGCCGAAGTTTAGCCCCTCTCTTTGGAGCACCTCCAAAACGTATTTGTCCCCTACGTTGCATCTAAATAGATTTATCCCATTTGCCCCGAAATAATCCTCCATTGCTCCATTACTCATGACTGTCGCAACGGCAGATGATTTATTGAGTAGCCCTTGATTTTTTAGGTGCATAGCCAGGGCGGCAATTAGTTTATCGCCGTCTATGACGTTTCCTTTCTCATCTACGACTACTAATCTATCGGCATCGCCGTCTAGCGCAAAACCAATATCGGCTCTAAATTTTAGTACCTCTTCGGCAAGCTTCGAAGGGTGAAGGGCTCCGCATTTTTCATTTATATTAAATCCGTTCGGCTGATCGTTTATGACAATGAGGTCTGCGCCTAATTCCGAAAATATCGTCGGGGCTACTTTGTATGCAGCTCCATTGGCGGCATCTATGACTATTCTAATCCCTTTTAGGGAGAGATTTTTCGGAAAAGAGTTTTTAATATGAACGATATATCTTCCGATTACGTCGTCAATTCTCTTGGATGAACCGATTTCCCTCTCTCTTTTTTGACTAAACTCTATAGCCTCATCATTCTGATAGAGCTCCTCAATCATCGCCTCAACGCTTGTGTTTAGCTTGTTCCCCTCGTTATCAAAAAACTTTATTCCGTTGTCGTAATATGGATTATGGCTAGCACTAATCATAATTCCGGCATCACATCTCATATCTTCCGTCAAAAATGCTATCGCCGGAGTCGGCATCGGCCCCACCTGAACACAGTCGTATCCGACGGCGGTTAGGCCTGCAACTATCGCATTTTCGAGCATATAACCGCTACGTCTGGTGTCTTTGCCTATTAGGATTTTGTTCGTTACCGATTGCTTCCTAAAATGTACCCCGGCAGCCATGGCGAGCTTGAGCGCTAGATTTACCGATAGCTCTTTCCCGGCCTTGCCTCTGACTCCGTCGGTTCCGAAAAGTTTCATATTTTTAGTTTCCTTTGAGGGGATTTGCTTTTTAGGGGGGCGATTATATCATAAGTAAAGTTACTCCGATTTGATTAAAAGATTTTTTATAATCATTGCGGTAAAATTGCGAAAATTTTTTTCAGAAATATTTTACATACAAAAAGGAATACAAAAAAATGGCAAACCATAAATCAGCCGAGAAAAGAATCAGACAGACGGAGAAAAAAACCGAAAGAAATAGGTTTTACAGAACAAGACTAAAAAACATCGTAAAAGACGTTAAAACTGCAGTAGCAAAAAAAGATGCATCGGTAGCTGATGCTGCATTTGTGGAGGCAAACAAAGAGCTTCACAAATTTGTTTCAAAAGGGTTTTTGAAAAAAAATACAGCCGCTAGAAAAGTTAGCAGACTTGCAAAATTGGTAAACACTCTAAAAGCCGCATAACCAAAAAACAAAACTTCTCATACGCAAATTATAAATAAACTTCCCCGAAAGCCCGAATAAACGGGCTTTTACCTAATCCGAATTTTGGAAAAATAAATATGCTACAAAATAAACTTCAACCATTCATCGACAGATACGACGAGATATCGGATTTGCTTGTCACCGAAGAGGTGCTATCTGACATAAAAAAAATGACTGCACTTTCAAAAGAGCAATCTTCTCTTTCTGAGATTGTGGAGTCGGCCAGAGAGTATATTAAGCTAACTGGTGACATCGAAGACAATAAAGCGCTAATGGACGATCCGGAGTTGGGTGAGCTGGCAAAAGCCGAGCTAAAAGAGCTTGAAGAGAGAAAGCCGGAGTTGGAGGAGCGGATAAAACTGCTACTTGTTCCAAAAGATCCGAATGACGAGAGAAATACATATCTGGAGATTAGAGCCGGAACGGGCGGTGACGAAGCGGCACTTTTTGCCGCCGATATATGTAAATCGTATATGAGATATGCCGAACTAAAGGGATGGAAAGTAGAAATTGTCTCAATGGCAGAGAGCGATTTGGGCGGTTATAGAGATATTACTCTGCTTGTAAAAGGGGAGAAGGTCTACTCAAAACTCAAATACGAAGGCGGTGTTCACAGGGTTCAAAGGGTTCCGGCTACGGAGGCACAGGGCAGACTTCATACCTCTGCCATTACGGTTGCCGTTATTCCTGAGGTTGACGATGTTGAGATTGAGCTAAAAGACAACGAGCTTAGAATTGACGTATACCGCTCCGGCGGGCACGGCGGACAGTCGGTAAATACTACCGATTCGGCGGTTAGGGTGACCCATATCCCGACAGGTCTTTCCGTTGCTATTCAAGATGAAAAGTCGCAACATAAAAACAAAGATAAAGCGATAAAAATCCTAAAATCAAGACTTTTTGAAATGAAGATGGAAGAGCAACTTGCAGCTACGGGTGAAGCCAGAAAATCTCAGGTCGGAAGCGGCGACAGAAGTGAGAGGATTAGAACTTACAACTACCCACAAAATAGAATTACCGATCACCGTATCGGTCTTACCGTATATAGACTAGATGCTATTATGCAGGGCGGGCTTTTTGATGAGGTAATTGAGCCTTGTAATCTATATTTTCAGGCCGAAAAACTAAAAGAGGCGGAGGCTTTTTAGCTAAAACACTTCCAATCTTGAAACAAGGCTTCAAGATTGGGATAAAGGTTAGTAAAGAAAGCCCACTTTCGCATTGGCTCCCGCAAGGATACTTTTTGCTCCGTCGTAGGCGCTAAAGTATGTTTTTATTAGCGTTGTTAGAGAGGCGGTATACCCTTTTACCTCGGAGTAGTTGACTAGCGTTTTTGCCGCTTTTAGCCCCGTAAACTCCAGATTTTTAGACCTCGTATCTGCCCTCTTTTTTCTAAACTCCAGATATGCCTCATGTGAATTTAGGTTTGTCATATAGGATTTGACTGATTGTGCGATGCTGTCAAAAGAGGCATATCTAGTCGAGTCGGCGGCTTTGTAGTATCTGTTTGAGCCGTAAACTTTTTGCCCGAACAGGTTATTTGAGGCTTTTGATACTTTGCTAGTTCCCCAACCGCTCTCTAGCGCAGCCTGAGAGAGGACAAGTGATGCCGGAATCGTATCTATTTTGTCAAAATACTCTTTTTTGTCAAAAGGATTCGATACTTTGTAAGTTTTGGCTATCTGTATCAAAGATTCGTAATCTACGGCAGAAATTTTGGAATCGGCTTTGTAATCCGGATATTTGGCAAAAAATGTATCTACAAAAGTTCTATCTCTTAAAATTTTTTGGTTTTGCTCTGTTATAACCGGTAAAAGTAGCTTGATAAACCCCTGTTGTCTATCATTACTCTCTTCTAGTTGCTTATTCCAACCGCTCTCTTTTTTGGGTTCGGTTATATTAGTAGCAAATGTGGCAAACACTAGCGATAGGTATACCGTCAAAAATCTAGGTAACATAACTCTCCTCCTTCATAAATTTATTCATTGGAAAGTGTTATTTTAGCATAAACCGAAATTATTAATTTAAGCATGCTCCAACCCTTTTGACGCCGCCCCTGAACCAGATTTGCTCTCCTAAAACCTTAATTGTGATTTTTTCACCGCTTTTTGGTCTCACGTCAAACGTTTGTAAAACACCGTTTTGTTCGGCTATAGAGTATGCACAGGCAGACATTCCGCTACCGCATGCCAGAGTCTCACCCTCGACACCCCGCTCAAATGTCCTTACATAAATTACATCTTCTTGTAGTGAGAAAAAATTGACGTTTGCATTGTATTTCTCTCTCATTTTTGCCGCCAAAGAGTTGTCAAAAAAGCCGTGCTCCGTTTTTGCCACCAGATGTGGTACCCCCGTGTCTATGAGCACCCATGACAAACCGTCTTCGCCAAATTGTTCTTTTATGATTGACGGTTTTGTCATAGCGGTCTCTACGTCGCCGCAATCAAATATTTCGGTTGCTATTTCACCGGCTCCGGTCAAAAATCGTTGTGTTTTTGCCCCTAATCCGTTGTCGTAAGCATACATAGCGCACGCTCTCGTGCCGTTGCCGCACATAGCGGCGTAACTGCCGTCGGAATTGTAAAAATCCCACTCATAATCTAGGGCAGGGTGGGGGATAAGTGCTATTAGGCCATCGGCACCAAATCCAAAGTGTCTATCGCAAACTTTTTTTGCAAGTTCACTTCTATCCTCTTTGGTAAATGCGTGAAAAATTAAAAAGTCGTTTCCGCTAGCGCAGTATTTTTGTAAAACCATATATCTACCTCTTCTAAAAATTTTTGTACGTTCTTTTTAAGATTGCCGATGTCTCCAGAGTTGTCAATCTTAAAATCGGCCATTTTTACCTTTTGGTCTATAGGTATTTGAGAGGCTATTTTTTGTTTTGCGGTATCCGTGTCTGTTTTATCTCTGCCCATAACCCTCGAAAGCTGAATATCGGGCGGCACATAAACTACCGCTACAGGTCTAAGCTCTTTATATCCGTTGCTTTCAAAATAGAGTGGTATATCCACAAAAAATAGCTTTTTTTTTGCTTCCAGTTCTTTGATTTTCGTATAGATTTCCTCTCGGATTTTTGGATGGAGCATCTCCTCTAGCTTCTTTTTTGCATCTTTATCGGTAAAAATCAGATTGCCGAGCTTTTTTCGATTGAGTGTATCTCCGTCAAAATACTCTTCACCGAAAACAGTTTTTAGGTCGCTCGCAGACTCTTCGGCGCATTTTTTTGATATTTTATCGGCATCTACGATTTCATATCCGAGGTTGTTTAAAATATTACAGAGTGTTGATTTTCCACACCCTACAGAGCCTGTGATTACTACGCAATTTTGAAATCTCACGTATAGCCTTTAAAATATTTCCTTATTATATCAAAACAGTGCAAACGGGGTGTCCGATTTAAACAAATAGTGATATAATCGGCCTCTTGTCAAAACCCGTATTTATCGGTATATTTTGTCTATTTATCTTCGGAGCCGTTTCGGATGAAATTTAAAAGCGTTTTAGAGATTGCTACTACCAATATAATGTCCGTAAGCAGAAAAGATACGCTAAAAGCTGCCGCCGAAATAATGTTTTCCCACAACATAAGAAATGTGCTTGTTGTAGATGAAGGGATAACAGAATACGGAATCATAACCGTCAAAGATATAGCCGGCTTCATAACCTCCGGAGTTGATTTTTCAAACACGATAGAGAGTCTGGATGTAAAAAGCGTTAAACAGATAGATAAAGATATGAGCGCCCTTGATGCCTCTTTTATGATCAGGGGAGATATAAGTTATCTTTGCGTTGTCGATGAGACCAAAAAGCTCTTAGGTATCGTGTCGATGTCAAATATTATCTCGTCGATAGATGCCGAACTGGTTGTAAATGATATACGGCTAGGACATATCATCGGAAAAACAAAAGCTAAAACGGCATCACAAAACGAATCTCTAAAGGCAGTTTTTGAAAAAACAAACGCCACTCAAATCGAAGCAGTAATAGTTATCGCCGATAACTCTGTCCCTCTGGGGATAATCACAAAACGAGATATCGTAAAGCTGATTATAGGCGGGATAGATCTCTCGGAGCCTGTCGGCAAATATATGAAATCGCCGCTTGTGGTGGCGGATGAAGATACGACGGTAAAAGAGGCCTTAGAACTGATGGGGGTCAAAAAGTTTAAAAGGCTCATCGTTGTAGAAAAAAGCGGGGAACTACTTGGAGCGATAACACGTGAAGAGATTATGGATATCGTATACAACAAATGGTCGCAGATAGTCAGGGAAAAAGAGGGTGAACTAAGAGAGCTAACAAGAGATTTAGAGGCTAAGACAGCAGAGAGTGAGCGAAACGTCAAGCTTTTGAATGACTTTATGGATGCAACCGACGATTTTATCTTCTACAAAGGGCTTGACTATAAATACATCGGGTGCAATAAGGCTTTTGCCGAGTTTGCCGGAACTACCAAAGACGCAATATCCGGAAAAACCGATTTTGATTTGTTTGACGATTATTATGCTGATCTTTTTAGAAGTACCGACAGAGGTGTTATCGAAAAAGGGAAGACCGTTACCAGTTCTTATTGGGCTAGCTTTAAAGACCAAAAGGCAGTATATCTAAGTGCCAAAAAGTCACCTTTTAAAGATAGCGAAGGCAATATAATTGGACTAATCGGTATAACGAGAGACACGACCGAACAAAAAAATATGGAAGATACGATAAAACATCAACACAACTATCTCCAAACTATTTTGGATATGCAAGACTCAATGCTTGTTATCACGAAAGACGGTGACTACGTGATAGAGGCCAATAAGAGCTTTTTGGAGTTTTGCGGAGTTAAAAATATTGCCGAATACAGAAACAAATATGATTCGATAGCCGACCTCGTCATTCAAAAAGATACTCCTCAAGATGGCGAAGGGCGAAAGTCTTGGTTTAAAGACGCAATAGAGTACGAAGACAAAGAGATGCGTATTGTAATGAGATCGGAAGAGCGTC
>ERZ650312.1118-NODE-1118-length-15268-cov-6.198054_pt1 | contig 15268 bp, 9 predicted proteins | sample MGYA00376248_ERZ650312 | MGnify/ENA primary metagenome ERZ650312 (study PRJEB26733, sample SAMN07839316) | wastewater metagenome | biome: urban; feature: wastewater treatment plant; material: waste water | place: USA: North Carolina | collected 2016-07-28 ... | reverse complement strand
TCAACGTTTCGTGTCGTTATGATGATGAAAATCCTGATGGTCTGCATGGGCAACATCTGTCGGTCTCCGTTGGCCGAAGGCGTTGTCCGGTGTCTGGCCGATCGTGCGGGGCTGGGGGCTTTCCTGGAAGTCGATTCGGCCGGTACCTTGGCCTACCATGCCGGCGAGCAGCCCGATCCGCGCGCCAGAAAGGTCGCCACCAGTCGCGGCTATGATCTGTCGAAAATGCGCGCGCGGCGTGTGGCCGAGGACGACTTTTCCCATTTCGACCTCGTGCTCGCCATGGACCGACAGAACCTCGCCGCGCTGGAGCGCGTTTGTCCGGAGGAGCATCTGCACAAGTTGCGCCTGTTCATGGACTACGCAGAAGACCGCGAGCTGGATGAAATCCCCGACCCGTACTACGGCGGTCCGGATGGTTTCGAGCGCGTGCTTGACTTGTGCGAAGCCGCGGCGCGCGGCCTGATTGCTTCGATCGCCGGCCGCAAGGGGGGCCGTTAATCGAGTTTCTTCAAGTAATCCTTGGTGAAGATCTTGTCCGGCAGGTCGCGCAGTTTCATGCTGTTGTACTCAAGTACCGATACGTTGCCCGCCTTGAGTGCGTCTTCCATGACGAGACGAGTCGGACGCGGGCGACCTTCCATGGTCTGGAAGTTCTCGTACTTGCAGACCTTGAGCAAGCGGTTCGAGAGCGAATAGAACTCGGCCTTGAATGGCCAGTTGTCCTTCTGCCGAACCCAGTAAACGACTTTTTGGTAGGTCACGCTGCGGTCGACGGCGATCAGCTCAAGGACGTTGTAGGTCTCGTTGTCGATTGTTTCGGTGCGCAGGAGCTTCGGGTGATAATCAGAGGCGAAGTTGGCGCGCGCCAGGTCGCCGTTGGCTACCTGGCCGGTCAGTCGCTGCGACAGCGAAATGCGGATCGGCTGCGATACATCGGGCATGAACACCCAAAGATCGCGTCCTTTCATCAGCATGATCTGACCGCGCTCCGAGACAGGTTCAGTGACCATGACTACGGTATTGCTGTTGCCCTTCGACAGCACCCGGTATTTCCATAGCTCGTTTTCCTGGTCGGGTTGCGAGCTTGTAATCGAGACGTCGACCTGAAAACCTTCGTTGGGAAAGCGCACAAGATCGGCCTTCTCGACGATTTCGCGTGCCACCGGATCGTCGGCCGGCGCTGCCGGTTCTGCCTCCTGGGCGTTGCAAAACACCGTCGGGATCGCCAGCGACAACGCGGCGAGAAATGACGCAAGCTTGACACGTGGGTGCCGGGTAGTCATGATTTCCATCGTTTTTTCCCCATTGTGCTGATCGCAGATATGGTCGGCAGAGAGCCTTCCGATGAGCGTTGTCCGCCTAGAACACGTATACAAGGATTATCTGCTTGGCGATCAGAAAGTCCAAGCCCTGAAAGACATCACCTTGTCCTTCGATCCAGGCGTCTTTCTGGCGATCGCCGGTCCGTCGGGCAGCGGGAAAACGACGCTGCTGAACCTCATCGGCTGCATCGATACACCAAGTAGCGGCAAGATCTTCATCAACGATCAAGACGTCAGCGGCCGGACCGCTGACGAACTCGCCGATCTGCGCAGCCGAACGATCGGTTTCATCTTCCAGACTTTCAATCTCCTGCCCGTACTTTCGGCAGCGGAGAACGTCGAGTACCCCTTGCTTCAACGGCGCGACGTTTCGGAAAGCGAGCGCAAGAAGCGCGTGGACTACTTCCTCGATATCGTCGGATTGTCGAAGTTCTCCGGCCATCGTCCGAACCAGTTGAGCGGCGGCCAGCGGCAGCGCGTGGCCATCGCCCGAGCGCTCGCCATCCTGCCGTCGATTGTGCTGGCCGACGAACCGACCGCGAATCTGGATCATCACACCGGCGAGGAAATCCTCACACTGATGAAGCAGATCAACCGGGCATTCAATACCACCTTTATCTTTTCAACACACGACAAACGTGTGATCGCCAAGGCCGACCGCCTCGTGCGCGTCGAGGATGGCGAAATATCCGCGCTCGGCGTACGTTCCAATTCGAAATGGTCTCTCGCCAGCCAGCGTCGGCCATCGGATTCGGCTCGGCAATAGCGAAAAAAACCGCCGAAAGGGCAGGCATGCATCGAAAGAATTCAAAATCGCTGTTCCAGGCGCTCAAGCCCGCAGTACTTGCGGTTGCCGTATTGTCGACTCTGCCGGGCTTGGTCAGCGCGGCGAGCGTCGCCGACGGCGAAGGGCTCGCCTCTCCGCGATTGCTGCTCGCAGCCAACGATACCGGAGATGACGGCATTGGCAGTCGTGACGAGCTTTTTGGCGACGATGCTGACTCGCCAAAGGACGAGGCAAAGCCGGAAGCGAAACCGGCGGCAGCAGGCAGCGGGATCAAAGGCTACGTTCAGTTCGAGCTGGCCAGGACGATTTCCGAACCGGTCCATTGGTCAAAGATGCTGACACGCGCCGAACTCAGCTCGCAGGGGAATCTCGGCAACGGCATCAAGTGGAAGCTGGGTGCGCGCGTGGACTACGACGCGGTCTATGACCTCTATGATTTCTACCCGAGCGACGTCAAGGACGATCAGCGCTTCAATTTGTACCTGCGCGAAAACTATCTCGATATCAGCGCCAACGACTGGGATTTCCGTCTCGGCAAACAGAACGTCGTGTGGGGTGAAATGGTCGGCCTGTTCTTTGCCGATGTCGTCTCCGCGCGCGACATGCGCGAGTTCATCCTGCCCGAGTTCGATGCGATGCGCATTCCGCAATGGGCGGCGCGCGCCGAGTATTTCAGGGACGATTTCCACGCCGAGTTCTTGTGGATTCCGGTCGCGAGCTACGACGAAGTCGGCGAACCCGGCGCCGAGTTCTATCCCTATCAACCGGTGCCGCCGGGCGTCGGCGTGAGGTACCGGAATGAGGACATCCCGGCGCGAACGATCGCCAATTCAAACTACGGTTTGCGTTTGTCGACACTGAAGAACGGCTGGGATGTGTCCGGATTTCTGTATAGCAGCATGGACATAAACCCGACCTTCTACCGTGATGCCACAAGTTCACTAGGAACGTTCATCTACGAGGCGAGGCACGATCGCATCGATCAGGCGGGCGGAACGCTGGCCAAGGATTTCGGCTCGATCGTCCTGAAGGCCGAAGCCGTCTATACGCACGGCCGTCAATTCACCGTGCTGCGCCTAAGTGACAGCAACGGCGTGGTGCCTCAGGATACCCTCGACTGGGCGGTTGGCCTGGATTTTGATCTGCCGGCAGATACGCGATTGAACGCGCAGGTGTTCCAGCGCGCGTTCTTCGATTACGACCCGGACCTGATTTCCGACCGCCACGAGAGTGGCTATAGCCTCCTCCTGAATCACAAGTTCACCGACAAACTCGATGCGCAGGTGACTTGGATTTCCAGCTTCAATCGTACCGACTGGCTCTTCCGTCCGCGCATGACCTGGCAGTTCGAGCGGAATTGGCGCTTCGCCGCCGGTGTCGACGTATTCCACGGACCGGCGTACGGGTTGTTTGGCCGATACGAAGGGAACGATCGGGTGTACTCCGAGGTGCGTTACAACTTCTAGTCGCTGCAGCCTCCGGTGAGCCGGAGGCGTGCTTCGCGCAAGGTGCAGATCGCGGCACCGGGGGCGTGCTGGAGTTCCTGTTCGATGACGTCATTCGCTATCATGATGACTCGTTTCGCGGTTTCTCACGCGGCGATGATGAGTTTGGCTTAGGCGAGGAGCGCGAATGTCAGCCGGGGATCTGCCCTATGTGAGTGTCGATCAGCTTCAGATCGGCATGTACGTTTATATAGACCTGAAGTGGTTCCAGCATCCGTTCGCCTTCAATAACTTCAAGATCAAGGACGACGACCAGATCGCGACGATTCGCGGACTCGGACTGAAGCGGGTGCGCTTTGATGCAGCGCGCAGCGAAAGCAAGCCGAAGCCGCGCGAGGCGGAAAAGGCCGCCGATGCGGCAACGTCCGAGGAGACGGTGCCGAAGGAGCATCCAGCGCTGGCGGCCAAGCGGGCGTTGATCGAGAAGATCAAGGTGCAGCGCGAAGCGGCAGAGCGTATCGAACACGCGTTTGTCGACACGGCGAAGACGATTCGTGACGTCGAAAAAAACCTGCTGATCGATCCGGAGAAAACCGTCGCGCAAGCCAGCAAGCTCGTCGGACAGATCGCCGATTCGATCCTCTCGGCGCCCGAGCTGGCGATCCACGTCATGGGCGACAAGATCGGCGGCGAGGAGCTCTACTTCCACTCCCTGAACGTGACGATGCTGTCGCTGATGGTTGCGCGGGAAATCCGCCTGCCGCAGGACGCGGTGCAACCGCTGGGCATGGGGGCCTTGTTCCATGACGTCGGCCGACGCCAGATTCCGGACAAGATCCTGATGAAGATGGAGCCGCTGACGCAGGCGGAGAAGAACCTTTACGAACTGCATTGCCAGTACGGTGTCGAGATCGGCCAAAAGCTCCACTTTGTTCCGGCCGCGTTGGCGGTGATCGGCGAGCACCACGAGCTTTTCGATGGCAGCGGCTACCCGAAGCGACTCAAGGGGGAGGCGATCAACCTGCTCGCGCGCATCGTGGCAATCGCGAACTACTACGACGAGCTGTGCAATCCGGCAAACATCCTCACCGCGATGACTCCGCACGAGGCGCTGGCCACCATGTTCGCCAAGCTGCGTACCAAGTTCGACTCCCGGCTGCTGCAGATCTTCGTGCGCTGCCTCGGCGTGTATCCGCCGGGGACGGTCGTTCAGTTGTCCAACGGCGTCATCGGCATGGTCGCGACGATCAACACCGCCAAGCCGATGAGGCCGATGGTTGTTGTCTACGATCAGGAAATCCCCAAGGAAGAGGCTTTGCTGGTGGACCTGGAAGCCGACGCCGAGGTTAACATCGCCAAGGCGTTGCGGCCGGGGCAATTGCCGCGCGAGATCTATACCTATCTCAATCCGCGCAAACAGGTCAGCTACTACTTCGACGCCAGCGCCGCAAACAAGGAGTCGCCCAAACCATGAGCGGCCTTGATCGCCTGCTGCTCGACCATACCGAGCAGATGATCTTTCTTGTCGAGCCGGAGAGCCTACGCATCGTCGAGGCCAACCGGGTCGCTGCGCAGACGCTGGGCTACGAGCCCGAGCGCCTGCTCGACATGAGCATCCTCGATATCGAGAGCGCGCTGCAGGACATCTTCTACTGGGAGGACGTCCGCTCCGGCCAGATCGCCAACATCGAGTCGCAGGAAGCGCTCTACCTGTGTGCCGACGGTTCGATGCGCCCGGCGGCCAAGACGGTCCGCCTGGTCGAACAGGACGGCAGGCGCTGGCTGATGGTGCAGGCGCGCGAGATCAGCGACGAACTGCGGATTGAAGACACGCTCGCGCGTACCACCTCGCAACTGCGCGCGACGCTCGAATCGACCGGCAACGGCATTCTCGTCATCGACTGGCAGGGCAAGATTGCCAGCATGAACCGTCTGTTCAGCACCATGTGGCAGGTGCCCGAGGCGTTGTTGCTGAGCCAGCAGGACGAGGCGATCTTCGATTTCGTCGCAACGTCGGTGGCCGAGAGCGATCTGGTTCGTGCGCGCCTGCGTGAAATCGTCGATGGCACCGAAACCGACGACCTGCTGCATCTCGTCGATGGGCGCGTCTTCCAGTGCAAGTCCCTGCCGCAGTATCTCGAAGAGCGAATCATCGGTCGCGTCTTCGGTTTCAACGACATCAGTGAGCGTATCCGTATCGAAAAGGATCTGATCGCTGCGCGCGAGCGGGCCGAACTCGCCAATCAGGCCAAGGCCGACTTCCTGGCCATGATGTCGCATGAAATCCGCACCCCGATGAACGGCGTCATGGGCATGACCAGCCTGCTGCTCGATACCCCGCTGGGCGGCGAGCAGAAACGCTACCTCGAGATCATTCGTTCCAGTTCCGAGGCGCTGCTTTCGATCATCAACGACATCCTCGACTTCTCCAAGATCGAAGCGCGAAAGCTGTCGCTGGAAACCGTCGACTTCAGCCCGTGGGAACTGCTTGAAGACCTGGCCGACCTGTATGCACTGCGCGCCGCAGAAAAAGGGCTCGAGTACGTGTGGAGTGCCGACCCGGAGATTCCCGAGCGTCTGTCGGGCGATCCCGGCCGGATCAGGCAGATCCTCACCAACATCGTCGGCAACTCGATCAAGTTCACACACGCCGGTTCGATCGCCCTCAACGTCAGTCGATTGGACGACCGTGGCGGGCGGATTGTTCTCCTCTTCGAAGTCAGCGACACCGGCATCGGTATCGCCGAGGCGAACCTCGCCAAGATCTTCGCGCCGTTCGAGCAGGCCGATTCGACAACCACGCGCAAGTACGGCGGCACCGGCCTCGGACTGGCCATATCGCGCCAGCTCGTCGAACTGATGGCCGGCGAAATGTCGGTGGCGAGCAAGGAAGGTCGTGGCACGGTCTTCAGCTTCACGCTGGCGCTGGGGGCGGCATCGGGCGCGGCGAGTAGTTCCGGTCCTGCGTTGACCATGCCGCCGGCGTGGCGCGGGCGGCGGATACTCGTTGCCGAAAGCAATCCCGTTGCATTGGCCGGTCTGGTGTCGCGCCTGCGCCACTGCGGGCTCGACGCCGAGGGGGCGCTTGATGCGGAGAGTACTGTCGAGCACATCGATGCGGCCATCGCCGAGGCGCGGCCGTATCGCGCCATCGTCGCCGCCGATAGCCTGCTGGTCGACTCGGCTTCCGGGCAGTGCCGGATTCCTCTGGCGCCGCTCCAGGTCGCCGGCACGGTCCTGATTCGCTGCCTGCCGGCCGGCTCCCGTGGCGGGGCGCCGGCGATCGATGCGGCCGGGCCGGTGTTGTTCTTGCGCAAGCCGATTCGCCGCGCCGCCCTGCGTCAATCCCTGCAGGAGGCGTTTGGTGAACTGCCGACGCCGTCGGCGAGCGCGCCGCAGACGGCGCGGACGAGCAGCGGCGAAGCGTGGCAACGTGAAAAGCGCCTGCTCGTCGTCGAGGACAACGCGATCAACATGACCGTCGTGCGCGGCGTGCTGACGAAGCTGGGCTACACGCAGATCGACAAGGCGCACGACGGTATCGAGGCCGTCGAAATGGCGGGGCAGACGCCTTACGACCTGATCCTGATGGATTGCCAGATGCCGCGCATGGACGGCTACGAGGCGACGCGGCAACTGCGCGGCCTCGGCGTGCGCAGCACCATCGTGGCGATGACCGCGCATGCGTTGAGCGGCGACCGCGAGAAGTGCCTCGACGCCGGGATGGACGATTACCTGACCAAGCCCGTGGTGATCGATGCGCTGAGAACGTGTCTGGAACGCTGGTTGAACCGGGCGCCGGCCGCTGCTGCACTGCAGCAAGACGAACCGGCATCGCAGGCTCCAGCGGAAGATGAGGCTTTCCATCACGCGGATTTCCTCCGCTTGATGATGGGCGATGAGGTCCTGGCCGAGACGCTGATGCGGATGTTCGTCGCCAACACGCCGGGTGACATCGAACGACTGCGGGTTGCGGTCGAGCAGGGGGATCTGGCGGCCGCGCGTGCCGCGGCGCATCTCGTCAAGGGGGCCGCGGCCAATATGTGCGCGCTGCGCGTCAATGCGCTTGCCCACAAGATCGAGCGTGCCTGCACGGGCGGGGACCCAGCAAAGGCCCGGCGATCCTTGCCCGAACTGGATCGCGCCTGGCGCGCCTTTATCGCCCACCCGGCGGTGATTAGCTGCCTGGGGTCGGCGTCGCTTCGTTAGTCGCCGGCTGGCGGATCGGCAAGGTGATCCTGAAAGTTGTCCCGCGGCCGGGGGCGCTGTCGACCTCGATCCGGCCGTTGTGCTTGCGGATGATCCCGTGCGTGATCGACAGGCCGAGTCCCGTCCCCGTCCCGACGGGCTTGGTCGTGAAGAAGGGGTCGAAGATCCGGTTGAGGATCTGCGGCGGAATGCCCGCACCGGTATCGGCGATCTCGACGTAGATGTTGTCCCCGGACTGGCGCGTGCGCAAGGTGATGACGCCGCGCTCCTGGATCGACTGCGCGGCATTGACCAGGAGGTTCATGAAGACCTGGTTGAGCTGCGACGGGATGCATTCGATCTCGGGAATGCCTCCGTAGTCCTTGACGACCTCCGCCTTGTACTTCAACTCGTTCCAGACGACGTTGAGTGTGCTTTCCAGGCCGTTTTCGACGTTGGCCCACTGCATTTCGGTTTCGCTGACGTGCGAGAAGTCCTTCAGGTCCTGCACGATGCGCTTCACGCGCTGCAGGCCATCGACCGATTCGGAAAGGAGGTCGCCGATGTCCTGACGCAGGTAGGCAAGGTCGCCTTCTTCCTTGAGCGCATTGAGCGCTTCGCGCGTTGCCGGCGACAGTTCGCCTTCGTGCTTTTCATAGGCCTTGATCAGGCGTAGCAGGGTGGCGACGTACTGCTGCAGCGCGCCGAGGTTGGAATTGATATAGCCGACCGGGTTGTTGATCTCATGCGCGACGCCCGCCGCCAGTTGCCCGATCGAAGCCATCTTCTCCGACTGCAGCAGCTGGTTGTGCGCTTCCTCCAGCCGTTCGATCAGTACCCGCTGCTCGGCTTTTTCCTTGTGCAGCGCCTCTTCGGCGCGCTTGCGCTCTTCCAGCTGCTCGCGCAGCGCTTCGGTCAGCGCGGCCACCTGGCGCGTCAGGCGGAGCTCTTCGGTTGTCTTGCGGTCGCGCACGCATTTTCTGATCGCATCCGCCAAGAGGTGCATGTCGATGGGCTTGGTGATGTAGCGCTCCACGCCGATCGCCAGCGCCTCGCGCAGGCTGCCATTCTCCTTGTCGGCGGTGATGACGATGATCTGCGCATCCGGGTCCTCCGCCTTGATCGCCTTGCTCATCAGCAGGCCGTCCATGCGCGGCATGAAGATGTCGGTGACGATCACGTCCGGTTGCCATTGCCGCCAGGTTTCCAGCCCTTCGGCACCATCGTTCGCGACGCGGATCTCGGTGACGAAGCGTCCGGCCAGATGCTTCATCTGGGTGAGCAGGATCGGATCGTCGTCGACGACGAGGACGCGAGCCTGGATCAGTCGGGTTTCGCGGTTGGCCGGGTCCATGGTGCGGGGCTAGTGCGCTGCGTCGTCGAGCAGCGACTCGTCGAGGAGAACCGAACCGTCCGGTCCCCATATCACCTGGGTGATTCCCGGTTCGATCGCTTCCAGGCGCTTGCGCTCGATCTCCTCGGCGGAGACGGCGCCGGCTTCGAGGCGAACCTGATCGGCGAGCCGCTGGTTCTCGAGCGTCAGCTCGCGCAGCGTCAGCACCTGGCCGAGCGTGGCGATCAGTTCGTAGTCGTTCCAGGGCTTGGAGATGAAACGGGTGATGCCGGCTTCGTTGATGGCGCCGATCAGGCCGTTCAAATCAGCGTAGCCGGAGAGAATCAGGCGCGCGGCATCGGGCTGGATTTCGCGGAAGGCCTTGAGGAACCGGACGCCGTTCATCAATGGCATGCGGTAATCGGAAAGGGCGAGGTCGTACGCGGTGCTGCGCGCCTTGTCGAGCGCTTCCTGCGGCGAACTGAAGAAGTCGGCCAGCAGCTTCTGGCTGACGTCGCAAATGGTGCACGGCGTGAGTTGCAGCAGGCGGCGCAGTGCCTTGAGGATGGCCTCGTCGTCGTCGACGATCAGGATGCGGGTCATTGTTTTGCTTCCTCCGGAGGGGGCGTGCGGATGTAGATCGGGGCCGTGTGGTTCTCTCGCCGCGCGTAATCCTGAATCTGCCGGATGAGCGAGGCGTCGAGGATGTAGTCGGAGGAGAGCAGGAGCACGCCTTCCCGACTCATCAGATCGCGTGAGAGCACCATGCCGACCTTCAGGTCCGCATGCGAGATCGGCTTTTCGAGGACAACCTCCTTCTTCAGGCCGCCGAGCATCTCGAGAAACGCATCCACGAGCTGCGGGTCGTAGCGCTTGCCGCGCGATTGCTGCAGCAGGGCTTGTGCTTCCTCCGGCGACATGCGCCGTTCGGAGAGCGTGCCGCTCTGCAGGCCGTCGTAGTCATTGGCGATGGCGAGGATGCGCGCGCCGATCGAGATGTCTTCGCCGGCGATGCCGTCCGGGTAGCCTTGCCCGTCAAAGCGTTCGTGGTGGGCGCGCACGATCTTTGCCGCGTGCTTCAGCTCGTCCAGCGGCATCAGTGCTGCGGCGCCGGTCGCCGGGTGCTTGCGATACTGCGCGAGATCCTCACCGCTCATGCGCGACACCGGTCGGCTGAGCAGGGTATCGGGGAAACCGATCTTGCCAATGTCGTGCAGCAGCGCGGCGAAGAAGATGTCCTGCTGGTCCATGGGCTCCACGCCAACGTGCTTGGACAAGCGGCGCGCCAGGTCGGCGACGCGCCGCGAGTGGCCGGCCATGGTGCCGGCGCGCAATTCGATCAGGCCGGTAAACATCTTGATCGAGGTCAGGAAATTCTGCTTGAGCCGCTCGTTCGCCAGATTGAGGAAGTCGTTGATCTGGGCGATTTCGGCAGTGCGCTGCTGAACCTTGTTTTCGAGATTGGCGTTGAGATCCTTGAGTTCCTCGTTCTGCGCCTGCGAGAGCAGGAGCAGACGGGCATTCTCGTGCGTCAGACGCTGCCGCTCCAGCGCGTCGCGCACGATGAGCACCAGGTCGTCGTCATTCCACGGCTTGGCGATGTAGCGGTAGATCTCGCCGCGGTTGATCGCGTCGATCGTCGAGGTGACGTCCGCGTAGCCGGTGAGCAGCAGGCGCACCGTATCGGGCCAGCGCGCCCGTACCTGTTCGAGGAAGCGCGCACCGTCCATTTCCGGCATGCGCATGTCGGAGATCACCAGATCGACGTGCTCACGTTCGAGTATCTCCAGGCCGGCCTTGCCGCTCTCGGCCGTGTGGATCGCGTAGCCGCTTTTGCGCAACAGTCGGCGCAGGGCGGACAGGATGCTGGGTTCGTCGTCGACCAGCAGAAGCGTGATGGTGGTTGTGCCGGCTTCGGTACTTTCGTTCATTTCGCTGTCTCGGGCTGGGTTGTCCGTGTCGTGGGCGGTATCGATCGGGCCTTGCCTGTTCTTGCCTGTTGGCGCTCGTGTTGTGCCGCCCATGCCTTGCAAGTATAGAGGATGCACCAAACCATTCGCGCGTGCACAGGCGGGAAATATCAGGCGGAAACTACGGATGAAAGCTGGCGGCGCGCCTTGGCTATACTGAAACCCATTGCGAAGAAGAATGGACGGGGTGCGCTCGTGCGAAGAATTCCGAAGCTCGTCGTAGGCAGTCTGCTGGTAATGGCGTCCGCGCTGGCCTCCGGCGAACTCCTGGCGCGAACGATTCGTGTCGTTAGCGACGACAACTTTCCGCCGTACATCTTCCGCGAGAACGGTGGCGAGGCGAAGGGTTATCTGGTCGATCTCTGGCAACTATGGGAGAAGAAGACCGGGACTGCCGTCGAACTGGTGGCGACCAACTGGGCCGACGCACAGAAGATGCTGCTCGCCGGCGAGGCCGACATCATCGATGCGATCTACCGTACGCCGGCGCGTGAGGCGAGTTACGAGTTTTCGCCGCCCTACACGCAGGTGCCGGTTGCCATCTTCGCGCACAAGACAATCAGCGGGATCGTCGACGTCGAATCGCTGCGCGGATTTCAGGTTGGCGTGCAGGAAGGAGACGCCTGCATCGACAAGCTCGAACAGCACGGCATCGGTACGCTGGTCCGCTACCGCAACTATGGCGAAATGATCGCAGCGGCAAGCGCGCGGGCAGTCAGGCTCTTCTGCATCGACGAGTATCCGGGCAATTACTACCTTTACCGCGAGCGCGCCGACAGCGAGTTCGTCAAGGCTTTCGAACTGTATCGCGGCGAGTTCCACCGGGCCGCCCGCAAGGGCAACGCGGCCTTGCTCGTCGAGGTCGAGCGGGGCATGGCGCTGATCAGTGAAAACGAGCGGCAGCAACTGCAGGAGAAATGGCTCGGCAGCTCGATCGAGCGGTTCCCCTATATGCGGGTGCTGGGCTTCCTGGCCGCGGCAGTGCTTGCGCTCGGGGCCGCGTTGTCGCTCTGGGTCTGGGTTCTGCGTACCGCGGTGCGGCGCAAGACGGGGGAGCTGGAGCACGAGAAGGCCAACTTGCAGGCGCTGATCGGCAACATTCCCGACCTGGTCTGGGTCAAGGATTGCGACGGCGTCTACCTCTTCTGCAATGCGCCGTTCGGACGGCTGATCGGCGCCGCGCCGGATGCCGTCGTCGGCCGGACCGACTATGACTATTTCGGTCGTGAGCAGGCCGATTTCTTCCTCGACAAGGACCAGCAGGCGCTGGTCGCCCAGGTGCCGCGACGCAACGAGGAGTGGCTCGTTTTTGCCGACGACGCGAGCCGGACGCCACGCCTGTTCGAGACGACGAAGACGGCGGTCAGGGATAACCACGGCAAGGTTTTCGGGGTGCTCGGGATCGCCCGCGACATCAGTGCGCGCCACGCGGCGGAACAACTGCAAAAACGCGCCGCACGGGCGCTCAAGCTGCTCAGCGACAGCAATTACATCCTGGCGCGGGCGGACACCGAGGCCGTCTTGCTTGATGAACTCTGTCGCCTGATCGTTGACTCCGAGCGTTACGCCATGGCCTGGATCGGCTTTGCCGAGCAGGACGCCGGCAAGGGGGTCACCGTCGCGGCGAAGTGGGGCAAGGCGCTGGATTACCTCGATAGTCTGACGATCTCGTGGAGTGAAGAGTCGCCGGCCGGACGCGGGCCGACGGGGCGGTGCATCCGTACCGGCGAGGTACAGATCAACCCGGACTTTGACAATGCGTCGGACGTATCGCCGTGGCGTGCCGCGGCCGGTGGTCACGGTTTCCGTTCGAGCATTGCCCTGCCGCTGGCAACGGCCGATCTGGGGGTTTTCGGTGCGCTCAACATCTATTCGGCCGAAGCCAATGCCTTCGGCGAGGACGAGGTGGCCATGCTTGGCGAACTGGCGCACAACCTCGCTTTCGGGATCGAGAAGTTGCGCGACCGCGGGCGGCGTTTTGCCGCCGAATCGGCGAACGAAGCGAAAAGCGCCTTCGTTGCCAACATGAGTCACGAAATCCGAACCCCGATCAACGCCATTCTCGGCATGCTCTACCTGGCGTTAAAAGGCGACCTCACGCTTGTCCAGCGCGGGCACCTGATGAAGGCGCAGAGCGCTGCACATCAACTGCTTGGTATCGTGAACGACGTTCTCGACTTCTCGAAGATCGAGGCCGGCAAGATTGCCCTAGAGTCGATCGAGTTCGGACTCGACAGCGTGGTCGAGCAACTGGGCGACGCCATTGTCTGCCAGGCGGAGCAGAAAGGGATCGAGTTCCTCGTGCGCTACGACGTCTCGATTCCGCCGGTCTTGATCGGCGATCCGCTGCGCTTGCGCCAGGTGATGCTCAATCTGTGCAGCAATGCGGTGAAATTCACCGAGGCCGGACAAGTGGAACTTGCTTTCCGCTGCATCGAGCTGCGCGAATCGGATCTCGTACTGACGATGCAGATCGATGTGCGCGATTCGGGTGTCGGCATTGCGCCGGAAGTGCGCGAGCTGTTGTTCGAGAAGTTCACCCAGGCCGACGAGTCGATGACGCGGCGCTTTGGCGGCACCGGTCTCGGGCTGGCCATCTGCCGGAACCTCGTCGAGCTGATGGGCGGGAAGATCTGGATCGAATCTTCGCAGCCCGGGCGCGGGACGACCGTCTGTTTCACCGTGCAGCTACGGGCGGCGCAACATGCCCTGGTCGAACGCACCAGCCTGCTCGATCAGGCCGGTGCGTTGCTCGCTGGCGTGCGCATCCTCGTCGTGGACGACAACGACATCGCGCGCGAAATCCTGGGCGAAATGCTGCGCTACTTCCGCGTTGAATTCGGCGTCGCGGCTGATGCGGCGAGCGCAATCGGCGCGCTGGAGAACGCCGGCGAGCGGCCCTACGACCTGGTGCTCATGGACTGGCGGATGCCCGGCATGAATGGTGATGAAGCCTGCCGGCGCATTCGTGCCAACCCGGCGATCGCGCGGCAGCCGAAGATCGTGATGGTCAGTGCCTATGGTCGTGAGGATGTCGTCAATCTCGCCGAACGTGCCGGCGTCGATGGTTTTGTCGTCAAGCCCGTTTCGCCTTCGTCGCTGCTCGACGGGATTCTCTCGGCGCTTGGTCGCAGCCGCCTTCTCGGCACGGGCGACGCATCCCCACTGGCGATTGAGCCCGGTCAACCGGGGACTTCTCCGCTATCCAACCGGCGCGTTCTCCTCGTCGAGGACAACGAAATCAACCGCGAATTTGCCAGCGAGCTGTTGTCGGGCGAAGGCGTGCTGGTTGATACCGCGCTTAACGGCCAGGAAGCCGTCGATCGTGTACGCGCGGCTGACTACGATGCTGTGTTGATGGACATCCAGATGCCCGTGATGAACGGGCTCGACGCGGCGCGACGGATGCGCGCGCTGGCCGACGAACCGGGCGGTGAGCGCTTTGCCACCTTGCCGATCATCGCCATGACGGCGCTGGCGATGAAGCACGACGTTGAACACAGCCTGGCCGCCGGAATGAACGATCACGTGACCAAGCCCATCGATCCCGATCTCCTTTTGGCCGTTCTTGGCAAATGGCTACTTCCGCGAGCCGATGCCCCGGCGACGCCATCCGTTCCGCCGCGCGGATCAGTCGACCAGAGCGCGCCGGCCGCTGTATTGCCGACCCTTGCCAACCTTGATGTCGGGGAAGGCGTACGCCGAATCGGCGGCAAGTTCGACGCCTACGTGCGCCAGCTGCGCCGTTTTCGCGAACATCACGCGGATGCGGTGCAGGTGCTGAGCGATCGGCTGGCCGCCGACGATCTCGCCGGCGCAGAGGAGTTGTGTCACAACCTCAAGGGGGTGACGGGAAATCTTGCCGCCACCGCGCTATTCGCCAAGGTCAGCTCCGTTTACACTGTGCTGAAAGCGGGTGAGCGCCCGCCGCAGAGCGATCTGGAGGAGCTCCGGGAGTTGATGTTCGGTGTGCTGCAGGACATCGACGAGGCCAAGCGCTCCGAGCAGCGGTTGCGCCAGTCAGAAGACCGCTTCTCGCGCATCTTCCAGCTCATGCCCTACCCCATGGGGATGACACGCCAAAGCGACGGGTGCTATGTCCAGGTGAATCCTGCGTGGGAACAAATGCTGGGCTACACCCGGGCGCAAGCGGTGGGCGTTTCACCCATCCAGCTGGGTATCTTTCAGGCGCAGGATCGTATCCGCCTCATTGACGAGGC
>ERZ650312.1116-NODE-1116-length-15271-cov-15.780166_pt1 | contig 15271 bp, 15 predicted proteins | sample MGYA00376248_ERZ650312 | MGnify/ENA primary metagenome ERZ650312 (study PRJEB26733, sample SAMN07839316) | wastewater metagenome | biome: urban; feature: wastewater treatment plant; material: waste water | place: USA: North Carolina | collected 2016-07-28 ... | reverse complement strand
AAGGAGAATTTCCTAGGAAGTACAGTCGTGGTGACATTGATTTTAAATTTCCTAGTGATGGTCAAGGCTAGTGCTCTATTTTTTGTAATCTGTATCATCCTTGCCTATTTTGTAATTGGCATAAAAAGGCAACTATTTAAAGAAAGCCGAAAGCTCTCCATTTATTCGTTGCTGACACTGTTGCCAATCATAAGTAATAGAATCTGGTCATTCCATGTGAAAACAACCTTCGGTGATTCAATTATCAAGAAACATGAAGTTCATTCAGGATCAATAACTGATGTTTTACAACTACAGCTGACAGCTGATCAGACAAAAATACTACAAACTTATCTAGACACCGTCTTTTCATTAAAAACCCTTACTAGTATTCAAATATTACTAATTTATTGTTTGGCATTGGGCTTGTTAATCTTTTATGGCATTAAGTACAAACAATGGAAGTCTAATCTTCAAATTTATTTGGTATGTGCACTAGTTACGGTCCTGTATTATGCTGGAAATTTAGTCATGTACCTAACAGCTATGCCGGTTGATGAGGCTTTAAGAGTTGCAGGTTTTGAACGATATATATTAACGATTATTCTAATCAATCTATTTATTTTTATCATTCAACTTGTTCGTCAGATGGATGATGTTTTTTACGAAAAAAATTATTTAAAAAGAAATAATCGTTCGTATAAATCTTTTAGAAATAAGAAGTTATATGAATTAACGACGATAGCTGCTTTAATGCTATTTACAGGATTTATCATTTCAGATACAAATGGTATGTCTGAGCAAATGAATACCGTCCTAGAAGAACAAAGGGCGTTAAATGAGATTACAGAAGAGAAACACCTAGAATCGGGAAATTATTTGGTAGTTTCGGCAAACCAAGAACAGGTAGATAATTATTTTCTACAATATTACGCCAGGTATGTTTTATGGAATCCACATGTTGATGCCCGATATGATTTTATTGTCACTGACAATGAGTTTGAAACTATTATCAAACAATATGATGGTGTATTACTGCTGGATAATCACTATACTTTCGTAGCAACTATGAAGAAATTAACTCAGCGCACACTATCACCTGGTTACTATCCTGTGGAACAATTTCATTTTGACAATTAGGAAAACCAAGCTGGTAAAAGATGTCTCTATTTGTTATACTAATAACTAATTACTCCGATGATTGAATATATGTTGGGAGAGTATATTTACAATGGAAGCAGATACAACTAAATTCAGAAAGAAAACACGACATCGAATCTTATTAATCTATGGGCTCTTATTATTGTTATTTTTGTTTTTTTTCTATACAGAAATAAGAAATGATGATTTCAAGTCAGTTTTATTCATCTGCATCATAGTCTTGATCTTATTTGGATTACTTTTTGAAATCGTGCAATTTTCCAGATTATTAACAGCATGTGAAAAACAAGATACCCTATTACAAAATAGTCTTGACGTATTGGAAAACATCAATATCTATATTATTGATAGAGATTACAATTATCTCTATATGAACCAACCAGATATAGCCTTCATGGAAAAGTATTTTCATGTTAGTCCGAAGGTTGGGAAAAATGTTTCTGATTACTTATCAGCAGAACACTTTGATTCTTTAAAAGCAAATGTGAATGCAGCATTAGAAAATAATTTTCATGCTTCTAAGGATGTCTTTGATCATGAGGGTGAGAATCTTGTGCTCTATACCTCATACTCCCCAATCAAAAATAAGAGGGGAGAAGTAGTAGCCATATGTTGCATCACTACAAATGTGACAGACGTTGAAAATGAGAAGGAAAAAATGTTAAAATTAATTTATCAAGATCCTCTTACAGAAGTCTATAACCGTAGAAAACTCAACGAATATTATGCTGAAGTTATCCAAAAAGACAATTTAAGTATATGGGTTTTTGTTTTTGATTTAGATAATTTTAAATCCTCAAATGATACGTTTGGGCATGCTGTAGGAGATCAAATTCTTATTCAATTTGGTAAAATTCTAATGAATGAGTTTCCATCAAATGCACTTGTTTCAAGGTTGGGAGGAGATGAATTCTGTGTTCTCTTGCCAGAAACAATACATTTAGATATTTTACGCATTGAATCGAATATTGTCCTCAAAATGCAAGAGTTTAATCTCTTAGGGATATCTGTTTCGATTGGTAAGACATTTGCTAGAAATCCAAGATATCATGAATTGGATGAGCTTTTGGTAGAAGCAGACAGTAATATGTATTCGCAAAAAAAATCTAAAAAAATACAGTCTAAATAATTATGATAACTCTTACTGTCTTGGAAAAAACGTGTGACAGTATCATCATTATTTATTATAGAAAGAAGTTGGAAATATTTAATGCGAACCGATGATTTTTATTTGCTATTTCAACCCATTGTTAATGTGGAAACTAGCAAAACGAAAGTTGCAAAAGTTGACGAATATGAAGTATTGCTCCGTTCATACAAATCAGATACCTTCCCATCAGATGAATTTCACTTTATTCTATCTCATGAAGAATACTATATAATCTTTATGGACTGGTTTAGTGAAAAACTTGAAGAAAAATTAAATCAACATCCCGAGATTCTACTTTCTGTAAATTTTTGTTTAGATCAATTTCAATATATTGGAACCATTCAATTTTTAGAACGATTTAAGTCTTATTCTGAAAATATCTTAATTGAAATGACCGAACACTTTCCAACTAGGAACCCTGAATTATTAGATAGTTTGCATGACATCCTAAAAAAAATAAAACAATATCACTATAAAATTGTAATTGATGATTTTACAGAAGGAATTAATACATATTTTCTTTATAAAAAATATAGAAGCTATTATAACCGACTCAAGATTACCTATAAGAACAATGTTTTATCATGGCTCAATATTGTATTTTTAGCCTATTATGTGAGACTAATAAATAAAATATACTCTAAAGAGATTAGCATTGTAGTTGAGAAAATTGATACAGTGAATAAGGCGAAATGGATGAGAAAATTTGGTCTATACCGTCAACAAGGGTATTATTGGGGAAAAGGCTCAGAAAAGATTGAACAATTAGATTAAATGAGAATATTAAAAAAAATACAGGAGTCTTGTCTTAATGACAGATCCTGTATTTTTAGTTGCTGTTCAAAATTCCAAAGGTAAACATTTCCTTTGGAATTTAACTTAAGAAGATATGAGAGCATTAATTATAAAAATTTCAAATACCTCAACACATCTTTCCGAAAAACTATAATTTTCTTGAAACTTATATGAGATTATGCTATACTACTCATATAGATAAAATCAGGAGAAAATGATGAGACGCGAGTTATTATTGGAAAAAATTGATCAACTAAAAGAAATTATGCCTTGGTATGTTCTGGAATATTATCAGTCAAAGTTGTCTGTGCCCTACAGTTTTACAACTTTGTACGAATATCTGAAAGAATATCGTCGTTTCTTTGAGTGGCTACAAGATTCGAATTTGGTGTCTGTTGAACGGATTACTGACATTCCGCTGGATGTTTTGGAACATTTGACAAAAAAAGATATGGAGTCCTTTATTCTATATCTGCGGGAGCGTCCCCTGCTGAACGCCAATACCTCGCAGAATGGTGTGTCGCAGGCCACCATTAACCGTACCCTCTCGGCCCTTTCTAGTCTCTTCAAGTATTTAACCGAAGAAGTGGAAAATGAGCAGGGCGAGCCCTACTTCTACCGCAATGTCATGAAGAAAGTTTCCACTAAAAAAAAGAAAGAAACTTTGGCGGCAAGGGCGGAGAACATCAAGCAGAAGCTCTTTTTGGGAGATGAAACCATTGAGTTTTTGGAGTACGTAGACAATGAATACCAAGCCAAGTTATCCAACCGGGCCCTCTCCTCTTTCCGGAAAAATAAGGAGCGGGATTTGGCGATTCTGGCACTTCTCTTGGCTTCTGGCGTCCGTCTGTCAGAAGCGGTGAATTTGGATCTTCGAGATGTAAATCTCAATATGATGATTATCGAAGTAACCCGTAAAGGTGGTAAACGGGACTCGGTCAATGTGGCTGGGTTTGCTAAGTCCTATCTGGAAGCCTATATGAGCATCCGTCAGCAACGCTACAAGGCAGAAAAAACAGATACAGCCTTTTTCCTATCTGAATATCGTGGTTTGCCAAATCGAATCGATGCTTCTTCTATTGAAAAAATGGTGGCTAAGTATTCTGCAGACTTTAAGATACGTGTTACTCCACACAAACTTCGTCATACGCTAGCAACGCGACTCTATGATGCCACCAAGTCACAAGTTCTGGTCAGTCATCAGCTGGGTCACGCCAATACCCAGGTCACTGACCTCTACACTCATATCGTCAACGATGAGCAGAAAAATGCTCTGGATCAATTATAGTGTTACGTAATATTAATTATGTAAACAAAATATTAAAAGAGCTGGAATCAAATCCAACTCCACTACTCAAAGTTTGAGTCAACATCTCAGCGCAGTAGCTGATTAACAGATTTGTTCGTGTTTCACACTCCAAATCCGACCTAATCAACTGTGCGGGGGTGGGGATACAAACTCCTTTTTATTTGTCGAGTTCTTCCCCACTCCCACTCCTTTTTCCATTAAATCAATTCTTTCAATTTGTCCTGATTGACAGCTGGGTATTGGTCCAAAAAGCCTGAAAGTGTTCGTAAAACGGCAGGAATATAGCCAGTCTGGTCATTCTCCACCTGCAAGACCAAGAGTGGCTCGTGGAGGCTCAAACGGAGCAAGAGCCAGCCGTCACCATAAGGCTCAGTCAGGTCAAACCGCACTCCTTCTTCGTTATCTGGGTTAAAAACAAAACCTTCGAGGCTGGTTTGGCGGAGGTCAGCAATCACCTGTTCACCAAGTGCTCGATAGTCTGCCGCTTCTAGTTTGAACCGTACTTCTTGGGTTTCCAGCGGTTGTTTAAGCTGGGCAATCAAGTCGTCCAAGGACTTGCCTTCCGCTTGCAGTTTTGGTAAGAGCATGAGAATCTTAGCCGCCACATAGGTTCCGTCATCAAGGAAGTAATTTTCCTTAAAGGCAGCGTGTCCTGAGGTTTCGATAGCCAACTGGCAATCAACTCCCTCTTGGTTTGCTAAAATAGCACGGTTGATGACATTACGGTAGCCTGAAATATAGCGAATTTGTTTGCCTCCCAGGCTTTCTATAAAGACCTTAAGGTGTTCAGTCGTTGGGGAATTGGTCACAATACTGGTTCTTGGATGTTCAGCTAGGACAATCTGACTGAGAACGGCAATCAGGTTATTACGGTTGAGGATTTGACCTGACTTGGTGACCAGGGCGGCACGGTCAACGTCGGTATCAAAGATAATGCCAAGGTCTGCACCTTGCTTCAAGACAGCCTGACGAATGCTTTCCATAGCTTCCTTGTTATCTGGGTTTGGAACATGGTTTGGGAAGGTGCCGTCTGGGTCTAGGAATTGTGAACCAGTGGTATCTGCTCCCAATTCTGCCAAAACTTTCTCAGCAAAAAATCCGCCTGCACCATTTCCAGCATCGACGATGATATTGAGACCTGTCAGTGGTTTTTCTTGTCCACCACAGGCGGTACGAATTTTACCAACCAAGTCTTGGGCATAAGGCGTAATCAGGTCTGCACTGGTGATACTTCCAAGGGAAGAAGCCGGCAAGTCTTCACTATGCGAGAGGATGAAGTCAATATCTTCATGTTCTGCTCCGCCATTTTCCGAAAAAATTTTAATGCCGTTGAAGTAATACGGCAGATGGCTGGCAGTGATCATGACACCAGCGTGGCACTTGAACTGCGGATACTGGGTGCTCATGAAGAGAGCTGGCGTGGTGGCCATGCCAAAGTCAAGCAACTGAACCCCCAGACGAACAGCTTCTTCTGTAAAGGCTGAAACCAAATCTGGACCGCTGAGGCGGCTATCTCGACCGATACCGATGGTCAATTGGCCTTTTTGATAGGACTGCGCCAGTTCTGGCTTCTGAGTTAGCCAATGAATAAGTCCGCGAACCACTTCCTTAGTGGCTTGTGGAGTGAGATTGACAGCATATTCGTCTGTAGCGATAGCAATTCCACGAATATCTGATCCATTTTGCAAGACGTGATGATGGGACATAGTAACCTCCTAATTCAAACTAAATTTAGTATAGCACATTTTCGAAGCGGTTTCAAAATGAAAAAAGCACAGCTTTTACTGTACTTTAGTGATGCTTACAGTTGTCCCAACTTCCAGTTGACTTTCCACGGAAATAGCTAGTTCCAACTGATTCAAGACCCGCTTGGTCAGATACAGCCCAAATCCTGTCGCTTTTTGGTGTTCACGGCCATTAAAACCTGTAAAACCTTCATCAAACAGGCGAGGAAGGTCTTCTGCCAGAATCCCAATTCCCGTATCGGAAATGGAAATTCCCTTATTCAGTTCAATGGCCACCTTACCACCAGTCTTATTGTACTTGAGGGCGTTGTCGATTATCTGTGACATGGCAAAACTAAGCCATTTCTTATCGGTCTTCAGTAGCCAATTTCCATCGATGGTCACTGAAATGTCTTTTTGCAAGAACTGATTGCGGTATTTTTTGACCAAATCGACCACTACTTCTCTTACTTCCACCTGCTCAAATCGAAAATCGCTGGCATGGTTAGTCAGTTTGAGGTAATTGAGGAGATTTTCCATATAATTGTCCAAGCGTAAGAGCTGATGATAGACATCCTGCTGGTTGAGATTGTCAGTCTGGCTCATCAAAGACAGGGCAGCCAGAGGCACTTTCATCTGGTGGGACCACATTTTGACCACGGCTTGCAGATCCTCCTCTCGTGACTTATAGACTAAAAGCTGCTCCCGTGTCGCCTCCTTTTCCGCTTCAATTAAGTTGAGATAGGCAAGGTCCACAGGCTTATTTAGCAGGGGCAAAGCTTCTTCAAGGACATAGTCTTCCAAGACCCTCATGCGGTTGCGAAACTTCCAGAACAGGCCTACTGTCAGTAGGATGATAAGGGTTAGGGACAATAACAGAGCGTTTTGCAGGAATTCGGTGGGCAGTTGATAGAGAAAGAAGAGCAAGATAAAACTAGTAGCCAGAACAATGTAGGAGAAGTAAAAACTCCGGTATTCACGGATAAATTTTGCTATCATTTGACCAAGTACCCCACGCCACGAACGGTATGAATACGTTCAAAACCGACCTCGCTCACCTTCTTACGCAGTCTGGTCATGTTTACATTGAGCGTATTCTGGTCGATAAATTCTTCATTTTCCCAGAGTTTTTCCAAGAGTTCTTCCTTACTGACAATCTGCCCTTGTCTTTTTAGCAAGGCAGTCAAAATCTTGGTTTCTGTAGGAGACAATTGAACCTGCTCCAATTCGCTTGAGAATCGCCCGTCCAAACTAAGCTGGAATTGGTCGATAGACAAGTCAGTTGATTTGCTGAATTGATTGACCCGACGCAGGAAGGCACCAATTTTGGCATCCAAAATTCCCAGTGAAAAAGGCTTGGAAACAAAATCATCGCCACCCATATTCATAGCCATGACCGCATTCATCTCATCATCGCTCGAGGAGATAAAGATAATGGGCATGGTCATGGTTTTACGCATTTCAGTCGTCCAGTAAAATCCGTTGTAATAGGGTAGGCTAATGTCCATCAGTACCAAGTCTGGTTTGATTTCCGCCACTTCCTGACTGACAGCTCGGAAATTCTGCACACTTTCAACTAGATAAGATTTTCCCAAATGCTGCTTCAAGAGTTGGACAATCATCTCATCGTCTTCAACAATATAAATCTTCTCTTTTTTCATCATCTTCATTCTGTAAAAGCCAGGACACAAGTCTTGGCTTCTACATACTTCCATTTCTCATTTTTATGCTTGTCATAATCAATCTGTCATCTTCAATACTGACGATAACTCTGTAGTTACCGATACGGTACCGCCATTGGCCAGAACGATTGGCAGTTAAGGCTATTCCGTATTGTCTAGGGTTGTCGCACCCGTCGATATGCTTATAAAGATACCGCAAAATCAAACTTGCAGACGTTTTATCCATTTTTCGAATTTGCTTTTGAACCCTAGCAGACAAAATAACCTTATAACTCAATGCCCAACTCCTCAGCCATTTGTTCTAGTGTTATCGGCTCAATTCCATTCGCCAAGTCAGCTTGGTATTCTGCCCAAGCAATATCTGCCACGCGGGCATCGTATTCATCTTCGAGAGCTGCAAGGGTTTTAGTCCGGATGAGCTCAGAGAGGCTGACCCCTTCAAACTTTGCCATAGCCTGCATAAATAGCTTGTCTTGCTCAGAAACCTTTAAAGTAATAGCTGCCATTTTCTCACCTCTTCTAGTATTCCTTTGGTATTACCATTGTAACACCATTTCCTAAAAAAAGCAAGAAATCCCGCATAAGCGAGGCTTCTGCTATCGTTCAATAATACGATAATAGGTTCGGCTGGTCCACTTGTAAATGATAAAGTAGAACAAAGCAACTGCAAGCAATGTAATACCACTAACCGTGTAAATCATGCTTGAAGAAACCACACCAAACACCATCAACATTTGCTTGAGCATGACAAGGGCGACGAAAAAGTGCAAGGTTGCCATAGCCAATGGCATAAAGAAGACCAAAAGCGTTTGGGAGTTAATTGTTTTCTTGACAGCCTTCTGGCTCATCCCCACTTCTTGAAGAATCTTATAGGATTTCTTGTCCTCATGCCCTTCCGAATACTGCTTGTAGTAGATAATCAAGGCAACACCCAGCAAGAAACTAATGCCCAACAAGAAACCTGTGAAGAGGAAGCCACCTGTGAAGCCCAGAAGCATATTGTTGAAATCGGATTTTTGCATAGCATATCCTAGGAATTCTCCGTTTGCATCGTTGATATTATAAGAGTCGCCAGTTTGCTGACCAATCGAAGCAACCTCTTCATTAGTCAAATCGGTAAAGACACGGTAGTCCAGACTAACCTGATAACCTTGCGGATTATTTGCTTCATAGTAACTACGAACGGTTTCCAGAACACTGTCATCGCTAACCACTATGACAGCGGCATTGAGCGTATTAGTAATATCAGGGAAAATAGCCTGGTCAAGATTGACTACATTCTCAAAGGTTTGCTCGCCCAGAACAAGCTTCTTCAACGATGGTTTCTCGCTCGGACGTATAAAGGCGACTTGATTAGCAGCAAGCTCTGGCAGGTCATTGCCCAATTTCCTGAAATCACCTTGCGTGATAAAGTAGGTAAAGGCAATTTTAGAAAAATCTGGATCGGAAATGGTTACCGGGCTAATGACAATCTCTTCGCCGCCATCATAGACCAAGCCAGCTTGGTAGGTCAGGTAGGATAGGCTGTCATGGGCTTTTTCTGGAAAATGGCTGAGCACCGATTGCTGATAGACAGTTTCACCTTGACTTCTATCCGAAACAGGATAGGTAATGGATGTTTCCTTTGGATAAAGTCTACTTGTCATACTGGACATACCTGTATAGAGTGATGTCGTTGTCGCAATGGTCACAAAGGCCATGACCGAAAGCAGTGTGATATTGGCCAAACCCGTTGCGTGTTGCTTCATCCGAAAAATCATCTGCGATGTGGTAACAAAATGCTCTGGCGTATAGAAATACCGTTTGTTTTTCCGACGAGCCTTCAAATACCAGGTCATAAAGCTGATGTAAAACAGATAGGTACCCGCAATGACAAAAAGCACAGCGATGAAGAAACGATAGATGACAGCTAACCCTGCTGCTTTCGATGAAAGTGACAGGTAGTAGCCAACACCTAAGCTAAGGACACCAAGGGCAGCCAGAAGGACATTGCCTTTTGGCTCCTTCTCTCCCTTTTCACTAGCTCGGAATAAAATCAGCGAACTCGTCTTACCAATAGTCCGAATGGCCAGTAATTCCAAGATGAAGAAGATAACTGCAAAGAGAAACGCGGTCATGGCAAATGCCAGAGGTGAAATACTAAAGTGTAAGTCACTATAATTGGTCAGATTCACAAAAATTAAGTAGAGAACATTGGCAAATACACCAGCTAATGCAGAACCCAGCACAATGACCAAGAGGAAGATGAAAAACAACTCAATACTAGCAACCAAGGCCACCTTCTTCTTGTTCATCCCCAGCATATTGTAAAGACCGAACTCCCTAGTCCGTTGTTGCATGAGGAAATTAAAGCTATATATTTCCATAATCAGCGAGAAAATGGTCAATACAACGACACCTAACCCGATAGACACGGCACCTGTTCCCATGGATTTCATAACTGGACTCAGCATGAGCAGGAACATGGAACAAATCAAGGTAAAGAGGACCAGACTGGCTAAAACAAAAGGAGCAAACACACCCATGGATTTTCGGATATTTTGCCCAGCAAGTTTGAGGTAAAACATCTACTCACCCCCTAAAAGTGCAGACATATTGAGCGAAATTTCCTTGGCAAAATCCTGATTGCTCTTGCCTGCCTTGTACAATTGGTGGAAAATCCGACCATCCTTGATGAAGAGGACGCGTTTGGCATGGCTGGCTGCGTTGGCTGAGTGAGTTACCATGAGAATGGTTTGTCCATCTAGGTTGATGTCTTCAAACAAATTCAGCAAGTCTTCCGAATTGCGATAATCTAGGGCAGCCGTCGGCTCATCCGCTAGGACAATCTGGGGCTGGGTAATCAAACTACGGGCAATGGCCACGCGCTGCTTTTGTCCACCAGATAGTTCAAAGGGACGTTTCTTCAACAAGTCCTGAATCCGCAGTTTTGGTGCCAATACTTTCAACCGTTTCTCCATTTCCTCATAGCTCTCACGCGCCAATACCAGAGGTAAAAAGATATTATCTTGGGTAGACAGGGTATCCAAGAGGTTAAAATCTTGGAAGACAAAGCCCAGGTTACGCAAACGAAAATCGGCTAGCTTGCTTTCCTTGATTTTGGTAATATCTTGATTATTGAGGATAACAGATCCCCTCGTCGGCTTGTCCAGGGTTGCTAGAATGTTAAGCAAAGTCGTCTTACCAGAACCACTTTCCCCCATGATAGCTATGAATTCGCCCTCTTCTACCTTAAAATCTACATCTTGCAAAGCACGAGTTTCCTCTTTTGAAAAGCGCGTGCGGTAAACTTTTTCTAAATGATTGATTTCTAATATCATACAAACTCCTAATTGTTTTCTTTGGAAAAATCAACTGCATCAAGTAATGCTTGATAGTCGATTCGGTCTGACTCAGCAATATTTTCTTCTGAATCTACCTTGTAATAACTATCTTGGACACCGATGGCCCATTCCTTGCTAGTAGTTACATATAGATTGTTCAAGGAGACTGTCTTTTTCACTGCACCTTCTTCTTTGACAACGGGCCATTCCATAAACTTAACTTCTGTTCCTTGAATACTATCTTCGGCAACTTCCTGTTTGCTAACGGCATAGTCTTTTTCTTTGTAATGGAAAGTCTGATAGCCCTCATTAAAGCTAAGGCCTGCTGAAGAGGAAGAACAAGCAGTTAGCATTATACTGCCCAAAGCCAGCAAACCAAATACTTTCTTTTTCATAGTTTCCTCCCTCTAGTATGACATAAATCGTATCGTTTGCAAATCAAGTGCTAGCCCCTCTAAAAATTTTGCCAGTTCCAGGAGTTCAGCCTTTTCTTTTTCTGAGAATACCTCTTCTTCTATTCTCTTTGCTTGTAAAAATTTGAATGACATATGATTTCCTTCTTTCTATTTCTTATGAGTCTATTATAGAAAATATTCCGCTTGCGCTCACTTACAGTTTTGATTTAAAAACTTACAGCTTTGTAAGGAAAGAAAAAAGACACCATTTCTGGCATCTTTCAATCTAGTCTATTTTGTTTCCCCAATAAAGGCAATCATTTCATCTAATTCATCCTTGCTTTTGGTTACAAGTAGATAGGCATCATTTCCCTGCAATTCTGCGAAGGCGTCAGGCATGCGTTTTACTGTTTTTAGCTTATCCGAATAACGATCACGAATGGCATCTGCGGAGTGGACATAATCTGTTGCATCACGACGGGTTGCTACCAAACAGTATTGCGGTTCAAAACGCCGTTCCTCAACTGAACCTCCAGAAACAACATTGGCATAATCACGGAAAAGATCAATTGAATGGGCATAGTTATAAGATTCTACTGTAAAGCCACCGGCCATACGGTTATTGTACTCAATAGCAATATAATCTTTACCATCCTTGAAAAATTCAATATGGAAGAAACGCTCTTTCATGCCAAATGCTTTGATAATGGCACGTCCGTAGGATACCAATTTTGGGTCAAGCTCTTTTTCAATGTAATAGGCATTATCTTTTTTACTTTGTACCAATTCAAAAGGGGTATGTACATAAGTTAATCCTGTTTCAAATACAACATTTCCCTTGTTGTCAATCAAGCCATCATAAGTTGTAATGATACTTGAATTGACAAATTTCTCAAAGAAATAAGCTGTACGACCATCCCAGGCTGTTTTAAAGTCTTCCAAATCGGCTTTCTTTGTCAGCTTAAAGGTTCCTGAAGCTCCCACCCCATTGTCAGGTTTAGCAATCAGTGGGAAACCAATCTTTTTCACAGCTTTTTCAATATCTTTTTCAGTTTTTACAACCATACCTGGAACTACAGGAACACCTGCTTTTGTAAAGTATTTCTTCATTTCAGACTTAAACTTCGTCTTTTTAAGATTGCTTGGCTTAGCCCCAAAGATATTGAATTGTTCACGAAGAGCTGCATCTGTCTCTAACCAATGCTCATTATGAGATTCTACCCGATCCATTGGACCATGTTTATAAATTAAGAAAGCCGCTGCACGCTTGACTTCATCAAGATTTTCAAGGTTTTCAACACGGAAATATTCTGTTAAGGCATTACGAAGTTCTTCAGGGAGCTGATCATAAGGCTCTTGTCCAATACCAAGAACAGTAACGCCTTCTTTTTTTGCCAATTCAATAGTAAATGGCTGGAAATTTTCAGGATAAAAAGGGGAAATGACGAGATAATTCATAAAAAATCCTTTCTAGCTTATAATCCAATCGAATGAAGGAAAAATGGCATCTGTTTTCTCCACCATACCCAGTCATGGGCTACATCTGTACCCCATGTATCAAACCAAGCAGGAATATTTTTTTCTTCAAATGCGCGTTTTAGGTTGTAGAATGAGTCCAGACCATCTTGTTCCCAATCACCTAGACCGGTACATACAATAATATCCGCTTGGCGGTATTTATCAATAAACCAGCCATCATGTTGATTCCAAATATAGTCTGCTGGAGAGTTTTGATAAACAACTTCATCATTTCCATAATCTTGATGATGATTGAAATATCGTGCATCGTAAATCCCAGAAAGTGCAATGACTTTTGTAAAAACATCTGGATGTTGTAAGAAGAAATTCAGTGCATGATAAGCTCCCATTGAGCAACCAGTTGCCATCATACCATCAAACCAGCCAGTTTTATGTTTAATAAATGGAATCGCTTCTTCAATCACATAGCGTTCATAGGCACGGTGAGCTTCTGCTTTATCATGAATGGATTTCCAATCAGCCAACCAACTTTCATTATCAAAGCTGGTAAGGGTGAAAAATTGTACATGACCTGCTTCGATAGACCCGCGGCAAGCCTCAATCATACCAAAATCAGCAAATTCATTGTAGGAACCACCTGATGAAGCAAAAACGAGCACCGGAATACCTGCGTGACCATAACGATTCAAGTTCATTTCACGACCAAGGTTTCCTGACCAATGACTTAAAAATTCGACATGCATAAATGACGACCTCCTTTTATATTTTTTGATTTATGACCAATGTTCACTTAAAAAACGTAGACAATCTGGTAAGTATAAGGCCCAAGCCTCCTCGTTGTGTACCGCACCTGAAATCACTTCTAACTCTAAATTGTGCAAATGAACTCCACCAGAGATCAACTGTCGAAAATAGGTCAATGATGAATTGATATAAGCTTGCTTGATATTGCCTGCCATCAATGTTTTGTCAGTATCATCAGCTTCTTCAGTACCCACATAAATGTAAACTCGTTGACTTGGGTCTAGTTTTTTACGCTCAATAAAACGATCAAATGCATCTTGATGAAGCCAGTTAGCAGATGAAAAGACACCTAAACAGCCAATTTGATCTTGGTAGGCTAATCCCATAAACTGGGTGATGTTGCCACCCAATGACGAACCAATCATAGCCGTATGTGCCTTGTCGGATTTGGTCCGGTACTCTTTATCAATAAAGGGTTTTACCACATCCATGACAAATTCGGCGTACAAGGTCCCTTTCCCACCAAATTGAACACCTGGGATGCTTGTTTCACTGTACTTCCAAGCTGCATACTCATGCATCCGTTCCATTCCATCATTATCAATCGCCACCACAATCATTTTACTAATATCTGGATTGCGCTTGATCGTTGGAATAACTTTCCAAGAATGACCTGAAAATGATTCTTTGCTATAGAGAACATTTTGTCCATCATGGAAATAGACAACAGGATAGGTCCTTTCCGTATCTTCAGCATATCCCTTAGGCAACAATACACGGACACGACGGTTCCTCCCTTTGAAGGGAACTTCTAATTCATGTGTTTTCATGTCCAAATAAAAGTAAGACTTATTCATAGTAATCTCTTTCATAGGTATTTTAAGTATTATATCATAGTTTTTATGAAATATTCTGAAAATTTAGTTATTTTTTTTACAATTTTCGTATTTACCAAACATAAACCAGCTATTGCTTCAAGACTTCCTCGTACATTTGGCGGTAATCTTCCAATTCTTTCTTTACTTGTTGGCTGATGTCTTCAAAGATGTCTAGTAAAATAGTGCCTTTATCACGTTTCCAAGTTGCCACAAATCGCCCTTTATAAAAAACTACAGGTTTGACAATACCTGTCAGAGTATAAATCTGCTGAATATTCTTGGGATTAAAAAATGGGTTAGCTTTCTTTTTATAGGCCAATAACAATTAGTCAAATCCAGCAATGAAAAGACAATCAGGAAACTCAGCCTCTTCGAGCTGGCCAAGGTAAAATCGCTCTTCCCCATCTACTTGAAGGGTTTGTAAATCTAATTTGGACATCAAACTAAGAATGGTCGATTTGTTTTCTTTGAAATAATAACGAGCATCTGCTAAACTGACTGGCCCAAAGCCTGAAAAATATCGTCGTGCTATTTCCAGCTCAGCTTCTTTCTTTGGTAGTGGTTGAAAGTCACGTAACCGATGAAACCTTTTTACCACATACTCCTGGTAAATTTCTCCTCGTTCAACCATATAACGAAGGAGACCACCCCA
>ERZ650312.1109-NODE-1109-length-15316-cov-7.100583_pt1 | contig 15316 bp, 19 predicted proteins | sample MGYA00376248_ERZ650312 | MGnify/ENA primary metagenome ERZ650312 (study PRJEB26733, sample SAMN07839316) | wastewater metagenome | biome: urban; feature: wastewater treatment plant; material: waste water | place: USA: North Carolina | collected 2016-07-28 ... | reverse complement strand
GGGTACTTCTTCTTGGCAAGACAAGAAGAAGTACCTCGCCTGCAGGCGAAACCCAACGTCTCAACTCGCTACCACGCAGAACCAAGCCCGCGCGTCAGGCGCGGAACCCAGCGCCTGAAATGCACCCTCCTACTTCCCAACCGACTGCAACCGTTCGTCAATAACCAACTGCGCCGCCCCAAGCACACCGGCGCGTTCATCGGAGCGCGCTGTCGAGATCTGTAGCTTGCGCGTGGCGAGCGGCAGGCAGCGCTGGCTCACCTGCTCGCGGATGCCGGCGAGGAGGTGTTCGCCGCCCAGCGCCAGCGTGCCGCCGACGACGATGCGGCTCGGGTTGAGGATGCTGACGACGCTGGCGACGATTTCGCCGAGGCCGCGCCCGGCGAAGCGGATCTGCTGGATTGCTTCCGGCACGTTGCGCTGGACGAGGTTGATGATGTCGCGTGCGCTTTCCGCTTCGAAGCCCTTGTCACGCAGCGTGCGCGCGATCGCCCAGCCGGCCGCATAGGCTTCGAGGCAGCCGAGCTTGCCGCAGCGGCAGAGCGGCGGCTCGGCCCAGTCGAGCTGGATGTGGCCGACGTCACCGGCCGCGCCCTGACCGCCGCGGAACAGCTCGCCACGCGTGACGATGCCGCTGCCGATGCCGGTGCCGGCCTTGATGAAGAAAAAGCAGTCCTCGTCGGGCCAGTGCGCGCGCTGCTCGGCGACGGCCATCAGGTTCACGTCGTTGTCGGCGAAAACGCGGATCGCGTGCTGTTCGCGGAACCAGCCGCGAATGTCAAATCCGTCCCAGCCGCGCATGACCGACGGCCCGACGACAAGCGCATTGTCGTAATCCACAGGTGCCGGCAGCGACAGGCCGATGCCGAGCAGATCGGCCTTCTTGCGGCCAATGCCAGCGAGCAGCTTCTCGCCCTGCGCCATGATTTCGCGCAGCGTCGTTTCGGGCGCGATGTCGAAACTGTTGGCAAAGGTGATTTCAGCGACGATGCGCGGTTCGAGCGTGGTGAGAACGACACGGATCATGCTTTCGCCGATGTCGGCGGCGAGCGTCAGCGCGAAAGTCTCGTTGATCTTCAAGAGCTTCGATGGCCGGCCGCCGCTTGGCGCCGTCTCGTCGGCTTCGGTGATCAGTCCCGCGTTGAAGAGCACGCCGAGGCGCTGGACGATGGTTGCGCGTGACAGGCGCGACTGCTGTTCGAGGTGCGCGCGCGAGATCGTCTTGTTGCGCGCGATGATCGCAAGCAGTTGCCCGATTCCCGCGGGCAGTTCGTGGCCGTTCGCATCGAGAATCACTGTTTCGGGTACGCCCACGATATTTCCCTTCTTGCCGTAGATACGCGAGAGCTTCGCGCTTGATGATGGCGTCGCGCCAAAGTACAGAACAGCCGGCGATGTTAGCACCGTAATGGCGATTGTTTTGTAAGGGTTTGTACAGATGTCGATTGGGTCGCCTGCTATCATCGCAGGCTGTCCTTTTCAGGCCGCCGACCATGAGCACCGAACCCTCGTCCCGCATTTCGACCGATCCCGACTTCCGTTATTCCTGGTACGCCAGGCTCTTCTTCGCCAACCAGCGCCGTCGTTACGGCAAGGAACTGGAACCGGCGCGTCTCTGGGCGCGCACGCCCAAGGTCTTCGCCGCGCTCTCGCTGCTCTACGGCGCGCTCGACCGCCGCCGTTCGCCGATCGAACCGGCGCTGCGTTCGTTGATTACCGTGCGCGTCTCGCAGATCAACTGGTGCGCGTTCTGCGTGGATATCAACTCGGCGACCGGGCTGAAGCGCGGCATCAGCGACGCGCAACTCGCCGCGCTGCCCGAATTCGCAACGTCACCACTGTTCGACGAACGCCAGAAGGCGGCGCTCGCCTACGCGGAGGCGATCACGCGCACCGACGTCGGCGTCGACGACGCGCTGATGGCACGTGTAAAGGCCTGCTTCGACGACAACGCGGTGATCGAACTCACCGCGTTGATCGCCTTCCAGAACATGTCGAGCAAGTTCAACGCGGCGCTCGATGTCGCGCCGCAGGGTTTTTGCCGGCTGCCGCAGAAATGAAGACGGCCGCAGTCGCGCTGATCGCAACGGTCGCGACCGGCGCCAGCGCCGAGACGCAGTGGGTCGGCCGTTTCGATGCCGGCGATCCGGTCATCCCGGCGCCCTGGAAAGTCGAGCGCATCGATCAACGTATCCCGCCGACTGAATACGCGCTTCGTGCCTGGGACGGCGTCGGCGCCGTCGAAGCGCGCGCCGACAAGAGCATGGCGCTGCTCGGTCGCCCGCTGGAAGTCGATCTGGATAAGACGCCGATCCTCTGCTGGCAATGGCGCATCGACGCGCCGATTGCCTCGGCCGACATGACGAAGAAATCCGGCGACGATTACGCCGCGCGTGTCTATCTCAACTTCGCCGTGCCGCCCGATCAACTCGACTTCGCCACGCGCACCAAGCTCGCGCTCGGGCGCACGCTCTACGGCGACCATTTACCGGATGCCGCGATCAACTACATCTGGGACAACCGCCATCCGGTCGGTACCTGGCAGGCCAACGTCTACACCGATCGCGCCCGGATGCTCGTATTGCGTTCCGGCGCTGATGAAGCCGGCCATTGGGTCATTGAACGGCGCGACGTCCGCGAGGATTTTCAGGCCGCCTTCGGCGAGCTCACCGGCCGCCTGAGAAGCATCGCGCTGGCCAGCGATACCGACAACACCGGCGAAACGGCCCATGCCGGCTTTGCCGATTTCCGCTTCGTTGCAGAAACGTCCGGCTGCCTGGAATGAACCGTCTGACGAGCGACTGGCTATAATCCGCGCGCACAAATTTCCACTTCAATTCGCATCGAAAGACATGAACATGAAACTCCAACGCATCGCCTCCGCCCTGCTCTGCAGCCTGCTGCTCTCTGCGCCGACCTTCGCCGACGACAAGTTCGCCGCTGAAACCGCCAAGGAAATCGAAGCCGTCAAACTCGCACGCGACACGCAAGCCGCCGGCTACAACCTGCTCACCGTCGGCGAACTGAAAACGATGATGGACGAAGGCAAAGCGATGGTCATCGTCGACACCATGCCGGAAAGTAATTTCCGCAAGGAACACATCCCCGGCGCCAAGAACCTTCTCTTCCCCGTGCCGCCGATGGCCGCGTGGGACACCAAGGAAACCGCCGGCAAGACCGAAGCCGACTACGCCGCTCTGCTCGGCGAAGACAAGGAACTCCCGGTCGTCGTGTATTGCGGCTTCGTCAAATGCACGCGCAGCGACAACGGCGCGACGTGGGCGAAGAAGCTCGGCTACAAGAACGTCTATCGCGTACCGGGTGGGCTATTCGCGTGGAAGGGGGCGAGTCTGCCGCTGGAAGAAGTGAAGTAATACGGTCCTCCGATATGCGCGGGCGTCCGGCGAGCACGCAATCCCCGAAGCTCCCGGCCTGGCGGCAGCAGGGTGTCGGTGATCAATGGCGCCTTGCTCTCGTTACTGCAAAGGGTCAGAGCGTGTGGTCGGCAAAGTGTGCCAATGCTGCTGCCTGTCCGGCGATACTGGTGTTGGACGAAACGATGAACGTCTGCCGACCCGGCGAATTTCCCACGGCCAAGGCCAGACTGAGCGAGGCGACGCCGGCGACGGCCAGGCGCACGTGATCGCCGCAATGACTCAGGAATCCGCAGATCGCTTCGATACCCTTCGTCGTGCCAGGAAACCTCAGCACGACCGATTCTTTCCCGTGTTCCAGGGCGACCACTTCATAGAGGCCATCCTTTGAGGCGATACCGACACATAGGGCTTGGCTCATTGTTGTTTTCACTTTCCGCTACTCAATAGACAGGTCGATCAAACATCCGCTGCGTTCTTGCTTGGTGCGGCAGTGGATTCCGGATCGAACAACGCGTCACCTCGATTGGCCGTTGTCGCGCAGGCGGGTCGTTTTGGTAACGATCTGTATCCGGACTTTCTGGGATCGCGCTTGAATCACCGGTAACGGTCAACTCGCGGGTGCCGGGAGTAGCGGCCGTTGGCGATTGGGTTAGCATAGTCGGATGAAAGCACTATCATCGACTTTGCGCAGTGCATTTCTGGTCCGAATGGTCATCGCGCGGCCGCGGCTTTTCATCTGCGCGCTCGTCGGCGCGATCGCGGGTGGCGCCATTCCGATGTCGATTCCGTTGCACGGGATCACGCGCCTGATCATCAGTTGGAACATCGGCGCGTGCCTCTATCTGCTTCTGGCGGCCCGCATGATGTTCTGGTCGACCCACGAACGAATGCGCACACGTGCGCTTCAGCAGGACGACGGGCGGATCGTCATCCTCGCGTTGGTTGTCGCAGCAGCAGTCATTAGTGTTTGCGCGATTGTTGCGGAACTGGCTGTCGTCAAGGACATGCAAGGTGTCGTCCGTTATGCGCACATCGGCCTGACGATCCTGACCCTCCTTTCGTCGTGGGCGTTTACGCAAGTAATGTTTGCCCTGCACTACGCCCACGACTATTACTCAGCCGTCTCCCGAGGGCATCTCGGCGGCCTTGAGTTCCCTGGTGAGCACGCGCCCGATTACGGTGATTTTCTTTACTTTGCGTGCGTCATCGGGACCTCCGGCCAAACAGCCGATGTTAGCTTCAGCAGTCGGACAATGCGGCGAACCGGACTGGTCCACTGCGTTCTCGCCTTTCTGTTCAACACGACGCTCTTGGCGCTGACCATTAATATCGCCTCGAGTCTGTTGTGATGATGCCCGGCATACGTCGGCGAGGTTTCTGTGGTTTCAAGCCCGTGCCGAGGCGCCGGATCGTCAGTAATCAGCGTAGACGCGGTTCTGCGACACGCGAACGCGATCGCCGATGCGCAAGCCTCGTACGTCGTCCTGCACGTAGGAGAGCAGTCGTCCATCGCGCGTGCGGACGGTGATCCGATACGTTTCGCTACGTCCCGCGTAGCTCTTCTCAGCCTCGTTTCCTCCATAGGCGCCTGCCGCTGCGCCGGCTACCGTGGCCAGCGTCTTGCCGGTCCCCTTGCCGACCTGATGGCCCAGAATGCCGCCGATGATGGCGCCGCCCACCGCACCGGCGCCGGTAGTTTGCGCGGCTCCGGTCGAGATGAGCTCGATGTCCTGGATCGTCCCCTGCGCGTCATAGTATTGAGTGTATTGCGGCTCGGACGGGCGGGGTGGCTGGGCGACGCAGCCGGTCAGTAGCGCCCCGGCGCTGATCGCGATGACGATGCTTATCACTGCTGAAGTCTTCTTCATGGTTCCTCGAGAATGTTCTGTATCGCTTGTCTTGGTTTGATGTCGATCGAAGCGCTTGCCTTTCGTAGGGCGTCAGCGCCCCGAACTTACCTGACCTTCAGGTCGTTACGGACGGACTTGACTCCCGGAACCCCGCGCGCCACTTCGGCCGCTCTGCGCACTTCGGCGGACGAGCCGACAGCGCCGCTCAGGTGTACGATGCCTTTGAAAGTATCGACCTTGATGTCGAGTACCTTCAACATCGGTTGATCCAGGATCGAGGCCTTCACTTTGGCCGTGATGACGCTATCGTCGAAATACTCGCCCGTCCCTTCCTTTGATGCGGTGGCGGCGCAACCGACGAGCGTGATTAGCGCGAGCGCCAGAAATGTGGATGCCAAGTATTTGCCGAACTGTCTCATGGTTGTGCCTCGCGTGGTTTTAGCGGTTTCATGGTAAGTCTCCTATTGGTTGCTGAGAGGTCATCGACGCTTCGTTCGAGGAGACTTGGCCCGGTCAACGCGAGGGGCTTCGAATGGTTATCGATCGCGATGTAACCAGATGTAAGGAGATGTTGCGGTGTTCCCGGTGTCACTACGACTTCTTCCTATGGCGGTCGTCGCGCTCGAACCGGCTTTCCGCAAGATTCAGGTGCCGGATGACGACGTGCGACACGAGATTGACGCCAATGCCCGCGAAGACGGCGGGAAGCAGGTAGAGCGCCATCGACAACTCCGTGACGAACATCCGGTCATCGAACGCCGACGACGACAGCTTCGCCTTCTCGGCGAGCTTTTGCAGCAGGACGAAATCGATGCCGGAAAGGGTGATCAGCACGAGCGCCAGTACAAGAACGGTCCACTGCGAAATGGATCGCTTGAGCAGCAGCGTCGCGTAGATGCCGGCCGGCAACAACAGCGAGGTGGTTACCAGAAGGAAGAAGTCGACTTCATAGAGCGCGGTCGTCATTTTCGCTGTTCTCCTCTCTCCTTTCCGCCCGCTTGCCCCGGACGATCCGGACAACCCAGAAGGCACCACCCAGCCCGAGCAGGCTGATGAGCAGAATCTCCTCAATGGCCTTCACGTCGCTGAGCAAGGCCGTCATCGTGACGCCGAAGGAATAGCCGATCGAAGCAACGACAGCTACCCACAGAAAAGCGCCGATCAGGTTGAGCAGCGTAAAACGCGCGCTCGGCACGCGGCTCATGCCAAGAAGCAAAGGGCCGGCGATGCGCATCCCGTACATGAAACGGACCAACAGGATCGTCGGCGCGTGGTACTTCTCCAACAAGGTCTCGATGCGCGGCAGGGAGCGTTCCAGTGACGGGAAGTGCCTGAGCAGTGGCGTTCCCTTCCAGCGGCCGACCAGGAAAGCGCTCTGGTCGCCCAGCGTCGCCCCGAGCACAGCGAGGACGGCGACCAGGCGCCAATCGAGCAGTCCCTGATGGCAGGCAAATCCAGCAGCGAGCAGCACCGTTTCCCCCTCCAGCAGCGTACCCAAAAGTACTGCCAGGTAGCCGTAGTTCCTGATGAATTCGCCTATCATCCACGCCTTCCAAAGGATGGTCGAAGCCCATGGACGGTCGATGATGTGGGCGAATCATTAATTATGGCTTAAGCCCGATCGGCCGCCCCAAGCTCGGTTGGTGTGTAAGACGTCAAGCGGCTACGCTACCTCGTGGCAAACCGCCTCGATGTTGTGACCGTCCGGATCGAGGACGAAGGCGCCGTAGTAGTTCGGGTGGTAGTGCGGGCGCAGGCACGGTGCGCCATTGTCCTTGCCACCGGCGGCGATGGCAGCTTTGTAGAACGCGTCGACCAGCGTGCGGTTGGTGACGCGGAAGGCGATGTGGATGGGCGGGACGTTGGGCGTTCCGGCGCCGATCCAGAAATCGGGTTTCGGTGGCTCGCCGAAGCCGGCTGCATCGCCATGCCCCGTGAGTTCGCTGGGCACTTCCATGATCAGTTGGTAACCGATGGGCGCGAGCGCGGCGGTGTAGAAGCGTTTGCTGACTTCGAAGTTGCTGACCATGACGCCGGTGTGATCGATCATGACGTTCCTCCTGACGGGACGTGAAGCCCGATAGCCTACTCCCTCGATATTGCCACCGCACGATTCGGCGTCGTCACTCGAAGCGCAGCGCCACGATCGGATCGAGCCGCGCCGCGCGCCGCGCCGGCATGTAGCCGAAGATGACGCCGATGGCGGCGGAGAAAGCCAGCGCGACGAGATTGATGCTCGGATTGAAGAGGAAGGGCATGCTCATCAACGTCGACAGGCCGAGGCAGGCGAAGAAGGCAAGGACGATGCCGACCAGCCCGCCGAGCGCCGAGAGGACGACGGCTTCGATCAGGAACTGCAGCAGTACCTCGTGTTCGAGCGCGCCGATGGCGAGCCGGATGCCGATCTCGCGCGTGCGCTCGGTGACCGAGACCAGCATGATGTTCATGATGCCGATGCCGCCGACGAGCAGACTGACGGCGGCGACGGCGCCGAGCAGGCCGGTCATCGTGCGGATGGTGCCGGAGAGCGTTTCGGCGATCTGCTTGGTGTCCATCACGTTGAAGTCGTCTTCGGTGTTCTCCGTCAGCTTGCGGCGTTCGCGCATGAGCAGGCGGATCTGTTCCATGGTCGTCGTCGCGTTGACGCCGTCGCGCATCGAGAGCATCAGCGTCGATACGTCGGTCGTTCCGGTCAGTCGGCGCTGCGCGGTGCGGATCGGCATCAGCACCACGTCGTCCTGGTCCTGCCCCATCGCACCCTGACCCTTGGCGGCGAGCGTGCCGATGATCTGGCAGGCGAAGTTCTTGACGCGGATATCGTCGCCGAGCGGCGAGGCGTTGTTGAAGAGCTGTTTCTTCACCGTGGCACCGATCACGCAGACGGCTTTGCCGGCGGCTTCCTCGTCGTCCTCGAACGACCGGCCGCTGTCGATCTTCCAGTTGCCGGCGGTGAAGTAGGCGTTGCTCGTGCCGCTGACCTGCGACTGCCAGTTCTGCGCGCCGGCGACCAGCGTCACCTTGCTGCCGACGACGGGGGCAACCGCCTTGAGCGACGGCACTTGCGTTTCGAGGGCGTCGACGTCGGCGAGCTTGAAGGCGGCGGCGCCCGCACTGTCGCGGCCCGGCCCGAGGTGCTGGCCGGGGCGCAGGATCAAGAGATTGCTGCCGAGGCTGGAAATCTGGTCCGAGACCATGCGCGTCGCGCCATTGCCGAGCGTGACCATGGTGATCACCGCGGCAACGCCAATCACGATCCCGAGCACCGTCAGGAAACTGCGCATCAGGTTGCGCCGGATGGCGCGCAAGGCGAGGAGGAGGGCGTTCAGAAGCATGGATCAGTGCCCTTTCTTCCGTTCGTCGCTTTCGACCAGGCCATCGACGAAGCGCACCGTGCGGCGCGCGTAGTGCGCCATCTCCGGCTCGTGCGTGACCATCAGGATGGTGATGCCGTGCTCGCGATTGAGTTTGACGAGCAGCTCCATGATCTCGTGGCCGCGCTGGCTGTCGAGGTTGCCGGTCGGCTCGTCGGCGAACAGGACAAGCGGGCGGGTGACGATGGCGCGGGCGATGGCGACGCGCTGCTGCTGGCCGCCGGAAAGTTCGGCCGGCGTGTGATGTTCCCATCCGGTCAAGCCAACCATTGCCAAGGCTTCACGAGAGGCGGCGTGGCGGTGCCTGGCGTCTTCGCCGCGATAGAGCAGAGGCAGTTCGACGTTTTCCTGCGCCGACGTGCGCGCCAGCAGGTTGAAGCCCTGGAAGACGAAGCCGAGGTAGTGGCGGCGCAAGAGCGCGCGCTGGTTGCGCGTGAGCTGGTCGACCCGCACGTCCTTGAACACGTAGGCGCCCGTGGTCGGTGCGTCGAGGCAGCCGAGGATGTTGAGCGCCGTCGATTTGCCCGAGCCGCTCGGTCCCATGATGGCGACGAATTCGCCCTCGTGGATGGCAAGGTCGACGCCGCGCAGCGCCTGGAAGGCCGCAACGCCCTCGCCGTAGGTCTTGGTCACTTGCTGGAAGGCGATCAGCGCGTTCGGCTGCGTAACACTCACTTCTTCGCTTCCTGATAGTCGGTGATGACGGCCATGCCGGATTTCAGTTCTCCGCCGGTGATCTCGGTTTGTCGGCCGTTGCTGGCGCCGACCTGCACGGTGATCGCTTTCGGCTGTCCGTTGTCGAGCACCCACACCTGCGGCTCGGCGCCGCTCGCCTTCTTGACCTGCGGTTTCTTCTGCTGCGGCGGGCGCGGCATCAGGCGCGAGATGAAGCTGCCCTGCGGCATGGCCTCGGTGGTACTGGGCGGCGAAAAGCGCAGCGCAGCGTTCGGCACCATGAGCACGTTTTCGCGATTCGCTGTGACGATACGCGCGGTCGCCGTCATGCCCGGGCGCAACGCGAGGTCGTCGTTGGCGACGCCGAGCACGGTCTTGTAGGTGACGACGTTGTCGGTCGTCGTCGAGCCGATGCCGACGCGCTGCAGGGTTGCCGGGAAGCTGCGACCCGACCAGGCCGAGACGGTGAAGCTTGCCGGCTGGCCGACCTCGACGTGACCGACATCGGCCTCATCGACCTTGACCTGCAGCTCCATCTTGGTCAGGTCTTCGGCCATGGTGAACAGCACCGGCGTCGTCATGTTGGCGACCACCGTTTGTCCAGGCTCAACCTTGCGCGTCAGCACCACGCCGTTGATCGGCGCGCGGATGACGGCCTTGGCGATGTTCGTCTCGTCCGACTTGAGCGTGGCCTTGGCCTGCACGACGGCGGCCTTGGCGCTGTCGACGTTGGCGACGGCGCGCTGATGGCTGGCTTCCGCTGCTTCGAGTTCGGTCTTCGACGGTACCTTGCCGCCCGAGAGTTCGGCCACGTGGCGCAGGCGGTTGAGGTTGGCGCGCGACTCGGCGACGGTGGCTTCCATCTGCGCGACGTTGGCTTGCGCCGCGGCGACGGCGGCGCGCGATTTGGCGGCGGTGTCTTGCAGCTTGGAGGTATCGAGCCGGGCGACAACCTGGCCCTGCTTCACCGTATCGTTCTCATTGACCAGCACCGCGTCGAGTGTGCCCGACAACTCGCTGCCGACGTCGACCGAGCGTGTCGGCTGCAGCGTCCCGCTCGCCGAGATGGTGACGACGAGGTTACCGGTCGTCGCTTCCTCGGACACGTATTGCCCCAGCGGCGCGCCGTTGCCGCCGGCGAACAGGAAATAGGCGGCGAGGGCGACGACGAGGGCGCCGCCGATCAGGTAGAGTTTCTTGCCACCTGCGCGCGAGGGCGCGCCGGCCTTGAGGAAGTCGGGGAGTTCGGTCGTTTTGTTCATGTTGTTCGCGTAGATCAGGTTGATGCGTTCTGCCAGCCGCCGCCAAGCGCCTTGTAGAGCTGGATGACCGCTGTCAGCAGATCGGCGTCGGCGCTGGCCAGCGTCTCCTCGGCGGTGAGTCGGGTGCGGTCCGTATCGAGAACCTTCTGGAAATCGGCAGCGCCCGCCTGGTACAGCGTGCGTGCGAGATCGTTGGCGCGGCGCGCCGATTCGGCGGCCTTTAGCCGTGCAGCGACGCGTTCGCGGCCGACGGCGTAGGCGGTCAGCGCGTTCTCGACGTCCTCGAACGAGGTCAAGAGGCTCTTCTCATAGGCGATCAGTGCCTGCTCCTGCACGGCGTTCTGCACGGCGATGCGGCTTGTGATGCGGCCGCCGTCAAACAGCGTCTGGGCCACGCTGCCGACCAGCGAGGAAACGACGCCGTCGGCACCGCCCAGCGCGGCCGCGCTGAACGCCTGCCAGCCAAAGGAGCCGGAGAGCGTCAGGCTCGGGTAGCGGTCGGCCTCGCGTTCGGCAGTGCGCGCGATTTCAGCTTGCAGGGTGAACTCGGCGGCGCGCACGTCAGGGCGCTGGCGCAGCGCATCGGCCGGGATGCCGACAGCGATCGCGTCCGGTGCTTTCGGCAAGGGTTTCGCCTCGGCGAGCGATTCGCGCAGGCTGCCGGCGGGACGGCCGATGAGCACGGCGAGGTGATTTTCGGCCTCGGCGCGCGTGCTTTCCAGGCTGGGAATCGTCGAGCGCGTCTGTTCCAGGGTGGTGCGTGCCTGGTCGACGTCGAGTTCGGTCGCCAGTCCGGCGAGCGCGCGCCACTCGGTGATCTGTACGGTTTCGGCCTGGCTCGCGACGTTGGCGCGGGCAATGGCGAGGCGCTGCTGTGCCGCGCGCAGATTGACGTAGTTGAGCGCGACTTCGGCGGCCAGCGAGGCACGCGCCGAATCAAGCGAGGCTTCGGCCGCGGCCACGTCGGCCGTGGCGCCGTCGGCGGCGTCACGCAGCCCGCCGAAGATCGACGGCTCCCAGCTGGCGTCGAAACCGGCACGGTAGGCTGTGCGCGCCACATCGTTGCCACCGGCCTCGGTGCCGGTACGCGAACGGGTGGCTGAGGCCGAGGCGCCGATGGTCGGGTAGAGATTGGCGACGGCGAGGTCGCGGCTGGCGCGCGATTGGCGCAAGCGGGCCTGCGCGGTGCGCAGGTCGGGCGCGGCCATCATCGCTTCGGCGATCAACGCGTCGAGCTGCGCATCGCCGAACTGCCGCCACCAACCGGCAAGGGATTCCGGCGAGGGGGCGGCAGTCACAATTGAGGGGTCGGTGCTCGTCCAGGCCGTCGGTGTTGCCACCGACACCTGGGTTCCGGCGTCATCCGTGCGCCCGCCGAACTGGGCGCAGGCGCTCAGAGCCAGGCTGAGCGCCATGATGGCGCTGTGTGTGAAGCGTCGATGCATCGGCGCTTACTTCGCGTCCGGTGCCGGGCCACGACCATCGCGCGGTCCGCGTCCGTCCATGTCGCCCCGGCCGCCGTGGTGTCCCATCTTGCCCATGCGCTCGCTCATGCCCTTGAAGAAGACGCGCACCTTTTCCTTCTGTTCCGGGTTCAGCGTGTCATAGACGGCAAGCCAGCGGTCGCGATTCTCCTGGTGCAGCTTCTGGCCTTCGGCCCGGAAGTCGTCCATGCGCTTGGTCACTTCGCGCAGGTCGGTACCCGGCTTGTCGATCAGCGCCTGGATCTCGTCGTGGTGCTTGGTCATCCGTTCGCGCATGCCAACCATCGCATCCTTGCTCGCCTTGTCGGCCTGCTGCCAGGCGGCTTCCTGCTTGGCGTCGAGCTTGAGGTCGTCGTGCAGGCGCGTCATGCCCTTCATGTTGAACATCATGTGGTGGCCGGATTTGCCGCCGTCCGGTCCGTTGCCGCCGAACGGCATGGCCATGGCGCTGGTCGCGAGGCCGAGGGCGATGGCCGAGGTGGCGATGAAGAGGCGGGGGGAGAAGTGAGTTTTCATTGCATATCCTTTTCTGTCAGTTTCGGGCAGTGGGTCCGTCGTGCCATGCCGGGAAGGCTTGGCCTCTTTCGACGACGCCATTTTCGGCCGGCCCCGGTTGCAAAGGATTTCAGCTCCGGGGAAGATGGTTTCAAATTGTTTCCCGTGCCAGTCAGCGGGAAATGCAGGGCATAGAATGGCTGCCATGCTAAACCGCTTCCTATAGGGGAAGGCAGTTAACCACAACACCTGCAACGCGCGCGATGACCGCGCAATAACTTGCACGGATTTACAAGTTCAAGGCTTTGTCATGAAAAAAATCCTCCTCGTCGACGACGACCCCGAGCTACGCCAGCTGTTGGCGACCTACCTTGGCCGGCATGGTTTCGACACGCTGCTCCTGCCCGATACGCGCCAGCTCGACGCCTACCTTGAGCGCTTTCAGCCGCATCTCGTCGTGCTCGATCTGATGATGCCGGGCGAGGATGGGCTGGCCGCCTGCCGTCGCCTGCGCGGGCGCGGCGAGACGCTGCCGATCATCATGCTCACCGCGCGCGACGAGCCGGTCGACCGCGTCATCGGATTGGAAATGGGCGCCGACGACTACGTCGGCAAGCCCTTCGATCCGCGCGAACTGGTCGCCCGCATCGAGGCCGTGCTGCGCCGCGGGCAACAGTCGACGGCGGCACCCGACGCGAACGGCGGCGTCATCACCTTCGGCGACTGGAGCCTCGATCGTGGCACGCGCCAGCTGTCGCGTAGCGGCGAAGTCGTCGCCTTGACCAGCGGCGAGTTCGCCCTGCTCAACGCGCTCGTTGCCAACGCACGGCGGCCGATGAAGCGTGAGCGCCTGCTCGAGCTGACGCGCGGCGACGACAGTGAGTCGTTCGACCGCGCCATCGACGTGCAGATCCACCGTCTGCGTCGGTTGCTCGAAGCCGACCCGGCGCGTCCGCGCTACCTGCAGACGGTGTGGGGCGTCGGCTACGTCTTCGTTCCGGACGGCGAGAATGGTGACAGAAGCGGCGACAAGACCGAGGGCTCGCCACAGTGAAGCTGCTGCCTTCGTCGCTTGCCGCGCGCACCGTTCTGCTCGTCATCGCCATCGTCGCGGTGGCCGAGTGGGTAACGTTCTCGCTGGTGCTTAAAAAGGGGGACGTAGCGCACATGCGGCAGACGACGCAGTTCGTCGTCGGCCAGATCCGGCTTATGCAAACTGTACTGCCCGGGCTGGACGATGAGGCGCGACGCCGCCTTGAGGCACGGGACGTCGGCGAGCCCGGCATCCAGCTGGTGCCCGACGGCCCGGCCGTGCCGGAGTATTCGCCGCGCTTCGGCTTCGCCAGCGATCTCGCCGAACGGCTCGGCAACAAGCTCGACGAGCCGGTGATTCTCCGACACGATGGGCGACGCGAGCCGGGTGGCCTGTGGATCGGCTTCATGGCCGGTGGCGAACGCTGGTGGCTGGTGTTGCCGCCGCCGCGTTTCAAGGCGCCGAGCCTGCCGCACGATCTGTGGCTGTGGCTGGCGGCGACGCTGGCGACCCTGATGCTGATCGCCGGCCTGTTCGTGCGCGGCATCGTGCGTCCGTTGGCCAACCTAGGCGCGGCGGTCGATGCGGTCGGTGACGGCAGCACGCGCAAGGTCGAGCCGGAAGGGCCGAGCGAGGTGCGTCGTCTTGCCGTGCAGCACAACACCATGGTCGACCGGCTGGCCGCCGCCGACGCCGAGCGCCGTGAGATGCTCGCCGGCCTGACGCACGACCTGCGCGCGCCGCTGGCGCGTGTGCGCGTGCGGCTCGCCTTGCTTGAAAACGACGCCGAGCGGGAAGGCCTGACGCGCGATGCGGACGACATGGAGCGCATCGTCGACCAGTGCCTCGCCTTCCTGCGCAGCGAGGAGGGCGCCCAAGCCGAACAACCGATCCTGATCGCCGACGCAGTGAGCGACGAGGTCGCACGCCAGCGCGAGTTGGGCCGTCCGGTCGAAATCGCGGTGAGCGATGCCGCGGCGACCGCCGAAGTAGCGATCGCGCACGGCAACCTGCAACGCGTGCTCGACAACCTGATCGGCAATGCGCTGCAGTACGGCGCGCCGCCGGTCGAGATCGCGCTCGCCGTCGAGCGGCCCGGTTTCGTCTCGCTCAAGGTCGGCGATCACGGCAATGGCATTCCGCCCGAGCAACGCGAGCGTGCCTTCGAAGCCTTCGCCCAGATCGACCCGGCGCGCGCCACGCGCGGCAGCTGCGGGCTCGGACTGGCGATCGTGCGGCGCATCGTCAAGGCAAGCGGCGGCGAGGTCACGCTCGGCGAAGCGTCGGGCGGCGGTCTGGAAGTCGAACTGCGCTTTCCGATCGCGGCTGCTTCAGTGTGAATTTCGGAGCAGAATAGGCGGGCGCTACTGATTGCGGAGGTTGGCATGAGTCACAAACACCTGCATCTGCTGCAAACCATCTACCACGACCCGATCAGCGCCAACATCCATTGGCGCGAGATCGAATCGCTGCTAACCCATCTGGGCGCCACGGTCGAACCGGCGCATGGCGGGCGGGTGCGCGCGGTGCTCAATCGGGTCGAGGTTTTCCTGCATCACCCGCATAACAACTCGACCTGCGCCAAACCGGAAATCAAGCAGATCCGCGAGTTCCTGGCGCATGCCGGTGTGACGCTCTCCTCCTACGAGGCGAGCTGAGCACGGCCTACTCGTTCCTGCGCGGGCGGCGAGTGGGGGATTGATGAAGCGCTGTATTCCGCCCTGACGGCGTGTAACTTTTTCTTGGGTCGCCAAGAAAAAGTCACCAAA
>ERZ650312.1107-NODE-1107-length-15324-cov-23.643526_pt1 | contig 15324 bp, 19 predicted proteins | sample MGYA00376248_ERZ650312 | MGnify/ENA primary metagenome ERZ650312 (study PRJEB26733, sample SAMN07839316) | wastewater metagenome | biome: urban; feature: wastewater treatment plant; material: waste water | place: USA: North Carolina | collected 2016-07-28 ... | reverse complement strand
AATACACAAATTTTTCGGATAGTTTTTTTCCATTTTCACGAACGAAAAAATAAATCTCACTCTCTGGCAAAGGTTTTCTAATTTCTGTAAACTTATACAAAATTTCTGCCAAAACAGACGAAATTGGGACTATTCTTTCTTTATTTCCTTTTCCTTTGATTTTGATTTCGTTAGAAGAAAAATCTACGTTTTCAAAGAACAAATTACAAAGTTCTGCCTTTCTCATACCAGTTTGGTAAAGTGTTTCTATAATAGCTTTTTCTAAGAAATGTTCCGTATCTTCATCTAAAATTTCAGACAATTCTGCCATTTCTTCTTCAGACATTGGGATTTGTTTTTCTGCATAAAACTTAAGCGAGGAAACTGATTCTAGCGGAGAAACTTCTATCTCGCCAATTTTCAACAAAAAAAGATAAAAACTTCTGAGAGAAGAAAGCTTTCTATTGATGCTTCGTTTCTGGAAATGATTTTCGGTGAGATGAACTAGAAAGTTACGAATTACTTTTTTATCTACTTTGGTAAGGTCTCTAGTACCTTCTGTATCTGAGACAAATAACAAAAAATCTTCTAAGTCTTTTTTGTAACTAATGAGTGTATGCTCTGAATAGCGTTTCTCTACAGCAATGTATTCTAAAAATTTATCAATCATAACGCTAGCTTTGAAATATATAAAAACAAAAAAATCACTTCTCAAATATAAGAATTTGAAAAGTGATTACAATATTTTATAAGGAAAAATCTTAAGCTTGTTCTTCCTTGCTTGCTTCTCTTTGCTTATGAGCTGCTTTTAACTTAGATTGTCTAAGAGTTACTGAAGGCTTGATAAATTGTTGTCTAGATCTTAATGCTCTTACAACACCTGTTTTATCAAATTTTCTTTTGTACTTTTTAAGTGCTCTGTCGATAGACTCTCCGTCTTTTACTGGAATTATTAACATATTTTACATCTCATTTTGGATTGCAAAAGTATGGATTTTTTTTTATTTGACAAAAAATTTTACAAAAAAAATAAATTCTACGATTAAAAAATAAATAGAACCTTCTTTATAGCCCCGATTAAAATGGAAATCCTGACATTGCTAACAAAATTGGTGAAAATGAAACAAATTTCTCTAATTAACTGATTTTTTCAATAGCTCAGAAAACATCTATGCAATGGCAGATTGCAATGAAAAGCGGGACTGTGAGTGAAAAGAAGCAAAATCTTATTGCTCCTTATTCTACTCTATAATTTCGTGGTTAAGCTGTGCTTTATATAAATTAGAGTAATAACCGCCTTTCTCTAAGAGTTCTGCGTGCTTGCCTTCTTCTACAATTTTTCCGTTATCCATCACCAAAATTTTATCTGCATTTACGATGGTAGAAAGTCTGTGCGCAATGATGATTGAAGTTCTGTTTTTAGTGATTTTTTCAGTTGCTTTCTGGATGAGTTTTTCACTTTCTGGATCTATGGAAGAAGTAGCTTCATCCAAAATCAAAATTTTAGGATTAGAAAGATATGCTCTTAGAAACGACAATAACTGACGCTGACCAAGGGAAATACTGCTTCCGCGCTCGCTTACCACAAAATCATAACCACCAGGCAATTTTTCTATAAAATCATCTACTTCTATTTCGCTGGCTATTTCTTTTATTTTTTCTAAAGGAATATCTTCGCCTAGCGTAAGGTTCTCATAAATACTGCCGTGAAAAAGGAAAACATCTTGTAAAACTACTCCTATTTTATTTCTAAGATTAAACAGTTCGTAATCTCTAAGTTCTACATCATCTAGCAAAATTTTACCAGAATTAATATCATAAAACCTTGTCATTAACTGGATAATGGTAGATTTGCCAGCTCCTGTTGCTCCTACAATTGCAACGGTTTCACCAGAATTTACTTTGAAATTTACACCTTTTAAGACTTCTTGTTTTTCGTCATAAGAAAAATGTACATTTCTAAATTCTATTTTTCCTTCGATGTGGTCTTTTTTGATGGTTCCGTTATTAGGCATCGCATTATCTTCATCCATAATTCCCAAAACCCTTTCTGCGCCTACCAATCCTCGTTGTATATTGTTAAATCTATCAGCAATCTGACGAAGTGGACGAATCAACATATTAATAAACTGGATAAATGCCAAAATAGCTCCTGGTGTTGCATTGTGACCATGTAAAGCATTAAAACCAGCCATAAAAAGGATTAAACCAATAAAAACCGAAGAAATAAGTTCTACTACAGGAAAAAACAACGAAAAATAGAAAACCGTTTTCAGCAAAGCAGCTTTCAAATTGATATTAATTTGGTCGAATTTTTTGAATTCTGCTTCTTGTCTGTTAAAAACCTGAATAAGAGACATTCCAGACAATCTTTCTTGCACGAAACTGTTTTGGGTAGAAGTCCAAGCTCTTTCGTCTCCAAATGCTTTTTTTAATTTTTTTTGAAAAAATCTAGTAATTACAAGCATTATCGGAAGAATAGCCAAACCAATATAACTTAATTGTACATTGACCTGAAACATCGCTACCAAAACAAAAACAACTTTCAAAACATCACCAAAAACCATTAAAAATCCGTCTGTATAAACAGTGGCAATGGTTTCTACATCGCCTACAGCTCTGGTGACCAAGTTTCCGATGGCAGTTTTATCAAAAAATGAAGTTTTAAAATAAATTAATTTATGATAAAGCCTTTCTCTGATATCTCTAATTACGTTTTGGGCAATAAAATTGGACAAAAACACCAATAAAAAATTGAAAAAAGTCTCTGCAATAACCAGAATAATAAGTATGTAAATATCTTTTACCAAAACATCCATTTGTTTTAGTTTGATGATATCTGTATCTACAATATGCTGCGTGAAAATAGGTCGGTAAACAGACACCGAAGCTAAAATGACAGATACAATAAGTGCCCAAATAAATCTGGTCTTGAATTTCATTCCAATGAAAAACAGACGCTTTATGATATTTCCTGTATTTTGTTTTTTATTCATTATTAAAGATGTAAATCTGCAATTGCAAATTTATTAAAATTCATATCCTACATCTACCAAAAAGAGCGCATGAGCAGGTGCCGAAGTTCCTGCTGCATTTCTATTTTTCGCTTCTATCACCTTTCGTAAATCTGTTGGCTTTAGTTTTCCGCTGCCTATTTCTACCATTGTACCAACTATTGCACGCACCATATTTCTGAGAAATCTATCCGCAGAAATGGTAAATTTAAGTTCATTTTCGTTTTGTTCCCAATTTGCGTGATAGATTTTGCAAATATTGGTTTTATTATCTCCTCCAATTTTCGCAAAACTTTCAAAATCAGAATATTCAAAAAGGATTTTGCACGCTTCATTCATTTTTTCTACATCTAGAGGTTTTCGCCAATGTTGCCAAGCCAATTTTTCAGAAAACGGATTTTTTTCTAAAGAAATATAATATTCATACGTTCTGTATGTTGCATCAAACCTTGCGTGAAAATCATTTTTTACCATAAAAATTCTTTTCACTGCAATACTTGGCGGAAGAAAAGAGTTGAGCTGATGCACCAATTTTTCAGAAATTTCTCCCTCAAAATCAAAATGGGCAAACATTTTTTTTGCGTGAACTCCAGTGTCGGTTCTTCCCGCTCCTGTTGTTTTAATTTCTTTTCGTAGAATTGTAGAAAGTGCTTTTTCTAATTCTTCTTGCACAGAAATTTCGTTTGGCTGAATTTGATAGCCAAAAAACGTAGAACCGTTGTAAGAAAATTCTATAAAGTAGCGCAATTTTTATATTTTTGTGGAATTCAACTGCAAAAATACATTTTTTTGAAAAAAATCCTTCTACTTTCTGACACGCATTCTTATATAGACGATAGAATTCTAGAATATGCCAAAAATGCTGATGAAATTTGGCACGCTGGTGATTTTGGAAATTTAGAAGTTATTGACGAACTCAAAAAAGTAGGAAAACTGCGTGGCGTTTTCGGGAATATAGATGATGCAAAAATAAGAGCAGAATTTCCTGAAATTGCTATTTTTGAATGCGAAAAAGTGAAAATTTTTATGATTCACATTGGTGGATATCCTCATAAATATGCACCGAGAGTAAAAGAAAAACTAAAGGAAGAAAAGCCACAAATTTTTATTTCGGGGCATTCTCACATATTGAAAGTGATGTATGATAAAGAGTTAGAAATCTTGCATCTCAATCCTGGTGCTGCGGGAAAACACGGCTGGCACAAAATGAGAACGATGCTTCGCTTTGAAATTAATGGTGAGAAAATTGAAAATTTGGAAGTAATAGAATTAGGTTTAAAATAATTAAACCACAAAAGAGACAAAATATTTTTTGAAAATAAGTTTTTCAAAAGTAAAAAAAGAAGAAACAAATGCTTTTTGCTCTTTTGAATTTCTTTAAAATGTAATGATTTCTTTTGCCTCTTTTGTGGTTAAAAATAATAAAATGAAAATAGGTGATTTGGTTTCGGTGATAGATGATGATTTGAAAGGGAAAATTTCTGCTTTCAAAGGAAATTTGGTGCAAATAGAAGATGAACACGGTTTTCATTACGAGATTGAAAAATCTAAAATTGTTCCTCAAAATCATAATATTTATGATGATATTTCTGTGGTTTCTAAAAAAGAAACTTCAAGAATAATCTCAAAAAAAAATCAAACTCAACCGCAATTTATTGATTTGCATTTTGAAAATTTGGTGAAAAAACCTCAAGAATATGAACCTTGGGAAAGACTGATGATTCAGCGTGAGAAACTGATTGAAAAACTAGAATATTGCAGAAACAACCATTTGAAAAAACTCAACATTATCCACGGAATTGGCGATGGCGTTTTACAAAATATGGTTCACGAAGTATTGCAAGGTTTCGCAGGAATAGAATACGAAGACCACGATTTTTTTTACCACAGTTCGGGGAATGTAGAAGTTACTTTTTTGTAGATTCTGGTAAAAGTTTAAAATAGCTTACCACAAATTTATCGCCTTTTACGTCACCTATCACTTCTGCCTTTCTAATGGCATTACAAAAACCATCATTGGCGTGTGCATCTCCGTGGTCATCAATTTTAGTTCCTTCTACAAAATAACTTTTTCCATCAATTCTTACCGCCAAATCGCAACCTTTTTTGTCTTTCATTTTAAACTGACATTGTCCACAAGCTACCTCTACAATTTGTTTCTTTTTCTCTTGAGAAAAACCCAAATGAAATCCTAAAACCGCAATAAATAAAAACAGATATTTCATAGATAAAAAACTTCCTTCAAAAATAGTTTAAAAATCAATATCTTTGCAATTATTGAAAAACTTATGCAAAAGCTTTCTCTACTTTTCACCAAAGATGGTTTGCAATGGCACATTTCTAAAGGAAAAAGTGTATTGCAAGAAGCCTCTTTTTTTATAACTGAAGAAACTTCGCCCAATTTGGTAGAAGAAAAATTAGATGAAATTTTATCGAAAGACGATTATAAAGAGATAAACGTTTTTTCGGCGCTTAACCATTTTTCTTTAACGCCAGATACTTTTGCAGAACACGAATTGGGCTACCAACTCATTTCTTATAATGCGCCAGTAAATGAAGAAAATGAAGAATTGATGCTTTCGGTGAACAAGAAATTTGGAGTGCAGTTTTACTATACTTTTCCGAAAAAGTATTATCAAAAAATTAAATCAAAAAAACTACCAACAAAATTTAATTTTTCGGGAGAGAAGTTTTTAAATTCAATTCAGGTAAGAAATAGCAAAGAAATACACATCAATCTTTATCACCATCAAGTAGAATTTTTCGCTTTTGAGAACAAAAAAGTAGTCCTTTATAACAATCTAGATGCTGATTCTGAGGTAGATTTTCTTTATTTTATTATGTTTTCATTGAGTAAAATTAATTTTAGCACTACCGAAACTTATTTTTACATTTACGGAGAAACTTCTGAAAACGAGACGTTTATTTCGGAGTTGAAGAAATTTGTGAAGAACATTAAATTGAAGGATGCTGGATGTTGGATGCTGGATGTAAAATAAGAAACGTAATTATGAGTTTTAAATTTGAAAAGTTAACAATATGGCAGGATTCTATGGATTTTGGTGAAAAAATTTTTAAAATTTCAATCAATTTTCCAAAAGAAGAAACATTCAATCTAACATCTCAAATTAGAAGAGCATCTGATTCTATTGCGCTAAACATTTCTGAAGGAAGTATTTTACAAAGTAATTTAGAATTCAAAAGATTTTTAGGTTTTTCAATTCGTTCGTTGGCTGAAGTTGTTACTTGTCTTTATAAAGCAAAAAATAGAAATTATATTGATGAACAAAATTTCAGCGAATTTTATAAAGAATCATACAAACTAATGAACTCAATGATTGCTTTTAGAAGCAAACTTGATTAACACCCATCATCTAACATCTAACACCCAACAAAAATGTACAGAATAATCTCAGGAAAATGGAAAGCGAAAAGAATTTCGGCTCCTAAAAATTTCGATGTAAGACCTACCACAGACTTTGCTAAAGAAGCACTTTTCAGCATTTTGGCGAATCGTTATGATGTGGAATTTTGTTCGGTTTTAGATCTTTTTGCAGGAATTGGTTCTATCACTTTAGAATTGGCTTCGCGTGATTGTCAAGATATTACTGCGGTAGAAATGAACCCGAAACATGCTGCTTTTATTAATTCTACTGCTTCTGAATTAGAAATGGCGCTTCAAATTAATGTACAAAGAGGTGATGTTTTTGAATGGTTGAAGAAAAATAGAACCAAAAAATTATACGACATTGTTTTTGCAGATCCACCTTTTGAATTGGAAGAAAAAAAATACAACGAACTGATTTCTTTAGTTTTAAATAACGAATTTCTGAAAGAAAACGGAACTTTTGTTTTGGAACATCAATCTAAAATGAAATTAGAACATCCTAATCTTACCGAAACCAGAAAATATGGAAATGTGAGTTTTAGTTTTTTCAGTTCCGAGATGCGAGTTCCAAGTTCCGAGGTGTAAAATTTCTTAACCCAAAAACTCGAATCTCATACCTCTACAATACTTTATGCTCCAAGCTAATTTTATTCCCGAAGAATTTTTTCGAAATTTTTTCGAAATTTTTAGTAATATCAGAAAGATAAAACTGAGTACTTCCTTCAGAGTTTTGAGAATTGAGAAGATTATTTTTGCTCAAAATATCTCTTAGATAGCTTGCTACTATTTTCGGAGAATCTATTACACGTACTCTGCTCCCGTAATATTTTTTGATTTCATCAATCACCAAAGGATAATGGGTACATCCTAAAATTAAGGTTTCAATATCCTTCAACTTTCTATCACTCAAATAATTATAAATAATTGCGTGTGTAATTGGATGATTAATAAAACCTTCTTCGATGGCAGGAACCAACAATGGAGTTGCCAATTCTGAAACATTAATAAATTTATTTAGTTTTCTGATAGATTTTCTATAAAGTCCAGAATTTACAGTCGCTTTAGTTGCAATTACGCCTACATTTTGATGAATTTCGAAAGCCACTTTTTCTGCCACAGGATTTATCACATCTATCACAGGAACTCTACCTGCAACCAATTCTTTCACTTCTTGCAAAGCATTTGCCGTAGCAGAATTACACGCAATAACCACCGCTTTGCAATTATTTTCTAACAAAAAATTGGTGATATTTTGAGAATATCCAATAATAGCTTCTCTAGATTTTTCGCCGTAAGGAAGATTCTTAGTATCTCCGAAATAGATGAAATCTTCGTGAGGCATCAATTTTTTAATCTCTTTGGCAACGGTAAGTCCGCCAACCCCAGAATCAAAAATCCCAATAGGTTGAGAGGCAGAAAGATGAGTGAATTTTGGTTTCAAAGGCTTGAAATTTTTACAAAAATAGTTAAAGATTTTAGATTTTAGATTTCAGATGATAGTTTTTTTTATAAATTTGATGAAAATTAGCAATGGAAAGCATTATCATATATCCTGAAAATAAAAAACAACTTTCTCTTCTGAAATCACTTTTAGAAGAAATGAAAGTACGTTTCAAAACCGAAGAAGATTTTGTAGAATTAGAAAATTGGCAAAAAACACTGGTTGACAAAGGACTGCAAGATATAAAAGAGGGGAAAACGGTTTCACAAAAAGAAGTTCAAAATAAAGCAAGTGAAATATGCTCAAAATAGAGTGGACTGAAAAAGCAAAAGAACAATATCACAACACGTTACAATTTTGGATTAATCACAATCAATCTAATGAATACTCTTTAAAAATAGTAGATGAAGTAGAGAAGAAAACTGCTCATATTCAGAATTTTTCAAAATCTGGAATTCCTGTAAATTATGGAAATGTTTTTAGAATAAATTTTTTGAAATATTTCACTTTGATCTATGAAATTCAAGACTCTATAATTTATATCGTTGCTTTTTGGGATGGAAGAAGAAATCCTGAAGAATTAGAATTATAGTTTAAATGATTATACAAATTTCTTACATCCAGCTTCCAACATCTGACATCCTTTTTAAATTATAAACAAATCCGAGGCAATTCCGTCTGCTAAAAACCAATGTTTTTCAGGTATTTTTAAGTGATTTTCTTCGATTGTTAAAATTCCTTCTTCTAATTTTGGCTGAATTGTTTTTTTGAAAATTTCTAGAATTTCGTCAGAAAACTTATCCTTTAATTTTTCTATATCAACTCCCCAAATCGTGCGCAAACCAATCATTAACATTTCGTTGTATTGATCTTTTTCGGTGAGAATTTCAGTTTCTTTTGGAAGTGTATTTTCTGCTAAATTTTTGATGTATTTTGTATTGTTAGCAACGTTCCAACTGCGCTGGTTTCTGCCATTGTAAGAATGTGCAGAAGGACCAATTCCTAGATATTCCTTATATTTCCAGTAAGCGGAATTATGTTTGGATTCAAAATCTTTTTTAGCAAAATTTGAAATTTCGTAATGTGTGAAACCGTGATCTTTCAAGAAATCTGAAAGATAATAAAATTCTTTATTCTGTGTAGATTCTTCAGGTTTTGAGATTTTGTTTTTTTTAATCCAAGCGTTGAGAGCGGTTTTTGGTTCGATAGTTAAAGCATACGAAGAAACGTGCGGAACTTGCAATTCTATGGTTTTTTGGAGATTTTGTTTCCAAATTTCAAAATTGGAAGTTGGCGAACCGTAAATTAAATCTATACTCAAATTTTCAAAGCCAAAATCTTGCGCTCTTTTAATGGAACTTTCGGCTTCAGAAGCATTATGAGCACGATTCATTAATTTTAAATCTTCTTCAAAAAAAGATTGTGTACCGATGGAAAGTCGGTTGATTTCAGTTTTGGCTAAATCTTTTAGAAAATTTTTATTTAAATCATCAGGATTGGCTTCGAGTGTGATTTCTATATTTTTATCAAAATCGAAATATTTTAAAACTTCATCAATTAAAGATTTAATTTCGTCAACCGAAAGAATAGAAGGAGTTCCACCACCGAAATATAAAGATGAAAGAGTTTTGTTTTCTAACTCATCTTTTCGTAGAAAAATTTCCTTTTTTATGGCAGAAATCATTTCTTCTTTCAACTTAAAAGAAGTAGAAAAATGAAAGTTGCAGTAGCTGCATTTTTGTTTGCAAAAAGGAATGTGGAGATAGAGCATTTGTTTGATGATTTACAATGTGTGATTTACGATTTAATTAAAAAATCGTAGTTCTAAAACCGTAATTCTAACATTGATTAACGATATCTAAAACCTCTAGAATTGATAAAATTAGGAACATCAAAACCTACACTTACCATAAAAGAATTGCCTCCATATTGTTGAATATCCGAAAGTCCTAAGTTATAAGTAGCACCAACTGTAAGCCAATTGGTTTTGAATTTAAGAAGAGGAGAAATGCTTAATTGTTCTTTTCCGTAAGCACTGTTAGCTGTTCTATAACTAATTCCGGCTGCAAAATAATTATTTTCGCTGTATAATTTAGCCAATAAATTCACATCAAAAAGGCGAGAAGAATTGGTGTTCAAATTCAGCATAAATGAAGGTTGAATGGCAAATCCTTCGGATAGATTAATATCATAACCTCCATTAAAATAATATCTTGTAGGTGACGGTTCTATTCCGTTAACCACTGGTGTATTGTTACTTAAAGGAATATCTGCTATAGAAACCCCAGCAAAAGCTCCTTTGTAAGTTGCCTGCAATCCTATATTAGCATAAGCTATAAAAATACTGTTGTTATTTTCATATAAAAGTGGATCGTTCGGGTCTGTAGCATTTACTTTAGAAACATCAAAACTTTCGTTATAAAAATTAACCGCAGTACCAAATGAAAATTGGTCTTTTCTCTCGTCGTCATCACTTAACGGGACAAAATAAGAAGCACCTACTGCAATTCCGTTTGCCGAAATTGGTCCGTTTTGGTCTCTAAAGAAATAAGCTCCCGCTCCTACTCTATCAAAAACATTGGCGTGCATCCCAATAGATTGAACATTAGGAGATTCGTCGAACTTAGAAAATTGTTTTTGATAAGTTGCTCTAAAAACGAAATCGTCTGTATTTCCAAAAAAAGCCGGATTAAAAAGAAATTCACTATCAAATAAATACTGCTGATACATAGGAATAGTTTCTTGCGCAAAGGCAATACCTGAAAACGCAGCAATAATTAGTGATAATATTTTTTTTCTCATAACAGTGAATTTCTAAACATCAAATTTAAGTAAAAAAGCATCTGAACGAGACAAATTTATGAATTTTGGAGATAATTTCTCCATTTTTCTACCGCTTCTTGCATATCCTTAGGCATTGGAGATTCAAAATACATTTCCTTCTTGGTTGTAGGATGAATAAATCCTAAAGTGTGGGCATGCAATGCGTGTCTTGGTAAAACTTCAAAAACATTTTTTACAAATTGTTTGTATTTTGGCAGATTTACTCCTCTTAAAATCTGATGTCCTTCGTATCTTTCGTCATTAAAAAGGGTATGACCAATGTGCTTAAAATGCGCTCTAATCTGGTGAGTTCTACCAGTTTCTAGTTTACATTCTACCCAAGTCATATACTTAAACCTTTCTAAAACTTTGTAATGGGTAACAGCGTGTTTTCCTTGGCTTCCATCTTCATAAACTGACATTTGCATTCTATTTTTTTGATGCCTCCCGATGTGACCTTTAATTGTACCAGAATCTTCGGCTAGATTTCCCCAAACAAAAGCCCAATATAGACGTTTGGTTTTTCTATCAAAAAATTGTTTTGCCAAGAAGCTTAAAGCATATTCATTTTTGGCTAAAACAATAATTCCCGAAGTATCTTTATCTATTCTGTGTACCAAACCTACTCTATCTAAATCTGAGGTAAACCCATTTTTCTGAAAATGAAAGGCAACTGCATTTACCAGCGTTCCTTGCCAATTGCCAAATCCTGGATGCACCACCATTCCTGGTTCTTTGTCTATCACCAAAACATCATCGTCTTCATAAACAATATTGATAGGGATATCTTCCGGAATAATTACATTTTCACGCGGCGGATGTGTCAATAACACCGAAATCTCATCGCCTGGTTTTACTCTGTAATTTTGTTTTACAGGATTTCCGTTTACGATAACGTTTCCTGCTCTACAAGTCTGCGAAATTTTGTTTCTAGAAGAATTCTGACGATAAATTAATAAAAATTTATCTATTCTAAGAGGTTCTTGCTTTTTATCAACAGTGATGTTGAGATGTTCAAACAACCCAGAATTTTCTTCATCACTAGAATTTTCGTCTTCTAATAATACTTCATCTTCTAAAAAATCTTCGTTTTCGTTCATCTTATTTAAAAAAACTTTGTCAATCCCAGATTCGGGATGACAAAGTTAATATATTCTTTATATTTTATTGAATTACTCTACAATTACCTTTTTTGCAGGTTTTTTCTCTACTGATTTGTTTTCTGTTGGCTTGTTTTCAGCTGGTTTATTTTCTACCGTTTTTTTGGTTACCACTTTTTCTTCTTGAGGTTTAGTATTGGTAGAAGAAGGTGCAGATGATTGCTGTTTTTGAGGAGCTGGAGCAACATTTACAGGTTCTTCTACAGGAGCAGAAAAATCTTCAGAAGGCGGAGCAACTTCTATCTTTGGTCTGTACATATTGTCTAACTCTCTTATTTTGCCTTGCATCTCTGCCGGTGTTTTTTTACTTGCCCAGAGGTCTATTTGCATTCCTTGGTCTCGTATAGCGCCAGCTTCAGGATCTTGATAATAGATGATATCATTATCACTTTTACCTCCGTCTTGATAATCTACAATCCCTACTTCAAACAAGTTTTGTGCAATAACTACTTTTGCCTGAGCAACCGTCATCCCTACTAAATTAGGAACAGTAACGTTTCTTTTCGGTCCCGTACCAATCACTAAGTCGATGGTAGAAAACATAGGAACTTTAGCCCCAGGTTTTATTACAGCACCATTATACATCATTCTAATCACAGCATCTTTCTGGATATTAGGTTCATAAATGGTATCGCCCACTTTCAGCTCCAAACGCTCTAATTTCCTGAAAGCCAAACCTTTATATCCATCCAAAATATCTGGAATGGTAACTGGCGCATATGTTTTAGGATTTACTTTTAGTACAATGGTTCTACCGTCTTTTACACGAGAACCTGGCGATGGGAAAATCTGTAAAACTTGATATGGTCTAAATTTTGGGTCAAATTTAAAACTATCAACTTCATATTCCAGACCTTGGTCATCTAATACTTCTATTGCTTGTTGCACGGTCATATTGACCACATTAGGAACAGGAATTTCGTCTCCGTGATTGGTATGAAACTCTAACCAACGAAAAGTAAGCCAAACAAGACCTACAAATAATGCTATTGCCAGCAATAAATTCACAAAAACTTTCCAATGGAAAAAAGATCGAAACATAAATTTTGTTTTTGTACGAAATATAAACGCAAATATAAATATAAAATTATGAACTTTTTATTTTAATGCTATTTCTCTTTAAATTAAGTTCATAAAACTCATTTTACCAAAATGCCAAAATTGTACCAATTTATTATAACTAAAGCGCTATTTCCATTGGTATCATTAGAAAAATAGTTACATTTGCCTTAATTAGATTTTAAAATTTATGAGCAAGAAAAATGTAGCCGTTGTAATGGGCGGCTTCTCTGATGAATACAAGGTTTCTCTGAAAAGTGGTCAACTTATTTTCGACTCTCTAGACAGGGATTTATATCACGTTTATAAAGTCGTAATTCTAAAAGAAGGTTGGTATTTTCTAGACGAAAACGAAGAAAGAATAGAACTCAACAAAGGAGATTTTTCTGTCAATTTAAAAAATGGTGAGATTTTAAAATTTGATGTTTGTTTCAATATCATCCACGGAACCCCTGGTGAAAACGGAATTTTACAGGCCTATTGGGATGCTGTAGGACAAAAATATACAGGCTGTGATTTTTATCAAAGTGCACTTACATTCAACAAAAAAGATACATTAGCTGTACTTTCCAAATACGGAATTCCTTCTGCCAAAAGCGTTTATCTAAGAAAAGGAGATCCTATAGACGAAGAAAAAATTATCTCAGAACTCAAATTGCCTTTATTTGTAAAACCTAACCAAAGTGGTTCTTCACTAGGAATTTCTAAGGTGAAAGAAATATCTGAATTGGCTACAGCCATAGAATTTGCATTTAAAGAAGATGATGAAATTTTAATTGAAAGTTTTTTAGACGGAATGGAAGTTTCTGTAGGCGTTCTAGACTACCAAGGTGAAACCATAGTGTTGGGAATTACCGAAATTATTCCAGAAAAAGAATTTTTCGATTACGAAGCTAAATACGAAGGTGCTTCACAAGAAATTACACCTGCCAGATTAGATGATGAAACCAGAGAAAAAGTAGAAAAAATCGCAAAACATGCCTATAATTCTTTAGGAATGAGTGGTTTTTCTAGAAGTGAGTTTATCATTATGAATGGCACTCCTTATATGCTAGAGATGAACACTAATCCGGGCTTTTCGCCTGCTTCAATATTACCTCAACAAGCCAAAATTTACGGAATTTCCATTAAAGATTTGTGTGGAAACGAAGTAGAAAAAGCTCTTAAAAAATAATTATAAATGATAAATTTAGATTTTAAATAACTTTCTAAAAATTTAAAATCTGAAATCTAAACTCTAAAATCTCTATGAAAATAGCTGTTTTCCCAGGTTCTTTTGATCCTATCACCCTCGGACATTTAGATATTATTGAAAGAGCCGTTCCGCTTTTTGATAAATTAATTATTGCAATTGGGCAAAATTCTCAGAAAAAATATATGTTTTCTTTGGAAAAAAAAATGGAATTCATAAAAAAATCTGTAGCTCATTTCCCGAATGTAGAAGTAGATTCTTTCGAAGGGTTAACCATCGATTATTGCCGTAGCAAAAATGTGAATTTTATTATTAGAGGTTTGAGAAATCCTGCCGATTTTGAATTTGAAAAAGCTATTGCACAAACCAACAGACTTCTTACCCACGAAAACAAGATAGAAACCATTTTCTTACTTACTTCGGCAGGCAAATCCTACATTAGTAGTAGTATCGTAAGAGAGATTATTTCATTTAATGGAGATTATACGTTGATGGTTCCAGATGCGGTTCGCGTATAGTCGATTTATCTTAAAAAAGTTAATAAATGTATCCTGATTTTGCATTTTTTATAGAGATTTTCGGGACTATTGCTTTTGCAATGTCAGGAAGTTTTGCGGCAATGCAAAAAAGATTCGACCCTTTTGGTGTAATTATTATTGCATTTGTAACGTCTGTAGGCGGCGGCACTGTAAGAGATTTATTATTAGATGTGCCTGTTTTTTGGATGCATGATTTATTATCCGTAGGTCTTATTTTTTTTACGGCTGTTTTTACAATGATTTTTAAATTAATAGAAAAAAAATTTACAGTAACTTTATTTATTTTTGATAGTTTGGGATTAGGGCTGTTTACAATAATAGGCGTACAAAAAGGTCTAAATGCAGATCTGCATCCTTTAATTGGAGTTGTTCTTGGTACAATTACGGGTTGCTTTGGTGGCATTATCAGAGATATTTTACTCAATAGAATTCCTTTAATTTTCAGAAAAGAAATCTATGCTACAGCTGCTATTTTAGGAGGAACTTTTTATATTTTATTAAAAAATTACACCAGCCTTTCCGAAACCTTAATTCAGATTATCACCATTGTTTTTATTGTATCCATCAGAACATTAGCCGTAAAATACCATTGGCAAATTCCTAAATTTTATAGAAATAATTTCGATGCCGAAATGTAGAAAGAGGAAGTTAGAAGATATATCAATGAAATTCAAATCACTTAAACAATTCATGCCATTTCAAATAAACAAAAAACTCCCGAAAAAAAAT
>ERZ650312.1105-NODE-1105-length-15330-cov-18.120000_pt1 | contig 15330 bp, 16 predicted proteins | sample MGYA00376248_ERZ650312 | MGnify/ENA primary metagenome ERZ650312 (study PRJEB26733, sample SAMN07839316) | wastewater metagenome | biome: urban; feature: wastewater treatment plant; material: waste water | place: USA: North Carolina | collected 2016-07-28 ... | reverse complement strand
GCCCAGCGGCGCGATTCCATCATCGACATGGTGGTGCGCTTCGTGCGCGCCTGACCGCTTATTTGCTTCCTCTGCGGTTGCGGGCCTGCAGGCCGGCAGGCGGGTGCACGCGTTAAGGCAATGCTGATCAAGGTCCACCGTTGTCGCTTCTCAAACGTTATCCGCAGATGAAGCAGCAGACCCTGGCAATGGCCGCAGATCAAGACAACGGATTCGAGCATTCGCGCAAACCCACCCGACGCGAAGAGTTCTTGCGGACCATGGAGACAATAGTGCCTTGGGCCGCCCTGTGCCAGGTGATAGAGCCGCACTACCCCAAGGCCGGCAACGGCCGTCCGCCCATTGGGTTGGAGCGCATGCTGCGCATCCATTTTCTTCAGCACTGGTTCAACCTGGCCGATCTGGCGTGCGAGGAGGCTCTGTATGACAGTGCCAGTCTGCGCCGCTTTGTGGGGATTGACCTGGGCCGCGAACGCGTGCCCGACGCCACCACGCTGCTGAAGTTTCGCAAACTGCTCCATGAGCACAAACTGGGCGAAGCCCTGTTTGCCAAGGTAGGCCAGCAATTGCAGGAGCGCGGCTTCAAGGTCAACACCGGCACCATCGTGGATGCCACGATCATCGCAGCGCCCAGCTCCACCAAGAACGCCGACAAGGCGCGCGACCCCGATATGCACCAGACACGCAAAGGCCAGCAATGGTATTTCGGCATGAAGCTGCACATTGGCGTGGACAGCCAAAGCGGGCTGGCGCACAGCGCCGTGGTGACGGCGGCCAACGTGCATGACAAACACCCTCTGCCCGATCTGCTGCATGGCAACGAACAGCGCGTGTACGGCGACTCGGCCTACGCCAGCCAGAAAGCGCTGATCCGGGGCAAGGCACCCAAAGCCAAAGACTTCACCAACCAGCGCACCCGCCGTGCAGGCGAGGTGGACGAAGTTCAGCGGGCCAAGAACCGCAACAAATCGCGGGTGCGTGCCCGGGTCGAGCATGTCTTTGCGGTGGTCAAGCGCCTGTGGGGATTCACCAAGGTGCGCTACCGCGGGCTTCAGAAGAACGCCACGCGGGCGTTCACGGCCTTGGCGCTGGCCAACATTTACCTGTGCCGCAGTCATCTGTTGGGACAGGTGCGCCCGTAAGGGCGGAAATCGGGCCTCAGCGCCCCGCGAACTGCCCAAATGGGCCGCGCGAGAGGCATAAAAGTCCAAAAAACTGCGTCATCCAGGTTTGCGCGGAAATTTTCGACGGCTTGTTCAGCGTAGCCTTAAGCACACCGGCATTCGTGGAGACGAGAGAGCAGCGGCCCTTGCAAACTTTCTTCGACAACACCTTCCGAGCAACATTGGAGTTTCGAAAGGAGAAGCAATCGACTTCCGCGACAGAAGAACCGGCCAGTTGGACATTCTGATCTATGACGCGGATATGTGTGCGCCTATCAGTAGTCAATCGGAGAATGTCCTTGTGCCTGCGGAGAGTCTGCTAGCGGTTATTGAGGTCAAGACAACCCTTACGCAGAAAGATCTCAATGGCTGCTTTATTGCGGCCAGGAAAGTGCGTGCTATCCGACCATTCAAGCAATCTTTTGTTCCCGCCCGAGAAGAAGGTAAGCCAGCAGAAGATGGCAACTTCCGTTGCTTGTACGTGGTGTTTTCGTATGACACCAATTTAGGTGCCGATGACTGGCTCAAGAAAGAATTTAAACGCCTTGCAGGCGCCGCTAATGAGGTTAAAGGGAAGTTGAATCTGATCGATGTCGTCTACGTGCTTCGCCGGGGCATGATTCGTCCGGCCAAGTGCGCCGGCAAGGTGAATGACGACGATCAGATGAATACATTCCTCGAGTTCTACCTCCACCTAGTGAACTTTCTTCGGCGGGAGATGCCAAGACGGCCCACGATGGACTGGCAAGCTTATTCGAGTAAAACATCAAAGGGCTGGGAGCAACTGAGCGATGCCTAACCATTCATTCAAGCGGACGCCTTCCGGCGCCGCTCAATTCAAACGCTAGGCTGCAGGAGGGAGTATGTGGTCCACCTTGAACTTCGGGAAGCACTCGGGGAAGTCGCTGCCCCAGGTGCTCTTTGCGGATCCAGACTGGTTCTTTTGGGCGGTGGAGAAGGAGGTATTCGACGACCGACCGCTTTTGAAGACGGAGTCAGAGCTCCTTCTTCGCCGTGCCCGGAACATCAAGATCCCGGCAAGTCGGCATCCCGACCCGGTGGTCGAGTACTTCGTCCACCATCCGACAGGGAAGTTCGCTCACTTTGATGTGATACCTCGCGATCGCGGGGCTCACATCGGATCAAGCCGAACCTTCCGTAGTGACGTTATAGACATGAGCGTCCCACGGCGGTTGGCGCCTTACGATAAGACCGGGTGCAAGAGCTTGGTCTCATCGCTGAAGCACCATGTCTTTGGTAATAAGAGTGCGCGAATTACACGGGAACGTGCAGAAGCGTTCTTCGACGATGCTTCAAATTTCTCTTGAGCGCCTGCAGCCTAACAGGCCGGTCACCTTCACGTTAGGCCACAGCCAAAAATGGGCATCGAACACCAACCGGTTCCACATGACTGGAACTACTTCTTCTGCCTCGAAGAAGACATCATTGCACTTTCACGTTGGATAGAGTTCTCTGCGGAAAATGAGCGCGTTTACTCCATAGAACTCGCTCGCCTACTCATGACCGCCGGTGCGGAAGTCGATGTAGTTGCAAAGTGAACCGCCCCGGGTTTGAGGAGGCTCAACTCTTTGAGAGGATTGAGCCATAGACGAAACAAACAAGTTCTCACCTGCGGTCCGCGAGCGCGCGGCGACAAGCTCTTTCTCGTCGGTTCGGTCGACCGCCTATCTAGCGCGTACCGGGGTAAGGATGGGAGTCGGGGAGCAGACAACGACGTTGCGCGCACCACGCGTCAGCGCAACGTATAGGTTCTGCGCGGTCATCAGCTCAGGATGAAGAACCACCGCCACGTCTGCCTCAAGGCCCTTGAGAAGTAGTGTGCTGCCCACAGAGCGACGTGCTATGGAGCGTCCGCGGTGACGGTTTCGTTCGCGAGCCGCGATCGCGGCGCTCAGCAGGTCGGTATCGCCTCCCGCGGCAGATTGCATGGCTAACTGGCATCCATGCAATACCTCAGGGCGGTAAACGCGCGAGCCCGGCTGGCTAGAGAAAGCCGCGAGAACGCGCAGCGCGCGTTCCATGGTCGGCTCGCCGAGGAACGAAACGGCCTCAGCCTCGGCTGGCGTCGGCGGGGTCCGGGCTCGCCCGCTGCGCAAAACCTCGACGCGGGGCAGCAGCGCGGCCGCGCCGACACCAGTCATCACGCTCGAAGCAAACTCGACGAGTTGTGATAGGGGTCTGCCTCCCCGCAGGTCGAACTGGCCAGCGAAGCTGACTAGATCGCGCAGGTCGACGGATTCGACGGTCATTGCGCCAGGGGTCTGACTCGTTAGCTGGTAGCGTCCTTGAACGTTGATGGCGTCACCGATGATGAGCACAGTTCCCTGCTCATTCGGTGCCTCGGTCCTGGCGGCCACCAGACGCTGCTGGACTTCTGTTCCCGCATTCAGCGGCACCCAGCGAACCTCGGCTGGCGCCGTACGCAGATCAACTGGTTGCCCTGCCTGAAGTTGCTGTCTGACGCCGAGCAACCAGTTCCCAAGGTTGTCCGCACCTGCAAGGCGCCACCTCCACGGTGTACCGAGCTGACCAGCGCCGGGGAACGCAACTTGGACCTCGTTGTCCCAATGCACCAAGCGGTTCGCGCCGAAGCCGAAGATCGCCTGCATCGGGTCACCGAGGACGCAGGTTGGCAAAGTCTCCGCGAGTCCCGTGACGATGGCGTGTTGGACTAGGTTGCAGTCCTGGTATTCGTCAACGAGCAGCCTTGCGTATGTCGCGCTCAGCGGTTGACGGAGATGTCCAGCAACGAGCAGTTGCCTCGCCGCATCGCGAATCGCCGGGTAGTCGGTGTTGGGACGCTGCAACTCCAGAATCGCAGGGTTATGGCCACTTCTGCCGGGGAACCGCGCGATCAGCCTCATTGCAAAGCCGTCGATGGTCGAGACGCGGTAGGCGGCGCTCGGAACGCCAGCGCGCTTCAGCCTGGCGCGTAAGGCCGACACTCCGGCGTTTGTGTGCGTGAGCACCAAGATTGGCCGCGGGTGCGCGTGCACCGTGAGGGTGTCTGCAATAAGTTGGGTCTTGCCGCACCCGGCCGGAGCAGTGACCGAGCCCCTCGCAATAGCTAAGAGGTCAATTTCAGGCGGCACTGGTGAAGCCCCAGAGCTGCTCGATAACGGTTTTGAACCCCGCCTCGGTGGTGGGGCCGTAGGCCGGTGCGACGATGTCTTTCGCGACCTCCTGGTAAGTCGTCAACGACTTGAACCATCCATTGTTCCGGATACGGGAGGCGATGCCGAGAAGTTCACGCGTTGCGGGCAGGTAGGCTCCTTGCTGTCGCTCGGCCCTGATTTCAGCCAAAGTACGGTGGCCCTGGGACTTCGAACGAACGTGGTCGTTCATCAGGTCCGCGCCAACGACCTCTTCGGCCTTCGCCAACAACGAGTCCAGCGAAGCATCAGGGAGATGCCGGAACATCTCATCCTCAAGGGTCAAACCATGCCGCCACGTGAGCACTTGGCCGCCGGCAGCTACAAATGCCTCAGCCACGCCTGGAGCGCTCGGTTTGTCAGCATCTATGAACACGAGCACTCGATAGCCCAGGTTCAGCAGCGCGGCTCCTCGGGCGAAGCTGTTGTCCGGGCTTCCCCCACCAGCGTTGACGTACGAACCGCCGAGGGCCAAAAACGAGCGTTGGCCTGCTTGCACCCAGGCTTGGTCAAGCCCGCGGGCGAAGCCAACCTCACTGGCCCCTTCGCACACGATAGCCGACTTTGCCAGAAACGCCTCCGGATCAGCACGAAGGGTGCTCTGCACCTCATTGCTAGTTCCCGCAGGCTTGACGACGTGGTGGCCACCCGTGGGCCTGACAACGAACAGCTGACCACCAGACAGCTCGCGCAGGGCGACAGGCGAGTGCGTGGTCAAGAACACCTGCAAGGGAGGCGCCGCCACCTCCTTCGCGCCCAGAGAATCGAGGAATCGCATGAGTCGATGAGGCTCGAGTCCATACTCGACTTCGTCGACCAGCGCAATCGGCGCAGAACCGGCCGCCGCCCGCTGCAGGCCAGCCACGAGCAGCCGCGATGAACCCGTCCCTAGTGAGCGGAGCGGAATCCCTGTCTCACCGTGCAAAGCGATGGCACCGTCGCCAATCGACACGGAGTGTGCGTCCAGGAGTGCCTGTGGCATGGCACCGACCGGAACGCCCAAGTTGTGCGCAGTCTGCCGAACCACGTCCAACGTCTTGGTGAGATGGGCCGCCGCCTGATTCCCGAAGTTCGTTCTTGCCTGTCTCGCCGCGCGCGCGAGCTCGGCGCCTAGCTCCACCCGCTCATCCGTTAACCGGTTGAGGACCGAGCTGCGGCTCCACGACAGGTTGGAACTCGCGAAGCTACCTATCCGAGCCGGCGCCAAAGCAGAGCGCTCCTTCCAGGGCAGCGTACGCTCAAGCTGTTGCTGCTCCGCACGTGTGGAGAACAGTGACCAAGAGGGCTCCAGATCGGCCGCCACCTGCAGGCGCAGCGTAATGACACTCTCGAGGCCAACCCCAGGTTCATCCTCTACCAACCCGGTTGTCAGGTTGAAGCCCCTCAGAAACTCGCCGTACACGTCAATATCCATCAGCGACGCGGGTAGTTCCCCAAGCGTGGCACTGATGGTGATGGGCGTGTCGACGTTCATGGAAAAGAAGTCCATGTCCCCAAACGCAGCCGTGCGACGCGCTCCTAAGCAAAGGTCAATCGCGTCTAGGATGGTGGACTTGCCACTGTCGCCCGGCCCGATGAGGCAGTTGACGCCGGCGGAGGGGACCCAATCCATAGATTGGATGGACCGGAAGTTCCGAATCTCAAGACGACGGATACGTGCCACAAAGGCTCCAGTTGGTTGAGGGGGGCGACACCCTAGCTTGCCTCTGAGGGAGGATCGTGCACAGCAGGAGTCAAGTACTTACGGAGCATAGCTGCGCCGACTGCGCAGCGTGTGGTTGTCCAATCCAATGACCTTCGGCATCTGTACAAAAAAACAGTCAACCGCTAAAATTCGGCAGAGATTCAATTCTATGCGAAACTTTTTTGGGTAAAATTCCCATCATCGGCAATTTTTCACAACCCATTATGAGTTCGATTGAAGGCCAAGCCCAGCTTGAGAAGTTAATCGTCGCGAACATCGCGAAGGACGCTTTCATGGCGCTCGAAGACGCGTACCGGGACGGAGACCGTAGGGGACGCGAATACGGGGCTCGGTTCGCACCTGGTCACCGTCGCTCTGCCGGCGGGCAGGACAAACACTTCGCCTTGAATGAAACAATGTTCGTTGCGCTGGAGGCGCACGGCGCAAACCCCACCGCACTGCGCGGTAACCGTGTCGTGGTTGGGCGGCTGGGTAAATTCAACGTCGCGCGGTTGAATGTTCCCGGTCACAAGTGGGTTGATCTTCGACGCGGTAAGACGCGACCACAACTGGCGAAGATCAACACTGCCATCGAGCGACGCTATGTGCAGAACGACTTGTTCGCCAAGTCGGATGGTGAGATTTCCGAGGCCACGCTGTTCATTCTCGGCGTGATGGATGGTCAGGACGAGAACGGCTTGTCTCAGCTGACCACGGTGATGGTGGCGCTGCCGGCGCCCGACTTGAGGTCGTGGCTGTACATCCAACCTCTGTCAAAGATTTTGGCGCTATACGAAGCTCCTGAGACTGTGGTCCAGCCCGACAACGCTAAGCCTGTACTTAAGAGCGTTCCAAACAAGAAAACTGGTGATGACCAAGGGAATTGATGACCTTCAACCGGAGCGGCTCGAGCAGTTGCTCTCGGTTCGTGGCTTGACCAAGGGGCAGCTTGCTGCCCTGGTCGGTGTTGCAGCGTCGACCGTCACGAAGTGGTGTAAGGGCGACCAGTCTCCTGAAGCCGAGACCTTTCAGCGCTTGGCCAGCGTGCTCAATGTGAAGTCGGAGTGGCTCACCCGGTTGCCGATGAAGCGCGTTTCTGCTCCGCTCTTCCGAAGCAACGCGTCGGCTCTCAAATCTGGTCGAGAGAGGCTTGAAGCTCGCACAACGATGCTTCAGGAGGTCGCGGTGCTCTTGTCGGAGCATGTTGACTTTCCTAGCCTGAATCTTCCGCATCGGGACTTCACAAGTGCGGACCAGATTACCGACGCCGACATTGAGTCCGCAGCTGAAGAGTGCCGCGCACTGTGGCAGTTGGGCAAGGGTCCGATTCAGGATCTGCTGCTGGCAGCGGAAGGTGCCGGCATAGTGGTTGTACGGGAGGAGACCGAAATTCCGGTCATCGAGGGGCTATCTTGCTGGAGTGAAGAGCTTGGTGGTCGCCCCCTCGTGCATTTGTCGGCTGACAAGGCAAACGCATTCCGGAGCAGGTTCGACCTCGCTCACGAGATTGGGCACCTGGTTCTCCATCGAGACCTTCCACCTCCACCTGACAAAGAAGCCTACAACCTCATGGAGAGGCAAGCGCACCAATTTGCGGGTGCGTTGCTTCTTCCGGCGCAGACGTTTGCGGATGAGGTCAGGCTGCCGGTGAATTTGGATAGCCTGCTTTCCCTGAAGCAGCGATGGGGTGCTTCTGTTGCAGCAATGCTCATGCGCCTACATGCTTTGCGCATCCTGAGCGATGAGGAAAAGCTGGCGTTGTTCAAACGAAGGTCAGCACGCTGGGGAGTCAAGTCAGAGCCGGGAGACCAAGCATGGACGCCCGAGAAACCACGACTACTTCGCCGAAGCATCGAACTTCTGGTTAGCGAGGGTGTGCTGTCGGCGGAGCGCATTCCTTTTTTCCTTGGCACATCCACCTTAGACATTGAGAAGCTCTGCCACCTTCGAGAGCGTTACTTTGAAGCGCCAGGTCAGGTTATGGACCTAGCAATGCTTCGAAACTCCAGAGCGAGAGATGAGGGTTCAGCTAGTCCTGTCCGAAATGCCGGTGACGTCATCGACTTCAGACGGTTTCGTAGGTGACGCCCGGAGAGCGTCTGAGCTAACTGCACACATTGACAATGTCAGCGCTCCAAGGTGGTCGCCTGAGACTGAAAAGACAACGAGCACGGGGGGAGCAGTAGATGACGCGAGCTATTGAAGGTCAGACTGAACCTGAGGACCTCGACTTTGACCTTTCCGGCCTGTCGGAGCCGACCGACGTTCTGGAGCCCGGAACTAGGCCAGATGCCGAAGCGATGCAGGTATCGCTCCGACGAATCAATCGTGGTGGGGAGGACTGTGTTGAGGTCTACGCGCACGGCGAGGCACGCCTGAACGACGAGACGGAGACGACCCAGCAGTCAGTTCTTCTTGCAAGGGTGACTGAGCGCGAGCTCACCATGTTTCCGCTGGTGTCGGCATCGTATCGCCCGGCGTTCCTGACACCGAAGTACGACGAGTTGACCACCATCACGGTCCTCGGTGACGTAGATTCACCTTGGCATCTCCCAGAGGACATTGACGACTTCGACGGCATGCTTGACGACCTTCCGACGGGGTTTGGTCGGCATGCGAAGTACGGCCTGGGCTTTAGATGGGAGTACCGGCTCATCCCTGATGCGATCCTCGAAATCGAGGGAGTCACCGAGTTGGTGATTGAGCCCGGGAATGGCGCGTCCGTTGAGCTACCCAAGTTCAAACTCGGCCTGGACCGCTTCGCTGCCATCAAGCGGTCCATCGACTCAATCACTAACCGCGCTCGCGCTCAGTCCCTGCACGACCGCAGGTTGCTTGCCTTCAATGAGTTGCTTCATGAGGCCGAACCGCAGAAGTTCGAGCGCCGTTTTGCCAAGGTTAAGCCGGGTGAAATTTACGAGTTGGTCAAGCTGGGTGGCCGATCACAGAAACGAAGCGCGAACGATACACTGGCCGCAGCTGCTGTCGTATGCGAGGACGCCGCGAAGGTGGCCGCCGAGCAGCCAGCCGAACTGTTAAAGCTCAAGTCCGTCATCGAGCATGTCACCTTGAAGGAGCTCATCCTCAAGATTGAGGAGATGCTCACCAAGAACTTGCCCGAGCCGAAGTGGCAGGCCTTTTTTAAGGCCAATCCTTTCGTCCTCAGCTTGGCATTTGCGCACCCAGTCTTCTTGGTTCAGGAGCAAGCGTATGTCGGCGGAACCATGCTGAAGGGAGCCGGCGAGAGCATTGTGGACTTCCTGTTCGCTCAGCGCTTCACCGGCAGCCTCGCACTCATTGAAATCAAGCGTCCGTCGATGCCACTCATCGAACGCAAGACATTTCGCGGAGACTTGCATGCCCCGCACAAGGACCTAACAAGCGCGATGGCCCAGGCACTCGACCAACGCTACCAGTTGATGGCCAACTTTCTCGCGAAGTCACACGATCCGTCCCTCAAGAACACGCACGCTGCTGCCGTCCAATGCGTGGTAGTTGCCGGAAGGACTCCAGCCGCAGTCGAACAGAAGCGCTCTTTCGATCTGTTTCGCCACAGCTCGAAGGACGTCACAGTGCTGACCTTCGACGAATTGTTGGAGAAGCTTCGAGAGATTCTGCGGTTGATGTCCAGCACCGGTGCCCTGGCAGCGCAGCCTCTCGGCGTAGCTGAAGCGGCTGATGATCAAGAAGTGTGACCGTTGTGGCCTGTGTCCATGGACGTCTACTTCTTCCTCAAGCAACGTACGGACCTTATCCGGCACTTCCACAATGCAGCGTCAGCGCCCTTTGTTGAAACAAAGCAGCGTATCAACGATGCCCTCCCTCCTTTCGATGATCCTCCGTACGACGAAAGTGGGGAACCAGCCTTTCTCGCAGAGTGGCTCCAGGCTGGTCGTTGAGGGCGCTTCGCACTACGAGCTGTACCACCAGCCGGGCCCGGTCGGCCATGCGCTGGGCAAATTGGTGCTGTTTTTCAAGCAGCACCTTGTCGCGAGCTGATGAGTCTATTCCCGTCGGCGAAGACCTCGGCATCAACGAAACCCGGCAATGAAGGCGACAAGCCTTTCTTCATGTAGCGCGCCCACGCCATCGTCGAAATCGTGCGAATGGCGGGTTTGATAGGCCCGGTCGGTCGGCCATGGGCACTATTTGACTGGGCAAGGTGTTACGAGGGCTCCCATGCTGGGCGAGCGGCCGCTTTCGCCGAAAGCAGTCGTTTGCCATTGCAGGCGCGACCGGCTGCTCACAGCCTAAAGCGGCCTGCACAGACAATTAGCACTCATGTGCTTCCTGAAGTCTGGGAAAGGCAGGACCCTGCCGCCGCAAGATCTCAGAATGAAGCGCTCTCCACGCTGACGCTCACGTAGCTCCCAAGCTCTGCCTCAGAACCATGCCCAGATGCGGCGCAGCAACGCTGGAACTGGTCGGGTAGGCCGAAATACATAGCGGTGTGGTTTGTACATGGCTTTCTCCGGGTTAGAGCTTTTTCAATACTGTACAAAACATCAGTATTTTGCACAAGTGTATCCGCGCGCCTCCCCCCCCCCCGCTCTACGAACTCTTCAGAGTTGGCGGGTAAGCCTCCTTCCCCACACCTGATGACATCAGCCGTTCTGCCCACTGAACTCCCGGGTTTCATCGGCAACCCGCCTTGCAACGCCAACCAAATGAACTCTGGCTTTATGAAAATTTAGAGCCAGTCCCACTTGGAAAATTTTTCACAAGAGCATCCTAACTTCGTATATCGAATTTAACTTCGAATACAAACTTACAGCATTAAACCATCGAGAATTTAATACCTTTTACAAAAAACTTAAATTAACCCAATTTAGGTTATTAATGTTATTCAAATTTAAATTAATAAAATATCAAAAAACATTGCTAGAAATTATATGGAAAAAGAAAAGATCCATTCCAAACAACTGAGCAACCAAAATGAATCACACGAAGCCTACAAGCAAAACCAAAACACATCGTAGCGTTAACAACTACATCAATTCATTACATGACCAATACTCAAAAATACTGGCCATACGAGTTGATCTCGGATACCTCAAAGAACACTCAGAGCAAGCATTGCTATCCGACATTAAAAAGGACGTCAAAAAACTGCTAGACAATCGTCGAGGAAAGCCATCAATTTTCCAAGACCAAGTCGGCTATGTAGTTAAATACGAAAGCGCCCCTGCAAAAGGACCACATGCACATGCGCTTTTTTTGTACGATGGCCAACATGTGCAAAAAGACGCTTATATAGGGGACCAGATCGGGAAGTACTGGAGTGAAAACATCACGGCCGGCAAGGGCGTGCATCACAATTGCAATCGCGATAAAGACAAGTACAAAGACTGCGGGATTGGCATGATCAATCACGCAGATTCGCACAAGCGCGAAAACTTACTGAATCATGTCGTGCCCTATATGCTCAAAGCAGATCAGAGCATTGACGATCTTCGCGAGAATGGCAGGGAGCGCGCTATCACCAAAGGCATCACTCCGAAGCCCAAGAGCGGCGCTGGAAGGCCACGGTCTAGCCATTGATCACGCGACAGAACAAAGCCATTCTGGCAGCACAAGGCCAGTATGCGAGGGCCTATCCGGAAGTGCAATTTGCCAGCTTCATTGATCAAGCAGGTCGCTTTTCTGCTGAATCAGCGAAAAAAGCAGGTTCAGCAAAGAGACGTGCAACATTGCTTTGTTGCCGATACAAGCGGTGAGATCGGTGCTCTGTGCACTGCCTGCGACAGCGAGGTTCAAAGTGCTTGTCTGATTCAATCCAACCGAAGCCAATCCAATGACCATGCGAATTGGTAGAAAGGATGGTGGATAGAAACAAAAAAGCGCCCCGAAAGGCGCTTGTTTGCTTGCTTACTGGCGGAGAGGGTGGGACAAATGTGCCCAACCTCAAAAACCTTTGTAAATCAACTACTTAGATGGTAGCTGGTTCTAAAATTTTGCTACTAGTGTTGCTACCAGTAGCGACAGGCGTTCAGTCTACCTACTGAAAGCGAATTCAGCAAGTAGACGAAGGCCGAACATCAGTCATATTTTTTCTCTTGCAATCGCTATTGCATTGTTCAGCCGCACTGAGTAGTTTTCGGCATCCTCGCCCTCTATTTCAGGAAATGCCCATAATTTTCTTTCAGGAATTTCAATCAATTCAAGAAATTTCTTATAGGTGGATTTTTCCAGCAATTGAATCCATTTTTCCTTATCAGGATATTGCTTCGGAGGCATGAGTTTAAGAATTCGCTCATAAATCTCGAACCAACCTAGTTCCTCGTCTTCTTTGCTGTAACAGCCGCCAAAATGAATGCCGTATTCATCCATTTCCAAGGCTTTTTTAACAAGCAAATCATGATGCTCAGAATAACTTATTCCTGATTGTGGTTCTTCATGCGCGGGCTCCGCATTAGATTCCTGTTCCGCTATCGGAGTTGATTGCGAATTGCTTGATGTGGTCGCAGCTTTTAGCAGGAAGTAGGTCACAAAACCTGCCCCACCCAAAAGGAAGAATAGAAAAATTAAGCTATCGAGCGAGGAGGAAGCTGTACTAGATACGGCCCACCTGACAGCAAATATGGCTCCAACTAAGCCAACGACAATAGAGATTGGAAGCTGCCAACCAAGGTTTCTCCCTCGCTCATCTAATTGCGCTGCGCAACTACCGCAAAGAGTGCGAAGCGCGTAGGTTTGGCCATATGACCCCCCTCCACGTTTAGAAACATAAATTCTTGCAGATTCACTTGTGAGGACTTTCCGTCGAAAGCCTTCACCGTTGTTCAGAGCACATCCACAAAAGTAGCAACTCGGCATAGTCGGTATACCTGCTAAGCGTTTTATTCGGTTGGTGAGTTATCCGGTACGCGGTATTTCTCAATATTGCCACCAGAATCTTTGATAGCTTTAACCCATTTTGGATTGGGGCCTTTGCCACCATGCCAAGTATTGCCATTTTCGTCACGATACCGAACAACTAGCTCAGTTTTTGTCTTTTTAGTCTTCTTAGGCTTCGATGGCGTGGCGATATTTCCAAAAACATCAATGGCGGTAAAGCCATAGTCTGCAATTTGCTTTTTGAGTTCTACTAATTTGGCATCGCGATTTGCGGCACGGATTGCCGCCAGTTGAGCCTCAACCTCTTTGAGCGCATCCATGCGCTTCTTGTGCTCCGCTTCCAACTTCGCCAATTGAGCTTCGCTTGTGTCAGCCATCGTGTCCTCCTATGTGATAGAGAGCACTGTAACACACGCTAACAATCATGAAAAGTCCAATTCAAGCCCCGGAATTAAATCGGAATAGTCTTCTTGAACTTGTGGCACGGGCTTCGGCGCGGGGTGCATGTAGCTGTAAGTCGTGACGCGGTATTCGGCAATTGCGAAATTGCAATGACTATGAATTTTTGCGCACATTCTTTCTTTTTCTTGGTCGGTAAAGCTCGATTTGAGTAGCTTTGCAAGCGTTTTAGCGTGCCTATCTTTAATTTGCTCAACCTCGGCTTTGATGGTTTCATCACACATACGCAAAACCATGCGGTGTGTTGTGCCTCGCCGTGAAGCTTCATTGCGTGCAGCGCGAAGTATGAAAGCCAATCCGGCGCGGGGGTTGCTTGGACTGGTGGCTATCATGTGCTGCGGTTGTGGGTAAGAAATTAGAAGGCGCTGAGGGTCTACTTTTGCGATACCCTCGGGCTTTTTCCACTCGGAAGGGCAAGGAATTCCGAGCTTTTGCGCGAGTTGCCCAACATTCCATCTGTCACGGCCTTGAATTGCTTTGGCTGCTCTAATCCAATCATTCGCGGCTTGCGTGTCGCCTTTTGCGCTTGCGTCTAGCAATTGGAAGAGGTTTTTATTTTTGCTGTCCTCCTCGTCGTCGGTATCGCCCGTTTTTGTGTCATAGGCGGCCATCTCTTTTGCGACATAGAGCGGGTCAAATTTTCCTTCTGGCTTTATATTGACTCCATGATTGTTGCAATCTAAGCCGACTTTTTTTAGTGCTTTTTTCCAGTGTTTGAGGGCGATTTCTTTAAATTTCGCTAAATCGGTGCCGGGGGCATATGTAAAAAGGTCGTGAATGTGTGGGTGGATTCCGTGGTTACCTACCGGTGATTCAAGGGTACGCAAGCGGCCCAGGTAGCCAATTTTTTTGAATGCGCGGTCTATGGAAATAGCGAACAAGCCCAAAGCGGAATAAAAATTTTGGACGTATGCAGACCAATCGCAATCGCGGCGATGACGGGCAGTGAGCGTCAGTAGACCTAAGCATAGATTCCGGGATTTGGCAGCGGGCAATAGTTCTAGCTCAATCCACCCACGCATATGCGCGGCTTTGTAGCTTGTGCAATGTGGGCACAAATGGGCATTGCCGCACTGTGCTGTATCGTGCATACGGGATAGGGTATAAATGTTGGTCTGCCATTTGCCGTTAATTTTTTCTTTAACGGCCTTTTTTTCTACCACGATAAAAGCGGTGCCGGGGTTTTGTGTGTGGTGGGCTTTCGCTCGTTGGCAGAGCTTTAAACCGTCGCCAAGAATGTTTTTTCCGGTTTCGAGAAAGTTTTTTGTTAGAAGCTTTGAGGCTTCGTGTTGTCGTATTGATGTAGCGTTAAATTTCATAGGTGTGTTCCATTTCAGTTTCAAAACTGAAATAAACCACTTATTTGCGCCTCATTCTTACTTGACAATTTGCTATTGATAGCTAAAATATTAGATGAAAGAGATTGATGTGTAGTGTGTTTACCGTCAGTCTTGGGCAAGTCAAGCTGCTAACTTGATTTGCTCCGATTAAATTACCTGAAATGGTTAAAGAAGTCAAGAAAACCGGGTGTAGAAATACATCCGGTTTTTTCTTTTCTGGCTGTCGCAACCTTCAATTTCTGGCTCGTAACGTGATATCAAAAGTAAATGAAGTTACGGAAAAAAAAATGCCCGGAAACCCGCATGAAATCTAGCTTTTTTCTCAAATGTGTATGGCTAATACAATTATTACCTAGGCGCTGCGCCCCCCAGCCCTTCCGGGCCGGGTCCCCCCGCTGGTTTTTATACGTTTTTATGTATGGGGTTGTTAGGTAGGACGCCCCCCACCCCCACGCCTCAGCGCGGGGGAGCATTTCCCCACAAAGCAGAAAAGCGGCCCGAGAGCCGCTTTTTTTCTTCGCAAACCTTAATCATCAAAAGGATGCATGGGGTTAATTATTCCTTTCTTAACCTCAGCTAGTGTCCTGAGTTAGAAATTCGCAGACAAAATCTCTCGATACTCGCCAGGATGTCATCGGCGGATTTGATCCACACGAACGGTTTGGGATCTGAGT
>ERZ650312.1101-NODE-1101-length-15353-cov-4.864688_pt1 | contig 15353 bp, 9 predicted proteins | sample MGYA00376248_ERZ650312 | MGnify/ENA primary metagenome ERZ650312 (study PRJEB26733, sample SAMN07839316) | wastewater metagenome | biome: urban; feature: wastewater treatment plant; material: waste water | place: USA: North Carolina | collected 2016-07-28 ... | reverse complement strand
AAGGGATTGTATAGGCGCTATGTGTATTTGCGCCCTTATATCCCCGCACTTAGAAGTGGGGGGTCTTACAGGCGCTTATTTTATAATTCTATTATACCACATTCATAGAAAAAAGTCAATATAGTACATATTGACCTTATTCTTGAATATCAAATCCTTTGAGGTCTGTCAAGTTACGTTCACTCTTATTGCCTGATATTTTGAATTCAATGTACACATAAGTTGTTTTCATATTATCCGCAGACAATTCAGCTTCACCCTTATAAAGTTGGTAATTGACAACAACCGAATATTGGATATCACCGTTTTCATTCCAGCTAAATGGATAGATATTCATCTCTATAATCTTAGAACTTAGTTCATTCAAATCAATGTCATTGTTAGCCCCAGTATATCCTTCTGGTACATCCACCTTGATATTTTCCGCAATATAGGTAGAAACAAATTGATTATCAGCACCAAAGTTTTTAATCATTTCATCTCGCATAGCATCATATGACGCACCATCTGTCCATGAAAATACAGGATTTAAAACTTTAGATATTAGAGCTTCATCTTCTGATTTTAATTCTGGGTCTAAACCTTGAGCTTCAGACACGGTTGTCTCAGCTAGTTTAGACACATACTCTTCAAGGTCAGTGACTTCTGTAATAAGTTCTTTTTCTTTTTTCTCTAATCGAGTTAATTCTTTATCTCGTGCTGCTTGTGTTTCGCGAGCAGTATTAGACATATTAAATACATATAAACCAGCCAAAAGAATGGCAACAATGTTAAAAATAAGTGATTTTCTCATCGTGCCAACCTCTCAACATTTTCTAGATACCCAACGTTAACAAGTTCAAATGAATCTGTTGTGACGTAGTATTTCATGAACGCTGCACCCTTTAATGTGCCATTAGCGTCTTCAATTTTGAACACTACAGGGATGACATTTTGCGCAAATGGTGTAGATGTGCTAGGCACCATTTTCCAAGATTTATCGAAGATTAGTAATGGTGCACCATTATATCCATTTTTAAACAATTCATCTTGTACAGGTTTCAGCTCATCAAGTTTTTTGTTGCGCTCAACGGCATCACCTATTGAATATGCATCCAATCTTTTATTCTGCAAATCAATAACACGTTGTGTTGCAACACCAAGAGCCTTATTAACCTCTGTATAGTTGTTCAATAACACATCCGTTGATGCTTTGCTGTTTAATGTTTTAATCTCATTATTAATATTCTCAATGTTTTTTGTAACTATACCAATACTGGCGTTAGTATCAGCAAGTTTTTCATCAGCCTTATTTTTCATATGAAACCCAAACCCTAATATCACCAACACAAGGGGGATAAAGGTAAAATTCCATAACCACCGAAATCTATGTTCCATTATAAACATTCTCCATGAATGGAGTCCTTCCTAGATATTTCTACTTATATTATACCACAAGTTTGCTTAAATGTCAAGACAAGAGAAAGAGTTTGTGAGACCAATGTTGGCGTCTTCAACACCATAGAAAAAGAAGAAGACGAATATCTTCTTCCATATTATCCCATAGATTTAGCATCAGGATTAACAGTGTAACCATTGTCACCTGGGTTATAGAACACATAATCTTCAGATTCGAGCTCAGATGTTTGTACAATTCGATAATTCCAAGTACATGTTGTACCATCACCTTCACCAGACAAACCACTGGCATTTTGTTCAATAATCAATATTGAACCATCTTCAAAGACATGAGATACAACACCAGTATGACCTTCAACGTATTTAGTTTTAGATGAGAATACTGCACCGGATACAGGTTCTTTACTTGAAGAACCGCCGAATGTTGCAACCCAGTTACCAACAACCTCGATACCATTACCTTTAAGGTTTGTTGGATGTTCTCCATTTTTCTCCCACAAATAATGCATAAGTGTAGCGGATAAATCAGTACATTGATTCCATATACTTGACGGGTTCAACCATTTATCTTTTTTACCGTATTCAATACCTAAACTTTCAGGGTCTAAGGCATATCGTTTCAAATCATCTGGTAAATCTTGAGGTTTCCAAGCATTCCAAGCGCCTTTATAATTGTGACTACCACCAGCTTCTTGCCAGCCATTACCACCAAATTTCTTAGTGGATGTACCACATTGTTGAGCACTCTTTTGAGAGGCTGCTGATGATTTATTGGATGCCGCAGAAGTTGTTTTAGCCATAGATAAAATAGATTTAGCAAATTTCTCATCTACAGTCATCTTCTTAATATTAACCAACCATCTTGTCGCAGCTTCTTTACGTTTATCTACTTTCGTAGTTTCGCTACGAGGGCCACCACCCGCATATTCCCAATAGTCAAAGAAATTCATTGCCGCATCACCAGCGGTTGCTGGACTCATAGATTTATATTTTTGCAAACGAGGGTAGTATGATACACCGTTTGGTAAATCTGACAACATATAAGCCAACTGGGTTTCAATTTTAAACATAGTTGTCTTATTTTCTTTGGCAAATTCATAGAGTGATTTAGAACCGATACCAGTCCATTGACCAAGACCTGTACCAATCCAGTGTGGTGGTTGACCTGAACCTTCAGGTACCTGATATCCTGTAGTATTACCACCTGAGTTTGCCATCCATTGTGCAACACCAATTGTGGCGACATTTTCTACCGTTGGTCCTTTTTCATCTGCTATCTCGTACTGGTTCTCTCTCATATAAGACATGTAATCAGATTCCATTTTTTTAGGATTCAAACCAGATTCCACATCCCAGTTACCTAAAATACCCGCAATTTGAATATCCGATAATCCAAATTCAGACATAACAGAGTAAACTTTTTGAGCCACTTCAAGTTTGGCGGCTTCGGTTAGACCACCGTCATCTCCGGAACCTGTACCCAGTTTATCACCGACCTTAGGCTCAGTTACTCCACATTCTACAAGTATTGCTTTTTGTTGTAGTGTTAAACCATCAGGGCCTACTTCACCATAGCCATATTCATCTGTAACAGAATCTTCATAATTGTCTGAAGAATTAATAGCACTACCAATTGCACCACCGAAGAGGATTATAGCGAGTATTGTAACCCATCCCCAGGGAGTTGTCAATAGCCAGACTATCCCTTGTTTAGCCGCAGCACCTGCGATTTTGGCAGCGTGCATCGCTGTTTTTATGTTTTTCGGAGCATTTTTAATAGCATTAATTGTTTTTTTAGTACCATTAACAGTTTTCTTTACATCATTGACGCCTTTTTTTCCTTTATTATATACATTACGGACGGAATCATATTCTTCACTTTCGTTCCGTGCCAATCTATCAGCACCGCGAACGGTTTGACGACCAAGTTCTTTTCCACCCACAATCGCCGCTTTTTTAGTGCCTTTTACAGAACTTTTACCGGCTTGTTTTGCCAGTGCTTTTAAATTTGGTCTTACCATTTCAAAACCTTCCTGTTTTTCCTATTTATATATTATACCATATTTAACCTCAGAATTCAAGGGAACTGTCGGTCATTTGACTCCGACAGTTACGAACTCTGTTTGGTTATAGGTATCACGTTCTTCAGTTTTGAATTTGGTATAACCTTGTTTTACTAACTCTACAATTTCTTGCACAAACATTTGTGGTGACGTATCCTTAGGTATAAACAACCCAGCGTTCACCAATGGTTTATTTACCTTTGTAGATAGTTGAGACAACCAAGAATTGATTTGTTTTCTTGGATAACACTCAACCAATATTACATCAGCAGACAATGGGTCAGCAACCGTTGTATCTCTGAAACGAGCAACACCATCAAGACGAAGGATAATAGGCACTTCATCAGGTTCATCAGCTAGATATGTTGCGAGTTTTTGAATAACAATGTTTTTGATGTTACGCTTAGCATCACGTGCACCACCACGCTCTGTATCTTTGGATGTACGGTCTTTAACGATGTATGGAATAATATCCTTAGACACCATAATTCTACGTTCAGGTGTTTCCACAATATCAATATTGAATTGCAATTCTTTCTGAGCAATCTTATTCATAGCCTCATCTGGAAGTGGTTTGAATGGTACAATAGCATCAATACGACCAAGAACAGCAGTTTCAAAGACGTCTGAGTTTGCCAATGCCTGGTAAACCAACTCTATATCCACCTCTTGATCCTTATTACCAAATCGTTTGACGTGTTGGTACACTTCTGAAGCCAAGTTAGTTGTGAGGTTGATAATGTTACCGGTAAAGGATATAACACGGTTAGGGTTGTTGGCTGCGGTAAGTCGGGCATCATCCAAGACCTGAAGTAGTATGTTCATCGCTTCACGTGATGATTTCTCCACCTCGTCTATTAGCAAATATCCATTAGGAGCGGACCAGGCCGCCTGAGCCAATTGGTTTGCGAACTCAACAGCGTCTTCCGGGCGCGGGTATCGAGACATATCGAAACGTTTAAGTGGGATATCTAACTCTTCAGTAATAACCTTTGCCAGCTCCGTCTTACCCGTGCCGGTTGGGCCTGTACTCAAAAACGATATTTTCGGTCTCGTAGGGTCATTAAAACCTGTCAATGACAATTCCAAACGAGAAATAATAGTTTTAACTGCTTGTTCCTGGTTCAATATTTTAGTCCTTAAGGCTTCTTTAACCTTGGGTGTAGACACCTGGTTATCAATATCTATTCCGTATGAGCGTTGGATAACTCTGTTCAACATTGGTCGAGATAATGGGTAATCGGAATGAATTCCCAATTCTTCAGGTGTTGCATATTCACGAATTAGCTTACCATCTTTCATATACTCCACTTTCGTAATATTACCGATACAGTTAAGTAGAATATCAATTGAAGCACGGGGTTGTGAATTGGAAATTAAGATACGTCTTGATGTATCATAAATTTCACCAAATACTGCTTCATCTGCGAGTTCCAAAACATTATATTGCTTAGCACGAGACTTAAGTATATTAATAACCGCTTCTTTTGGTAGTTCTGGAAGTGTTATCCGAAGTAAACGTTGGTCAAGCGCTCTGTTTGGTGAAATCCACTCATCGTACTCCTCAAAGGTTGTTGCAGCAACAACACGGAAGCCGTTATGGGCTGATTTTTCCAAAATAGGTTTCAGGGCTTCTACAGCCGAAGGTGAAACCATAGCAATACGGTGAAACTCATCTATGAAGAGTATCACAATTATATCATTATCTTTAGAATATTGAGCAGTTTCGCTAACGAAGTCCATGAGTCCATTAGCCATCTCAGTATCCTTGTCTCCTGTTGAGTCTTTAACAAATCTTTCAATATCTACAGACAATACTAGGTATTGTGTAGATTGTTGGTCATATGTGAAGCCTTGCATAAAGGCGGTTTTACCTGAACCAGGTTCACCCAATAGAATTACGTTAGCTTTTTCTGGGTTGCGTGAGGCTAGACGTAACTCACTCATGTCACGACCCAAGATTGGTGCCGATGGTTTAGCCAAAGGTACCGCTGCTGTGTGTAACATCGGATAAGTTGCTTTTGATTCAGGAGAATTAAATTTAGCAATCGAAGCATCGATTATTTGATTAAATTCCACGAGTTTCCTCCAAATTCTTTCTATACTATATTATACCATATTTTTAAAGAAAAATCAAGCCCTAAAAAAGGACTATGTATAGTCCTTTTCTAACTGGTCGAAATCAATTGAATATGTGTGTTCAACCGCTTCACTTGTTTCAGGAAAGGGTAGGCCGTTAACAAAAGATTCATTAAATAGTTTTCTCAATAAATCTTCTGCATCTTCAGCTTCAACTTCCACATATCCAGTCGATATCCATCTTACTGGTACATTATATTTCATATTAACCTTCTTTCACTTAATTATACCATAAATACCTTAAATAGTCAAGCCGAATTCCATAGCAATGAAATCATCATCAGACAAGATTGGCGCTGAGACATTACCTAAGACGTTACGAATCTCTATATCGTCTATCTGTCCTTGAGCATTAGTAGACGCATCTCTTACATCACTTGGTAGTTTATGCCAAGCGGTCTCAAATGGTAAATCTACAACTACTCTATCAGGAGTTGTCAACACCTCCTGATTCAAATCTGTAACAGATGAAAGGTTAGCCAGTGATTGGGTTGCCATATTTTCCAGATGTACAGGCTTGTTTAAGAGAACCGAACGCATAGCATTATCAATATTTACCGAATCGGTTATATGACCATTAGATTTAGTTGTTGGATTCCAAACCACATAAGATTCTGTCGCGTCATGGGTCATATAGGTTGAACGAACAGCCTGAGCCTCCTTAGTTGGAGCCATGTTTGCAGTCACCCAATCAGAGATTTCAATAGTTGGCATAGGAATGCGTCTAACTTCCCAACCTTGATGTAAATCCAATTTGGCATCATCAAACATAGTGTAAACCTTAACGTTTGGATACTCTTTAGAAGCACAATACTGCATTACATGATGGTCAGTACCTCGATTATCCTTAACGAGGATATCCCAATTGTTTTCCATAGCCTGGTCTAATCGTTCTCTCAAATCGTTTGATATGTGACCAACCGACATGGAACCAAATACCGCCAGTGAGTTGTTAGATGTGTCATATTCCGTATATTCAAGACCCGACATCTTATATTTATTATAATAGTTGTAGTCAGGGTGAGCAAGATATGATAATCGTTTTTCTTGTTCTTTTTGTATATCTGGGTCAACTAGTTTATTGGTGTAATTCCAATCACGGACTTCATAATCTTTTTCATACCATTGAGCCTTATAATCGAAATAGTTGTTTTGGTAATGTTTTGGAGATAGATGATTGAATAACAATTCAGCCTTTAAAGATTCTTTAGCACTATCTGTTGGTTGTAAGCCAGTTCTTTGTGCGACCTGTTCTTGTATTCTATCTGAATTGATTAAATTAATGCGCTTACCGTTTTCTAGAGCATGTTTCATATTGTTGGTAACATCGTCATTATTATAAATGTAACCATTTGATACAGCATAAACCTCATCCACCGAGTCGATAATTATATCGTGGACGAACCGTTTAACAGCAATAGACGCATCGTTTTTCTCTTTCATACCTTGATAGTATTCAGGGCTTGATTTTTGACCTTGAACATAACCAGGAACAAACCCAACAGCCTTCTTGTAATCAGGTGATTTATAAAAATCTTTAGCTACGACATCGGCCTTTTTCTCCAACAGAGTGACAAATTGCCTATGTTTACTGTTATCAAATCCACGGAACCGCCTATCCAAGGATGACGCAACTCTTTCCATGTCAACATCTCTAGTTTTAAAACCTGGCATGTATGGACGGTTTTTCTCAGCTGATGAGGGGTGCATAACAATTTTAAACTTATCTGTCAACCCTTGATATTGTGGGGAAGTTTTTATAAATTCTTTAACGTCATGCGCGGCAAGGTGGGAGATTGTTTCAACACCCGTGTTATCACCAAAATGAACCTCAAGTGTCTTATCACCTATGTTATCTAATTCTCTCAGTAGATTTTTCACAGTTTCATTGTAGATGTGAGTATAGGGAGATTTAGGGTCTCTGTAAAACCGTTGCCCTTCTGGGGTGTTGCTTTTAGCATACTCATACTCCATAAGCCATCTATTGTATTTCTCTTTTGAGTCTGTTGAGATTACAGACTGATTATGTAGAGCTCTATAGGTATTGTGATATTTAAAGGCATATAATTCCAAATTACTTTGCTTTGGAGCCTTAAAGAGGTTGTCTGCTTTAGGGCCTATAAAAGCTATCTTTTTAAGGGACATATTCGTTTACCTTTGTATCTATATTTTGTATTTTGTTAGCAAAGTCTAAATCGTTTAATTTTTCAACTTTCAAGTCTTTAAGAGTTGAGCAGAAGTAGTCATCGATGATTTCAAAATCAACAGCGTTTGCAATTCTCTCACCCGGACCTTTATGTGTATCAATAGTCCAAATGTTGCCTTCGAATCGTTCATTATACCATCTTTGAAATGTTCGTGCAAAGACTTCTGTAGGTGTAAGATAGTATTGTATTGCTTGTAATGCTTGTTCTTCACTTACATCTACTGTATCTAAATACTTATCAAATTCGTTTGAGTAGGCTTCAAACAAGGGTCTAAAGGCTTCCTCTTCTGAAAACATTTGAAAAGTGTCCCATACGTTTGATTTATCAATATGGTGGCCCAATTCATGGATGAATGAACCGGTTGAGTAGATGTTTACCTCTATTCCATCAAGCATATAATGATTGCCGTAAGTTTCAGTGGTTACTTGGTTATGGTCTGTGAAATTACCAGCGTCTGATGGTGCATCATCGTATATTTTCACATGAATATTTTTAGCATAGGGTTGTAGGGAGGTTATTGTACTTTCTAACTGACTGAAATGTTCATCCAGATAAGAATTGAAGGCCTCTTCCTTATGCTCATAATATTCGGTAGTTATGGTGTGGTTGTTTAGAATTATTGTATCTTGTGTTTTAGAATATTCCATAAATCAACCTTTATTAGTATATATGTTAATTATACCACAAATATGGGAAAATGAAAAGAAAAACCGCCGATTAGGCGGTAATCTTTATTTAGTTGCTTTAAGCACTGTTGATTTTGGTACTTTTACATTGATAAGTTTATCTGAAACTTTACCATCAATGATTGCGTAAGCTGTATATGTAACACTTGTGCCAGTTACATCTTTAGCTTTTACCAACATGTATTCTGAACCGAAGAGATTGATTTTGAAGCCTTGGAATTTGGCTGCATCTTCAACCGTCTTGATTTCAGTGATTGTTTCAACAGCCTCAGTTACGGCACCATCAACGTCTGCTTTAGGTGCTTGAGGAACTACAATCGCAGTCCATACAGAACCATTGTTTGTAAGTTTTACAACTGAGTCTTTAGGGTAACCCAACTCAGCCAACTTAGCATAAGCTTCAGTGTTTGATTTTACAGTGTAGAGGTTAACAGCTTTACGTGTTTGAGCAACCGCGTTAACATTATTAGTGTCTGTTGTTGCTTGTGTAGAACCGTTAGTAGCCGTAGTTGATGTGTTGTAACGAACTACAAAGCGATTATCTTTATCAAGTGTAATTGACTTGATTGAACCTGCTCCAACACCATGATTTGTTGCCCATGCAAGTGCTTCAGCATCCGTAGTAACGGAGATATCATAGATTGTAACGGTTGAGAATTTAGCTTCTGATTGAGCCAATGCTTTATTAGCCGCCTCATTAACAGAATTCAAGAGTTCCGTATTCTTAGAAATATTGCTTGTGTTAGTATCAACATCCGCACGGAGAGCCGCTACAAGTTTTTGTACCGCATCAATTGTGGCTGTATTTTTAGCAATGTTGGTTGTATTTTTAGCGATGTTGGTTGTATTGTTAGCAATGTTGGATGTGTTTTTAGCAATGTTGGTTGTGTTTTCAATGATTTTATTTTCCAATTTATCATCTGCTGCTTCTTGAGCGGCTTTATTGTTTTGAATTGTCTTAACAATAACGCTCAATGCTGAAGTAGTTTCCGCTTGGAATTTAGCATCATCTTTATCATCTTCATCCATACGACCAGTTAATGCTTCAAGTTGTTGTTTAAGAACATCCACAGCATTTGCTTTAGTGTTTGTGATAACTTCATTAGAACCGAAGTCGATAGCATTAATCACTTCATTGTAAATATTAGTTACCTTATCCAAATCAGCTATACGTTTAGTACGTAAGAATGTATCAACTTGGAGGGATGTCTTAGACCAGTCGATTTGTGACATGAAGTCGCTATCGAAGGCGATAATTACACGAGTGATAAGCTTATCAGCAGAATCCACAACACCGGTTGGAGTGTTCAATGTAGATGAAACATTACGTGCAATTGTTTGTGTAGTGTACTTAGTAATATCTGTGTTTGCTGACATTACACCTTTTGTAGCAGCATAACGGTTATACAAAGCCGTTCCAGGTTTGAAGGTGATTGGGGTATTAGATTCCACAAGGTAGCTACCAGTATATTCATCCGCTTTAACATTCATTTCGTCTGTCATTGCGTAGTAGAATGTATCTTCTGATAGGTTCATTGGGAATGCAGAACCACTCAAACGGTAGAAGAATTCTGTACCATTTTCAATCTCAGCAAGTGGGTTTTTGTTGATATCATATGTTGTAAGTTTTGCAAATGATAGAACCGCATCTTTACGTGGGTCAATAAGTGGCACGTTGTTTTCAACAGTGTTTGACTTGTAATTATTACCGAAGTCTGATTGGAAGGCTACGTTATAGTAAGTATTACCGTTGTATGTTCCACCTTGTTTGTCAGGTGTGTTATCAATCTTATTAGTTGTCATTGGGATTGTAACAACTAGTTGTTGACCACCTTCAACATACTTCTTGTAGAATGTCGCATCTACACCAGTAGCTTGAACTACAACTGCAGAATATTCATTTACATTACCACCTTGTTCTTTAGCGGTTGCTTCAATTTTAGCTTTCAAGCCCTTGTATTCATCACCTTTAAGGTCTGCATACTTAACATTGACAACGTTGAAGCCTTGGCCAAGAGGTACCACGGTTCCGTCTTTTTGAGCAACAGTAACCGCACCATTGTATGTAAGAGCTACGTGATTGTAAACGTCAGCCAAGATGAGTGTTTTACCTTGCATTTCGCGGTCAATATTAACATTCAAGTATTGGTTGAAGTCCCAAATGATTTGATAGTTATTGATTGAACCTGGAAGGACTGCTTTACCATCAATGTTTACAAACTTAGAGTTTGTGTTGTGTTTTTCTGGGTCAGCTGAATCTGTACGGATTGTAACAGTATCACCAACAACAAGGTATTCATCGTTTACGATTGTTTCTGAGTGTACTTGGTAAACAGTGTCATCCTTGTCAAGTTTGAAGTATACCGCAGGGGCGTCATATTCCCATTGACCGTTTACTGTACCACCAACAGTTCCAGCATTGTTGAGGTTTTGGTTTTCATTTACCTTAACAAGGTATTTACCTGTTGCACGAAGACGAACAGTGTTTGTTGCTTTGTTGTATGTAGCTTCCCAGTTTTCTCCATCAATGTTTGATTTCACATCATCGTAAGTTACACCATCTGGAAGGTATGTAACGATTTCCAAGTTGTGAATCTTATCAAAACGTTCACTTGGAAGTGGTTGGTTATCAGTTTCAACACCGACAGTTTGGTTAACCATTGCTTGAACAACTTTTTGACCATTAGATGATGCTTTAGTTGCTTCAATAATCACTTCACCATCAGCGTTTTCAGTGTGACGGTCAGTTTGAGGTGTTGAGCGTACATCATAGAGGTGGTAGTTGATTACTGGTACAGCTGGTTTAACAGCTTGGATTGGTGTATAGTTAGAAACCTTAACTGGTGCAGTTCCGTCAGCAACAACTTGTGGAGCAATTGTGAAGGTATAAGTTTTAAACTCTGGGCGGTCTTCAGCTGGGACAGCACCGTTAATACCATTCAAGCTACGAACGTAATCTTCCATACGAGCGTAATCAGCTCTCATTTGGTCAACATAGCGTTGTACGTCTTCTTTAGAGGCAACAACAACGTTTTCAGTTGTGAGTCGGATATTACCTTGAGACGCTTGTGTTTGGAAACCAACCATTTGTTCAACCGTAGTATTTGCAGAAGCTACAGACGCACGAACTTCTTGATACTTCGTACCTGCCGCGATTTGTGCTTGAATGCGTTGAGTATCAGCTTCTAAAGCTTGCGCAGAATATGGTTTAGTTTCTGTGACAACAGTTTGTTTATTGATTGCCAAGTTTGTACGCAATGATACCATGATTGCGTTCGCATTTGCTGCGTCTTGGTCATTTCGTTTTTGCTCAGCCTCATAGTTTAGCAAATCGGCTTTATATTTAGCTGTAGCCTGTTTGATTTCAGTTTCCTTAGTTTTATAGTAGTCCGTTGCAGTCTTAGTATTCACCACAGTAGCATCGGCATCGCCTGTAAGAACAACAGAATTATCATGAACGATAGTAAGACCTGCAGACTCGGCTTGTGAAATTGCTTCATCTAAATCTGTATGGTCAACATATACGTCAATCCAACCAGTGGATTCTTGTAGTTGTTCAGCGTGTGCTGAAGTAATTGGAACAATTGTTGCTGTAAATGCTCCAGCTAATGCTAATGAATTAAGATTGAACGCACGACGTTTCTTAGAAATAAAGTTCAAAGTTTTTTCTCACTTTCTTTAATCCCCCAATAATGGGTAGTTACTTTTAAATGAGGCGAGCCTCAAAAAGATTCTTATTTATCTTATGTATTTATTATACCACAAATAATTTTATTTGTCAAGAGGGGTACGAGGATTATTTTAATTGATTGTGACAGATATGAACTACCAGTCCATACTTATATTATAACATATTTGCACTGTTTTGTCAAGACCAGAAAAAGAAGTAGATTACTCTACTTCATTTTTTCTTATTTGCGTGAACGTTTACGACGGTTGTTGAGTTTAGCACCCAAACCTGCCGCTGACAATCCACCGATTGTTGTACCGACAACACCAAGAACACTTGACGCATCACCTGTTTGTGGTAATGGTTGAGTTGCTTTAGGAGTAGCAGGAGCTGGTGTAGGAATTGGTGTAGCTGGTGCTGCAATCTTACGATATACGTTGATTACGTTACCATCTTCATCATATTTAACACCTACAAGTTCGTATCCAGAAATGTCTGATTTACCATCATTATCTGGGAATGAACCTTCTTTAGGGTTTTGCAATGGATTACCACTTTCATCAACCCATAGAGTTTTGATAACTTTTTCGTAAACGTTAACCACGTTGCCATCAGCATCTACATCTGTTTTAACATGTTTGTAACCAGGGATATCATCACCTTCTTTATCAGGGAATGAACCTTTAGCTTGGTCTTTAAGAGGTTTACCTTCTTTATCAACCCACTTAGTGATTGGCTCAGCTACTTTCTCATATACGTTAGTAACGTTACCATCTGGGTCTGTTTCTGTTGAAATGAGTTTGTAACCTGGTACATCATCGCCTTCTTTATCTGGGAATGTACCTTCTTTAGGGTCTTTAAGTGGATTACCTTCTTTATCTACCCACTTAGTGATAGGTTTGTTAGGTGTTTTCTTGTAGACGTTCTTAGTGTTGCCATTGTCATCAGTAGTTACTGAAACAAGTGTGTAACCTGGTACATCATCGCCTTCTTTATCTGGGAATGTACCTTCTTGTTTTTCTTTCAATGGTTTACCGCCTTCGTCAACCCACTCAGTTATTGGTTTAGCTGGTGTTTCAACTTTTTCATAGATGTTTACAGTATCACCGGCAATAAAGCCAGATTTTTCAAATTGACCACCTGGTTGAACATCAGCTTCTTTAACAGTGTAAACTGTTACAACCTTGTAACCAGGAATATCTGATGTACCATCAGTATCTGGAAGAGTTTTATCTTCAGCTTTTGGTTTCAATGTGTTACCAGCAGTATCGAACCAATATGTGTCTGGAAGTTCTTTTTTTTCAATCTTTTCATAGGTATTAACAGTGTGTTTGTTACCATTTGAATCGGTTGTTGTTTCGCGAGATACTAGTTGATAACCTGGAACATCATCACCTTCAGTGTCTGGTTTTGTACCTGACTCTTTAGGTTTCAATGTGTTACCGTCTTTGTCAACCCACACAGTGTCTTCAGTTACTGTTGGTGTTGGAGCAGGTGTTTCTACTTTTTTATAAACGTATGTTTTAACATTGTTTTTAGTAGTCACTTCTACGAACTCGTAGCCTTCAAAAGTTTTACGCTCAGTATAACCATCTTCTTCCGGTGCTAGTTCTTTTCCATCTACTGTGATGAAACGAGTTTTAGTTTTTGGTGTTGTTGGTGTGTTTGAAGTTGAATCACCACCATCAGAAACCGCAACTTGTCCAGTAATAACAGCTGACTCGAAGAATGTTACACCAGCTTCAGTAGCTGACGCTGAACCTTCCAAAAGTTTTGCACGAATAGCAGCCGCACCGGTTGCATACATGTTTTCATAAGCATCCAAAACTGGTTTAACTACAGAATACTCTGAAAGTGCTGAGATATTTGCATTCGGAGCATATACCTTAGACGCATAAGAATCGAATGCTTGTTGGTAAGAGTTTGAAGTTCCTGCTTTGTACTTGTTGAAGATGTTCATTACATCTTGTACAGTCTTAACATTCTTGAACTCATTAGTGATAGTTGTTGACACTTGTGAGTTGATAGTACCATCGTTTGAGAAGGCAACAGCAAGAGTGTTAATTGGTTGGTCCAAGTTTGCAACAGTATAAGCCTCACCTGATTGTGTTGTGATTTTTTGACCACCAAGTGAGTTATACCAGTTGATAATTTCAACAATTGTAGTTTTTGCTTTAGTTGAAGTAGCTTGGTCAGTGCTCAAAGCATTATTCAACAATGATGAAACCACTGCCGAATCTGCAATTTCTGGCACTGCCGCAACTGCTTCTTTATAAAGCTCTGAACTAGTTCCTAGATTACGTACAGTTGAAGCAATCGCCGCCGCGTTGATACCCGTTGGGCGGTCAAACATTACTGGGAATGTTGCTTCCGTTGCTTGTTTTGTTAAATCAAAACTTCCAGCTGACACTTGTGCAACTTCCGCTGAAACAGGAGCAACTGTTACAACAGAGCTTACGCCAGCAACAGCTAAAGCTAAACCTGCGCGATTTTTAAGTATTTTTTTAATAGTGCTTGACATTCTTTAAGAATCCTCGTTTATTTATATTTCTACTTTCTTATATTATACCATATCTTAACTTATTTGTCAAGAGGGGTACGGAGATATTTTTTATTGAGTTCCTGTAATCGTTTGAATTTGAACTCTAGTAATTCAAACTCACCATCCAATGTTTCAAGAGTTTCTCTGGTGTCCTCAAGGTCTGATGTTAAGATATCAACCTGATTGGATAGATTTTCTATTTGTAAATCTTTACCAGATAACTGTACTTGTAAATCTTCCAAATCCTTAGATTTAGAATCCAATTCCGATTGTAAACCTTCAGCGTGTGATAGTTTGTCTATCTCTTCCTGCAACTCTGCCATCTTATCAGCAGATGATTCTAGAAGTCTTGTGTAAGATTCTTCTTTCTCTTTGAGTTGAACAGCAAGAGATTCAGCTTCCGCCTCAGCTTTCTTTTGGTCTGCTACCAATCGACTGTTTTTAGTTTCCAAAGCCATGATTTTCTTTTCTAATTCTTTGATGGCTTCAGTTTCTTCAACTGTTGATTTTTCAGTCATCTTAATTATCAGAGAACCCAAATGCTCTTCCATTGTCTGGTTTTGTTTTTGTACCTTTTCTAAGAGTTTAGATTTTTCGTACAAATCAGCTTCTACATTTTGTAGATTCTTTCTTGACTCACTCAAAGCT
>ERZ650312.1100-NODE-1100-length-15363-cov-4.076039_pt1 | contig 15363 bp, 17 predicted proteins | sample MGYA00376248_ERZ650312 | MGnify/ENA primary metagenome ERZ650312 (study PRJEB26733, sample SAMN07839316) | wastewater metagenome | biome: urban; feature: wastewater treatment plant; material: waste water | place: USA: North Carolina | collected 2016-07-28 ... | reverse complement strand
TTCCAATTTAAAAATCTTAAGCTATAATCCAAAAGCCATAATATGAGTATGGTTTTAAATTTATCTTAATTCAGGATTGTATTAAGGACTTAATATGAAACAATGGATTTTCGCTAGTGCTTTAATAGCAGCAAGTTTAACTGCGGTTCAAACTGGGAAAGCCGCTAATTCTGATGCAACAACCGCTAATAGCAATTCAACGAATAGCCAAGTTTGTAAAGCAGCCACGGAGCAAGAAATTGCGAGTTTGTTTGAGCGTTGGGATGCATCATTGGGTACATTAAACCCAGAAAAAGTCGTAGAGAATTATGCACAAAAATCTATCTTGGTACCTACCGTATCTAATAAGGTGCGCTTTAGTGCTGCAGAAAAGGCCGATTATTTTGCGCACTTTTTACAAAATAAGCCGCGTGGGGTGATTAACCAACGTATGATTCAGATTGGCTGTAATACCGCATTTGACTCTGGTCTTTATACCTTTACCTATGGTACAACTGGTCAAGTCGTTGAAGCGCGCTATACATTCACTTATGGATGGGATGGGGAGCAATGGTTAATTACCAGTCATCACTCATCAGGTATGCCTGAGAAAGCTAACACGATGCATTAATAACCCAATTATGCTAGATTTGAAAATGCCTAATGACCATGTTAGGCATTTTTATTTGTTAAAGTAAAATCTTATGAAACTCACTGCCCCAAAACAACGCCAAGGCGAATATTTTGAAAACTTGGCCAAGTTATACCTTGAAGCACAAGGCTTAATTTTTGTTGTCAAAAATTGGCATTACAAAAACCTTGGTGAGTTAGACTTGGTGATGTTAGACAATAAAAACCCAAACACACCGTCAACCCTCGTTTTTATCGAGGTGCGTCAGCGAAAAATCAGCCACTTTGGCTCCAGTCTTGATAGTATTACCCCAAGTAAACAACGAAAAATTTTCCAAGCCACTCAAGCTTTTTTGCAAGCCCATCCGCAGTTTGGCGCGTGTGATATACGCTTTGATGTGGTGAGTTTTGACGCCAATAATCCTAAGACAGATAGGGGTGTACCGATACCGAATTGGATAACCAATGCTTTTTATCCGGTAGAATAAGCCAATCGTTTGTTGTCTTATTCACGTCCTCTAATAATAGCCAACGTGTATACAAGTTTTTTTCTAAGCCCTATGAAAATTATGCTATGCTATGGGCAATTTTTTTAATGACTTCGTGTTTTTCGTGACACTGTTTTTCTGTAGACCTATCATTTCTATCGGTGATACTTCCAACATTAGGTAACCCCATGAATGCTCAAGATTTAATTGCTATTTTGCAACCTCATTTTCCCAATGCCAAAATTGAAGCGGCTAACCAAGGTAACAAATTTGATGTGCGTGTCGTTGACGAAAGCTTTGAGGGCAAACGTCCTGTCGCGCGTCAGCAAGCGGTATTAGGCTTGGTGAATGACAAGTTTGCCAGTGGCGAAATCCATGCGCTAAATGTCCAAGCGTTGACCCCGGCCGAATGGCAAGCCAAACAAGAGGGTTAATGCATGGATAAATTTTTAATTACCGGTGGTACCACCGTCAATGGTGAAGTGGTTATTTCTGGGGCAAAAAATGCGGCATTGCCATTGCTTGCCGCGATGATTTTGGGTGAAACCCCAACCACCTTGACCAATGTGCCAACACTCAAAGATGTCACTACCTTGCTCAAACTGATTGCCGGCATGGGTATTACCATCGAAAAAAACGGCGATACAGTCACCTGTGACACTAGTACCATCAATAGCTACTATGCACCGTATGAGTTGGTCAAAACCATGCGTGCCTCTATCTTGGTATTAGGCCCACTGTTGGCACGTTTTGGCCAAGCAGAGGTGTCATTGCCGGGTGGTTGTGCGATTGGCTCGCGTCCGGTCGACCAACATCTAAAAGCCCTTGAAGCCATGGGTGCCGAGATTACGGTCGAAAATGGTTATGTCAAAGCGCGTGCGCCTATGGGTCAAGATGGCAAGCCAGGTCGTCTGCAAGGCTGTCATTTTACCTTTGATATGGTGACCGTTGGTGGGACAGAAAATACGATTATGGCGGCTGCCTTAGCGGAAGGTACGACCCATCTTGAAAACTGCGCGCGTGAGCCGGAAGTTGTCGATTTGGCCAATATGCTCGTCAAAATGGGTGCCAAAATTGACGGGATCGGCACAGCATATATGACGATTCAAGGCGTGGAAAAATTACACGGTTGTGAATACTCTGTTGTACCAGATCGTATCGAAACAGGCTCATATTTGGCCTTAGCCATGATGACCGGTGGTGAAGTTACCGCGAAAAAAACCGATGCTAGTTTGATGCAGTCGGTACTCAAAAAATTCCAAGAAATGGGCGCAACGGTTACCATTGGTGATGATTGGATTAACGTTAAGATGGAAGGTCGTCCAAAGGCGGTCGATATCCGTACATTGCCACACCCAGCGTTTCCAACCGATATGCAGGCACAGTTGATGACCGTGGCAGCGATTGCTGAAGGAACTAGCACCATTATCGAAAACATCTTTGAAAATCGCTATATGCACGTACCTGAGTTACAACGCATGGGCGCAAATATCAAAGTCGATGGGCATACAGCTGTCGTCAAGGGCGTGGAAAAACTCAATGCCGCACCTGTCATGGCCACAGACTTGCGTGCCTCGATGTCATTGGTCATGGCAGCGGTGGCCGCCAAGGGGCAAACCACCATCGAGCGTATTTATCACATTGACCGTGGTTATGAGCAAGTCGAAGAAAAATTGCGCGGCTTAGGCGTGACCATCGAGCGCATTAAGGGCGAGTGATGACAGACAATTCTCAAGAGACGAATAACGCTCAAGATACTTACCAAGGCCTGACTTTGGCACTGTCTAAAGGGCGTATCTTAAAAGAAACCATGCCAATGCTAGCAAAAGCAGGTATTGAGCTGTTAGAAGACCCAGAAAAATCGCGTAAGCTGATTTTCCCAACCACGCATCCCGATGTGCGCGTATTGATTTTACGCGCCAGTGACGTGCCAACTTACGTTGAGCATGGCGCGGCTGATTTTGGTGTGGCGGGCAAGGACGTGTTGCTTGAGCATGGCTCAAGTAATTTATACGAGTTGCTAGACTTAAAAATTGCCAAATGCCGTCTGATGACTGCCGGTAAAGTTGGACAAGTTTTACCAAAACGTCGTTTACGCATTGCAACCAAGTATGTCAATGTAACGCGTGCTTACTTTGCCAATCGTGGTGAGCAAGTAGATGTCATCAAGCTATATGGCTCAATGGAACTTGCACCATTGGTCGGTTTGGGTGATTTGATTGTTGACGTGGTTGATACTGGTAACACCTTGCGTGCCAATGGCTTAGAGCCACGAGAGCCGATTGCAGAAATCTCATCGCGTCTAATCGTCAACCAAGTCAGCTATAAGCGCAAATTTGCCTTGCTTGAGCCGATTTTGGCTAGCTTTAAGCAAAGTGTCGACAGCGCCAAGTAAGTTAAACCCGAGTAAGTTAAACCATGTCAGCTCAAACTTTGCAACACCTGTTCGTGTATGGCACCCTAGCACCCAATCAGCCGAATGCGCACATTTTGGCGCCCATCCATGGCAGTTGGCAGCCTGCAACCATTCGAGGTACATTGCTACCCAATGGTTGGGGTGCTGCGTTGGGCTTTCCGGCTGTGATTCCCAATCCGGCGGGCGAGATAGTCACAGGTTTGGTGTTTAGCTCAGAAGACTTAGACGCGCATTGGCCGCGTATTGATGCGTTTGAGGGCGACGGTTATCAGCGCATTAAGGTGCCTGTAGAATTGGCCAATGGCGATATCTTAACCGCATTTGTGTACGCACTTAATTGTTAACAAGGCAACGCTAAAAAAGTACAGCATAGTACTTGATAGCGAGTGAGTAGCAACCTACTATCTAAAGCACGATATTTTTAAACGTGTTTATGGCCGCCTTTTTTAGATGTCTGATTTTTAGATATAGTAGCGGGCTAAGGATAGAAAGTATGCAACCAATGGCTTATATCAAACCAGCGACATTACTGCTCGCTGCATTACTCACCATGAATGCCACACATGCAACGGTGGGTGGTGACCAATATCTTGAATTCTTGGGCTATGAGCCAACAGATCAGAAAGTCTATCTACTGCGCTATTACATGGATGGGCGCGCTCGTGCGCCGCAGTTGTATTACTTTAACCTTGCATCCAATACGCCTACTAAACTGGTAGAAGTCGAATCTATCTACCGTCTGCCAAATGGCAAAATCGATATTGACCAAGACCCCGTTAATAGCGAATTTGGTCGTCAGTTGACCGCCATCAAAAACCGCCTAGTGCCATTAATACCATTGGCCACGGACAGCATTCGCGTCAATAAACTACAAACCACCCAAAAATCAGTGATTGCTTGGTATGATGACTACGAAGGCAAGCCCGATACTGAAAAAGCGCATATTCCTGAGTATCAGTATCGCTATCGTCTGACCACAGGGTTGGCGAATACCGATACTTATCATAATACTTGCTACCAAAGTATGCCCCAAATGGCCATTAGCTATCGGCCGCAATTACTGGTCAAACATGCCTATGCGATTCCTACGCAGCGCTATGTAATCGCTGGTATCAAGTATCTTGCGGATCAGTTTGAGGTGGGTTACTACCATGAAGACCCAGTGGTATTATCACCCAAACGACAGCTGTCAGGCACGACGTTGCAAGACCTGATTCATTGTTATTGGCGGTATTAAGTTTGCTATGGATTGAGGTTGATAAATAGGGTGAACCATTTAGCTAACCCTATTTATTTATCGTGATAAGCATTAAGGTTTAAGTAAAAAATTGCTTAGTAAGCGTTTTGCGCCCTCGGTGGCAAATGACTCTGGGTGATACTGTACGCCCTCAATCGGATAATCACGGTGGCGTAAACCCATGATTTCATCACCAGCTAGGCTGGCGTCTTTTAGACTTTTATCTTGATGGTCTGAATTAGACACCACACTGGTGACTTCTAAACAGTCGGGCAGACTAGTCGAGTCCGCCATCAATGAGTGATAACGCATGATTTCGATATCTTGTGGCAAATCTTGATACACGCCTTTGCCGTCATGACGCACCGGTGATGTTTTGCCATGCATGGGCACACTTGCGCGCACCACTTTACCACCAAAGAAATGGGCAATACCTTGCATACCTAAGCACACTCCGAGTAACGGCGTGGTTTTACCCATTTCTGTAATCACGTCACCACATACACCAAAGTAGGCCGGATCATCGGGCGAACCCGGGCCGGGTGAGATGATAATGCGGTCAGGGTTCATCGCTTGGACATCGGCCAGGGTAATTTCGTTATTGCGTTTGACCGTTACGCTAAAATTCTCGCCTGTCTTATTGGCGCGATCGGCTAAGATTTCGCCGATATATTGGTACAAGTTAAAGGTAAAGCTGTCGTAGTTATCGATGATTAATACGTTCATGATTATGCCCCTGTTCTTTCTGCCGAAAAATTGCTAAGTACCACTTTCATCGCCGATAATTTACGCACGATTTCTTCGTACTCATCTTCAGGGTTTGAGTCATATACATTACCACCGCAGGTTTGGGCATACGCGCTGTTACCATTGATAAACAGCGAGCGAATCGGAATGGCAAAAATACAATCACCGTTAAAACAAAATTGACCTAATGCCCCGCCATACGCACCACGACCATCCGGCTCTAATTCATTAATGATTTTAATGGCTTCAATCTTGGGCGCACCAGATAGCGTACCGGCTGGAAAGTTACTGGCAAGTGCGGTAAACATATCGTGCTCTGGGTGCAAAATCCCTACGATTTCACTAGAGATATGCTGCACATGTGAAAAGCGCTTAATATCCATTAGATTACGCACCTTGACCGTACCAAACTGCGCCACACGACCAATATCATTGCGGTGCAAGTCGACCAGCATATTGTGCTCAGCGATTTCTTTTGGGTCGTTAAGTAATTTGCGTGCCAATTGACGGTCTTCAACCTCATCGTTACCGCGTTTTGCCGTACCCGCTAATGGAAAGGTTTCCATCTCACCATTACGCAAGCGGAATAACAGCTCAGGCGAAGCACCGATGATTTTTTGCTGACCAAACTTCATAAAGTACATATGCGGCGAGGGATTGACCTCACGCAGTTTCTCATAAATGGGTAAGGTATCACCGTCAATCTGATAATGCGATTTGAAGCCAACCTCACATTGAAAAATACGACCGGCAATAATATCATCTTTGACTTTCATGACCGTTTTGGCATGTTGGGCTTTGTCCATGCCATCGCCTAGAAAATCGACCGTTGGGCGAGTATAAGTTGGCGTAGGTTTCCGTAGCAATGCCTTAATCTCATCCATGCGATTGGCTTGTTCTGGCGTGTCATAATAAAAATAAAAAATCTCGCCCGTCATCTTATCTAGGCTAAGGCCATCAAGATACACGCCAAACTTGAACGGTTCAAATGCCTCACTACTTTTTACATCTAATGTCGGTTCAAAAAAATTAATACTGTCAAAGCCCATAAAACCGACCAAGCCGCCCGTATGGCTGCGCGCAATAACGTGTTGGGGTGTGATATCACGCAACAGCAAATAAGGATTTTCACTTGGATAATCATCGCTTTGAGCGGTGCGGTTATTGACGATGGTCAATGTATGACGGTCTTTGGCAAAAATGGTGTAAGCTGGGTCAAAGCCAATCAAATGGTGGCGTGAGATGTAGCTTTCTTCGCCCAATGATTCCAGTAAAAAACACGTATCAAACTGGTCTTCGACACGTTTGAATAACTCAAAAAAATCGATATCTTGCGCGACTTTGATGAGATTTGGTTTACTTGGGATTTGGAACTTTGGCGGTACTGGCTTCATAGTCATCACTTTAATAATTAATTGTATTCATGTTCTAGTATGGTGATACATGATAAAGTTTTATGGCTATTAACGCAAGTCATTTTATCGTAATTCGTTCTTTGCGTTGACGTTTAGAGGGAGGATAGGGGTAAAAGATAGACGAAATGGGTTAAAACTGGTCTTTTAGGTCTGGTAATAACTGATGAATGTTATGTTGGTTATAGGCTTTAGCACCGCGTGATACGGTGGCAATACCCACACCTAGACTCTCAGCGATTTCGCGTTGGGGAAGTCCTTGTTGCAGTAAAGCAAATATTTGAATCCGATTGGCAATTTCGTTTTGTTCTTTATCGGTCAATAAAGCATTAAGCAATATCGTCAAACGCTCAATATTGTCCGTTTGACACAGCATTTGCAATAAATATTGATAAGCAAGATCTTGTTGAGGCGTTGTCAGCATAAATCGATTTTTGTTCTAGTGCAATGATGCATGATAGCCTGTCTTGGTTGGCTTGACAAGGTGTTTTTACCATTGCCAAGCAGTGCTAGAACTTGTTAATATCCTATTTAAGCATTGGTGTAGTATTAGACGCATAGATTAATGCCAATGCGCAAAATTCTGAGTGACCAAGTTATAAGTCAGGTCGATCATGAAAGTGACTGATGAGCATACTTATCTAACGTCATTACGCTAGAGTCATTACGGCTCAATAACATAAGGATAATGTGATGAAATTATATACCGCTGATTTTCCCCCAAATACCCGTAAAATTAAATACTTGGTTCAAGTTAAAGGTCTAGACCTTAAGGATATCCATAATTTAGAAATTATTGATATGGATTTGCTAAAAGGTGACCAAAAAACGCCAGAATTTACCGCTATCAATCCCCTGCAGTTGTTACCCGTATTGGTACTAGATGATGGTACGGTGCTGAACGATTCCCAAGCGGTGTGTGAGTATTTGGACAGCCATCTTCAAGGTAACGGTAAACAGGTTATGGGTTCTGACCCAGTACAACGCGCCCAAATCACGGCGATGACGCGTAATGCCGAATTCCATGTGTTGTATAACCTAATGTTAGCGTTTCAACACGGTCATCCAGCACGAGCAGGCATGAATCCACAAGTTAAGGGTATGGCAGAAGATAGCATTGCACGTGTCAAAAAGGCATTGCCATACTTTGATGACTTACTGGCTAAGCATAAATATTTACTTGGTGACCGTTTGACCTTCGCAGATATCGTATTGTATGTCGGTCTAGACTTTGGTCGTGTGATGAAGCTTAACCCAAAAGATGCTGAGGTGGTGGGCGAGAACGTGGCACGTTTTTATCAGCAAATGAATGAGCGCTTTAGCAAAGATACAGCGAAAGCGTAAAATCATTCGCTAGGGTTTAAAACGTGTTATCAAGCAAAAGGGCATGGCACTATGCCCTTTTTTGTTGTCTTAAAAAATCATACTAGGGACACAACCTAGAGATACAACTTAGCGACATAACTTAGTTACCTGCTTTGGCCATCAACGCGCTAATACCTTCATAGAGTTGGTCATTGACGGGGGTATCAATACCGTGTTTATCGCCTAGGGTGCGAATCGTTCCGGCAAACAGTTCCAATTCACAAGGGCGACCGGCTTTGAGGTCTTGACGCATTGATGGCATGCCCGTTGGGTCAAGCGCATCCATAATCACCACCCATTGGTTAAAGTCGTCCTCGGTCAATGTCACGCCCTCCGCACTGGCGACCTGCATCACCTCGCGCATCGCAGCCTTAAACATCTCGCGGGCTTCACCCTCTTCTTGGGTGGTTTTAAAGGTGCCCTCATACAGTGCGACCGTTTGGTTTACCCCGGTATTGAGCATTAATTTACCCCAAAGTTGGCGTGGCATATTGGGGCTGATACTGTGCGGAAACTGCACTTGATGAAATATCGCATCAACACGTTGGACGCGGGCAATCTCATCAGCATTGTCCGTCATCGCGCCAATCACGAGTTGACCGGCATCTCGATAGATCAACTGGTTGCCTTCTTTACGCGCATCCATCTGCTGCGCCACACAGTAGACGACTTTATCAGTACCAAATGCTTCCGCCAAGCGGCGCTCGCTGGCAATACCGTTCAAGGCTGATACGATAATGGTATTTTCTCCCAATTGACTGGCAATCAGGGGTAATACGCCTTCAAGCTGATAAAACTTGGTACAGACGATAACCAAATCGGCAGGCGTGGCGCAATCTGTGGGCGCAAGATAGTTGAGCGCCAGTGGTTTGCCATTCACCAATAGACCTTCTGCTTGATAGCGTTGCACGCGTTTTGCATCCGCGATAACTCGCAACTTATCAAAGGGTAACTGTGGGGCGAGTAGACTGGCAAATAATGCGCCTAACGCACCAAAACCGACAATTGCAATCGTGGGAAATTCAGTGGTTTGAATGCTCATAGTTATCTGTTATCCATCAGAAAGTCTATTGTTTAGCAGCGATTTGTAGACGTTAGTTATACAGCCGTCATGAAGTATGGGTATCTTATCACGAAACTGAAAGTTAGAATCGACGTAAGCCCAATCGAGAGTATTAAACAAATAATTTATTGGGTAACTCTGCCACCAAGTCCAACGCATAAAACCCACTAATTTGGTCAGGTTTTTATGGTAAGCTATGTGCTGAAATTTTTTTACCATCAGAATAATTAGCGCAATGACAACTATTTTAAATACCCATCAACCTGCCTTATCGGGTCATTATTTCGTGACCGGTAACGATACTGAGATTGGCAAAACCACCACCACCGCAAATCTTGTCAAGGCCTTGGCTGAGCAAGGTAACAGCGTCTATGCGATTAAGCCTGTGACCGCAGGGCTTGAGTCATCGGACACTGGCGAGCCGTTTAGTGACGATGCAAAGCGTATTAATAGCTTTGCCAATGTCCATCCGCCGATTGAGGCGATTGCGCCGATTTGCTTGCGTACGCCTTGCTCGCCGCATATTGCAGCCGAGATTGATGGCGTCACCTTAACCGCTGAGCAAATTACGGCCTGGACCCAGCAAACCTTGCAAGACTATCCGGCTGATACGGTATTGATTGAAGGGGCAGGGGGTTGGTTTACCCCGATTAACCGTACGCAAACGCTTGCCGATGTCGCAGTGGCATTAAACTGTCCGGTGATTGTCGTGGTCGGGGTCAAGCTCGGTAGCCTAAATCATGCCATGCTGACGTTGCAAGCCGTTTGGCAATCGGGGCTTGAGGTGGCCTTGGTCGTGTTTAATAAATTGGCGGCTGACACACCATTTTTTGATGAGCAAGTTGCTTGGTTATGCGATTATATCAGTGGAGAAGCCAGTCAATATCAGTTAGTAACACCACAATTCATGTCGCAAGATTTTTTACGTTGCTAATTGGCCAAGTTAGCGTAAAATACAACTTTCAAAAAAGATATCCAAATTTGTCTGGGTATCTTTTTCGCAAAATTTTGGGTTGATGCTTGAGTTTATGTTGACCCATCTATCAAGGTAATGTTGCCCGCTGATAGCCATCGTTCGTTAGTTACCGGAATTGTATTCCTAAGTGTGGTGATTTTGTCCTCGTCATTGTCCCATCTTGATTTAAAGCCATTACAAAGTTTTTCGCATAATATGTTTGCCAATATTCGCGCCGCCGGTTATATGCTGATTGGTTCGGTGAAGGCATTTTATTGGGTAAAACCAACGCTTGGCCAGTTTTTGCTGTTTTCAGTGACGGCATTGGCGAGTAACTTTTTGTTCTCTTGGCTCGCAAGTGATGAGGCAACCCACTTTAACCAACAAGGCTTGATTAGTTATTTGGTTTGGCCGATGGTGATGCTGATGGCAGGGCTGATTTTGGCCAGACGTCATCACAATGCCATGTTGATTTTTGTACCCTCAATTTTGTGGTTGGTCGCTGATACTATGATGGCGCTGCTACAGAGTCTGTTTCAATGGCTTGGTCAATTTGGGTGGTTACCCGAACTTAGCTTTGCTGTGTTACCGATTTTGTTTACTTTACTGTTTTTGTGGCAGGCTTTGGCACTGCTATGGATTTTTGGTAAAAAACTGCGTTGGTCATGGCTTGAGCGGGTGGTTATTTTACTCGGTGCGTTTGTGGTGTTTAGTGTGTGGCAACAAAACGTGCGTTCACAGCCGATTTTCCAATCAAACCCTGAGCAGCCACTCATTAGCGAAGCGGCATTTTATGCGCAGCCACAACTGTTACAAGATATGTTAGATAAGCTGCAACCACAGCGCCCAAATGTGCATGATTGGTACTTCTTAGGTGTGGCGGGGCATGGTGAGCAAGATGTGTTTCGTTCTGAGATTGAGCTGACCAAAGAAATGTTGGATAGAGATTTTGCCATGCAAGGCCGCACGGCAGAATTAATTAACAATAGCTCGACCATGCAAGTGCTGCCAATCGCCAGTAATACCAGTATTGAGCGCGCGCTTATGGCGTTGGGCAAGCGCATGGATGTCAACCAAGATGTGCTGTTGTTAAGCTTAACCTCACATGGTGATCAAAACTTCCTTGATATGTCAAATCCACCGCTTGCACTTGAACCGCTAGAGGCGAGTGCATTGCGTAAAGCCTTGGATAAATCGGGCATCAAATGGCGCGTGATTGTGGTATCAGCGTGTTATTCAGGCTCGTTTATCGATGAGCTACAATCACCCACGACCTTGATTATTACCGCTTCAGCGACTGATAAAACCTCATTTGGCTGTATCAACGACGCGGTTTATACTTATTTTGGCCAAGCCTTTTGGGCAGAAAGCCTGCCCAAGCTCAAGCATTTCCAACCGGCCTTTAATGAGGCCAAGCAAAGCATTGCCAAACGTGAAAAGCTGATGGGCTTTGACCCGTCAGAGCCACAATGGTGGATTGGTAGTGAGATGCAAGAAATGCTACCGGTATTTGAGCAAAATTTAAAGCCACAACCCGTAACAAAGCCAATGGTTGCTGCGCCGACTGCTGCGGTACAGCCGGTAGTCAATACAGCGGTAGCTAGCACAGTTGCCGTGAGTAAAATTGCTGCATCACACGTCGCATCAGTAACGAACTAGTTGGTCGCTGAGAGTAGCATATCAACGCTTTGCTTGCTGTGATTCAGCCATAAGTTGCTGGTAAAGGGCAATGGTTTGGTCGGTCATTGCTTGTAAGGTAAACGGATAGGCATGACATGGTTTACTTGGCGTATTGAGTTGCTGCTCAATCGTCGCGACCAGGCCAATCAAATCACTATCTGGTACTTTGCCAGCAGGGTACAATTCAGTCAAAATTTCACTGACCCCACCTTTATCCCACGCGATAACGGGCACGCCAAGACTTAAGGCTTCAAGTGTGGTGCGCCCAAAGCTTTCGGGCTTTTTTGATAGATTAAAACTTATGGTGCTCGCAGCTAGCCAATCAGCAATATCACGGCGATCACCGGTAAAGGTGACATGGTCGGCTAGACCAAGCTGTTTAATCTGCTCAGTAAGCTTGGTTACATAACCGCTTTGGGTTTCTTTATTCGCACCGATAATAACAAGTTGCAAATCGTTATACTGATTTGGCGCTTTGGTACGCAGTTCGGCTAGTGCCTTGACGAGCCACTCATGGCCTTTTAACTCACTGACACGCCCGACTAGGGTCAGCCAGCGTTTGCCTTGTAGCTGAGGGAACTCTTGATAGGTTTTGTGCAGCCACTCGGTCGTTGGTTGGTAGCCGTATGGCCAATCTTTGGGATCAATGCCACGGTAAATCAACGCCAAACGCTCGCGTGGACAACTAGGGTAGTTAGCGAGTACATAATCGCCAATCGACTGGGATACCACAATGACTTTATCTGCACGCGTCATGATTTCGCTGTATTTACTCACCGAATTAAACCCATGTACCGTGCTGACATGTATCGGACGTTGTCCTTGTTTGGACAGTTTTTTTAAGGCAAAGTGGGTAATCCAAGCTGGCAGACGTGAGCGCACATGGACAATATCCGGCTGATAGTGTTCGATGATTTTGGCAAGTTTGCCAATTTGCCAAATCGCGGACAGGGATTTTTTCTCTACAGGTAAGCTGATATGTTCACCACCGTCCGCTTCTAATTCAGCGACCAAGCGTCCGCCACTTGATACCACCAATGATGTATGTCCTAAGGCGACCAAGGCGAGGTTTAGCTCCAATGTGCCTTTTTCGACCCCACCACTATTGAGCGCAGGCAAGATTTGCATCACGCGAAGTTTAGGCGTGTCTATTGCTTGGTTCATCACTGGGATAGCAAAGTTTGAGTGGGTAATAGGCGTTTTGGCTACCGTTGTCATAGGGAATAATTCTCAGGCGCTGATTTCTTGGTAGGGATGAATGACGCTTCTGATGCAAGTACCGTTTGATAGAAATTGATGATTTGACACACGGTGTCTTTGGCGGTGTAGCGATTGGTCATTTGGGGGCGGCTAATGCCCTTAAGCTGCACTTTTACCGCCTTACATAGTGCAATGGCAGTAAAGATTTTGACCAAACCTTGAGGGTACAGGTCTTGTAATAGCTCACTATAAATCCCCCGATTCCAAGCCACGACGGGCGTACCTAAATGAATGGCCTTAAGCAGATTTATCCCGATACTTTCTGGTTGATTGGCAAGCCCTAGCACCACGTTGGCCGCTGACAGCCACTCACGGTCATCTTTGCGCTGACCGATAAAGGTAAAAAATGACGCTAGCCCCAAGGCGTGCATACGTTGGATAAATTCCTCCATATACATATTCTCGCTATTGTCATCATCCATAATGAGTACATGGATATCAGGGTAGTCCGATTTTAAATTACCCACGATATCAAATAGCCATTGTTGACCTTTATCGTACCCAATACGACTTGGGAAGAGTAGCCAACGCTTATGTTCAAGTTGAGGAAATTCTGCGAAAATCTGGCGCAACCAATACACAGATGGGTGATGGCGATAGATATATTTTTGGATATCGACACCCCGATAAATGCGCTTTATTTCATCGTCCTCAAAACCGAGGTGATGTTCTTTGATATGTTCGCTCACGCTATCAGACACACTGATTAAATAGTCCACATCAAAAATCGCTTTATTATACGCGCTAACGGGATAATAACCATAAATTGTGGCAATCGTAATCGGGTGATAGGCCGCCGGTACAAAAAACTGCAAGGCCCACTTGAGTATCCACGCTGGTGTACGCGAATGCACATGAATGATATCGGGGCGATAATCACGAATCATCTTGGCGAGTGGTAAGATGGATATCCAAGTCAGCCAAGCGTCCTTTTCAAGGTAGAGCTGGACATAGTCACTACCATCACGTACCAAGCGTTCGGCAAGCTCGTGATGAGGGTCCGTACTCGCCAACACCAACGACTCATGCCCTTGCTTAATCAAGGTGCGACACAGCAAAAATACATTTCGCTCGTCTTCATCATGATGGAGCGAAGACAGCAAGCGCATGACTTTCATGATAACAACTTAGTTAATAGGTTAGAGAAAATATAAGAATATAATAAGACGCGGCTCAATATACCTACGTCAACGTAAGAATTTAGCTAATAGTCTGACCGATTTTTTTGCCAATAGCAAATAAAATAAGCAATACGCGATGTACGTATTGCTTACTGGTTTAACGCCTACATTAGTCTAATTTCCTGCTTTAATCTAATTTAAGGTGCGGTGGTAATCACAACAGGTGCTGCCGTTACGACAGGCGCAGCCACAACAGGCGTTATCACTGGTGTAACGGTTGGCGTTACCGTCGTGGTCGACACCACAGCTACCGGCTTAGATACATTGGTCGTGTTCACCCCGTTAGTAATAGTCACAGGCGCATTGGGTGTTGGTGTCACCACTGTGGTTGACGTACCTGGCACTGTCGCCACGCTTGTGACAGCTGGGGTAACCGTTGGCATAATAGTACGGTAGGTTGGTGTCACCGTAATGCTCGTAGGATAAAACGGCAAACCATTCACCATGCTAATACCGGTTGGTGTTACCGTGGTAGTCGCTATACCTGAGCTATTTTGCTCAACAATGAGGGTTTTATTCGTCGGTGAAACCACCGATACACTGCGTGCCACTGGATTATTATTACTCACTTTAACCACAGTTTCGGCCATTGCCAAACTGCTTGCCGCAGCTACACTAGTACCAATCACCAAACTCAAAAAACTACGTGGTAAGTTCATCATTACTCTCCAAAAATTCAGTTATTTTTCCACCTCAAAGACAGCCAATTACTTTTTTACTTTATATACTACTAAGATTGGCTGTTCATACTCTTATTATCAGTAAATTTAGCTAATAAATAAAATATAGTTATGTAAACTGTTAGCGATAATTAACACGATTTTGTAGGTTCACGTGAGTAAGTGTTGTAAAGTGTGACAAAGTCTGCAATGATTAAAGAAAAATTTGAAATGTACGCAGCATTGGACGATTTTGACTTTTAGCAAATTCATAACCTAAAGGTCAATGAA
>ERZ650312.1096-NODE-1096-length-15382-cov-9.164155_pt1 | contig 15382 bp, 20 predicted proteins | sample MGYA00376248_ERZ650312 | MGnify/ENA primary metagenome ERZ650312 (study PRJEB26733, sample SAMN07839316) | wastewater metagenome | biome: urban; feature: wastewater treatment plant; material: waste water | place: USA: North Carolina | collected 2016-07-28 ... | reverse complement strand
GTTGAGAGGAAAATATAGTTGCCGAAGTATTTTCTAGATATGAACCATCATAATAATCAAGTTTATAAATTTTTCCTATTCTTACATTACTTAATTGATTTTGTAGCGTTTTAAAACCTGAAGGAACTTTTTTAATGTCATTTATATTTCCAATAAAAACAATTTCAGCATATTTAAATGATTGCTTAATATCTAAATCTTCACATTTGCATCCAAAAACACTTATTGAAGTCATTAAAATACAAAGTGAAAATATTTTGATAATTGTTTTCATAGCAATTAGTTTTTAATAAAGATAAAAAAAATCCGTTTGTAAAGGGATTTTTTTTAAATAGACTTTAAAAACCCGTCTCTTGCAAATACTATGTTCTATCAATGTAAATTTTACAAGTTTTAAATTGCTCTTAAAATACTATAAATGATAGGTTTTTAAAATTTTGTTTAAGCAATTTGATGCAGATAAAAGTAAGGAATTGTCTTGTTTGTTCTACCAAAAGTTCTACCTTTGTATTGTGTTGCTTTAAGGTGCTTTTGTCAGTATTGAGACAATTTCATTTACTTGCTTTCAATTTCAAATATAGTATTCAAGAACTAAACTATTATGGCTTCCGTAAAATTAATTCTCAGAACAGATAAAACAGATAATAAAGGGTATTGTCCGATATATATTATCCTAATCAAAGACAGACAGAAAAAATATGTAACGACTGGAATAAAAGTAAAAGAAAGTCAATGGGATGATGATAACAAAAAAGTGCGTAAAAACTTTCCGAACTCTGCACGAACCAATGCACTTCTTTTACAAAAGCTTGCAGATGCCGCTGGTACCATTGCAGATTTTGAAAGGAAATCAAAGTCAGTGTCTGCAAGAAAACTTAAAGAAGCTGTAAAAGGAAAAAGATCAGAGAATTATTTTGATTATTCATATGATCGATGCAAAAAGATTAAGGGAACAGTCTCCATAAGAACGCATCGTGCTTATGAGTCAGCACTCAAAAAATTTGAAGAGTTTACAGGAACTAGGGATATTAATTTTGAGGATATTAATGTGACCATGCTGAAAGACTATATCAATTATTGTAGTAATAAGTTGGAGAACAGCAATACCACTATTCGCCATTCACTTATTATTCTTGGTATATTCTATAAGCAGGCAATTCAGGAGGATTTGGTTGATGCCAATCTCTATCCATTCAATAAAATTTCTATTAAGAAAGAACCAGGAAAGAGAAGTTACCTGAATAAAATGCAAATAGAAGAATTCAAAAAGCATGAAGTCAATCCCAATTCAAAAGCCCCAGTAATTAAAGATATGTTTTTATTTTCAATTTATGCAGGAGGATTACGATTAAGTGATGTTGTAGAGTTGACTTGGGAAAATATCAATGTGGAAGAAAACAGAATTGTGAAGCAAATCAGAAAAACAGGTAGGACGCATTCCTTTAAATTTGGGCAGGTGGCACGAGATATTCTAATAAAATACCAAGAGAACAAAAAATCAGAAAAGGATTTTGTATTTCCTTTGCTTGAAAATGGAAAGCCTTATTTTGAAAATGAAAATTACAGACTTGCAGAGATAAGCCGTTGTACCTCATTAGCCTCGCTTCATTTAACAGCAATTGGAAAGAAGATGAAACTTCCGTTTCCGTTGTCTTTCCACTTATCAAGACATACTTTCGCAACCAATGCTTTAAATAATGGAATGCGAATTGAGTTTGTTTCAAAGTTGATGGATCATACAGATATAGGCACCACTCAGATTTATGCAAAAATCATCTCGCAGGAACTGGATGATGCGGTGGATAAGTATATTTATTGATGAAAATAATTAGATAGAAAATCTCAAAACTTTAATGAATTTATAAAAAAGAGGGTATAGATAATATCTTCTTTTTTGTGTATTTGATTATTATTGAATCTGAAAACAAGTGAATTTCAAAGCATTTAGGTTAAGAGATTATTATGCGCTAAATCATAGATTTGTTTTAAGTTAAAAGTGTTTGAGAAATAAATTTTCTATTTTTTCAAGACTGATAAATAAATTTACTCTTAATTTAATTAAACCTGCAATTTCAGAAAACAAAATCAACATCTTTGGTAAAAACAAATGATTTTATTATGATTCAAATTTATCACATGAAGAAAGTTTCTCCATTTAAGGAGTTTACTTCTGTAAAAATTACAAAGGCTTTCCATCCGCTATTTGATGTAGAATATACTTCTGATGAAAACTTATTATCCTATTGCCAAAATCTTATGGATAAGATTTTCAAACTGCAATATTCTGAGATTTCCAATTTTATCCGTCATCATTGTAGTATCGCAAAGAATCCAATAGTGTGGCTCAATCATTTTGAAGTACTTATTTTAGAAAACGAGAATTTATTTAAAAATGATGGAAATGAAATTCGGCTAATCAAATTTCAGACTTGTATTGAAGTCAAAAAATACGAGTTGAATTCCGAAAAGTCCCGTCAAAGTCTCCCGAGACCAAACATAAAAGAAATCAATGCAGAAAGCCAGGAGCGGTATTTCAGTTTTAGGGAAGTAAAAGAGCAACTTGAAAAGATTAATAGTTTTGAAGAAAAAATAGTCTTCCTCACTCATCAAAAGTACGATTATCAGCAGTCTGTTATTGATTTTGTCAACCCGAATCTGCCAAAATTTAATAAACAATGTGATAAAGAAATCAAGAGGCTTAAAGAAATTAATGAGTTAGAACTATCATCACATAAAGTAGGGACGAAAGTTTCATCTGCGTCATTAAATAAAATAAAAATCAACAGCAATATCAATCAATTTGTAGATGTATTCTTTCAGTTGAATAGGGAGCTTCATATAGAAGGCAAACCTTTTTTGGACGGAAATACAAGAGACTTTGCTATGCTCATCAGCAATAACTTTATAGACAAAGACGGGCAAGAAATTAGTTACGCTACGGTGGAAACCATCTTACGACCTTCAAGGTATGATAAAAGACCTAAATCTCATAGGCGAATAAACGTGGATAAATTTATAAAATAGTCCTGCCGAGACCCTTTCGGGACTTCGGGACTTTTTCCTTTTGCTCAATTTTGCTTCATCAATTTTAAGTACAAAAAAATATGGAGGCAATTATTTTCTCAAAAGAGCAATTTGATGCGATGATGTCAAGAATTGACGAAATTCACCAAAAAATCCATCAAAAAACATTATCTAAACAAGAAGTCTTTTTAGACAACGACGAGTTCATCAAAATGATGAAAATTTCCAGAAGAACAGCACAGACTTGGAGAGATGAAGGCAGGGTTTCTTTCTCGCAGGTAGGAAACAAAATCTATTACAAACTTTCCGATATTGAAAAAACGATGGACGAGTATTATAACAAATCGTTCTCAAAAAAATAGCCATCATCTATACTTGCTGTTTATCCATAAACCTACATTTTTATGAAAAAAATAGATCCCAAAACCCCAATTTGGAAGCTTACTGTGGAAGAATTTTTAGAAGTTTCTAAAAACATCAATTTAGAAAGCAAGTACGAGTATGGTTTAAAAGGATTAGCAAGGATTTTAGGGTGTTCCATTTCAAAAGCTTCCGAAATTAAGTCTTCCGGAATATTGGACGAAGCGATTATTCAGAAAGGTAACATTATCATCATTGACAGGAAAAAGGCATTAGAACTTTTTGCCAAAAAATAGAGATGTATTACTTGGAACTCATACAAAGATTTTGGAAATTTAACCAAAAGATTAACCTTGGTTCTACGGCTATTGCGATGTATCTGTATCTTTTGAAACTGGGAAACGATACAGACAGTTATGATGTCACTATTTCCGATGTTGCCCTTAGCAATATGCTGGGAATAACAAGAAAAACGGTAAAGCCAACCAAGGAAAAGCTAAGAAATTTTGGTCTGATTCAATTTGAAACTAAAAATGGACTTCCTTGCAATTACAGGCTGTTACTCAATTATCCTTTTGAAATTTTAGAGCCAGTAATTCAAGACATAGAATCTAAAGACAATCCCCAAAAAGGAAATGATGATAAATTTGGTTTAGCACTCCGAAATAATCCTAAAATCATGCAGAAAAAAGATAGAGATGTTCCACCTATTTATGATAAAGACAAGCTCCTTAGTTCAGGTAAAATTCCAACTTTAGAAGAATTTTTTGAGTATGCCCAAACTTTAAAGGTTTATGAAACTTCTATGGATTCTCATATCAAGGAAAAGTATAATGATTGGTCAAATAATAGCTGGAGAAGTCATTTAGATAGGCCGATTAATAATTGGAAATCTTCACTCAAAAGCACTTTACCCTATATGAAAGATAATGTTAGTAGTGAATCACTATCCGTACAATCAATCCCCAACATCAAACGACCAAAAACTTCTTTGAAGAATTAATCGTATAGATTTTTATCAATAAAGAAAGAAATATAACAATGAAAATATCAGATTTAAAACCAGGACAAAAAGTAAGTATCAACGGCATACTTTCCGAATATTTAGGTATTCAAAAAGTGAAAATTCCCAATTTTGGTAAAGTTGAAAAAAGAGTCTTCAAAGCAGACGGAATTGATATGTATAAATATTATAACCTTACCGAAGGCTCCAAAACCCTAAAAAGCCAAAAAATCAAATTGCTGAAGTGATTTTAATTTTGATGTAAACAAATTTGAAGTAGAGTATGGCTTTTTCAGAAAAGGATTTGAGGCTTGTTCGAAAGACATATGAAAGCAAAGACGAGAAATCAATGGATAGAATTCGGTTGGGAAACCATTTCGTGGACGATTTTATCTTTGAAGACCATCAGGCTGCCGATATTCCCATCAATGCACTTCGGGTCATCTTCAATATTATTTCCATTATCAGCAATGAGCAGTTTCGTCCTGAAGATCGTCCGAAGCAACTTTCCCTTTTTGATGAAGAATTTGAGACTGAAAACAACATATTTGCGTCCATCAAAATCCGAAACAGTAAAATTTCTCCCAGTGGTTCCACCAAACAAGTGGTAGAAGCCTATGAGTTTCTTGCTAAGTTCAAAATGGGTTGGTACAAATCATTAAACTCCAAAGGAAAAGAAATCAAAACTTTTGGCGGACTCATTTCTACACCGAGTTATGACCAAAGAGGATTTACCAGTTTTTTAATCAGCAGTTACTGGCTGAAAAAACTCTTGGTTATTCCTGAGTACAACTATATTCTGTACAATTTGGTGTACAACGTACGCAACAATAAGCATATTATTTTTGCGATTTGGCTTTCAAAAATCCCTGAAAACGGAACGGTTTTGAAATTATCAACACTCAATAAAAAGTTTGGATTGAATTACAAAAACGCCAATGATTTTTGTTTTAAATTTCTAAAGCCTGCAAAAACCAGTTTGAATAAGTTCAACATATTGTCTTTCAATTACAGATATAAAGCAGATCAAATATTTATCATTCCCATTTTAACTAAGGTTATTTCTGATGAAGTAACGCCCGAAAGTAATCAAAAATCGCTAAAAATAAACGAAAGGTTAGGGTATTTTAAGAAAAGATACGGACTGAAAGAGAATGAAATGATTCAGTTTTTTCATCAATATAGAAACATTCCGCAAACAAGAGAACTGATAGAAAAATCCTTTAAAGAATTTGTACGAAACTGTAGATTGAAAAAAATTAAATCAACAAAATTCCAAGGCCAACAATTTCTGAATGAAATTCAAGAGCATATCAAGCAACTTTATAGAAGTACAAAAATGGGAGAAATATTACCAAATGGCTATCCTATCATTGTGTGAATTCGGAATTCCGCTCATTCGCAATTCGGAATTGCGGTAGTAAAAGTTAATAAAATGTTAAAATTCTATTTTTTTTCAAGAAGAATTCGGATTTCCGCTCATTCGTATCATTTAGAAACCAATAAAATTGTGGATAACTCTATGATTTTGTAGATAAAGCGGAAAATTGAAGAAAAATTAAAAGTCCAATTCGGATTTCCGCTCATTCCAAGATAGAAGTTTTTTCGGAATTCCACTCATCTGTAATTCGGATTTCCGCTCATTTATAATTCGGATTTCCACTCATTCTAAAAACGATGTAAAACCTTTATGGGAAAGCATTTCAGAGAATTATTAAAAGTATTATAAAAGTAATTAAAAAGTCTTTTTTTTATTTAAAAGGGAAATGTTGATAAATCAATTGCATTAAAAAAGAAAAAAAATGAATTGTGAAAAAATTAAACAAAAAGTTGAGATTAGAACTGTTTTAGAATATTTCGGAATTTTTCCTTTTAAAGAAAACAGAAATACTGCTTTTTATTTTGCGTTGGACAGGGAGGAAAAAGTTCCGAGTTTGTCGGTCGATTTTGTGAAAAACAAAGCCTTTGACTTTGGAAATGGAAAAAGTTACGATGTGATTTCTATTGTTCAGGAGATAAAAAAATGTTCCGTTTCGGAAGCGTTGGAATACCTGTCAACATTGGATTTTTCATTTCAAAATGAATTTGATTATAAAGAAGTCCAAACGAAAATAGATTATCAAATCATAAACATCAAGGAAATCAAGCATCCTGTTTTAGTTCAATATCTAAAATCCAGAAAGGTTGATGAGCAAAAGCATCGGGTAACAGAAATCCATTACCAACTGAATGGTAAAAAATATTTTGGAGTTGGATTTCAGAATAATTCTGGTGGTTTTGAAATTCGCAATGCTTATGCTAAGATTTGTCTGGGTAAAAAAGATGTTACGTTAATTGAAAATGTAAATAGTCACAAACAAGAAATCGTAGTTTTTGAAGGCTTTTTTGATTATCTCACTTTCCGGAATTTAGAAAAACCAAATAATCCAATCTGTGATTTTTTGATTTTAAACTCTACTGCAATGCTTTTCAAAGTTGAAGAAAAACTAAAGCAATACAATAAAATTTCACTTTTTCTAGATAATGATTCCAACGGTAAATCTGTCAAAGCAAAAATTCAAAGTCAATACAAAAATGTAGAGGACTGCTCTTTGATTTATCACGCGTTTAAGGATTTGAATGAGTGGTTTTGTAAGCGATAGGTTTTTTTATGATTGAGCGAATTTTGAGACCGCCTCTTCAATATCTTCTTTGATAAATTCCCAATATTTACCTTTGAGACATATTGGGTCAAAATCTTCGTCTGCAAAGCTAAAATCAGTGAAATTCTTTAAAATTAATTCTCTTTCATGGCTATATGGATAACGCTCTTGGTGTAGTTCTAACATTTTGCCAATGTTGTAATTAGAAAGCAAATCGTGCAAATCCCAAAAATCCTTTTTACGACCGCCTCTTTGCACTACATCTACTTTCATCGCTATAATTTCTTCGACAGTTGCCATACGAATATAATCTATTATTTTAGCGGGCTGTATAAAATCGTCGGTGTAGTACACATCAAGTTTTACGCTATTTTCTTTATCAGTTCCTATAAAGTAGGATTTTCCCATTGCAGGTTGAATATCTGAAAATCCATCTACATAAGAAAAATTAGATTTGAGGAAATTTTCAATTTCTTCAAAATCAATGCTACCATAAGAGTCATCACTAAACAAATCAATATCTACCGAAATCCGATGTCCCAACTGCAGACTTAATGCAGTTCCTCCAACCAATCTGAAATTTTCAAAAACTGAAGAAGTCATTAAAATTTCCAGACTGTTTTTCAGCAAATCATTAATGGTATTGTAATAAAGCATATTTTGAGGTTATGGTTTATGTAATTGCATCGGTTTTGTCTTTTGAGCATTGAGGACAGTTTCTACTTTTCTTTTTCCATAAAAGCGTTCAATTTCCTTTTTTTCCTCTTCATTACCACGCTCAAAGACACGATTGATAACAGCTTTAGATTGCTTGTTCCAGTCTATGTTATGAATTTCTGTATCCCAAAACAAGGATTTTCGTAAAATGGAAAGATTAGGTAATATTTGTGATTTACTTTTTTCTTTTTCAATGTCGTAATAACTCTGTAATAGCACAATTGTTCCCTCTTCTAAATGGAGTTTGTTCTCTATTTTTAGGGCTAAAGAAACAGGAATATTTCTTTTTCCTTTGGTGATGTCATTAATGATTTGTGGATATTCTCCTATGGACAAGGCAAAAGGGCGTTTTTTGAGCGACCTTTTTTTGAGTTCTCGCTCAAGAATAATTCCCGGATGGATGCCTTTGTATTTAATCAGTTTTGAATTCACGATACAAATGTAATCAAATTTGATTATATTTTGATACATTTATTTTAATGAATATTCTTTTTAAAACTTATATTCAGGACAAAAAAATCCCTGCACAGAGGCAGGGAAGATAGATTTTTTGGCTTTCTTATTTTTTAGATTCTTCAACCGACAGTTTACGAAAATCTTTAAACAATTTGCTCAATTCCAAAGCGGCTTTTCTTGCTCTGGTTCCTGCAGCCTTGTTTCCTTTCTCTACTTGTTGTTCTGCTTCTTTAGAAAATGCTTCATATTCAGCATTAATCTTTTCAATAAGTTCTTTCATAAATTAAAGTATAAAAATTTTAAATTGGGTTGCAAATATAGTAGTTTCCCTTTAAGTGCGTTAGTTTTAGGTAGAATTGTTTTTGAAATTGATCCTTCATATTAATTTCAAAACTAAATTTATTTCTTCATTCCATTTTTTTGAAATACCATTTTCCCCATAAATTTCCTTCAGTTTTCCATTGACAACAACGCCATTGAATAATTTTCCAACTGCGGTTGGGCTTTTACGTTTGCAAATGTAGGACGGTATCAGCCACACAAAAAAATCTTTTTGGGTATCTACAAAAATTCTTTCCACAAGTTCCAATAATTTTTCCAGACACTCCTAAATCCTTCGGACAAAAAGATTTCAAGCCCGATTCGGAATTTTCTGCTTTTAATCAGTGGAACCGAATCGGGTTTTGTATGTCTGACACCGTCCTAAGGTCATCGGCAAAGAAAAAGCCGGAACCTCAGTTGTACGAATCAAATCAATCATAGACGTTCTTTGAAATCAACGGAAAAACAATAAAAATTCAACGAAAAATACTGTTTTTCCAACTTAATTAAAAAAAAGAAAAATGCCGAGTGTCCTCGATACCAAATCAATTCACTCTCAACATTTGACCTAAAAAAAAATAACAAATATTAACATTTTAAACTTAAAGATTATGAACACAATCGTAGGCAGAATTACCAAAAACGCAGAAATCAATACCTTGAAAAATGACAAACAAGTCGTGAACTTTTCTGTAGCCACCAATGACAGTTACAAAACCAAAGACGGCGAACGCAGAGAACAAACCACCTACTACAATTGCTCCTATTGGATAAGTCCCAATGTAGCCAAAATATTGACCAAAGGAGCATTGGTAGAATTATCGGGCAGAATAAGTTCAAGTGCGTGGATAGGCAAAGACGGAGAGATAAAGTCGGGATTGAATTTTCATACCTCAAAAATCAAACTTCACGGCGGTGGAAAAAGGTTGGAAACAGGCAATGGAAACTTCAACCAAAGAGAGCAATCCAATACTCAATCCGCTCCAAATTCAAAAAATGCTAATCCTTTTGCAGATGAAACGGACGACGATTTACCATTTTAACACCATCAAATTATTTTAATTATTCAAAAAATGGAAGCACAATTTAATTTTCAGTTAAGACACCGAAACGACAAAAGGGAATGGGAAGAAATAGAGGTCTATTACCAAACCCATTGCGACAGAACCACCGCAATGCGCTATGCAAGAAGACTTTCCAAAACATTTCATTCGGAAATCCGATTGACAGAGGGAGAAGAACCACTCAAAACAAGCGGAACATACATTTACGAACAAACGCAACCTTTAAATAGCAGAAATTATGGCAAATTGGTGTAGCAATTCGGTTGCTTTTGAGGGCAACGAAACCGCATTGGAACAAGTAAAATTAGAGTTCCGAAAAATGATAGCTAAAGAGCAAAAAGAAAACTGCGGGCAACTTCCCGAATATATTTCGGATAAAAGAGGCTATTTCTTTGACCTAATTTGGGAAGAAAGCGACTGTACTTTCAGTTACCAAACCAAATGGTCGCCCAACACAGAAATTTTAAAACAGATTGCAGAACGCTTTAAAGTAGATTTTGTTTACCACTATGAAGAAATAGGAAATCAAATCTATGGATTGGCAGTTTATTCTGACGATGAACTCACGGAAATTGATTTAGAAGATGAAGACTTTGAGCAATACTACTATCAAGAAGAAAGCGACACCTACTATTTTGAAGAAGAAAACTATGAAAGTGATGCTGAAATTTTAGAAACCTTATTAAAAAGGAAAATTAAAAAACTACAAAATCAAATTTTAACCCCATAAAACCAATAATATGCAAACCAATTTTTTCAGACAACTCGCTCATTTGAACCTTACAGGAGACTTGCAACTCCTACTCAAACCTACTACAGAAAATAGTTTCGTTCTTTCCATATTGCTCAACAACGAGCAATGTGGAGACGAAGCGAGGAAACTTATCCCACCTCTCAATCTTCGGGGAACAGCGGAAGAATTAGACAATGGCTTTTTTGAGAGTATTTCCACACCATTACAGACCGCATCGGGATTGATGGTGGATATAGAAAACTTTATGAAACAATTGGAAGAAGCCAAAAAGAAATCCGCAATGGAAAAGGAAAAACAGGACAAAGAGAAAAAGGAAAAGGAAGCAAAAGACAAAAAATACAAAGAAGCCTTTGAGAAAGCCGAAACGCTTGAAAAAGAGGGCAAGTATAAAGAAGCGTGGTCGGCACTTCCAAAAGTTTCTGAGTTTTCCGATTTTGCCGAAACCATACGCAAGAAGCAGGACGAATACGAGCGACACTTTGCTCCGAGCCTTTTTACTGAAAATACAGCGGATACTATCGCTGAAAATAACGAGAATTACTAAATACGAACGACCAAATACGAATTAAATCATGTTATTAGCAACAGCATTAGAGCGAGTTTTTATATTGAAAGACAACGGACAGGAAATAAAACTTCCCGACCCCGAACCAAAATGGAGCGTGGAAGCGGTAATGAATTTTTACGCCAACACTTATCCCATATTAACCACTGCCAAAGTTTCTGCACCTCAAATCAAAGACGATAAAGTCCAATATGTATTTGAAAGTGTAATGGGAACGAAAGGATAATCCTCCCCAACCCCTCCGAAGGAGGGGCTTTTAAGAGGGCAAAAATATCATTAATCACAATTCATCATTTATGGACTATGCAACGAAAAATCATTTCGGGAAGAATAAAAACTCCCGAAGAACGAAGACAAAAGGAACTGCACCGACAATTGGGCGTATTTACAGAATGGATAAAACGCCCAAAAGACACCAGCGAAATACGGAAGGACAAACGGAAATCCGTTCCTGTGCAACAACTACCGATGGTTTTCTAAAATCAACATTTCTTCCCAAGTTGAAAGCAGAGAATAGGGTAGAGCAGGACGGAGATAATTCAATAAAAATTGAAAAAGATTTTTATCAATCCCTTTCCCAATTGGCGGAACATTACCAAATTCAACCTAAACCTACACGAGACTTTGGCTTTCCTTACAATGTTGCTTTGGCGTTAGATGACTTGAGAAATCTACTGAAAAATAACATAAAGGACTGGAAAGAAATACGACTAATACAGGAAGAAAACAAAACGTATTTCACAAGTGAGGAATGCTACAACACAGGCTCTACGCTGTATTACATTCCGCTACTTCCTTTGTACCGATTATCTAAAAATCCGAAACGCAGACAAGCCGTCCAACTTTTGCAGTCTGTTTGTTGCTATCTCTACCACATCGCAGGAATTTCGTATTACCGACAGAGAGACACTTATCTGTTTTGGATGTATGAAATGGTTTCGGATTGGATTACTTCCGATGATGAAAACGAGGAAACACCTACTTATTTATCAGAAATCAAACAGGCGGAACAATTTGGAGATTTGATGGAGAAGAAGATTTTCAATCATTATAATTTGAATCTATTTGAAGTCCGATTGAAGAATTTTAAAGCCAAAGATACTTTTGACAAAGATTGTTATCTATTGGCTTCCAAAATATTTGAATTGTATCAACACTATCCCAATACTACCATTTATCAAAACCTGCAATCTAATTCTGAAACAGAAGAGTATGATAGAGATACGATGATATCAATGGATAAATATGTTTCATTTTGTGCTGAAACCAAAGGAATGTTGTTTCAAACACTTTTTGAAAGCATCAACACCGAGTTTCAAGAATGTACCGAAATGCAAGAACCTTCTATTATCAAAAAATTTGATGGAAGAAATGTTTCAAATAACAACCTTGATTTTGAAAATTGTCTGTTTCCATTAATTGATGAACTGATTTATATTCTGAATAGTTTTTAAGCCAAATTAACCTCACATAATACCATTAACAATGAAAGACATCACCGAAGATTTTGGAACACTTTACCAACCAACTTCCGCATTGGTTTTCTACCAAAGTTATGACAGAACTCAAGATACTTATGTGGAGCATTTTGATATGGATAAAGATGGAAATCCTATCAATGCACATCCTCTGACCGAAAGAGAAGCAAAGACATTGGCAAAAGCATTAACGCTGAATACAAAAAAGGAGAAAAACCAAGAATTTCTAAAACCAAAAGGAGTTCTACCGACCAATATTCTTCATATCAATACTGGTGAAAATGCCTCAGTGCTTTGGCATACTCCATCAATGAAGCGACAACTCTATTTTACCGAAAATTTGGAAATTCCCAACGGAATAGCGGAAGTTCCTGCAATGCTTTGGTTGGCAGGAAAACGAAATCTTAAAGTTTTTGCACTTGCCAACAACCGCAGACCAACAGAGAAAACATCGCTTTTTTACGCTCCTTTTTTTAATGTGTATGAAAATGGTACTGTGTGTATGGGAACGGTAGATGTGGACATCAAAAATTCATCATCGTTGGAAGAATTTACCAAGAAATGGGAAGATTATTTTTTCAATTCGTATTTCAGTCATTTGATGAACGAGCATAATCCCATCAAAGGAAATTGTGTAAACCTATGGAAAAGCCTTGTGGATAAAGATGAAATCTTCCCTAAAAATGTATTAAAGAAAACCAACAAAATTTTAAAGAATTTACTATAATGAATAACAAAATACAAGTTCCCCCTTTGGGGGACAAGGGGACTAAAGTCCATTTTACAGACCATTATCTACTTAACCCCACCAATCCGATAACCATAAATTTAATTGGAGCAGGCGGAACAGGTTCACAGGTTCTTACTTGTTTGGCGAGAATGAACCACGCTTTAACGGAACTCAATCACGCAGGATTATCTGTACGACTTTGGGACGATGATGTGATAACGGAAGCCAATCTAGGTAGACAACTTTTTGCGGAAAGTGAGTTGGGTTTGCATAAGTCTGTCGCACTCATCAACCGAGCCAACCGATTTTTCGGAACCGATTGGAAAGCCGAAACCCAAAAGTTTGAATTGGATAGTTTGAACAAAATGCCCGATAATGGAAGTGCAAACATCTATATTTCTTGTGTGGATAATGTAGAAGCAAGGTTTGGAATTGCAGAGATATTGAACAAGTTGAATACATTCGGGTACTATTCAAATCGTGCTTATTATTGGATAGATTTTGGAAATAGCCAATATACAGGACAGGTTTTGCTTTCTACTATCGGAAACATCAGCCAACCCAAATCCGAGAAATACAAAACTATTGAAAATCTACCTTTCGTAACCGAAGAATTTGGCGAATTGTTGAAACAATCTGAAGTGGAAGACGATACACCGAGTTGCAGTTTGGCGGAAGCGTTGGAGAAGCAAGATTTGTTTATCAACTCCACATTAGCACAAATGGGAAGTTCGCTGTTATGGAACTTATTCCGAAACGGAATGACTGAAATTAGAGGTTTTTTTCTCAATCTCAAAAACTTTCAGTCGCAACCGATAAAACTATAAAAAACTGAGTGATAAAACCCCAAATTTGGGGCGGGCAAAAATGCAGTTCCTCTCTACGGTCGGAACCGCATTTTTGCGAAAAATAGGAGCAACCACATTTCTAAAACTTTGCCATTGCTTTCCTCTATAGTGTTTTTGAAAAGAGGTTGCGATTTTTTTGTTTTTGCTCTTAAAGGATATGAATTAATTCCAAGTTACTTTTACATCTTTAAATTCTATATTTGACTTGGTGTTTTCAAATAAGTTTCTCTTAGGTTGGGAAGTAACCCTAAATCTAAATAGTTTGATAAAAAGAGGTTCGTTTTCTATATTTTTAAACGAGAAAGTTAATTTCATAGGAGTATTCAACTCTAATTCTGGATATGGTCGGCTAGACTTATAAAAATCAATTTCATATTCTTTTCCTTCAATGTCAACAATAGAAATATCTTGTATTGTCATTTTTTTGTTTTCATCTTTTGTTTCTACAAGAAAGGTAATGGCAATGCTTTTTTCGGTTTTGTTTCCTGTAACCTTTGTTATTTTGAATGATGAATTATCTTTTTCCGTCTCCAAAATAGGCTTGTTGATTTCCAATACTTTTTTTAGATATTCATTTTCTGAAGCCAAAACTTTATTCGTAGATTGAAGAGTTTCGTTTTCTTTTTTAAGGGTATCATAATTGGTTTGACTGTATGCTAATGTTGCAATTGATATGGCGGATAAAAGAAGTGTTTTTCTCATTTTGTTTTTATTAAAATTCGTAGTTTATAGTTTAGCTTGATGTTCAAATGTACGATTTAAAATATTAAAAATTACCCGTTGTGCATTTTAAACAATACTTACTTTTAAGTTGTTGATATTTCGATTGAAATAAGTTTTGTTTATAAACTGCACAACTGTTAAAGCCGTTATTTTGGCTATTAATCGGGCTTTAAAGCCTTCAAAAGTTTTGACATAATTACGTCTAATCATGAATTGGTCGCACAGTTGTGAAAACAACGTCTCAATCCTTTTTCTTTGCTTTTTGTACAAATAAAACTGTGGTTTATACTCCTTTTGATTGATTCTTTTCGGAGTCTCCAGTTCTATGTTGGCATAATTAAACAAATCTATTTGAATTTCAGACGACAAATAGCCTTTGTCTCCAAGCAATGTACAGTTCGATAATTGTTCTCTGATGTCTTTTAAATAATGGATGTCGTGTACAGAAGCGGGACTCAAATCTATACTTTGGAAAACACCATTTACAGAACAAACCGCATGGAGTTTGTATCCATAAAAAGACATCTGCTGAGAAGCACAAAAACCTCTGTTTGGATAACAATATTCGGCATCTTTACAGATTTTCGAAGTACCACTTCTGGAAAGTTTACAAACTTCTACAGGCATACTGTCAATAATGAAAAACTTCTCAAACTCATTAAAACTTTCTGCTATTTTCATTCGTAAATCATTAATC
>ERZ650312.1092-NODE-1092-length-15406-cov-8.015504_pt1 | contig 15406 bp, 18 predicted proteins | sample MGYA00376248_ERZ650312 | MGnify/ENA primary metagenome ERZ650312 (study PRJEB26733, sample SAMN07839316) | wastewater metagenome | biome: urban; feature: wastewater treatment plant; material: waste water | place: USA: North Carolina | collected 2016-07-28 ... | reverse complement strand
GTAGGTTCAATATTGCTATATGGTGTTAGAAAATGATAAATTGCGTACGTATGTGTACCTCATAGGTGCCCATATGGGCACCTATGAGGTATGTGTTAACTAGCGGTACCGCACTGACTAGCGATTAGACCACCACTTACTTGTGACCCATGCGCCTACAGCGCACCCGTTAGCGATAGTCACATACACGGATGCCGTAGACACCCACTGGCTCACCATTACCAATGTCGGTGTAGGTGAATCAATGATGGAGACATACAGCATCCCCAGCAGCGATGCTGCGGTCACGATACTGGCAATGACCAGCATATATGAAATTGGTTTAGGTAGATTCGACAACACGGGCAGTTCCTTTCTCGGTGGTTGATTCTTGATGTGTGGCCATCAGTTGCTGTGCAGCGTTAATGTTTTCCAGGACACCGTTTTGTTCATCCAGTGCCACTTGAGGGTTATCAGCATAATACGTAATCGCCTTAGCAGCGGCTACAGCGTCACCCAATGCTTGACGTTTGATCTTGTAAATCACACATCCTGGTAATGCGCTATATCGCACATCAGGCATATCCACCAGCTCAGGCCATACGTACTGAAAGTGATCGCGTACAGCAGACATAGATGGTGCTGGCAGATTTACAACGAAGTCAATACGCCCAGCACGTACGAGCGCCTTATCCAGAACATCGGCGCAGTTGGTCGTGCACATGATGATCAACTCATCCAGTACGACGACACCATCTAGCAGATTCAGTAGCGTACCCAAACCACCATCCGCTCGCATGTAGTCCTTCTCATGAGATGATGCATCGGCCTCAGGCTTCTTACCAGGCATGACCGTCTTTTCTCCTACGCTTGCTCTGGCTGATGCCCAGTGGCAAGTATCGATTTCCTCCAGTAAGAGAATACTGCGTTTAGGCACAGTAGAGAATGCCTTTACCAGTTCAGTAGGACTGAAAATCCCGCCTAAGTTCAGCGAGTATACGTCATAGTGAAACTCAGTACCCAATGCACGGATCAGGGATGTCTTACCACTACCTGGGCTACCGTGTAATAGCATCGTGAGCTTATGCGGAATACCCGCCGCTAACATCGCATCGCGTGAACCGCGAAACTTGTTAAACTCATTTACAAAGAACTCACGAATCGGTGTGTCTAATGCGCATGCGTTTAAGCCAGTACCCACGAGCTTACCCACACTGACCCATGCGTGATCAGTACAACTATACTCAAAGCAGCGTGGCGTCTTAACAGCGTCTTCTGGCTCACATGCTTTTAGAAAGCGTTCTAGTACCGATGATGATCTGCCTAATGCGTAGACATCCACAAACTCCTTGATTTCTTCACCGTGGTTATTCGGATATTCAGACCGTCTAGCAAATAACCACCGATCTTCAAAACGAAACCGATGCCATCCTAAACCCACGGCAATATAAATCACAAATTCTCCCATGTCTGGGCGATATACTCGCTCACCGACATATTGTCTGGATAAGCGTTTATCTGTATTCGCGTGAATATATTCAGTCACATACGCGAATAATACTTTACCGTAATATCCGGCATTCGTCACCCGCATGGATGTGGTGCTTTGTTGTTTAATAAAACCAAATACCAAAGCAGGTACAGCACGCAGTCCGTATAATAATCCAGAACTAATCACGGCAATAATAGCCGCTGCTGCAACTTGATTACCACCTAATGCCTTGGTAATAAATTCATTAAAGTGTCCAATAAAGGACATAATGTCAAACATAATAACTCCTATTAAAATGCAGAGGGTGGCGTACGCCACCCTCTGCTAGTGTGGTCAGTATATAACAGCTCCGATTACCCTTTCGGATCGACTGGCTTGGTGTAGTCCAATGTCATCATCAGCCTCTTGTCTCCCAGTTTGATCAGCCAACGCGTCATCCTACGCGCACGGTAAAGACATTTCATTCTGGCTGACTTAGCTATCTTTATTTGGCTTTCCTCTTTCTCGGTGATCTGCGCTTACGCTTCTTGCAGCGATTAGTGCTCTGACGAGAAGTTTACCAGCACGCCACAGTGGGTCTATGAAAGATGCTTTTGAGTCATCAATCGTTGTTGACTCAGACACTACTCGTCCTGCAGGCGGAGTCGGTTTATCGGTGCGCATAGTTACTCATACCTCATCGTTAGCTTGCAGATCGAGACGAATGTTGTCCATACCGCTCTTCACCATAGTCAGCATTCGCTGCACCGTACTCGTGACCAGGTGATCGTGGCGCGCCTTACGAGTACGTTCATTCGTTACACGCTTTTGCCACGCGCGTAGCATCTTTTGCTCCATATGCTTTGCCACGTCACTTACTCCGTTTCTTCTTGCTGTTGGGATGCCGACTGAATGTTTTCGGTTGTAACTCCTGAGATGCTTGGTTACGATACCGATCCAGCACTTTCTTAACATGCCGGCTATATGGCGTGCTGCTGTCGTAAAACCCAAAAGCCTTTTTCATTGCTATCTCCTTAGTCAAAATAAACTGTCGCGTACCTCGCATGGGCAGCCTGTCTGACGATAGTACAGACATCATCAATGTAAAGCAGACGAGCACCATTGGAAGATAACCGTAGCATAGCAGATAGGTGCCTACCATCATCAGCGTATCCGCCGTATCGGCTGAGGCTAAGCCGTTATGCCGGTAAGCCAGTGAAGCGACTAAGCAGATACCGCCAAAAACTGCGGACAGGATTGCAATGGCAGCGCACCACGCAATGATCCTATCGATATAGTCCGACATTTACTTTCCTTTCTTTACACGCTTCTTCGTGCGCGTCATCTTACGCTCCTCGCGTTTGGATTCAATGAACCCATTCACTGCAGCACGTGTCTGAGCCTTAGCTGCAGCCACGAGGTATTCATTGAACTTGCCATCTTTCCATAATGACTCGTACTGAGGTGTGTGCGGTGCACCATCGTCGATGATCTTACGAGCATAGCTGCCGTAGTGAAAGGGAATGTCGGTGATTTGCAACTCAGGGTTAGTTGTGTGGTACCCTTTAGCCAGCGTGTACAGATACTCATCGGTGTAGATCCGCATATCTGTATTACCAATCACCTCATCGATGTAGTATCTGTCCCCAGGATGCTGATGCTCGCTGTTTGTCCACCTCTTGATACGAGGTTTAGCAACAGACGGTGTGTGTCCGGCAAGCGACATGTGTCGGTACTCATCAATGTACATCCGCGCATTTACTTCACCGTTCGTTTCATCGATGTAGCACTCGATCCCACGACGCTGATCTTCACTACCGCTCCACTTCTCAATACCAGATTTGACAGCATGTCGCTGTGCGAAAGCTCGGCGAATGTGTTCACCCATACTCGCCATAAAGCCATATTCTTCACGCCACATGAGGTAATATGCCCAATCTTTGTTAGACATGCCTCTACGGGGCTTATACAGCGCTACAGAGCCATCGTTGTAGCAGTACGTCCCCATTGATTGCACCCAACGGTCAACCACAGACCTCAACCACCCGTCATATACGGGGTTTTGCCATACCGCAACGCCAGATGAAATATTAGCGCCGGCAGTCCAGTCGCTATAATGCGGAGTATATCCAGGCATTTGTTTATCCTCTTAGGTTATCGATTAAAGAGCGGCATAAAGTGTGGTGCTACCTATGATGGTTGTACACCGCTTGAGATTGCCTCGAATATAGCAAATACGACGATACACGCCGTACCAATAACGAACGTCCATATGGCAGCTGTAGCGATGTAGTTCATGATCTTCAAAATCTTCCAAAACATAATTCACTCCGTTAATGTAGCCACCTGTGTGAGATATCTCACACAGGTGGCTACAGGGGTTGATTACTTCTCTGCCTTCTTCAGACGACAACTGAAGTGCTTGTCGACAGTGTAACGGCCGTTCAGGTTGGTGTTCGCCGTCATCAGCATACCTCGCGTACGCATGCCGAGGTTCTTCGGATCGAATGCTTCAATGGGCGGCTGACCGTAGATGGCATTCACCAGAGCATCACCAAACTTCTGGCGCATCAGCGGATGATACGGCGGCACGCGCAGCTCGGGGCCAAACGGTTCAGCCGACGGAGGCAGATGGCTGAACTCAGTCATCATGTCCATGAACCAGATCGTACGGACAGTATCGTCATTGATCACGGAGATGCCTTTGAAGACATCTTGATACGTCAGCGCTTCGCGCAGTTCATGCAGCTCCCTGAACGTAGCGTAACCATCGCGTTTCAGCGCGATGCAACCGCCCAGCCGGCCGTAACTGTAGATATCCAGGTTCGGAGTCCCGAAGATATCACGCGTACGGTTGATCACATGCTCCGTCACCGTCGGCCAATCCGTGCGATCGTTGGTATACGCGGCTGCGAACCACGGCAACAATGACTCGAAGTCATGGCCGGGGTACAGGTTATTCTCGCCGGCGGTGCTATAGCTGCCAGCGTACTCGTCGGTGGAGGCTTTCATGGCTTCTTCACTGGTCGGAGTAGGCTGATTACGGTTGTAGGTAGTGGCCAGACTCGCATCCAGTGCATGCATCGTTTCAAGCAATGCGTTCACCCGCTGGGCAAGCTTCCCTTTTGGCGTATCCGCCTTCGGCAACAGCTCGACGAGTTGCTCTGCCAGATTGGCCAGCTTGGCCAACAGCTCAGGATCCTTCGTTTCACTCACGTTTTGAGCCGGCGTTACGCTGCCTTGGTCGAATTCGACATCGATGCCACCGTTATCATTCTTCTTCACGGATACCACCGTTCCGAAGTCACGTGCCTTGCCATGCACGGAGTCGTTCCACAGGTCACGCATGACCTTATTGCCCACTTCCTTCAGCCTGGCAATGATTTCTCGATTCATGGTAGTCATTTCTGCTTCTCCTCGTTCTTGGTTCGTGTCGGTGTCTTCATTGTCTTCGGCTTCGGCACTGCGCTGTGTCATGCCAGCCAGGGAAAGTAACTCAGCCAATTGAGGCGAAACGGCTGGCACGCTATCGCGAAGAAACTTGATCACGACCTTGTCCGATTTGGGGCTCTTGACCGGAATGCCACCGTGACTTGGTTCACTCGTCGGTTTGAACGTAGGTCGTTCATTGTAGATTTGGCCATAGACCAGTGCCCACAACGCACAGCGCTCATCGATGCTCATGTCGTTAAACCCAATCTTGTCGGTCTGGACGCTACCAATCGGTGGGACCACATTGAGGGTGCTGTCACCGGTCGGCAGACCAGCTACCACCACCAGGCCAAGCTCGTTGCGGGACAGTGTGAGGTCTTGGAAACTCACAAACTTCTTATTGCTCATTGATGCTCCTTTCTTGTGTGACAACTCATACATCACATGCATCTCCTCGAGCTTATCCTTCAGCTCACGTAACCTGAGATCATGCCAGATGCCATGCAATACACTACCTGAGTTAATCGGCATATACCGCATATTTGTCTCCTGACCATACTCAGCTGGGCTATCTAGCCCAGCTGAGATCAACGATTAAATGCGACTATAGCGGCCGTACTTGGTATCGAGTTCCTTGGTAAGCGTGTTGACTTTGATCGCCGTGAGCAGATGCAGGCGGTCGGCGTTGGCATTGTTGGCCTCATACGCGTTATCGCCCATCAGTGCTTCAGGAGCGTAGCCGTAGAGCTCGCGCAGCATCGTGCGACTGAAGTCATCACGCATACCCGGATGGTACACAGGCACCTGCTGGGTCGTCAGGTAAATCGGACGCAGGACGTCCAGCACACGCATCAGCTCGTATGTACCGACAGTCGTGCGACCGAAGCGAAACCCAGCCTCCAACTCCAAGTCAGCGTAGGAGAAGTGCGTATCTCGTAGGAGGTAGAGATCAGTTACGAGAGAGGTATAGTCGCTGATGCTGGTCTCGTATTCTGTCAGGATGCCGTTTTCGTTGTACGAATGAATTGCCCAGGTGTCGTTACCAAAGATGCTACTCAGCCGTTGACACAGAAAATCGGTGATCGGCACGGTATCGAGCATTGCCAGATAGGAGAGGCCGGTGATGGCAGCCTTATCGCTTCTCGGCTGGGTTTCTTGCACTGTCTTTTTGGTACGCATGGTGTTTCCTTTGTATGGTGGTGGTGGATTACTCGATGTCGGAAGTGACGTCGATATTGGTGGCCGCGAGATCTTTGGCAATCAGCTCAGACAACGTAGAACTGGCTACCCAGGCCGTCATCTGGTCATAATTGGGGTTACAAAGCGCACTGTATTGCGTACAACGGTTGGGGAAGCAGATCATGTCATGCGCTTTTGACAATGGTGTATTGACCGTGGTAGGCATACGGAACGAAGCCACGTACAATGCATCGTTATTCGGCAACTTAATGCCGTTGTTATACTTCGCCATGTACTCGCTCAGCTGGATAGATTCCACCTGCATCTTGCGGTATTCAGTACGCCTTTGCAGCTTTTGATAATCCACATCCAGCACGCCAGTGAGAATATCCATGACATCGATGGACGTGGCTGGGAGCTTGAGCCATTGCAGATGGGCGAGGATGAGTGCTCGATAGTCATCGATCTTGTCCTCGGTGATGTGGTGATGCATGATCGGCGCATAGCCGACGTATTGCACGACGTCATCGATACGTTGAAATACCAACACTACGCTGACGTCAGGATTTGCATTGAAGAACGCGATACCTTCACCATCCATCAGCGCAAAGGACACTGAGGATACCATGTTGAGAAAGTAGCCGCTTTTGTAATAGCCGGCTGACAGGCGATTGACGTCGTTTAACTCCTGCAGCGCAGCGCAGCATTCGGCGATATTGTACGTACCCACTGGAGAATACAGTGAGCACCAATGACCTGGTGTGTATCTGGATCTCATGTTAAAATGCATTTCCAGAGAATCGTCACCCATCGTGATCTTGACCGATTTCAGCGCACCGTTATGGTACCTGGTTGGGTCATCCACAGTACCGCCCACTGCCTGTACGAAGTCCACCACGGCAAAGTAGTTGACTGGAGCTTCTACCCAGTTCAGTTCCAGCAGTACCGAGAGCAGGTAGTGCCACGATCCGGGTTCCACTGGATAGTTCACATTCCAGTTGGTGTACGCCCAATCATGGTCTTCAGGATACCCAACGAAGTAATGCGTGGTAAGCGCATGGCGCGACATCGACATATCGCATTCCTCGATACCTGGTGTCAGCGCATGACTAGGTGCGGTATAGGCGACCAGCCAGTTGACATGCCTCGCCAGACCTTGGTGGATCTGTTCGATCATGAAGCGCACCGTCTCGGTGAAATACAGCGGCGTACCGTACCGGGTATCCCGGATTTCTTTCATCAGTTCTTCTGCTTTGGACATCATACTCTCCTGTTTATGTGTGGAACATAGGACTACTGCTGGGGTTTGAACCCCAGCAGTAGTCGATTAATCCGGCACTTCGTTCAACCTGCTCCTGACTTTATCTGCCAAGGCAATAGTCTTATCCAGGCAGTAATTCACATTGCGCATGTAGCCATGACGTGAGAACCGATGTGGAAACACTACGATACTCGCGGCATTCCAATCGGAGCCACTTACCTCAGCCTTAAATGGCTCGCCCATGAGGATGTGCGACAACCCAGACAACATGTGCTCAGGACGATCGTTATCCGTGTGGTGAAACTGAGACAGAAAACCACGTGAATCTGGCAACATACCGAAGTAGCGTCGCATGTACTCCAAAAAGTCCTGAGGGCCATACGGCACTTTCAGCCGACGCAGTTCAACGCAGATAAAGTCACGTTGCGATTGCAATGTTAATTTGTCTGAGTCATATACGACTGGGAACCACCCATTATACAGCATTTCACCGGTGCTGGTACGCGTATAGCACAGTATCAGCGGTGTACCACCATGCACAAAATGTACCGCATTGCTTTCATTCTGGTGTACCACGATACCGATCTCATGCTGCCGTGCTAACTTCAGGATACACGCATTGATATCTTCACTGGATCCTAACTCATACGCATACTTCAGTGCCTGAGCGAGTCCATCGATGTCAAACTCAGCGATTGGACTCGCAGAGATCGCACTCAATAATGGATCGGGTACATGGTAGTAGTCCAGCTTCTCAAAGATGAAGTGTGCGGCTTGATCATCCATGTAGATCGTGGTATCGTGCACTGTGTCGTCCACATGCGTAGATGCTACTAATGTGCCACCTACAGCCTCAACAAACTCTTTGAGGTGCGCATGCTGCACGGGTGTACGCATCTCATGCAACTCGCAGATCACGTTGAGCATGTATTCCCATGAGTTTGGTTGGATGGGATGGTTCACTGTCCAGTGACTGTAGTGCACATCACCGTTATCCGCCTCGTAGTAACTGTGTGTCACCATAGCAGAGTCACTCAGCATGATGCGATCGATCTCAGGATACGGGCGCATCCACATCATCGTCAGCCTATGTGGTAGCAGACGATCAGCTGTGGGATCCTCTCTGAGTTTACTCAGGTACTCCGGCACCGTGCAATCGATCGGTGTTTTATTCTTCTGTGTCGGATTACCGCGCGCGGCACTGATAACCCGGATGAGACCTTCTACCATCTTGGTCGTTCTACTCGTCATGGGTGTTCTCCAGGTGGTTATGTTGATGTAGGTACATCACTTAGGTGATATCAGGGTAGATTACCATAGAACGTAAGAAAAGAAAAAGAAAAGAGACTGCACAGCCCATACGGGCTGTGCAGATGTTACCCGAGTTTACGCAGGTACTGCGACACCGCCAGGCCAGGGCTCAGCTCAATGTCCCAGTCAGGGTGGACGATGGGGACGAGTCGCAGTCCACCCATGTGCCAGAAGGTGTAATACATCTTACCTTCGTAGGCTGCTGGATACACGTAGTGTCCAGCTAAGAAATGGTCGGCCTTCAGTTTGACCATTCCCATGTGGACACTACCACGCCTGACTACAACATCGTTGCCGTTGTGGATGGCGATGCAAGTCTGCATGTACGGAGAAGCACGCCAGACGAACTTGCACCGCTCCAGCGGACTGTCGATGTGGCTGGCGTACCACATCACATCCTCGGCGGTATACTCCTCACCGGCGTCAATCTGACGCCAGAGCTCAGTGGCTCGCGCCACTGCCGCCATGTCAATATGACGTGCCCGTGCAGTTGCATTATCTGCCAGTCCCAGCGCAGTGCGCCGTTCATACCCCACGATTGCCACAACCGCTACTCGTGGGTCCAGGCGCCCCAGGACCGCAAGCGCCTGATTAGAGTGCCGCACGTGCCGATCTGTAACGACCTTGTACCCCCTGGCAACCGCCAGTTGCTTATCGGCGGAGAAACTCCGCTTCAAGCAGTTGGTCGGCACCCCCTCATGGTGCAACCGCAGGAGTCGGTCAAACCTGGGGCCGAGCTTGCACCCGGCTCTCCGGAACATGGAGAGGATGCGATGCGCATCCCAGCCATAGTGGCCCTCCGCATTCCAGCCACCCCCTTTCTCTTTGTCATTCCACGGGGCGCATCCAAGCCAGCGCAGGCGCAGTTGCTCTGCGCGCAGCATCGCGCGCAGGGATTGGTGTTGCACCAACATTCCGGGCCAATAGTGGAGGCCGGCCTTCATGGCGATACGGCGGATATAGCGCACCGCCTTCTTGGCAGTATTGTATAACACCTCCGCTTCTCCGGCGAACGTGTCCGCCTCCCATGCTGTGACCATGCTGAGGGGAGTATCACTCCATTTAGAGAACTTCACCTCAAGATCGCGGAGGCACCCGGCCAACCACGAAAGATGTTGCTGTGCACCATCCAGGTCTCCCTGGATGGCCGCCGCCAGGCCGGCGGCGTAGTGCATCTGCGTACTGCTATGGGTAGCACTACTACCTTCGTCTTCAGACAGCATTGCGGCCATTTCGCCTACTGCGTCCTTACGGGCGCGGAAGGCGTTAGCGAAAGATGCGTAGTTACGTGCGGAAGTCTGTGCCATGATATGCTCCTTTCAAAGAGTCATTAATCAGCGCAATATTGCGCACTATCTAAATGCCCATATGACAGTAGATAACTGAACTATTGGCGATAGTTCATGTGAGTTATATTACCTTAGAAAAGAGTTAAGTGCGTTAAGAAGATAGATCTAGTGTGGCTTATTGTAGATCACGTAATCGTCAGCATTTCTCTTCCCACTCATATCCAGCCTGCTGTCACCTTGCCAGGGGCTGGCTCCACCGTCAGCTCATGATAATCGACGTACATACCCTTAGGTCCATAGAACCGGACGTTTCTGATTGTGTAGTTTTTCATCTTCTTTCCTCTCTTGGTGTGGCCACCTATGGTCGACCATAGGTGGCTATGTGAGTGTACTACTTAGCCGCAGATCTCCTGAAGACAGTGCACATGGCGTTACATGCAGGTGACACCGGCTCAGTCGTCGGAGGAGTATCTTCTTCCAGCTTGAGCTGTACTGCACGTGCCATCCATGTTGTGACGCCCAGTGTAGCAGCGGTGCCGTACAACAGAATCAGAGAGTCTTCCGAATACGACCGAAAGATCTCAGGTGTCATCACCGGCAACAAGATGTCATCGGTAAACCCACTCACCATGTACAGCAGTGCGGTGGCTTCATAGTGCTGGACATGCTGTACAGCTGGATTCTCTTCAGGCGGGCACTTTAACACTACCCACTGCGCGAGCGCCCGTACGTACGACGTTTCACCTTCCTCGAGTTTGAGTTCTTTGTTGTAGATTTCCAGATAGCGCGCACGCACCAAATCACCTACGGTGATAGTACCTTTCTGGCAGCTTTCAAGTTGAAAGCGATTCCATTGATGTGCGCCAATCGCTTCAGCGCATTCTCGTTGCAGGGCGCCCAACAGGGCCATGGCGTGGGGTGTCTTGTCAAACATCATCGACTCCAATGTGGTAGGGGGTTGAACATCGTTAAGGTTGGTCACTAGGTATGGCCAGATCAAGATATATGCCTAACCATTGCAGGCTCAGCATCATAAGGGTGATATGCCCCTGAATAAGTTCAAAAAGAGAAAAGAAAATGACATCTATACCAGTGGGCCGTACGGCCCACTGGTACTCAGATATCTCTGCCGATATATAGAAATGATGGTTTACCCACTGGCAATGGATCGTTTGGATCTAACTGGTCATTGATTGGGTATGGTGAGCGGATCGTCGTATTGACTACGTTACGCTCAGCCAGATGTCCTGTCACATGGACGATCCATCTGTTATCCCATCCATATCTCCAATGGTAGTCTAACAAACGTCCGTTATACGTCGCTAAGGGCTTATCCGGGATGAGGTATGTTTCAGCCCATGGTGCTCTCTTGTCAAACTGCACTGGCAGTGTCTCGTAGAAGATATGCTCATCACTATCCAGAATGATGGCAAAGGACTGAGACATGGCTAACAAGCGCATGATGTATTCGTCGCTAGTTAACCTAGACTGGAGTGTGACGTTATCATTCTCCTCATCAAACACCACACCGAGTGATTGGGTATCCAGATACTGCCTCATCTCGTAGAACCGATTAGGCAGATCCATCAGGTCAAAGCGTACTCTGAACCCATGCGTGCTATGACGAATAAACGCAGGGTGGTTATAAAAGAGGTATCCGCCAATGACAAACATCACGACTTTGTCTGATACGTCTGTCTTAAAGTCTAACAGACATCCGTTCAGTAGATGATCTTTTTCATTGACCACTTCAATGTCAGTGACATAGTCCATGAAGGTAAGGTTACAGACTTCAGCGAAGTTGGTGATTCCAATGGTGTTCTTACCAGAGTGCATGAGGGACTTAAATGCATCCTTCACATACAGTGCTGTAGAATCAGCATCTGTACGATGAAAGAAGCCATTCACAGTGATCAGTGATGTCTGATACAGTCGATGATAATCTACATTAGGCTTAGTGAGCTTAGCCCATGTCTTTTCATCTCTGGGGATGGTTTCGTTATGATATCCCTCAGGATGTTCACGCTCGATGGTGTAGCCTGCGTAAAACACATCTGCATAGCGTACATACGCGGTAGATAGCACAGGTACACTGTCTAAGTATGGCCAGGTGATATGGGCCGTATCCAGCAGATACTGGTCAAACGTAATAGACCGATACTGACAATCATCACGTAGGGATTGCATATCCACCGCATGATCCATATCGGTAAATGAATCATGGATGACCATGTACAATGGCATCTTGTATGTTTGGTATAGTAGCCGCATCGGTACGGCGGATAACATCATCTCACGATACCGTGCACCGGGTGTATTGAGCGCTGCGATGGAATAGCGATATGATCTCACGGGTGAATCCCTCGATTATATAGTCAGTTAAGGAGCAGTCTATGCCAGTAAATGATTTCGACGACGTGCTCAATGCACCTGGAGTCGATCTGACCGGTAAGGATCCACGGAACAAGATCACTCTGGAAGATCAGATGCTGAACCCGCCTCAGTATCGTGATCATCACTACATTGTACCTGCTGAAGGACCGATCTTTGAAAACGATGTAGAGGTCTATCGGGTCAGTACAGCCCCTAACGGTGGTGAGGTCCTCACACCTCTATTGAAAGGTACTGATTGGTATCTTACCCACCGGTATATGGAAGCATCGTACTACTTAGGTGATGCATCACCGCCTAAGCAGCTCTATGCGTCCATCTCCTTCTACGACCTGGAGTTAGTAGGTCGTTTGAAGATCACATACCAGAAGTTAGGTGGTCCGTTTTCAATCAACGCCAACCAACTACTGGCACTGTTAGGCGCACGTATCTATAACCCACGTATCTGCTCATTTGAACAGATCGCTGGGGTGTACGTACGCTTTCCACCGACAGATCATCCGACCGATGCTAACACCATCGAGTGGGGTACGACTGAGGTCTCTCAGCGTTTAGCTGGTATTGAACAGGCTATTATGACTCGCATTGGTCCACCGGTATATACCGTGGATCAAGTGAACAACCTACTCGATCAGATGAACGAAAATCACCAAGCAGAAAAGGCTGAGCTATTGGCGGAGATCCAACGACTACGTGCTGAGCTGCATGCTGAAGTGGACAGTGTAAAGACCACGGTGAATACTGAAGCTTATCTGAATAGCGGAGACTGAGACTATGGCATTTCAAGTACCTATCCGCTTTGAGGAAGATCTCACCGCGAATAACCCAGCGAACTACATCACTGGGGATGCATACGAGCTCCCAGTACATTGGAGAAACCGTGTCATTGTACCGCGCTATGGCGCGTTCTTCACAAAAGACATGGTAGTCCGTGATGCATCTGGTCGTGTATTGGAACGCGGTAAGAATAAGCAGTATGTCTGTGTAGAATCCCCACTGCGTTATCCCACGAATGGTAACATTACCTTAAACGAAATGACTGGGTATGAGACTGCTCAGTTTATCGTCGTGACTGATCAAAACGTCAGTCAGCAGGTGACTGTGGATCTGCGTTATGTCGGTGGTGCGTATTCCATCAATCAAGATGCGCTCATTAAGGCGCTAGAGACGCTAGCTCTGGATACACGTCCAGTGCTATGGGAAGACGTCAGTAACAAGCCTCCTGGATACCTGCCAGCGTGGCACATCACCGATGCTCGTGATATCATGAACATGGGTGCACTGTGCTTTTGGTTGGAAAAGATCTATGAAGCATTGTTACTCGGTGATCAGCGTCAGTGGGATGCGATCTACAGTTACATTGAAAGACGCTATCCAGGTAAGGTAGATCTAGATGCGTTTCACGAAGAACTATTCAATCCTGGCTATGATATGTTCATGGCTAATAATGTTTAGGAGGGCGTGATGCCTGATTTCAATGGCTTTATTGGTGCTAGTGTACTAGCTCCTAATAGCTGGACTAGGGTGGGCACGACCACCCCAGTCGCTGGAGACATCTATACAGCTACAGCCAGTATGCTGTATACTCCAGGATTTACCACCAGAGATATGAGTGAATCGCCTACTAGCGTCTTTAGCGACGTAGATGGTGTACGAGTATTGACTGGTGGACCAGACGATGATGTAGTGATCTATCTGGCAGTGATGCCTGATGGAGTAGACACTACTAATCGTAGTGTGATCCAGCCATATCTGAAAGCATCTCGTTATGCTTTGGAAGCTGGTATCGTACGAGAACACTCAGGTCTGTTGATTCCAGCAGGCTGGTATGTCTACGCCTATGCCAGTAAATCAGACGTACTGGTGAATATCTTTGGTGTAGAAGGTAGACCCACTCGTTTCAAACGCGATACAACTACTTAAGGAATCAGCATGACTGTCCATATCGATGACTGGGGCACTCGTAGACAGTATACCAGTAAAGTAGTGCAAGGTACTGGTGGAGGTGGTGGCGACGGCAGTTCTGGCGGAGGTGGTGGAAGCAGTGGCGATGCCGCGCTGTCTGCCCATATCAGTGCTAGCGACCCGCATCGGCAGTACATCAATGTCAGCCAGAAGGGCGCGCCCAACGGCGTAGCAACGCTTGGCGAAGACGGTCTGTTGCAGCCGACCCAACTACCACCGGTTATCGCCGCGGGGGCACTGGCTGCTCACGTTGACCCTGGTGGCGACCCGCATCGGCAGTACATCAAAGCCGACGATCTTGCCGCGGCTCTGGCTGGCCGTCGTGGCCGTACCTATTTCATTAGCCAAATTTAAGGAGGAAACATGACATCTGGAAAACTAGGTTCTGCCGACCTAACGGCAACCACCGACACCCTGCTGTACACCGTGCCGGATAGCTCCCTGGCCACGCTCAACATCCGGGTGGCCAATCGCAACAGCACCACGGTAGCTATCCGCGTTGCCATCGGTACCGGTGAGGCACCGGCGGTCAAGGACTACATCGACTACGACCTCCCTGTGCCAGCCAATGGTGTCCTCGAAGACAGCGGGATTGTCTGCTCAGCCGGAGAAAAGGTCTGGGCGTATTCAAGCATGGCCGGTGTGTCCGTCCGGGTTCACGGTTTTGAGGAGGCTGCGTAATGGGACAGCAAGTAAATCCGCCGCTTTCCGCCAGTGCCAACGGCATTCTGGTATCCGGGACCAATCCGTCTGCCTTCGGCCTGACAACGGTCGCTCCTGGCTTTCTTGGTATTTTCGAAAGCGGAGCTTGGCAGGCTTTCACGGCTGCCGGTACGTACAACTTCACCGTGCCGAACAACGTGACTAAGTTGCGTATTCGTGTTCTGGGTGGTGGCGGTGGCGGTGGTAATGGTGGTGGTGCCGGTGGTGGTGGTGGTGGCGGTGGCTTTGCCGCCGGCATCTTTACTGTCACGCCAGGTACTACCTACACAGTAACGGTCGGCGGGGGCGGTAGTGGGTCCGGCGGCACTGGCGGGACGTCATCTTTCGGTGCCTTTCTGAGCGCAACCGGCGGTAACGGTGGTAGTGGCTATGGTGTCGGTGGTGGTGGTGGCGGTGGTGGTAGTG
>ERZ650312.1089-NODE-1089-length-15410-cov-10.408857_pt1 | contig 15410 bp, 17 predicted proteins | sample MGYA00376248_ERZ650312 | MGnify/ENA primary metagenome ERZ650312 (study PRJEB26733, sample SAMN07839316) | wastewater metagenome | biome: urban; feature: wastewater treatment plant; material: waste water | place: USA: North Carolina | collected 2016-07-28 ... | reverse complement strand
TTTAAGATAAAGCCACTGCCTCTAACATGTTCACGAATGGCATTACTGTTGATGAATTTAGGTGCATAAATTAGAAACAAAATGGCAGCAATACCCAAGAACACGCTATAAACATGTGTTTGTCCCACATATTGCCAAAAGCTGGATAAGAACTCAGGTAAGTTATTGGCTTTAAGGGGGATATCTAAAACAAATTTGAGCTGTCCAATTGCAATCATTAATGCAGAGGCAATAATGAAGCTTTTAATAACAGGATGGCTAATGAGTTGAATTAAAAAACCAAAGCGTAAAATTCCCAACAGTAGGGAAATGATACCGACCAGCACAGCAAGTAAACAGGCTGCTTGAATATAAGCCGCAGAGCCGACTTCAAATAATGGATTGAGCGTAGCAAAGGTCATCATGGAAATAATGGCGACGGGGCCAATCGACAAGGTAGGGCTGCCACCAACCAAGGCGTACATGATCATAGGGATCACGCTGGCATATAAACCCATGACAGGAGGCAAACCTGCAAGCATGGCATAAGCCATCCCTTGAGGTACCAACATGGCAATGACGATAAATGCAGACAGCAGGTCAGATTTTAATGTTTCTGTATTGTATTTTCGAAGCCATTGCCAAGCAGGCAGTACACGGGCCAAACGTGAATTGAAATCTGACATACTGAAATCTAAATCATAAATTTAGATATATTATGAACAAAAAATGCTAAGAAGTCTTTGAGATAGCAGGCGAGTATTAAAATTTTATGGTTATGCCTGATAGACAGGCATTATTGTTTAGTCCTGTTGGCAATAAAGTACGTATAGGGTATTAAGTACCTGCACCATTTTGTCATCTTTAATTGAATAAAAAATTTGCTTGCCATCACGACGGGTATTCACTACATCACTTTTACGCAGCATCATTAATTGTTGCGATAGCGTAGGCTGATGAATTTGGGTTTTTTCTTCAATTTGCGATACGTTTAATTCTTGCTGAGATAAATGACAAAGAATTAAAAGGCGGTCAGTATTCGCCATAGTTTTTAAAATTCCAACAACGGTATCCGCAGATTCACGCATTGATGTGATTTCAAGCCCATCGTTCATTGTTTTATTCTCTTAATTTACAGCTAACCCAATATATATTAGGCAAGAGTGGAAGATAAATTATGTAACATAAATCATTATTTATATATGAGAATAAGTATCATTTAATAAAATGATATCAGCCCATCATAAATAAAGGGCTGATATTCTAATCAAAAAATTGATAAAAAAGTGGCAGAGTTACAATAAAACCTATTTTTTCACCTGTTCAAAATTTTTTAATTCTTTCTCACTAAATTCACTCGACGCAGCTAACAATTCGTGAATTGCTGGGTTGTACCAAGCAAAACATTCTGCCATTTTGGCACTAAAAGTATCATCTAGGCTTATATGTGTAGCATTGTGTTGTAACAAGGCTTGTTGATCTAAAGTGCTAATAAAACTTTTTAATGTGGCACTATCAAAATAATACGCAGACTTAAATTGTGCAGAATCTGCAGCGCGTTGTAATACGGTTTTGGTCATTTTTTCTAAAACTTTAAGATTTAAAGGAATGTGTGCGCTATAACGCAGCAAAAGTTCTTGAATTAATACGAAATTATTTAAACTTGGTTTTGCCAGTTCCGCTAAGGCATAGAGTTCATGCGGTGTAGCTAGGTTCGGCAGTAATTGGCGATTTGTTTCTGTCATCCAATTTTGTTGGATAAGATACGCCACAATTTTTTCTATTTCTTGAGCAAGGTCTTGCGGCGCCCATGCCAAGAAAAACTCTTGTTTCAAATATGGATAAATCGCCTGCATTTTTTGCATTAAATCTGCGCGTGATAATGCCAAGTTTTGTTCATTAAACTGCTGCACAATTAATGCGACACACGCAGGCAAAATAAAGCAGTGCAAAATATTATTGCTAAAATAGCTCAATAAGATTTTTTGGCTTTCAGCGACTCGAATGCCTTCTACGCCATCTTGGTTATAACGCTGCACTTGTTTAAGTTTCAGCGCATATTCAATAATTTCTTGTGGATTTAACCCCGTAATAATCATACGCGGGTCGTAACATAATTGTTTGAGCAAATGTCGATATTGTTCAATTCGAGTGAGTAGCTCATCTTGAGTCAAGGCATGCTGATCGGCATTTAATAAAATCAGAGAAATAAGCGCAATTGGATTAATCACTACGGCTTTATTGATATTTTCCAAAATCGCATGTGCAGTATGATCTACCGTATGAATTACAGAGGTCGGTAGTTCGTCGTCTATATTCAGTTTGACATCGCGTGCTTGGTTGGCTATTAAAACATCATCTAAAAATACAGGTTCACCAAAGTTGACATAGACCTGACCAAAGACTTTTTCAATTTTACGGGCAGAGTTTAAAATGCCCCATAAAGATTCGGCTTCTTTCGGTTTGCCGTTTAATTCATTTAAATAAGATGTGCCTTCAATCAGTTTTTCATAACCAAAATACGTTGGAATAAATGCAATAGGTTTGGTTGCTCCGCGTAAATGACTTTGAATAGTCATCGACAACATGCCTTTTTTCGGTGGTAACAATAAACCTGTGCGTGAGCGTCCACCTTCAATAAAGTATTCAAGTGGGGTATTGCGTGACAATAAACTGTGTAAATATTCTTTAAATACTGATGTGTATAGTTCATTACCGCTAAAAGTACGGCGAATAAAATATGCACCTGCACCGCGCATGAGTTGACCCACAATCGGTAAATTTAAATTAATACCTGCTGCAATATGCGGCACCATCAAACCACGATTAAAAATTACATAAGACAGTAATAAATAGTCGATGTGGCTGCGATGACAAGGGGTATAGACAATTTCATAATCTTTAGCGAGTTCGCGTACTGTGTCAAAATGATGCACTTCAATGCCATCATAGAGCTGTGTCCAAAGCTTGGTCAGTGCCAATTCAGCAAAACGCAAAGTCGAATAAGAAAAGTCCGATACAATTTCAGTTAAATAGCTTTTAGCGCGTTTTTCTGCCTCAAACATAGTCACTTTTTGTTCAATACTTTCTTTGCGAATAGCTTGTTGTACCGCTTCACTTTTCATCAAAGCATGAATTACATTACGGCGGTCAGATAAGTCTGGTCCTAAAATTGCTTCTTTGTATTGATTAAAATTGTGTTCTAGATGTTGCTCAATAAAGTGTGCAGGCGATAAGTGTGGCTGTTGTTGTGTGGCTTGTGTAATAAGCTGACGTAAAGAAATTGCTTTATGAAACTCGATATAGTTATCACGTGAATAAAGTGAAATATTAATGGTTTGTTTAAGCTTGTTTGGGGTAGACCACGCATCGGCAAATAATGCTTTAAACCAAGAGTCTTCGTATTCGGGTGAGCGTCCCCAAAGTACAGTCACGGGAACGAACAGCACATCATGTTCAGGATGTTGCTCTAAGATTTCAATTAAACGAATCAATTTGGCAGAGTAGTGATAAGCACTGTGCTGTGGGTTTTTCTCATGTAAGACCAAAATGGAATCATCTTCCTGATGCTCGGCAATGTTCAAAGGCGCATATACGGAAGGTAAACCCCGAGATTGCGCCTGCTGATCAATCAAGACGGTATTGCTAAGAGAGGCGTCTTGCAGCACATAACAAAATTGTGTTTTTTCAGAGCTTTGTGCAATACGATGTTCTAATTCTGCAGTCGAGCCTAATACTTGTGGCGTCACAATCTTATTCAAGATTTTTTTAGTGAAATTACGATAAAGCTGACTGTGACGTTTATTGGACATTACATTCCCTACATTTTGTTATGTGTTGCTATTGTCAAAAAATAAATAGCGAATTTCAAACCCAAGTGCCGAGAAAATCGACAATTAATCTGAGGTCATCATCTCTTTATTCTAATTCGCATTTTGTTGAAAGCTAATCATATTTTTGTATAAAACAATTTTAGTGAAAGATCGGCAAAAAACTTATAAAAAAGTATGATAATTTAAATTTTGTTTATTATAGATATAACTTAGGGAATAATCATGACCACAGATGCAGCTTTTCCAACACCAGCAAACTTAGGGATTGCCGTATATAGCAATAATGCAGAAGCGATTGGTAACACGCCATTGGTACGTATTAACCGTTTAATTTCTAGCGGTGCAACGGTTTTAGCCAAGGTGGAAAGCCGTAACCCTGCATTTTCTGTGAAATGCCGTATTGGAGCAGCTTTAATTGCCGATGCAGAAAAACGTGGCGTGCTAAAAGAGGGTATGCATATTGTAGAACCGACCAGCGGTAATACAGGAATCGCTTTGGCATTTGTAGCTGCAGCAAAAGGTTATGAGATTACACTAACTATGCCTGCAAGCATGAGTATTGAGCGCCGTAAGGTTTTGAAAGCTTTGGGTGCAAATTTGGTGCTGACTGAGCCTGCAAAAGGCATGAAAGGCGCGGTGGATGAAGCAGAGCGTTTGGCAACTGAACATCCAGAAACTTATTTTTTGCCGCAGCAATTTAACAACCCTGCCAATCCGCAAATTCATGAAGAAACTACGGGTCCAGAAATTTGGGCAGCAACAGGTGGGAAGGTTGATATTCTTGTTGCAGGTGTAGGTACAGGCGGTACGATTTCTGGTATTTCTCGTTATTTCAAAAAGGTAAAAGGTCAGGCATTGCATAGTGTTGCAGTTGAGCCTGCAGAATCTCCACTTATTGGTCAAACCAAGCGTGGCGAAGCCATTACACCTGCACCACATAAAATTCAGGGGATTGGCGCCAACTTTATTCCAAAAAACCTAGATTTAGATTTGGTGGATGAAGTGATTAGCATTGAAAGTGCTGAAGCAATTGATTGGGCACGCAAAACAGCAACTCAAGAAGGTATTTTAGTCGGTATTTCTAGTGGTGCAGCAATGGCTGCAGCAGCAAAATTGGCGGCACGTCCTGAAAATGCAGGTAAAAATATTGTAGTGATTTTACCTGATAGTGGTGAGCGTTATTTATCTTCAGTTTTGTTTGAAGATATTAGTGCAGAATGATGTGTCTTCAGATTGCTAGAATCCTATAAAAAAATCCCAAAGTTTTAACTTTGGGATTTTTTTTGGAGAATAAATTGATGAGGTGGATAAAGAGACATTCTGCAAATCAACTTTTTTGTACTGAGACTCGGCTTTGTTGCACAAAGATTTCATAACTATATGATTTTTAAAGTTTTGATTATTTTTTGATCCAAAATTAAATTTATTCAAATCAGATGCTTACATATTTATGCAACAAAGCCACTTTAAACTACAAAAGAGCAGAGTCAAAAACTCAGCTCTTTTTTATTGTCGGGTGATTGGCTTAGTAATTTTGTGTTTGTATGTGTTGAGTGATGTGCTGCTGAATCACCTGTGCAAGTACAGTAACCGCATGTTCAATCTCTGCTGTCCAAGCAAAAGAGCAGTTTAAACGAATAAAGTTCTGGCTGACCTGTTCAGAACGGAACAACTGGCTTGGCGCAATGCCAATCTTTTTTTGAATCAATTGCTCATAAATTGTATAACCATCTATATATGCAGGCAGTTCAATCCATAAAAAGTAACCACTAGAATAGTAGTGAATTTTGCAGGCTGGGTTTAAGCGCTGTTTCAACTGCTGATAAAACACTTTTTTATGTTTTTCCAGTTGTTTGCGTAATTGACGCAAATGTTTTTCATAATGATGGTGTGAAAGAAAATCGACCAAAGTATTTTGCAGTAATGGGCTTGCCGAAACCGTGCTCATAAGCTGAAAATGCTGAATAGCATGAGAAAATTGTCCTGCATAAACCCAACCCACGCGCACAGCAGAACCCAAAGTTTTAGAAAAAGAAGCGCAGTGCAGTACGCGTTGTTGTCGGTCAAAATACTTCATGGGTAACGGTTTTTGCGTCCCGTAATACAATTCTTGATAGACATCATCCTCAATTAAATACACTTGATATTCTTCAAGCAAACTCGCAATGCGTTGCTTAATTTCATCTCTGACACTAAAGCCAATGGGGTTTTGAATATTTAACATCAACCAACAGACTTTAATTGGGTATTGTTTTAAAGCTTGTTCAAATGACTCTAAATCGAAACCCGAAACAGGGTGTTCTGGAATGGTAATCACCTGTAAACCAAGACGTTCAGCTGCTTGCCATGCACCATAGAAAATAGTTTCTTGTAATAAAATAAAATCTCCGGGTTTAGTCAACGCTTGTAATGATAAATTGAGCGCATCTAATGCGCCTGATGTAATGACAATATCATTTGCATGGGTGGGTATGCCTTGCAAACAGTAGCGATTTGCAATGATAGTTCTTAATTCATAATTGCCCGGTGGCATGTGGTCGTGGCTAAAATAACTGCTTTTTCGCTTGGCATGCTGCGCTATAATTTGCATGAACTTGGGATTAAACAGCAATTCTGCATTGGGGAAGGCAGAACCCAAAGGGCTGACATCTGCAGATTGAATTGATTTTAAATAACCAAACACCAAAGAGTTCATTTGAATATGTGCATTTAAACTCAAACTGCTTGGTACAGGTCGCTCAGTTTGATTGAGCCGCTCTGCGACATAAAAGCCTGACTTTTGTTTGGCGTATACCAATCCCTGCGCTTCAAGTTCTTGATAAGCATTTAGCACGGTCATTAAGCTATAACCACTGATTTGTGATTGTTCTCTTAACGAAGGCAACTTGCTATGTGCTTTCCATGCACCATTTTCAATAAGTTGCCGAATGTTTAACGCCAATTGTTCAGATTTATACATGGTACGACTCAAGCATTTTTTGCAGCTGTTAATTATTTTGATCTATTTTTGGATTTAAAGCATTAAATAAACTTAATCTTTATAACAGATTGGCATATATCTAAAATAAACTGTTATAGTTTTTAATGAATATTTTGTATCTATAGCAATGCATTAAAATTTTGCATAATCGGTATATTCCCCAAAATCTGGTTAGATTGGAGTTGATATGCAAGAAGATAACTCACGCAAACCACAGAAATATGCCGATAGCAGTATTTCAGACAAAGCATTTAAGCACATGATTATTTGGTTTACCGTTTATGTGGCTTTATTTTGTATTGGCGTAGCTGTAGTGATAAATTTAGATAAGTTATAACAGTCTCTTGAATAACAGAATCTCTAAATCGGCTCAAGATATGAAAGCATTCATTTGAATTTTAATGAATGCTTTTTTGTTGATAAAACGATCATAAAGGTATATCTGAAAAGCAATAAAGATCGCAAAAATAATAGAATAGGCGTAAATTAAAGCTTTATTTGTAACGCATTTGTGGTTGTAATGATTTCGAGTTGGGTGCTCTTTACCTTAATGGCTGCATTTATGCAGGCATGGCGCAACGCCTTTCAAAAACAACTCAGCACAAGTGTCGATATTTATGGCGTGACTTTGGCACGTTTTATTTTTGCCTTGCCTTTTGCATTGGCGTATTTAAGCATTTTACAATGGCACCAGCCTGTTCAAGCCCAACTACATTTTAGTTCGATGTTTTGGGTGTATATCATCATTGCAGCAGTGTGTCAGATTTTAGCCACGGCTTTAATGGTAAAACTGTTTCAACAAAAAAATTATGCAGTAGGTGTCGGGCTTGCCAAAAGTGAAGCAGTTTTAGCTGCAATTGTAGGCGTGATTTTCCTACAAGAACATTTAAGCGCATTGGCTTGGTTAGGTGTTGCGATTGGTGGGATTGCAGTATTTCTGTTGAGTAAAGGCAGCCAACGTAGTGATTTTTCATTCAGGACTTTAGCCATTGGAATCGGCAGCGGACTCAGTTTTGCTGTTACGTCACTTTTAGTACGTGAGGCCAGTTTAGAACTCGAATTCTTACCGTTTATTCACCGTGCTGCATGGGTTTTGGTTTGGGTTATTGGTTTTCAATGCTGTATTTTATTGGCATATTTAGGCATATTTAGACGACATACTTTGTATGCCATGTGGCAGCGGGTGGGATTAATTTTTAAAGTGAGCGTCTGTAGTTTCTTAGCATCACTGGGTTGGTTTAGTGCCATGAGTATGCAAACTGTAGCGATTGTGAAAACACTCGGACAAATTGAAATATTATTCAGCTTACTTATTTCAGCCTATTTCTTTAAAGAAAAACTCGTCCGTACCGATCATTGGGGATTGGCATTGGTCGTGCTTGCAGCAATGCTGGTCATTTGGGCGTAGCGTTATATTTCACAGCTATGTAATTTCAAACTTATGTCATATGCGTTGCGCTTCATTAGAGAATCTCAGAAATATTAAAATAAAGATTCTCTATCCGTACAATCTCGTTAGAATACTCACAGCCTTATCCTAGAGAATTGTCATGTCTAAACCACAGCAAAAGCAAAAAAACTCAGCCTTGGCAGAACTGATCGAAGAACAAAAACTGCTCTGTGAAGAGTTTGGTTCAGCCTATATTGCAGTGAGTGGCGATGATGTTGTCGCAGTTGCAGTCCAGACCTTAAATAAAGACCCAATTGTGGGATTGCGTAAAGCGCCAGAAGGGGAAGAAAAAGTTGCGTGGTATATTTATGGCGGTGAATTGGGTGAAGATGAAGTGAACTTTGAAACCATGCCTGTGCGTGAGTTGCAAGATATTTTGCCTGACGTGCTTCCATATCTGGCTTTAGAACAAGGCTACCGCTTTATGATTGATGCAGATGACTATGAAGATGTCTGGAAAGAAGGCGATGCGTCTTAAGCTTATGCGTATGCCAAGCATGGCAAAAATATCGGTGAGCATGATGCTTGGACTGCAAAGTCTGAGTGTCATGGCACAAGGTATTCAAGCACAGCAGTTGACACTTGAAGCATCATCTACACCTATTACAATCCAACACGCAATCAATGGATTGACTCAAACGCAATATCAAGACTTATTAAATCAATACACGCAAATTGTGAATGACAGCAAAAAAATATTGGATGATCCTACGAGCCAAGCAACGGCAGAACAACAAAAACAGGCATTTTGCGCACGCTATCACGCCTATAAAAATATTGCTGAAATTTCCGAACACAATCCAAGTTTGTATCCTGCACCTGTGATGTTAATGGTGGCAAAGCGTTATTTAGCACAGCAGCACAACAGTTTTACGGCTTCAGGGATGACCGAACAAGTTTTTTGTGCAGGTTCTACATCTAAATAGTGTGATCTGCCTGATAAGTAAATAGTAAATCTGAAGATACAGGCATATAAAACCCAAAAAATTGGGATTCCTTTTAAGCGGATTGTGAAGTCATACTTCATTTTTTATTCATTTTCATGCAAAACTGACTTTGCAAAGCCTGTAGAATCTTTTAATTTGAAGGTAGTGAACTGCAGGATAGGCGACATAGATGAAATGGGATGATATTGGCGAGCAGCCTTGTTCGATTGCACGAACTTTGTCTGTGATTGGTGATCGTTGGACGATGCTGATTATTCGTAATGCCTTTATGGGCATGCGTCGCTTTGATGATTTTCAACAACATTTGGGCGTCACGCGGCATGTATTGTCGGATCGTTTAAAGCGTCTGGTGGAACATGAAATTTTAGTCAAAGTACCTTATGTAGATCGTCAAGAACGTTTTGAATATATATTGACTGAAAAAGGCTTGGAGCTTTATCCTTTAATGCTATCTATGGCAAATTGGGCAGATAAATGGATGGATCAAGGTTTAGGTAAGCCTGTGAAATACATCCATAAAAATTGTGCTAAAACGTTTCAGCCTGTCATGGTATGTTCAGAATGTGGCGAAGAACTGCATGCTAAACAGGTGAAGCCACATTTTACCTCAGTGTATTATCAGTACATCCAAGCACAGCAGAATTTAAAACAAGCTTAAATCAGTACCGTATTAACCAGCAGCAATTTGTCATAAGCAGTTCGCTGGTTTAGGAATACCCGCTAAACGGCTTAAATGACGCGCCACTAAACCTGTATTAAATTTTTCCTGCAAAACAGCATTGTTAATTTCTGGGCTTACAGTTTTCATTAAAAATTTAATTAAAGGGCGGGTTGCAGGTGAGTGTCCAAATTGCTGATAAAATTGGCGTACAGCGTGCAAAACTTCAAAATGCCAAGCCGTGAGTTCGAGTTCTAAACTTTGCGCCAGTTCTTGTGCCACTTGTTCATTCCAGACAGTGTAATCCAGCAAATGTCCATCTTGATCTAATTCTAGTGTCATCTCTTGTTTCATTCACCCTTAAAAATGATTTGTATTGGTTTCATATCATCATGGTTTGCTATTTTAAGCTGATACAGCGCTGATGTGCTAAACACAGCGTTGCAAAAGTTGCATAATTAATCGGATGTACGTTTTTTGCCAAATGACCATTGAATATTTCTGCATCATTGTCCAGTACATATATTTTGTCTAGCTGGGCACAGAGTGGATGGTGTTGATGCAATACAGCATCACCCATCAGTACAACGCTATCTTGCGGAGCGTACAGGGCATTTAGCTCAGCTAAAATTGTCGCGGTGCTATCAAAGCTCGCTTGGATTAAATATAAATTTGCGTCAGTCATGCTTTTCTCTTTAAATGTTTAGAGGTGGTCAAAAAACCAGCGATCAGCTTACCAATATAAAACCCGATCAAAGGTTTGAATCAGCTCCCGATTCAGTTCCACCCATTCAATCTCATGTACCGTATTTTTGATAAACGGCGAGTTGACATGTTTATGTTCAATCAAAATTGGGCTGAGGTCGTAAAACTCAAAGCTATCGACCAAGTTGGATGCCACTTTAAAGGCATGTTTAAGTGAATCAAAAGCCAGTTCCGATTGTAATAGGCTTAATGCCGCATCTTGTAATAACACTTTGACTTCACAACCAAAAGTTGCCAGTACCATTGTTGCAGACAAGCTTTCATGCACTTGTAAGCTATTTAAATTGGCCTGACGTAAAACCACGAGTACAGTTTTCACACAATTTACCTTTTAAATGCAACAGATTTACAAAATGAATTGCTTAAAATTGAATCAGGCGTTCTGTGCTTTGCACTGCATCAGCCAGTTCGCCTAAGCCAACTAATTCAAAGCCTGCGGCTAAATTGTGTTGGCTCAGTTGATGGCGTTTGGCATTGTCCGCATCGCTAATACCTCGTGCCAGTGCTGCACTTACACATACGGGTAAACGAATAGACAATTTTTGCCATTCTGTTTTGAGGTTGCGTTGATCATCGGGTACCCATTGCAACTCATTCGCTACAGCAACGCCATCTTGATAAAAAAACACACGAAAAGCTTCACTTTTCTGTTGTAAGGCTTGAGCAAGACCTAGTGCATGCCATGCATGAATAGATGTTGGTGCGGAGGTTATTAATAATAAGGTGCTCATCAAAATTCACTAATGCAATGTGCCAAGGCGCATTTAGACTTTGTAAAAAAGGTAGTATAAATGATTTTAGTGACTGGTGGTTTAGGCTTTATAGGCTCACACATTGCATTAAGCCTAATGGCTCAAGGGCAAGAGGTCATTATTGTAGATAATTTATCCAATTCAAGTATGCAGACCTTAGAGCGACTTGAATATATTACAGGGCGTTATGTGCCTTTTGCCAAACTGGATGTAAGAAATACGCCTGCGCTGAACAAAGTCTTTGAGCAATATTCGATTACTGCAGTGGTGCATTGTGCAGGGTTTAAATCTTTAGAAGAGTCAGTGCTCAAACCGCTCGAATATTATAACGATAACGTCAGTTGTATTATGAGTTTATTACGTTCTATGCAACGTACAGGCGTGCGTCGTTTGGTGCATCTTTCAAGTATAGCGGTCTATGGAAAGTCTGGATTGAATCTAGAAGAAAGCCAGAGCTTTAATTACACTTATCCCAATCCCTATGTAAAATCTCAACAGATGGTCGAAGAAATCATCCGCGATACTTTCAGAACTGATCACGAATGGAATATTGCCATTTTACGCTTGAGTAATATTGCAGGGGCTTTTGAACACGGCATTTTAGGCGAAGTCGTTGCACCATTGCCTAAAAATATTATTCCTTTGGCGATGCAAGTTGCAGTACAACAGCGTGAAGCAATTGAATTACGTCAGCAAGCCAATACTGCAGATCAAACCGCTGAACGCAGTTTTGTGCATGTACTAGATGTCTGTGAAGCTGTGATCGCAAGCCTGCATTGGTTATTCGAACAAACACATAGCTGTGAAGCCTTTAATATTGCAGGAGATGTGGTGTCAATTCAGCAGTTACTTGCACGTATCGCTGAAGTCACCGATGCGGAAATTGCTACAGTTCCTGCAATTCATTATGAATATCCTGAGTTGGATCAATTAGGTGCAGTCGTAGATAAGGCACAACAGTATTTACACTGGCAGCCAAAACGTAATTTGGAAAAAATGCTAGAGGATGAATGGCGTTTTTATCAAAATACGCTCAAGCATTAAAACTAGCGCGATACAACTCGTTGAAACTCTATTCACGAAGCCTTATAGCTGAAACAAATACAACGTAACGGAATTATTGATAATAATTATCATTTACTTGATTGTCTGGTTTTTATAAGATCAATACAAGAATACATGACATCATAACGAAATCACGAAGGAATAAGGCTGAACATGCAAACACGTATTGAACATGACACTATGGGTGAAGTTGAAGTTCCGAATAATGCACTTTGGGGCGCACAAACTCAGCGCAGCTTACAAAATTTTAAAATAGGTAATGAGCGTTTACCACGCGCCATGATTCGCGCGATGGGCTTAGTTAAAAAAGCTGCGGCAATCACTAATGCAAACTTAGGGCAAATCCCTCAAGAACTGGCGCAGTACATTGTTGGTGCGGCAGATGAGGTCATTGCAGGGCAATGGGATAGTCAATTTCCTCTGGTGGTGTGGCAAACCGGTTCTGGGACGCAAAGTAACATGAACTGTAATGAAGTGATTGCCAATATTGCCAATCAGAAACTAGGTCATCCGTTAGGTGCACAAAGGCCTGTACATCCGAATGATCATGTCAACCGTGCCCAATCGACCAATGATTCTTTTCCAACAGCAATTCATGTCGCAGCGAGTTTGCAAATTAATGAACTACTTATTCCTGCAGTAAAGGGTTTGCGTGATACGTTGCATGCCAAAAGCGAAGAGTTTTCTGAAATTGTCAAAATTGGACGTACACATTTGCAAGATGCGACACCATTAACTTTAGGGCAGGAATTTAGCGGTTATGTATCGCAGCTAGAGCATGGTTTAAAACGTTTGGAACAGGCTTTAATAGGCTTGTATGAGTTACCACTAGGTGGGACAGCAGTGGGTACAGGCTTAAATGCACACCCTGATTATGCGGTAGAAGTAGCTGAAAAATTGGCACAGCTTACAGGCTTAGCTTTTGTGACTGCACCCAATAAGTTTGAGGCTTTGGCTGGGCGTGATGCTGCGGTATTTGCTTCAGGTGCATTAAAAACATTGGCGGTGAGTTTAAATAAAATTGCCAATGATATTCGTTGGTTAGCCAGCGGCCCACGTTGTGGTTTGGGTGAATTGCGAATTCCTGAAAATGAACCTGGTTCAAGTATTATGCCGGGCAAGGTTAATCCAACACAAAGCGAAGCAATGACCATGGTAGTTGCACAAGTGTTGGGTAATGACACCACAATTAACGTGGCAGGTGCATCGGGCAATTTTGAGCTAAATGTATTTATGCCAGTGATCGCATATAACTTATTGCAATCTATTCAACTCTTGGGTGATGCTTGCAATAGCTTTAATGAACATTGCGCCGTGGGCATTCAAGCAAACCGTGAAAAAATAGATCACTTTTTGCATGATTCACTCATGTTAGTCACTGCTTTGAATCCTGTAATTGGTTATGAGAATGCAGCGAAGGTAGCTAAAACGGCTTATAAGGAAAATAAAACCTTAAAGCAAGTTGCAGTAGAGCTGAATTTGGTCACAGCAGAGCAGTTTGATGAAGTGGTACGTCCAGAACAGATGATTGCACCAAACACTAAATAGTCAGTTTAAGCATAGTTAAAGGTCTGTGTTTGTCTGCTTATGATGCGAGATAAACACAGACTTTGTTTATAAAAATCAGCGAAACTGTTGCAGATTAGTAAGGAGTAACCCGAACATTATTGATGTTAAGTCAAATTCATTTTATTAATAAACAGATATCGTGAAATAAGGAAATTAATATGAGCAATATCAATTCATCTAATCAAGAATCTAACCCTCAAAAAGAATCCAATGAGGATAAAGGTAAGCACGATCTTTATAAAAATACCGAGCCACAGAAAAAGCCAAATACAGAACCAGACCATCCGCTTAGGGAGCAAAAGTAAGTAGTTTGGTCTGAGATTTAAAACCAAATCGTTTATTTGATCAAATCGTAAGATAGTCGCAATTTGGCGGCTCTCTTCTTTGTGGGCTTTAGCTGAAGTACAAGCAACAACACACAGCATTGAATAAATTATTATTATTGATAAAATGCATCTCCCTTGTTGTTTAGGTGTTTGCTTATTACGCCGTAAATAACAATTTTTAGAATTTAAGGTTTTATTCAATGCTCTCAATTTATTTAACAGATGTTCAGCAACACGTGCAATTTAAAGATTACCCTAGTGAGCAGCCTGTTAAATTCATCTTGAATTTTAAAAAGATTTTTCCGAGTGTGATGGAGCTTTTACTGCCAGTATTGCCTGAAAATGAAAATCTTGAAGAAATGACGTGGGAATCGACCACTGCAGATTTAGAATTATTTAAGTTGTTGCTCAGTGGGTGGGGCGTAATTGAATTACGTTTAAATGCGCTCAGTCAGTTCAAAGGCAAGACATTTGCAGATCAATTGGTGAAACAAGCCCAACAAAAACGTAAAGACTTCGCCAAAGCCCAACAACAATTACAAACTGTAGAGCTAGATTATTTATTTATGCATGAAACACATGCCTTAATTGATGCAGAATTGGTAGAAGTAGGTGAAAAGTTCTATTTGCCAATTTTGCGTGATTTATGGAAAGGTAAAGTATCTACAAAGGTATTGGAAGCGAAGTTTTAAGAACAAACCCATATTAAAAAGCTGCTTCGGCAGCTTTTATTTTTTTATAGAATCATACAAGACGATTAGCATCCACTTGCGAATTTAAGATTAACCCAAAATAGCCTAAGCAAAAATTTTAGAAATTTCCTCTCTTAAGAAATAATGCCTTGAATTTTCCTGTAAATCTTTATGCCAATACATCCCCATATTAATTACAGGCAAGTCTACAGGCACATCAAAAATATTCAATTTTTGGCTCATATTCAAATGCTTTAAAATCATTTTAGGAATAGTTAGTATGGCTTGAGGATGCAGCTGTAAAATCTGTAACGCCGTAGAATAGTGCTGACAACGTAAAAAAACCTGCCGTGATAATTGCTTTTGATGCAAATAAATATCTTCTAGCAACATA
>ERZ650312.1086-NODE-1086-length-15444-cov-3.657483_pt1 | contig 15444 bp, 15 predicted proteins | sample MGYA00376248_ERZ650312 | MGnify/ENA primary metagenome ERZ650312 (study PRJEB26733, sample SAMN07839316) | wastewater metagenome | biome: urban; feature: wastewater treatment plant; material: waste water | place: USA: North Carolina | collected 2016-07-28 ... | reverse complement strand
TGCCTCTGCGCCTTCCAGCACGGTAGCCAGCGTATAGCTGCCGGTCTGGTTTGTATCTTGCAGAACGTCTGCAAGCGTTTGTCTGTTCATTGGTGTTTCTCTCCCTCTGTTATTGCTCCACAGGCGTTACCTTATCAAACTGTGTTTCGTCCAGTGCTGCCTGCCAGCGCCGGATCACGGCGTCGTCGGTACCCAGCCAGAAAGTGATGTAACCCTCCGAGCTGCGGTAGGGGTAAACCACCTCGACATCCTCCGGGCCCAGGCTGTCGACCTGCTGCGCCGCCTCGCCACGGGCATAGAAGCTCAGGTTGTCGGCGACGATCAGCTTCACCCGGCCATGGCGCAGCATGCGGAACATCTGCTCGGGCTCGGTGACGCCGAGCAGGTTGGGCATGCCGGCGGCGCTCAGCTCCTGGTAGGTGAACCAGTTGCGCGGCACGGCGATCGGGCCGACCTCATGCAGCTGGGCGGGCTGGTCGATCTTCAGCCCGGAGCCCTTGAGGCCGTAGTAGGCGTCCTGCGCCAGCATGATCGGACCCACCCATTTGAAGTGCGGCTCTCGCTCGGCATTGCGGATGGTGGCGAACAGCGCCGTACCGGGGGTGTTTTGCACGATGTGGTAACCCCGCGACCAGGGCACCACCTGGATGCTCGCCGTCTCGCCCAGGCGTTGCAGCAGGGCGCGCACCAGCTCGCTGGCCATGCCATCGGCGATGCCATTCTGCAGGAAACTGACCGGGGCATATTCCTCGGTGTAGAACTGCAGCTGGGCCTGCTCCGCGCGAGCGGGGGCGGCCAGCAGCAGGCAGGCCAGCAGAGGCAGATATCGGAACATGCAGGTCGTCCGCGGGAGTCTGGTTACCAGTTTGCGCGATTCAGCCGGCAACGCAATGCGACTTTCCGCCCATCAGGGCTTGCGTGCCAGCAGCACGGCCCGCGTCGGTGCCGGCAAACCCTCGACGGTGCGGCTGTGGTCGGCCGGGTCGAGGAAGTCCGGCAGGGACTGGAAACGCATCCAGTCGGTGGCGCGCTGTTCCTCGACGCTGGTGGTGGAGACGTCGACGCAACGCACGTCGACGAAACCGGCACGGCGCAGCCACAGCTCCAGCGCCGGCACCGAGGGCAGGAACCAGACGTTGCGCATCATCGCGTAGCGGTCCTCGGGCACCAGCACCTGCTGGGCGTCGCCCTCGACCACCAGGGTCTCCAGCACCAGCTCGCCGCCGCGCAGCAGCGTGTCCTTGAGGTCGAGCAGGTGGTCGATGGGCGAGCGGCGGTGGTACAGCACGCCCATGGAGAACACCGTATCGAAGCCTTCCAGCTTGGCCGGCAGCTCCTCCAGTGCCAGCGGCAGGTGCCAGGCGGCGGCATCCGGCAGGTAGTTTTTGACCGCGAGGAACTGGTTGAGGAACAGCCAGTTGGGGTCGACGCCGACCACGGCCTCGGCACCCGCGCCGAGCATGCGCCACATGTAGTAACCGTTGCCGCAACCGACATCGAGGATGCGCTTGCCGGCCAGATCCAGGTGCGGGGCGACCCGTGACCATTTCCAGTCCGAGCGCCATTCGGTGTCGATGTGCACGCCGAACAGCTCGAAGGGGCCCTTGCGCCAGGGGATCAGGCCCTGCAGGGCGCTGTTCAGCGCGGCGCGGGTCGCGTCGTCGCAAGTGCCCTCCAGGCGCAGTGCCTCGCGCAGTTCGGCATGTTCGACGGGCAGCGTCGGCAGTGCCGCTACGGCGGCGAACCAGCGCTCCAGGTCGCCGTGGCCGACGGCCAGCTTGGCGTCGAGCTGGCCGGGCAGGCCGGCGGCCCAGTCCTGCAGCGGTGTACCGGCCAGCTGCTGTTGCAGGGCGTCGAGGTCGAGGCGGGAGAGCATCATGGCAGGGCGATCAGCGAGGCGAAGTTGAGACACTGGAACCAGGGCACGACCTTGGAGAAGCCGGCGGCGAGCAGACGCTCGCGGTGCTGCTCCAGGCTGTCGGGCTTCATCACGTTCTCGATGGCGCTGCGCTTCTGCGCGATTTCCAGTTCGCTGTAGCCATTGGCACGCTTGAAGGCCAGGTGCAGCTCGCCGAGCAGCTCGTGCTCGGCTTCGTCGGCAAAGCGCAGTTTCTCCGAGAGGATCAGCGCACCGCCCGGCAGCAGCGCCTGGCGGATGCGCGTGAGCAGCTCCAGGCGCTGTTCGGGCGCGATGAACTGCAGGGTGAAGTTGAGCGCCACCAGCGAGGCGGGCTGGAACTCCAGGGCGAGGATGTCGGCCTCGATCACCTCGACCGGCAGCAGCTCCTGGAACATGGCGTCCTGGGCATGCAGGTACTCGGCGCAGCGCTCGACCATGGCGGGCGAGTTGTCCACGGCGATCACCCGGCAGTCGTCGCTGCGCACATGGCGGCGCAGGGCCTGGGTCACGGCGCCGAGCGAGCAGCCGAGGTCGTACAGGGCGCTGTGCGGCTGGGCGAACTGGGCGGCGAGCACGCCGAGGTTCTCGACGATGGTCGGGTAGCCCGGCACCGAGCGCTTGATCATGTCCGGAAAGACCTTGGCCACGTCCTCGTTGAAGACGAAGTCCGGCACCTGGTCCAGGGGCTGGGCGAAGAGTCGGTCGGGCTGCTGTTTCACGGCGGTCGGTTCACGGCGGAAAAGGCCGGCATTCTAGCCAAGAGCGGGCGCCAACCCAACCGCGATGGGCGCCCCGGTTGCTCGGACCAGTCTAGGCCGCTGTTTGGCGCGGAGCGGCCAGTGCCACCGCCGAGGCGGCGATGCCGAACTGGCCCAGCCAGTAGCTGAGGATGATGGCGTGGCGCGCGCCCTCGAACGGCGCGACGAAACGGTTGATGCCGATCAGGCTGTCCGACAGCACGAACAGCGCTGCACCGCCGGCCGCCAGCCAGGCCGAGCGCGGCGGCATCACGCCGATCCGGGCCAGGGCGCGCCAGAGCATGGCGCCGATGGCCAGGCTGTACAGCGCCACCGGCAGCAACAGCGGACCCAGCCCGGCGCGGGCCAGGATGAAGAACATGCCGCCGGCCGCCAGCGCGGCGATCAGCAGGTCGAGTGGTGCCAGGCGGCGGGTATCACCCAGATAGGCCAGCAGGTAGGCCAGGTGGGCGAGCAGGAAGGCGCCCAGGCCGAACACGAACAGATCGGCCGGCCACTGCAGCAGCATGTCGCCGAGCAGCGACAGCCACAGGCCGATGGTGATCCAGCGCCGATAGGCTCCGGCCGGCGCCTCGCGCAGCCAGACCAGCAGGGCGAGCATCGGCAGCGGCTTGCTGAGCAGGCATAGCCACGGCAGGTTCAACTGCAGGCCAACGAGGAACAGGGCGACGCCGACCAGGGCGACGGTCAGGAGCAATGGGCGCATGGCGGAACTCTCTTGTTGTTTGCGCCCAGTATGGCTGTCGGAGGGCCCGGCGGCAGTGCGCGGCATGACAGCGGGGGTGGCTGATGGCGTCAGCTGGTGGCACCGAAGCCGAAAAGGCTGAAGGGCAGGAGCAGGCAGTGCGCCAACCGCGGACAGCGGGCGCCGAACAGCGCGCCGCAGAGCAGCCCAGCCAGCGCCCAGGCGAGCAGATGATCCAGCGCAATCGGCGCAGTGCCGAGCATCAGGCGGCCCAGGCCGACGATCCAGAACAGCCCCAGGGCGCCAATTACGGCGCCTCTCCGGCGTTCTCCGGACGTCACCGGCGCGTGCCACCACCGGGCCAGTTGCCGCCAACGAGTGGGCATTCGCCTCAGCGCACGCTGATCTGGCAATCGATGGTCTTGGCCGGCGCGACTTCCACTTCCCAGGGGCGGCGGTAGTGCATCAGCAGTCGGCCTTCGCCCGTCTGGTAGACCTGGTAGCGCCAGGTGGACTGCCCGGCGGCGCCAACCACACCGGCGTCCTCCGGCGTGGTGTAGACCTCCTGGCCCAGGCTGCGCAGCACGCCGGAGGCGGCGTCCTCCACTACCCAGCGAAAGCCGGTGGTGGGGTTGCTCGGCAGGGTCACGGTCAGCGTCTGCCCGGTGTGCAGCTGCATCGGGCAACGGCCCAGCTGCTTTTCCTCCACGCTGACACTGGGCTTGGGCTGCGTGCTGCAGGCGGCCAGCAGGGCGAGGCTGCAGGGCAGCAGCAGGCGGTGGGCACGGTTCATGGCGGACTCCTGTCGATCGAAAACCCGCACAGCATAGCCGCTGCTTCCGGGTGCCGGCGAGGGCCGCAGGGGGCGATGCGCCGCTCCATGGCTAGCCGAACAGCACCTTGGCCACGTCGGCGTAGCGTTTGGCGAAGTGCACGGTGAGGCCTTCCTTCAGGTAGTCCGGCAGTTCGGCGAAATCGCCGCGGTTGGCCTCCGGCAGGATCAGCTCGAAGATTTTCTGCCGGCGCGCGGCGATCACCTTCTCGCGCACGCCACCGATGGCCAGCACCTGGCCGGTCAGCGACAGCTCGCCGGTCATCGCCACGCCCTTCTTCGGCGCCTGCTGGCGCGCCAGGGAGAGCAGGGCGCTGGCCATGCTGATGCCGGCGCTGGGGCCGTCCTTGGGCGTGGCGCCGTCCGGCACATGCAGGTGGACGAAGGCCTGGTCGAAGAAGGTCGGATCACCGCCGTATTGCTTCAGATTGGCCGTGACGTAGCTGTAGGCGATTTCCGCCGACTCCTTCATCACTTCGCCGAGCTGGCCGGTGAGCTTGAAGCCGCGGTTGAGCGTGTGGATGCGCGTGGCCTCGATCGGCAGGGTGGCGCCGCCCATGCTGGTCCAGGCCAAGCCGGTGATGATGCCGGTACCGGACAACACCTGCTCGCCGCGGAACAGCGGCATGCCGAGGTAGCCTTCCAGGTCCCTGGGGCCGATCTTCACCGGCTTGCCGGGCTCGTCGAGCAGCTTGACCACCGCCTTGCGCACCAGTTTGCCCAGCTGCTTTTCCAGCTGGCGCACGCCGGCCTCGCGGGCGTAGCCCTCGATCACCGCCTTGAGTGCGGCGTCGCTGAGGCTCAGCTGGGATTTCTTCACCCCGGCCTTGTCCAGCTGGCGCGGCCACAGGTGGCGCTTGGCGATGGCCAGCTTCTCCTCGGTGATATAGCCGGACAGGCGGATCACCTCCATGCGGTCGAGCAGCGGGCCGGGGATGGAATCCAGGGTGTTGGCGGTGCAGACGAACAGCACCTTGGACAGGTCCAGGCGCAGGTCCAGGTAATGGTCGAGGAATTCGACGTTCTGCTCGGGATCGAGGGTCTCCAGCAGCGCCGAGGCCGGGTCGCCCTGGTAGCTGGCGCCCATCTTGTCGATCTCGTCGAGCATGATCACCGGGTTCATCACCTCGGCCTCCTTGAGCGCCTGCACCAGCTTGCCGGGCATGGCGCCGATGTAGGTGCGACGGTGGCCCTTGATCTCCGCCTCGTCGCGCATGCCGCCGACGCTGAAGCGGTAGAACGGCCGGCCGAGGGATTCGGCGATGGACTTGCCGATGCTGGTCTTGCCCACACCGGGCGGGCCGACCAGCAGCACGATGCTGCCGGCGATCTCGCCCTTGAAGGCGCCGACGGCGAGGAACTCGGTGATGCGCGCCTTGATGTCGTCCATGCCGGCATGGTGCTTGTCCAGCACCTGGCGGGCATGGCCGAGGTCGAGCTTGTCTGCGCCGAACACGCCCCAGGGCAGGCTGGTGGCCCAGTCCAGGTAGTTGCGGGTTACCGCGTACTCCGGCGAGCCGGTTTCCAGAATGGCCAGCTTGCCCAGCTCCTCGTCGATGCGCTTCTGCGCCTGGGCGGGCAGGGTCTTGCCGGCCAGGCGCGCGCGGAACTCGTCGGCGTCGGCGCTGCGGTCGTCCTTGGTGATGCCCAGCTCCTGCTGGATCACCTTGAGCTGCTCCTTGAGGAAGAACTGGCGCTGGTGCTCGCCGATCTTGCGGTTGACCTCGGCGGACAGCTCCTTCTGCAGGCGTGCGACTTCCACTTCCTTGCGCAGCAGCGGCAGCACTTTCTCCATGCGCCGCAGGATCGGCACGCAGTCCAGCACCTCCTGCAGCTCGGCGGGGCTGGCGGTGGTCAGCGCGGCGGCGAAGTCGGTCAGTGGCGACGGATCGTTCGGGCTGAAGCGGTTGAGGTAGTTCTTCAGCTCCTCGCTGTACAGCGGGTTGAGCGGCAGCAGCTCCTTGATCGCGTTGATCAGCGCCATGCCGTAGGCCTTGACCTCGTCACGCGGATCGGCCGGGCTCGGCGGGTAGTCCACCTCGGCCAGGTAGGGCGGGCGATGGCGCTTGAGCCAGCCGCGCACGCGCACCCGGCTCAGACCCTGGGCGACGAACTGCAGCTTGCCGTCGCCGCGGCTGGCGTGGTGTACGCGCACCAGGGTGCCGTGCTCGGGCAGGCTGGCGGTGTCGAAGTGGCGCGGGTCGGTCACCGGCTGGTCGACGTAGAACAGCGCCAGGCACTTGTGCTCGGTATTGGCCACCAGCTCCAGGGTCTCGGCCCAGTGCTCGTCATTGACGATGACCGGCAGCACCTGCGCCGGGAAGAACGGGCGGTTGTGGATGGGGATGACGTACAGCTTGTCCGGCAGGTTCTGGCCGGGCAGGGCGAGAGGGGTGGCCGGCTGTTCGGCCTCGAGGTATTCGGAACTGTCGCTCATGGCGGCCCTTGTCTGCTTGACCGGTGATGCAGATGTAGATGGGGCGGGGCGCCCGGCATTTCAATCCTGGCGGCGGGTTGTGCGTTTATCGTTATAGGTGCAACCTTTTGCCGCCTATCGGTTGCACTCCATCTTTCGCGTTTGACTGGTTAAAGTGCAACCCAGTCTCGAACGGTGCTCCTGCCATGCTCACTGCCCGCCTTGCCTGCCTGGACAACCAGGCGCACGAACATGCCCACGACTACCACCAGCTGGTGTTGTCGCTGTCGGGGCGCGCGGAATTCGAGGTCGATGGCTGTGGTGGCGAGGTCTGCCGCATGCGTGCCTGCCTGGTGCCGGGCGACGCCGAGCACCAGTTTGCCGGCATGGGCGACAACCGCATGCTGATCCTCGACCTGGACGAGCGCGATACCTCGCCGGAAGACCTCAGCCTGCTCGCCGAGCTGTTCGAGAGCCCGCGCTACCCGACCCTGGACGCCGATTTCCAGAACCTGCTGAGCTATGCCGGCGCCGAGCTGGCGCGCTACGGCAGCGATCCGCACCTGGCCCGCGCTCTCGGTGGCGTGCTGTTGCGCGCGCTGCACCTGCGCCTGTTCGGCGAGCGCGGCCGCAGCGCCGTGGCCGGCCTGGACATCGGTCGCCTGGATGCCTACATCGTCGAGCACCTGGCGCGGCGCATCACGGTGATCGAGCTGGCCCAGGTGGCCTGCCTCAGCCCCAGCCATTTCCATGCCCAGTTCAAGGACAGCGTGGGCCTGACCCCGCACCAGTACCTGCTCAAGACCCGCCTCGACCATGCCGCGCGGCTGCTGCGCGAGAGCCCGCTGCCGCTGGTGCGGATCGCCGAGGAGTGCGGTTTCTCCAGCCAGAGCGCGCTGACCACGGCCATGCGCCGCTACCTGGGGCTGACCCCCAAGCGCCTGCGCGGCCTGCAATAGCGCCTGTTCCCCCTCTCCCTCCGGGAGAGGGGTCAGGGGTGAGGGAGATCAGGCCCCCAGACCCTTCTCAGTCGCCGGTGGCCACCGGGCGCGCCGGGTCGGTGATCCATTCGCTCCAGGAGCCCGCGTACAGCGGCGCCAGCGGGTAGCCGGCGAGGCTCAGGGCGAACAGGTTGTGGCAGGCGGTGACGCCCGAGCCGCAGTAGGCCACCAGCGACTCCACCGGCCGTGTACCGCGCAGGGCATCGAAGCGCGCGCGCAGCTGTCCGGCGGGGAGGAAGCGCCCGTCGGCGCCCAGGTTGTCGGTGAACACCGCGCACTGCGCGCCGGGGATATGCCCGGCCACCGGGTCCAGCGGCTCCACTTCGCCGCGGAAGCGCGGCAGGGCGCGGGCGTCCAGCAGGGTCAGGTCACTGGCCCCCAGGCGCTGCTGCAGCTGCGCGGCGCTCAGCAGCAACGAGTCGTCCGCCTGGCCGCTGAAGCTGCCTGCCCGCTGCGTAGGCATGTCGCTGGTCAGCGCCAGGCCGGCTGCCTTCCAGGCCTTGAGGCCGCCGTCGAGCAGCCACACGCCGTCGCGCTTGCCCAGCCAGGCCAGCAGCCACCAGGCGCGTGCAGCGAAGGCACCGGGGCCGTCGTCGTACAGCACGACGGTCGAGTCGTTGTCGATGCCCCAGCTGCGCAGCTTGTCCACGAGCATCTGCGGATCGGGCAGCGGGTGGCGGCCGGTCACGCCCTTGACCACCGGTGCCGACAGGTCGCGCTCCAGGTCGGCGAAGTGCGCGCCGGGCAGGTGCCCTTCGGCATGGCTGCGGGCGCCGTAGCCCGGGTCTTCGAGGGCGAAACGGCAATCGAGAAGCACCAGGTTCGGCTCCTGCAGGCGGGCATGCAGGGCGGTGGCGCTGATCAGCTGGGCGAGCGGCATGGGAACTCCTGTGTCGAAATCGTGACTATGGGCATCATAAAGACAGCTCTCCATAACCAGAAGCGAACCCCAGGCGGTTCGCCGTGTGAGGTAGTCACCATGCTCAGCCTGCAACCTGCCATCGAAAGCGCCAACCTGGCCCGCCGTGTCGGCGTGGTCCTGGGATCGCTGCTGGTCACCTTCTATTACTGCAGCAAGGTGTTGCTGCGTGCCCTGGTCGGGCGCCTCGGGCGTGCCGATGTCGATCGCTACACCCGGCGCTGGTCGGGTCTGCTGCTGCGCCTGGTGCGCATGCACCTGAGCGTGCACGGGCAGATGCCGGACTTCAATGACGGGCGGCGCTACATCCTGCTCAGCAGCCACGCCAGCCACTACGACATTCCCGCCAGCTTCGTCGCCCTGCCGGGCTCGATCCGCATGCTGGCGAAAAAGGAGCTGTTCGGCATCCCGATCTTCGGCGCAGCGATCCGCGCCGCCGAGTTTCCCTCGGTGGACCGGCATAACCGCCAGCAGGCGGTGAAGGATCTTGAACAGGCGCGGCGCATGATGGAGAGCGGCATTGTCCTGTGGGCGGCGCCGGAGGGCACGCGTTCGAAGGACGGCCAGTTGCTGCCGTTCAAGAAGGGCTGCTTCCACCTGGCCCTGGATACCAACGCGATCATCGTGCCGATGGTCTTTCGTGGCATCCACGAGGTGTTGCCGGCGCGTACCTGGCGCTTCAACCTGGGCCAGCCGGTGCAGCTGCACATCGGCGCGCCGATCGATGCCAGCCGTTTCAGCCCCGAGCAGTTGCCGGAGCTGATGGCGCAGACTCGCCAGAGCATGCAGGCGCTGCTCGGCGAGCCGCAGTCCAGCGTGCCCCGAGAACACCTGGCCGAGCAGCCGGTGTAACGCAAAAGCCCGCCAGATGGCGGGCTTTTTCATGGGCGATTGAAAACGGGGCAGTCCGGGGCGCAACTATTCCCGGATTGCATCCGGGCTACGGCTGATGCGCCAGCGATTGGCTATCCGCTGTTTCAGCGGATCTTCAGCTTGCCGATCCGGTCGTTGTCCAGGCTGCCCAGGTACAGGTAGTCGCCCACCGGCTTCACCGAAGTCACCATGCGCAGGTGAGTGCCGCTGGTGTCGTGCAGGCTCTGCACGATCTCGCCCTGCTCGTTGAGGGCGATGGCCAGGCCGTAGGAGGCCGGCTTCGGCCACAGCGCGCGTGGCAGCTTGGCCAGTTGGGCCTTGAGCCACGGCTGGTTCTGCAGGAAGTCGGCGTCGCCCTTGCGCGGGGTCGGCAGGGCCACCCAGAAGGTGCCGGCGCGGTCGCCCTGCAGGTTGTCCGGCATGCCCGGCAGGTTGTCGGCGAACAGGTCGTGGGTGCCGGCCTTGTCACCCTTCAGCCAGTAGCGCTGGATGCGGTAGCGGTAGGTCTCGTTGACCAGCACGAAGTCCTCGTTCTGCGACAGCGCCACGCCGTTGGCGAAGTACAGGTCCTTGAGCAGCACTTCAGTCTTGCTGCTGGCCGGGTCGAACACCATCAGGCGGCCATAGGGGCGGCCTTCGAGCAGGTCGAGCAGGTAGTCCGGCTGCTGGAACTTGCTGGAGGCGTCGGTGAAATAGATGCGCCCGTCGCTGGCGATGTCGAGGTCGTCGGTGAAGGCGAAAGGTACGCCGTCGGCCGCGCTGGCCAGCACTTCGATCTTGCCGGCCGGGTCGATGCGCAGCAGGCCCTTGTAGGCGTCGGCCAGGACCAGGTTGCCCTGTGCATCGAAATCCATGCCCAGCGGGCGGCCACCGGTGTTGGCGAAGGTCTCGACCTTGCCGTCGGCGATGCGCACCACGCGGCCGTCATGCAGGCCGGCATAGACCCGGCCCTGGGCGTCCACGGCAGTGTCTTCCGGGCCGTGGATCTGCCCCTGCGCCAGCAGTTCGGCCTTCATCAGGGTGTCGTTGGGCTCCAGCACGCCGGTCATCAGCGGTGCCGGCTGCGGTTGCCAGGCCAGCGGGTCGATGGGGCTGGGGGTAATGGCGAGGTAGCCGGCAGCGCCGGCAATGGCGATGGCCAGCAGACCAAGGAGTTTCTTCATTGTTGTTCGTCCCTGTGGTGAGGTGGCGGCAGTGTACACGCCGTCGCCATGCCGGGCATGAATGCCCCGCATCAGCGCCGCCCATATATACTGCGCGGCATTGATCAAGGAGTGCCGCGTGGCCATCGATATTCAGTGGATTCTCGACGACGCCAGCCTGGCGCGTCACTGCGCCGAGTGGCGCAAGCTGCCATACGTCGCCCTCGACACCGAGTTCATGCGGGTCGATACCTTCTATCCCATCGCCGGTTTGCTGCAGGTCGGTGACGGCCAGCGGGCCTACCTGGTTGACCCGCTGGTGGTGAAGGACTGGGCGCCGTTCGCCGAGCTGCTGGAAGACCCGGCGGTGACCAAGGTGCTGCACTCCTGCAGCGAAGACCTGGAAGTCTTCCTGCGCCTGACCGGTGCGCTGCCGGCGCCACTGTTCGACACCCAGCTGGCGGCCGGTTACCTCAATATCGGCTTCTCCATGGGTTATTCGCGCCTGGTGCAGACCGTGCTCGGCATCGAGCTGCCCAAGGGCGAGACCCGCTCCGACTGGCTGCAGCGCCCGCTGTCGGAGACCCAGGTCAGCTACGCCGCCGAGGATGCCCAGCACCTGGCCGAGCTGTACCAGGTGCTGTTGCCGAAGCTGTCGGCAGACAAGCTGGCCTGGATTCTCGAAGACGGCGCCGAACTGGTCGCCAACCTGCGCCGCGAGATCGACCCGGACGAGGCCTACCTGGAGGCCAAGCTGGCCTGGAAGCTGTCGCCCCAGCAGCTGGCCGTGCTGCGCGCCCTGTGCGCCTGGCGCGAACGCCAGGCGCGGGCACGCAACCAGCCGCGCAACCGCGTCCTGCGCGAGCATTCGCTGTGGCCGCTGGCGCGCTTCCAGCCGGACAACACGGTGGCTCTGGCGCGCATCGAGGACATGCACCCGCGCACCGTGCGCCAGGATGGCGAGACCATCCTCAAGCTGATCCGCGAGGCCGCCGCGCTGCCGCCCGAACAGTGGCCTGAGGCGCTGCCCATGCCGCTGCCGCTCGAAGCCGGCGCCCTGCTCAAGCAGCTGCGCGCGGTGGGCCAGCGCGAGGCCGAGCGCCTGCAGATGGCCCCCGAGCTGATGCTGCGCAAGAAATCCCTCGAAGCCCTGCTCAAGAGCGGCTTCCCCGACGGCCCCTGGACGCTGCCGGACAACCTGCGCGGCTGGCGCCGCGAACTGATGGGCCAAGCCCTGCTGGACGTACTGCAATGAAGAAGATCTGCTCCATCTACAAAAGCCCGCGCAAGAACGAGATGTACCTCTACGTGCTCAAGGCCGAGGCCCTGAGCCGCGTGCCGGAAGGCCTGCTGGCTGCCTTCGGCGCCCCGCAGCTGTGCTTCGAGATGATCCTCACCCCGGAGAAGAAGCTGGCCCGCGAGGACATCCACCAGGTGCTGGAGAACCTCGACAAGCAGGGCTACCACCTGCAGATGCCGCCGCCGGAAGAGGAATACATCCAGCACCTGCCGGAAGAGCTACTGCGCCGCAACGACCCGGTGTGACGCCGGTGCGCATCCTCCTGCTGGAGCACGACCACGCCACCTACGCCGAGCTGCTGCGCGCCGCCGCGCCCGAGTTGCAGCTGGTGCCCGGCGCGCAGGCTGGTAGCGAGCAGGCCAGCGCCTGTCCGATCTGGCTCGGCCAGCCGGACCTGTTGCTGCCGTTGCTGCGTCAGGGCCTGCGTCCGGCCTGGCTGCAATCCACCTGGGCCGGTATCACGCCGCTGCTGGGCCGCGACCTGCCGCGTGACTACCGCCTGAGCCGCGCGGTCGGCATCTTCGGCCAGCCGATGGCCGAGTATGTGCTGACCTACCTGCTGGCCCACCGGCGCCGCCTGCTGGCGCGTCTGGCCAGCCAGGTCGAGCAGCGCTGGGATAACCAGGCGCCGCCCAGCCTGCGCGGCTGCAGGGTGCTGATCGTCGGCGCCGGCGATATCGGCAGCGAGGTGGCGCGTCTGCTCGCGCCCTTTGGCGTGGAGCTGCGCGGCATCGCCCGCGAGCCGCGACCGATCGCCCCCTTCGCCGAGGTGTATGGCCTCGATGCGCTGGCCACGCAGGCGGCCTGGGCCGATTGCCTGGTCAACGTGCTGCCGGATACCCCGGCCACCCGCGACCTCTACGACGCCGGGCTGCTGGCCCGTTACTTCGCCCTCTCGGACGAGCGGAGTCCGGTCGTCAACGAAGATATCCGTCTCGACCCGGGCGTGATGCGCATCGGAGACAAGTTCCTTACGATGCACACGCTCTCCGATCTGGATATGCTGCCACAGAGCGTGGCGACGGATTTCCGCTACGAACGCCTTTCGACCGACCGCTCGGACTGCCGCCTCTCGTTCGCGGCGCCCGTGGGGCTGCTGCTCTCCTGCAACCATGTCTACAATCAGGTGATCTTCCTCGACGACCACGACGAAACGCTCAAGCGTCTCGAAGCCTCGGCCCGGAACATGAACTCGCTGGCGGCCTATTCGCGCTCGAACGCCATCAACCGGGAGTGGGTGCGATACGTCGCTGTGTAAGTAATTGTTAAACTTAGATTTAACCCGTTGTTTCGTCAACGGTAGCCTATGGACAGATGCACCAATAGTAATATACTGTATCAAAGCTGTCCAGACAAGGTAGCCCTTCCGAAAGGAGCAGTCAGAACCGTGAGGGAAAGACAATGGCTGTTAGTATCATACAGTCAGGGAGCTTGGCTTGGGTGGTATGGTTAGCGTAAGCGAACTGTCGTCTAAACGTCGTAAGGTTGAAGAAGCCAAAGATACTGATAGGCTTCAGCCCAAAAGGGAAGCAGTCGGTTATTCCTCTCCATTCTGGGAATACACGAACAGAGTACTGCCGGTGTAATAGACAGAACCTAACCCACTTATAAGTTACTTGCACGGAACGTAGTAAGCCCGTATTTCTCCTGCCAATGACAGGTAAGCAGACCGTAAGGAATGCCGAATGGAGTGCGGGTATAGGATTGCAGAAAAAGCGAATGCCACCCTGTAATGGGGTGAATAGGGATTGAAACATCATCCCGCTGCGAAAGCAGGCTGACTTCTGCGGTAGGTGATTCTTTACAAGAAACTTTTAGAACTTTTAAAAGGAGAAAAGCAAATGAACGAAATTAAAAAATCGTGTGCATCGACTGACCAAACGCAGAGCAAATGGGACAGTATAAATTGGCTCAAATGCGAAGCTGCGGTTCAAAAGCTACAAGCGCGTATTGTAAAGGCTCAAAAAGAGGGTCGCCACAACAAGGTCAAAGCCTTGCAGTGGACACTGACCCACTCGTTTTACGCTAAAGCATTAGCGGTAAGACGTGTAACTTCCAATAATGGGAGTAAAACGGCTGGCGTCGATATGGTAACATGGAAAACGCCAGATGCTAAAGTGTGTGCAATAACCGAACTGAAAAGGAGAGGTTATACACCCCAACCTCTGAGACGAGTACATATCAGAAAGAGTAACGGGAAATTAAGACCATTGGGTATACCAACTATGAAAGACCGGGCTATGCAGGCATTGTATCTGATGGCACTGGCTCCCGTAGCTGAAACAACGGCTGATGCCAATTCTTATGGTTTCAGAAAAGAAAGGAGCACGGCAGATGCCGTTCAACAATGCTTCAATGACCTGGCAAGGACGACATCCCCACAATGGATCTTAGAAGGTGATATCAAAGGTTGTTTCGACCATATCAGTCATGAATGGTTGCTTGACAATATCCCTATGGATAAAGTTTTGCTCCGTAAATGGTTGAAAAGTGGATTTATTTTCAACAAGCAACTTTTTCCGACAGAGGAGGGAACTCCTCAAGGCGGCATCATCTCCCCAACTCTTGCAAATATGACTTTGGACGGACTGGAAAAACTGCTTGCCGATAGCTTTCCGATAAACCGCTCGAAGAAAAATTACTATACTCCTATGATAAATCTTGTTCGCTACGCGGATGATTTTATTATCACAGGAGAGAGTAAGGAGTTGTTGGAGAACCATGTTAAACCATTAGTCATTGAGTTTCTTCAAGCAAGAGGGCTTACCTTATCAGAAGAAAAGACTAAGATAACTCATATAGAAGAAGGGTTTGATTTTCTTGGGTTCAATATCAGAAAATATAAAGGCAAGTTTATCACAAAACCATCCAAGAAGAGTCGAAAGAGATTTTTAGATAAGGTTCGTGAAATAGTGGACAAGAACAAGTCTTCTAAGCAACAATCTTTGATACGATTGCTAAACCCAGTCATTAGAGGATGGGCGAACTACTACAAGGGGTGTTCTGCATCGGAAACTTTCCGTAAAACAGATGCACAAATTTTCAACAAACTATGGCGATGGTCTCGCAGAAGACATCCCAAAAAAGGTAAACGATGGATTGCCAACAAGTATTATCACACTGTAAGAGGTAGAAGCTGGACTTTTGCCGTACCGCTTGAAAACAGGAAAGTGGATAAATACCACACTCTTGTGAGATTGTCGGATACGAAAATAAAGCGACATATCAAAATCCGCAGTGAGGCCAACCCATATGATGCCGATTGGAAAGATTTCTTCGATCAATACAAGACCCGAAGAATGCTTGCACACTTAGACGGCAAGCAATATATCTATCGCCTGTGGAATCAGCAAATGCAATGTTGCCCTGTGTGTGGCAAGCACATCACACGGGAAACTCCCTGGAAAATTACTGAAATGACAGGGAGCAGTAGAAAGGCGAAAGTCCTAATACATGATCATTGCAGCCGAATTACTAACAGAAATAAATGGAAGTTACTATGAGCCGGCTTTTAGTTACAAATAAAAGTTTTGAATTGCTTGAGCCGTATGAGGGGAAACTCTCACGTACGGTTCTTAGAGGGGAAAGCTCCCGTAAGGGGGCTGACCTACTCGACAT
>ERZ650312.1082-NODE-1082-length-15448-cov-14.456116_pt1 | contig 15448 bp, 10 predicted proteins | sample MGYA00376248_ERZ650312 | MGnify/ENA primary metagenome ERZ650312 (study PRJEB26733, sample SAMN07839316) | wastewater metagenome | biome: urban; feature: wastewater treatment plant; material: waste water | place: USA: North Carolina | collected 2016-07-28 ... | reverse complement strand
CAGAAGAAGAGTTAGCGAAGCTTGAATTCCGCCGTATGTTCAGTAATCCAATGGATCCAAACCCATGCTATGTTGAAATTCAGGCGGGTTCGGGGGGTACAGAAGCACAAGACTGGGCATCGATGCTGTTGCGTATGTATATGCGCTGGATTGAACGTCACGGCTTTAAAGCAGAATTGATGGAAGAATCGGATGGTGATGTGGCAGGGATTAAATCTGCGACCATTCGCGTTGAAGGCGAATATGCCTATGGTTGGTTGCGCACTGAATCGGGTGTGCATCGTTTAGTGCGTAAATCGCCATTTGACTCAGGTAACCGTCGTCATACGTCATTTTCTGCCGTGTTTGTTTCACCAGAAGTGGATGACAACATTGAAATTGATATTAACCCTGCCGATGTTCGTACCGATACTTACCGTGCTTCAGGTGCGGGTGGTCAGCACATTAACAAAACCGACTCTGCGGTACGTTTAACCCACGCACCCACAGGAATTGTGGTGGCATGTCAGAACCAGCGTTCACAACACGCCAACCGTGACCATGCGTGGAAACAATTACGTGCCAAGTTGTATGAACTGGAAATGAGTAAACGTAATGAGGCTGCTCAAGCACTTGAAGACTCGAAGTCTGATATTGGTTGGGGTAGCCAAATTCGTTCTTATGTATTGGATGATTCACGTATTAAAGACTTACGTACAGGCGTGGAAACTTCAAATACAGGTGCAGTTTTAGATGGTGATTTAGACAAGTTTATTGAAGCCAGTTTAAAACAGGGCCTATAAGTTACGGTCTGTAAGATCCTAATGAGCCTGCCCAATTCAGTTGAGTTACTTAAAAATTTACATAAATCGTAAAAAAACGATATTAATATCGAAAAAATACGATATATTAAAAGCAGCTGCTGAATTGGGCTTATATTTACGAATATGTGTCTGAATGATGGATGTCGATTTAATCTTTAAAGCCTTAGCCAATCCTACCCGTCGGCAAATTTTAGAATGGTTAAAAGCACCAGAACAATTTTTGTCGATCGATGAGTGTGGCGACTTTAAGCGTGGCGTATGTGCAGGACACATTGAGCGTTTGGGCAACGTGTCGCAATCGACCATGTCAAATCATTTATCGGTACTGCAACAGGCAGGTCTTATTCGTGCAGAAAAATACGGACAATGGTCATATTTTTCTCGTAATGAAGCACTCATTCAGCAATACGTCGAATATTTAAAACACTCACTTTAACTGTGAGATTAGAGGCAAAAATGGCTGAATTAGACTCTCCTTTGGTTTTGGGTGATCTGCATCTAAAAAACCGTGTGGTGATGGCACCTTTAACCCGTAGCCGCGCCAGTGATGACCGTGTTCCAACGCCAATGATGGCGGAATATTATGCACAGCGTGCAAGTGCTGGCCTGATTATCTCTGAAGCCACAGTGATTTCTGAAGAAGCCAATGGCTATTTAAATACTCCAGGATTGTTTACCGATGCTCAGGTCGAAGGCTGGAAAAAGGTCACTCAAGCGGTTCATGAGAAGGGCGGTCTGATTGTTGCCCAGCTTTGGCATGTTGGTCGTGTATCGCATCCGGATCTGTTAAATGGTGAAACACCAGTCTCTGCAAGTGCAGTACAACAGGCGGGTCATGTCAGCTTACTACGTCCAAAACGTCCTTATGTATTGCCACGTGCTTTAGAAATTGCAGAAATCCACGCCATTACCGAGCAATATAAGCAAGCCGCGATTCGTGCTAAAGAAGCCGGTTTTGATGGTGTTGAATTACATGCTGCCAATGGTTATCTGATTGACCAGTTCTTGCAAAGCAAAACCAATCAGCGTGAAGATGAATACGGCGGTTCGGTGGAAAATCGTACACGTTTCCTGCTAGAAGCAACTGATGCACTGATTGAAGTATGGGGCGCAGGTCGCGTCGGTGTGCATTTAGCACCACGTGGCGATGAGCATGACATGGGCGACAATGATCCACGTGAAACATTTGGCTATGCCATGGAGCAGCTGGGTAAGCGCAAGATTGCCTTCTTCTTTACCCGTGAATATCTTGCTGAAGACAGTATTTCTGAATATATGAAAGAGCGTTCAGGTGGAGTGCCTTATATTGCGAATATGCAACTAAGTCGTGAAGATGCGATTGAGCTGTTGGCATCAGGCAAGGCTGATGCGGTGGCTTTTGGTAGGGCGTATATTGCCAATCCAGACTTGTATGAGCGTTTATTGGTAGATGCACCTTTAAATGAACTCAAACTAGAAAACATGATTGGCACTGCTGTTGCAGAAGGCTATATCGATTATCCAACTTTGGCTGAAACACAACACGCTGTAGAATAAAAGCCTGTATAGCGCCACACATGCAATTAACATGCGCGTGTGGCTCTGTTATATTTTGCCGACAGTCATTTTTAGGGCGCATCTTTTGGCAACTCCATTATGGTATAACGCAGCCTTGGCGCTGTTAAAACCGATTTATCAGTCACGTATTCGTAAACGTGCCGAACATCCTGAGCAATTACAACAAGAACTGCTTGAGCGTTTTGGCCCATTTCAGCCCGCTAAAAATTTACATGCCATTTGGTTTCATGTGGTGTCGGTAGGGGAAACCAATGCCGCGCAACCTTTAATTGAACATTATTTAAAAGCGGGACATCCCGTTTTAGTCACCAATACCACCAAAACGGGGCAGGCGCGTGCCAAATCATTATTTTTAAAAGCACCGTATTTAGATTTATTTCAAGCCGTGTATTTACCTGCCGATCAGGTACATTTAATTCGTGAGTTTTATCAGAAATATCAGCCCAAATTATTGGCGTTGGTTGAAACAGAACTGTGGCCAAATTTGATTGATCAGGCACAGCATTTTCAAGTCCCGTGTTTGTTAATTAATGCACGGCTTTCGGAAAAATCGGCCAAAGGCTATGCCAAAGTTAAAGGATTGACACGGGGCATGCTGCAAAATTTACAGCAAGTTTTAGCGCAAGACCTTGCCACACAGCAGCGTTTTATTGCATTGGGGATGCCTAGCGAGCGTACCAGCGTGGTGGGTAATATTAAATTTGATATTAGTGCTCCAGAAGATTTTGTAGAGCAAGCCGTGCAGTTACAACAGACATGGCAATTGCAAGATCGCAAAATTATTACCCTTGCCAGTACCCATGCACCAGAAGAACAGCAATTATTGACTGCACTGAAACCTTATTTTGCAGAGCATCCTGAACTGTTATGTATTGTAGTCCCGCGTCATCCAGAGCGTTTTGATGAAGTGGCTGCGCAGGTACAAAAACTGCAACTCAATATGCAGCGCCGTAGTTTGGCTGAAGTGATCCAACCCGAAACACAGGTGTATTTAGCCGATAGTATGGGTGAAATGTGGTTATGGTACGCCTTGAGTCAGGCGTGTTATGTCGGCGGCTCGCTGAATGAACCTGGCGGTGGTCATAATATTTTAGAGCCTTTGGCCTTAAGTGTCGCCACGGTATTGGGTAAAAATTATTTTAATTTCCAAAGTATTGTGGATGAGTTTGTTGCAGCAGAAGCGGTGTACGTGGTCGAAGATGCTGAACAAGCTGTAGAGACGTTAACGCAATTGTTGTTTGAACCTGCTTTGCGTGCACAATTGAACCAGAACGCCCAAGTGATTATGTATAAAAATCGTGGCTCTTTAATGGAGCATATCCACGTGATTAATCAGTATCTTTAAATATGAATATCGTTTTGCTTGACCCACGACAGGCCCCAAATGAAGTGTGGTCTATTAGCGACCAGCGCCAAGTGCAGCATTTGCATACGCATGTCGGTGTGCAAGTGGGTGACAGCTTAAAAGTCGGGATTCGCGGAGGCAAGCGTTATTTGACCGAAGTGGTGGAAGTTCGTGAGCAGCGGATTCAAGTCAAAACCCTACATGAAGAAGCAGTCCCGAAAAAACTGCCTGTGACCCTGATTGTGGCTTTACCTCGCCCCAAGGTATTGCGTCGTTTAATTATGGATAGCGTGACGCTAGGTGTGGAAAAAATTATTTTGCTGCACAGCTATCGGGTCGATAAAAGCTATTGGCAAACGCCATTTTTGCAGCAACTCGATCAATATGTAACTTTGGGTTTGGAACAAGCAGGCGATACCATTGCACCTGAGATCCAACTTTATAAACGCTTTAAACCCTTTGTGGAAGATGTTTTGCCCGGTTTGATTTCTGCCGATTGTCCTGCTTATGTGGCGCATCCTTATACCGATCAAGCTATGCCACATACCATTCAGCATCCATGTAGTATTGTGATTGGTCCAGAAGGTGGATTTATTCCCTACGAAATTGATTTGCTGGAAAAAAACGGCTGCCAAGCGCGGCACTTGGGCAACCGTATTATTCGTACTGAAACTGTGATTGCTTATGTTTTAGGGCGTTTGTTTAGCACGGGCTGAATCATCTTCATTGACTGCTGCATCACCACGATAAATTTTCACTTCCTGCACAGGATAAGGAATGGAAATATGATGTTCGGCAAAAGCGGCAATCACCCGCTCCTGCACTTCACTGATGGACGCTGAGGTACTAGTTTCCGTAGTATTAACCCACCAACGCACATTTAAATTAATCGAAAAATCGGCCAAGGCAGTGACATTGACGCTAAATGCAGGTTGGCTCAAGATTTTGATGTCACGGTCTAAAATGGCCAAAATAATATCTTTGGCTTTTTGTACGTCATCTTCATAACCAATACCCACCACAAACTCGCAACGACGACGGGTATAAGCCGTATTGACCGTTACCGCACTGGTATACACTGTAGCATTTGGAATCACGATGCGACGCCCATCGGGAGAGCGCAGGAAGGTAGCACGAATCTGAATATCTTCTACCGTACCTTCCATATTATTTACGATGATGTCATCACCAATTTTAAATGGTTCGCCAAGCAAAATCAGTACACCCGACAATAAATTCTGGAAAATATCTTTAAAAGCAAAACCAATTGCAACAGAGCCTAGACCCAAAGCACTCATGAGTTGGCTAGGGGTAAAACCTGGAATCGCAATCACCATCGCAATCAGAAAACCAAAGAAAATAATTGCAGAACTACCGACTCGATTCAGCACCAAAACCAGATTTTGTCGGGTATAGGAACGATTGTTTAGGGTCTTGCGGACAGACCATTTAAACACGCGAGCAAGCAGCCAAAACACAATCAGCACCACGGCTGCAATTATCAAATACGGCACACGCTCCCAAAATCCTTCCATAATTTTGTCGATGGTGGAATAGGCGTCATTGTACTTGGCCGTATGATTGATCACGGTTTGCGTAGTTTTTTCAGTGGCTTCTTGCAACAGTTGACTGGTGTTTTCAGACACTTCACTGAGTGAGGGTTTTGATTCTGCCACAATAATTCCGAATTCAAAATGAAGTGACTATTTTGCCTGAAAAACTCAATTTGGTTAATGCTGCAACGCTTGCTTGTGAGTATTTTAGACAACTTGGAAAGATGTGATGAGCGTACTATTTTGTAGCACTTAAGCTGCTAGTTGCATGTAGTTTTATCTGTAAGACAGGGTCGCAGGTATGAATGATTGGCTGCGTAAAAAAATGTTAATACTCACGGTTATTAGACGATATTTTCTTTAAAAATAATGCAATACGCAGTACAGTGGCATGTAAACCTGAAAAGTATGAATGCCAGAACATAGCATTCGGTCAACGATTTGGCATGCTATTGTTTGTATAAAGTTTATGCGACTAAAGCCGAATGGTGAGCCATAAAAAAGAAAGTTCATACTGTGAATATGCGGAAATAATAATCAATAACGTGGCATACATCTCGAGATGAGATGCAAGAACATTAAGGAAGTAGCAGATGAAAGACGTATATCCTGTTCCAGATGAATTTAAAAAGACTGCCCGCACCACTGAGGCAGAATATTTTCAACGCTATCAACAATCTATAGATGACCCTGAAACTTATTGGGCAGAGCAGGCCCAACGCTTAGATTGGATTAAACCTTTTACCCAAGTCAAAAATACCAACTTTGACCCCGAGCATTTTAAAATTGAATGGTTTGTGGATGGGCAACTGAATGTCAGTGCCAATTGCTTAGATCGCCATTTAAAAGAACATCCACATAAACCTGCAATTATTTGGGAAGGAGATCATCCTTCTCGGCATAAAGTGGTTTCTTTTGCTTCTTTGCATGATGAAACCTGCCGTTTTGCCAACGTACTGAAAAAGAACGGGGTGCAAAAAGGAGATCGGGTGGTGCTGTACATGCCGATGGTTTCCGAAACTGCGATTGCCATGCTGGCCTGCGCGCGGATTGGTGCAGTGCATTGTGTGGTTTTTGGTGGTTTTTCTCCCGATGCTTTGGCTAGCCGAATTGAAGATTGTCAGGCCAAGTTAATTGTCACTGCCGACTCGGCCATGCGTGGTGGTAAGCCAATTTATTTAAAAGCGAATGTCGATGCTGCCCTAAAAGTAGCAGGTACTGACTGTGTGCAAAATGTGATTGTGGTGCATCGTACAGGGAATCCGATTGAGATGCTGCCCGAACGCGACTTGTGGTATCACATGGAAATTATGTCGGTGAATGACATCTGCCCACCCGAGCCGATGAATGCCGAAGACCCACTATTTATTTTATATACCTCAGGTTCTACTGGAAAACCCAAAGGCGTTTTGCATACCACAGGGGGTTATTTGACCTATGTGAATAGCACGTTTAGGGAAGTTTTTGACCTGAAACAGGATGATGTGTTTTGGTGTACTGCAGATGTAGGCTGGATTACAGGGCATTCTTATGTCTTATACGGGCCATTGTCGAATGGTACATCCACTGTGATGTTTGAAGGAGTGCCGAACTATCCGAGTTGGGCGCGTACAGGGCATATTGTTGATAAACACAACATCACCATTTTATACACTGCGCCGACTGCCATTCGCGCCATGATGCGAGAGGGAGATCATTTCGTACGTGAAAGTGACCGTAGTAGTTTGCGTTTATTGGGTTCGGTAGGTGAGCCAATTAATCCTGAAGCATGGAACTGGTATTACAACGTGGTAGGCGAAGGACGTTGCCCAATTGTAGATACATGGTGGCAAACCGAAACAGGGGGCATATTAATTTCAGCGTTGCCGGGTGCAACGCCACTGAAACCAGGTTCGGCAACACGCCCTTTATTTGGGGTACAACCTGCAATTGTCGATGCCGAAGGTAATGAACTGGAAGGCGCGACCGAAGGCAATTTAATTATGAAAGATTCATGGCCAGGGCAAATGCGCGGTATTTGGGGCGACCCTGCACGTTTTATTGAAGCGTATTTTTCGACCTATCCGGGTGCGTATTTTACAGGAGATGGTGCACGCCGTGATGAAGATGGCTATTACTGGATTACGGGGCGTGTGGATGATGTCTTGAATATTTCGGGGCACCGTTTAGGTACTGCGGAAATTGAAAGTGCCCTAGTAGCGCATGAAGCTGTGGCTGAAGCGGCCGTGGTGGGTATGCCCCATGAGATTAAAGGACAGGGGATTTGCACCTTTGTAACTTTGCAAGTTGGTACACCCGAGTCAGAGGAATTGCGTGAAGAATTAGTCAATTGGGTTCGCAAAATTTTGGGGCCTGTGGCAACACCTGATGCGCTGCATTGGGCACCTGCTTTACCCAAAACCCGTTCAGGTAAAATCATGCGCCGTATTTTGCGGAAAATTGCAGCGAATGAATTGGATAGTTTAGGTGACACATCTACTTTGGCTGAGCCGCAAGTGGTGGAGCATTTGATTGCAACGGTGTATGGGGAGAGGTAGGTTAAGGTTGCTGTCACTGCACACAAAGAAGTTAGATAAGGTTTGTTTTTTATTTTTTTCGATGAAGTAAGGTGATTGTTTATATCATCTTACTTTGTGCGACAATTCGTGTCGTCCTGCTCAGTAATTTTGTTGGGTGATAAAAAAATTACTGTAGAATAAATAACCATCATACAGATGATGTGGAATGGCATGAATATTCTAGGGTTACAGGCCAAGTATCGGCGTTTATATCATGAAAACTCAATTTGGAAATTATTAAGAGCAGATAACGCACCCCATATTTTAGCGTTCATTGTTGACTTATTTGCAGAACAAAATGAAGTCTCTTATGGCCGTGCAAGAAATGTCTTGGATGAGTTGATCAAATCTAGTCGTGAGCAGGGTATTTGGCAGACAGAAAATAATGCAGCGCATTATTTAAATCATTGGATTCATTCGGGCTGGCTCAGAGAAATAGATGGCAAACTGAGTAAAACGGATATTAGCGAAACTGTATTACGTTTTTGTCAAGGTTTGGATGAGCGAGCAACCCATACTACAGCATCACATTTAAGAATTGTGCAGGACGCGGTTCGTGATTTTGTGGTTGCATTGAGTGAAAATGTTGAAGAACGAGTAGAGTTGCTCGAACAAAAAAAATTAGTGATTCAAAATGAAATAGATGCTTTGTTGGCAGGTGTTGTTACACAATTAGAAAAATCAGAACAAAAAGAAAGATTACGAGAAATTTATCAACTTGCTTCCATTCTTACAGGCGATTTTAGAAGGGTCGAAGATGAGATTCGTCTACGAGATAAAGAGTTGCGTCTAGATATGATTAGTGGTGCTTATTCACGTGGAGAAGTATTGCTGAGCTTAATGGAAAAAGAGCAGTTGCTTGCCCAAAGTGATGCAGGCAGTGCTTTTGATGGGTTTTGTCAATTACTTCAGGATCAAGATCGTTCTACTGAGTTTAGAGAGCAGTTACGCAGTATTTTGAATCATCCTATTGCACAACAATTAAGCGAATCTCAACGTAAATATTTAGGTCAGTTAATGCGTGAGTTAGGACGCGAAAGTAGCCGAGTTTTCCAAGTCCGACGTCGTACAGAAGAAGGTTTGAGAGCTTATATTGAAAGTGGTGCAGCATTGGAAAACCGTTTGATTGATCAGTTGTTGTCGGAATTAGAAAAAAATGCAGTGGCATTGTTGGAATCGGAGTGTGATTTAAAAACAGAAGTACAAGTGGATTTAGCCGTGGGTTCCATCCAGCTGAATTCTCCTGAAAGTCTTGCTTTAAAAAGTCCCACAGAACATATGGATACACGTGAGGTCGAAGAGCAACAAAACAAGACTGAACCTAGTGATCAGATGCTGAAGTACTTAGACAATGTACGGGTTCGTGCTGTTGCTGAAAAAGTATATCAAACGCTCGCACAGAAAGGGGTGATGAGTATTGCCCATTTAACACAGGAACATCCTGTACAAGCGGGACTTGAAGAGCTTGTTGCTTATTTGCGTATAGCAAAAGCCATTAAAGCACCACAAATGCAGCATACCGAGCAAGTTGAACTTAAGGATCGTTCAGGTGTGCATTTGCAGGCCAGTATTCCAGTGTATTACTTGAGTGCAGATTTATTTCCCAAAAATATAGATGAGCTGGCACTTTAAGGAGATCGAGATGCAATCAGAAAATAAGATACAACAGCATGACAACTTCTTTGAAATGGTACGCAGACCATCTTCAAATTCAGAAAAAAATATAGATATACACGCTAATCAGCCTGTAGAAGATTTGTCTCCTATAGCTCGAGCAGAGGTACAACATGCAGATAATCAAACAGAGATGGAGCATGCTCAGGATCGTGATACAGATGCGCTTATGCCACATGTAGCCCGACGGGTATTGGTCTATCTCATGCGTCAAGGGGTTATTCTTGCAGCAGAAAACTTAAAACTTTTTGATTTATTGTGCCGATATGAAGCGGAAATTCGTAGACATTTGGCAGAGGTTTATATCCAGTTGGTTTTGGATGCCAAGCAAGGGGTGGCTTATATCATCAATCTCAAAAGTATTCAGGATGAACAGGAAGATGAGAACCAGCATTTAGATGATTTTCCTGTACTGATACGAAAACGAACTTTGACTGTATATGACACCTTAATTTTACTTGTTTTGCGGAAGTATTATCAGGAGCGAGAAACTGCGGGTGAGCACAAAATTATTATTGATGTTGAGCGAATCCAGAGCAGTTTGATTCCATTTATTCCTTTAACGAATCATGACAGCAAAGATCGTAAAAAGCTAAATGCAGCATTAGAAAAATTTATTGAGAAAAAAGTATTAACGGGACTGCGTGGTGAAGAAGGGCGTTATGAAATTACGCCAATTATCCGCTATGTCGTGAATGCCGAGTTTTTACAAAGTTTATTATCTGAATATCAACAATTAGCAGCAAAGGCCAAGTTGCAGCAATCCGAACAAGAACATGGAGAATCATCATGCAAGAAATGACCCTCTCAACTTTATTTGCACAAGGCCAAATTCGCTTGTCAGAAATTTCAGTATTTAACTGGGGCTCCTTCCATAACTTGCATACAGCACGTATTGATCCTGAAGGGACACTTATTACGGGAGATAATGGTGCAGGTAAATCTACCTTTATTGATGGTTTAATGGCATTGTTACAACCTGCAAGTAAAGCTAGTTTTAACGTAGCAGCTGCGCAGGGCGATCGCTCAGACCGTACATTACTCTCTTATATGCGTGGTAGTTTTGGTTCAGAACATGATGGGGCTGGAACGCGAGTAAAAAATAAGCGTGAAAAAGCAGTGACAACAGCATTAAGAGCGCTATATACCGCTGATGACGGTTCGATGATTACTTTAATTGGATTGTTTTGGGTTGGACAAGGTCAACATTCTCTGAGTGAAGTGAATCGTTTATATATGATTGCAAGTCGTAATGTGCAACTGACTGAAGTGTTAGAAAAATTTGCAGACGGTAATACTCGCCAGCTAAAACAACATTTTAATCCTAAAACAGATGCACGCGTGCATTATTTTGATAGCAAATTTGAAGACTATCAGGAGATGTATCGTAAATATTTATTTATGGATAATAAAAATGCACCTGCGTTGTTATCACGTGCTTTAGGCTTAAAGAAAATTGATGATTTGACTAAATTAATTCGCGAGTTGGTTTTAGAACCAAGCCAGGTTCGTGCTTTGGCACAGACTGCAGTGAATGAGTTTGCTGACTTAGAGGCAAACTATAAGCATTTGGTAGATGCGCGTGAACAAGTCCTACATTTACAGAAATTACCTGAGTTAGCTGTTCAAATAACAGCGTTAACTCTGCAACTGAATAATCTACAGCTCGAAAAACAAGCTTTTCCTGCATATTTAGGTGAATTGTATGTTCAGTTTTGGACTGAAAAAATACATCAGCTGGAGCAAGAGATACAGCGATTACATACGCAGTTTAAGCAATTAGAACAACAAGAACATGATGCGGAAAAACGACAAGAGCGCTGCCATGAAGACTATTTACAAGTAGGCGGTAATCGGATTGAAAACTTACAAAAAGAGCTAGAACTGATACAGCGTCAGTTAAATCAATTAACCATAGAGGCTTCACGTTATCAGGAAGATGCTCAGCAATTACAATTGCAAGATGATTTAACCGAGCAAAATTTAATTGATAACCAAAAAATAGCCCATGAGCAGCTTCTAAATATTGGGCAAGAGAAAACCCAAAGACAAGATGAGTTTGCTGAGGTCAGTGGCAAATACGCACAAACGCAACAGCAACTGAAAGAAACTCAAAGCGATATTCAAGAAATAGAAACTAGACCTAATAGTAATATTCATGATGTACATTTATTGCGTTTAAGAGATGAGCTTAGACAGCATTTAGATTTTGATGAACATGAATTAATGTTTATTGGCGAGCTCATTGATGTAAAAGAGGCTGAAAAAAGCTGGCAAGGTGCAATTGAACGAGCATTAGGTGGTTTAAAAACAACGTTATTGGTGCCGAAAGATCGTTATTCGATGGTCACTCAATGGGTGAATGCACGTCATAATAAAACCCATGTGCGTTTACAGGTGATCCATCCTGATGCTACAGAAAGTGTGTATTTTAAAGAAAATGGTTTTCTGCGGAAATTGGTTTGGCGAGAGCATCCATATCGTGATTGGTTAAAACAACATCTACTTCGCTTTGATCTGCAATGTGTGGCAGATACAACAATCATGAATACAACGCCTTTTTCTATGACACAACAGGGCTTAATTCATCGTGAGCAAGGTCGTTTTGAGAAAAAAGATCAACAGCGGATTGATGATCGAAAAATTTGGTGTTTGGGATTTTCCAATACTTCACGTTTAAATTTATTAAAGCATGAAGCGAAACAACTTGAGGTACAGTTGGAACAGTATGCCTTGAGTGTTGCACAATCGCGTAAGGTGTTAGATCAGGTAACACAGCATAAGAGTCTGTGGGAGCGAATGTTACGTTACCAATGGGATATGATAAATATTCCTTATTGGACAGAGCGCCAGCAACAGACCAGCAATGACTTGCAACATTTACAGCGGGCAGATACCAATATTGAACAAGCTCGACAACGTTGGGAGATTGCAAAAGAGGAATTAAAACAACTACAGGAACAGAAAGGACAGTTACAACACACTTGGGGGAAACTCAAACAGAAACTCAGTGATGCAGAAAAACAACAACAACAAGCGCAAAAGGCAGCAAACCAAGGTGTCCCAGAACAAGCCAGAGAACTGTTGCTACAGCGTATAGGAGAAACACCTCGGTTGGAGGATGCTTATCTTACTGCTGTGGAAAAAGAGCTAGAGCGTTTAATTGAACATACCAGCAACCAAAATACCTCAGCAAAAAATAGCGCAACGTACATTATTGGTCAGTTTCGTGGTAAGGATAAATGGTCACATATTGCATTACAACGTGAATGGGCAGTGGGTTTGGCCGCATTGGATGATTGTGTCGCCTATTTTCATGAACTAGAAAAGGAAGGTTTGCCTGCATTAGTTGAACAGTTTGAACAGCGTCTGCAAAAACATACCATGCAGTCTTTAAGTGTGATTCAGAATCGCCTTGAGGCAGATAGAGAAGAAATTACTGACCGTATTGCCATAATTAATCAGGTATTACGGCGTACAGAATTTAAGTCTGGCAGCTATCTAAGATTAGGATACAAAAAGGAAAAGTATCCACACGTCATAGATTTTGAGCAAAAACTAAAATGGGTCGTGTCGAGTATTAATAGTATTGAATATGAGCAGCGTTTTAAAAAGTTAGCTGAATTAATTTCTATTTTAGAAAAAGCGAGTAACTCAGTTACAGCGCATACTCTTGAAAGCCAGCGTTTACTTGATCCTCGTCATCAAATGTCTTTCTATGCAGAAGAAGTCGATTTGGCTACAGAAGAAATACGAGATGTTTTGGAGTCATCGAGTGGTAAATCTGGCGGAGAAAAAGAATCTTTTGCTGGAACCATTGTGGCAGCGAGTTTGGCTTATGTATTAACACCAGACGGCTATGATTATCCAATCTACAGTACAGTGTTTTTAGATGAAGCTTTTTCAAACACAGCTGAAGCGGTTAGTCGTCGAGTACTCAAAGTATTTAAGGCGTTGAAAATTCATGTCAATTTAATCACACCTTATAAAAACTTGAATTTAGCGCGTGAGTCAGCACGTTCTTTATTAATTGCCGAGCGAGATATTGAGAAACATGAAAGTCATTTATGTGAAATTACTTGGCAGGAAATAGATGAAAAAATGGCGCAAAAACAACAGCAACTGCATAGAGAGGCACAACAGCTTGGGGTGAAGTTAGATGCCTAAAATTGAGAAGTGGGGATTACTTCCAAATACCGTTTTGGGAATTTTGCATAAAAAAGAATGGGAAAATCGTCGGAATTTAAAGCAGCGGTTGTTAAATCAACGTCCTTTTCCAATCGAAATTTCACTGAAAGTGCCCACAGACCAACAAGCTAGAGATAATTTGGGTCATTTTCATGCTTTTTTTAAAGCGTGGACAGATTTTGCTTATCCTGAACTGGTTGAATGGCAAGAACGGCAGTATCGACAACTTTCAGAACAACGTGTTCCAGTAAAGTTACGAATTTTTTCTTTACAGCAGCTTACTGAGCTTTTAGGAGCGGAGCAACAACTTGAAAACTGGTTGAATAAAATATCCAGCTTTTTGCAGCAATCTTTTGTGCATGATCGTCATCAGCACCGTTTATTTCAAACTTTAATTCATCATTTAGAGCAGATAGAACGCTATAGCCAACAAGAATGGCAATGGTTGATTCAGCTGATTGAACAGCTTAAACCGAATATAGGGGCAGGGCTTTATTTAAGGGCCTTGCCATTAAGCGCTGTAAACACGAAGTTTCTTGAGCAGAACTTATTGTTGACGGAGGTAATTTGTAATGTACTTTATGATGATGAGATCGTACTGGCTGGAGGGCTGTTGGCATGGTTAGATTGCTTAGATAGTCCCAAAGGTTGGTTGACGATCAAACCCGTCTGCCCAAATGTGCAGGAAAAATTGGGAGGACTTCCCGTTTTTCAATTGTCCACAGAGGTGCTAGATCAATTTGAGTTACCTGCGGAACGAATAATTGTAGTTGAAAATATTCAGTCCGGTTTAGCATGCCCTAATTTGGAAAATAGTATTGTGGTTTGTGGTGGGGGTAAAAATATTTCATGGATGAATGCCAAATGGTTACAGCATAAACAGGTTTTTTATTGGGGAGATATCGATTCTGAAGGCTTAAATATTTTAAGTATGGTTCGGCAAAAAATTCCACACGTGATTGCTTTAATGATGGATGAAGCCACAGTGTTGCAGTTCCAAAATCATATGGTGGATGAACCAGACTCTATTTTTAGTGAGCCACAATATCTCACTGCTGACGAGTTAAAATTATTTCATGATTTGCGTGCACAGACATTTAAAAATAGGCGTTTAGAGCAAGAGCGCATTTCGGTTGATTGGGTACATCGTTATTTAGAGTTACTTTGAAAATTAATTTGATTGATAATAAGGGGTGTAATGTTTAAACCATCTAGGCGATGGCAAACAATTGAAAATTCGATGCCGCTTTAGTCGTTTTCTTCTAAACCATCTAGGCGATGGCAAACACCTTTGGTACGCATTTCACGCTGATGTGGTGCTTCTAAACCATCTAGGCGATGGCAAACCATGGTGCGAGCCAAAGACTGATGACTGGCGACTTCTAAACCATCTAGGCGATGGCAAACTTGCAACTTTGGTACAGGATGCTATCAGCAAACTTCTAAACCATCTAGGCGATGGCAAACGAACAGCGCATGGAGAAAGAGAAATCGGAAAACTTCTAAACCATCTAGGCGATGGCAAACGTTTAGCCACCTTGGCACAAAGGTTGCAGCAGCTTCTAAACCATCTAGGCGATGGCAAACGAATCTGTTCAACTGGCATGACTCCAGGAGCTCTTCTAAACCATCTGGGCGATGGCAAACTTAAGTTAGCCAACTCAGCATCGTTCCATGTTCTTCTAAACCATCTGGGCGATGGCAAACGATAACCGCTTTAATACTTCCTACTTTAAAAACTTCTAAACCATCTGGGCGATGGCAAACTAA